>ENA-ORBV01002056-ORBV01002056.1-microbial-mat-metagenome-genome-assembly--contig:-NODE-2056-length-43266-cov-6.022297_pt1 | contig 43266 bp, 40 predicted proteins | sample MGYA00237777_ERZ505514 | MGnify/ENA primary metagenome ERZ505514 (study PRJEB26160, sample SAMN06269048) | microbial mat metagenome | isolation source: Oligotrophic lake microbial mat | place... | reverse complement strand
GTTTCTTCATGGTCGGCGACACTTGCCTCGGTGGACATCTCAAAACCGGCAATTAATCGACACCGCAAAACCGGCAATTAGCGGCGGCAGCCGAGACACATAGGTTTTACTTCGTCAGCTCCTCGGGACGCAAATCGGTGTGCACTTTGGTGCGCCAGCTCCGCGGCCCGCACTTGAGCACGTGGGCATGATGTAAGAGCCGATCGAGCAAGGCGGCGACGGCGCCGGTGTGTCCGGGTCTGCAATTGCAGATGAACGTTTGCGGATGTCCCAGATGGCTTTTGGCCCGACCAGGAGTCGCAGCCTTCTGGGCACGTTGAACGACTTTTCGTTCGGCGTACGTGTGCATTTCATGACGGCGAGAGACGAGTCACTTGATGACATTGCTCGCGTTGGCCAGATCTCCGATCATGCCGCTGGCCGCCGTGCAGCCGCCGCTGCCGCGAGAAGGTGCTATCATATCATCAGGTGATATGAGTCGATCGTCGTCGGATCACGGACTTGAGTTCTTGCTGGCGTTCAACGGGCGCATTCATCACCTGGAGAAGGGCTACTGGCTCAAGTTCGACATCATACGCGTGACGGCAACGGATGAACGACCGCATGGCCTGTCTTACTCGTTCACGCTGCACGCGCCAGCTGGTGCTAGGCTCGTCGGTTTCGACAACGCGCATGACGTGCCTCCCAGGGGATCTCGCTTCAAGCGTCGCGGACAGGCTACGGATCATTGGCCCAGACCCTTCTTGATGATTTCTTTGACGAGGTCGAGCGGGTCCTTCGTGAGCGAGGCGTCAGTCCACGGGTCACAAGAGACGAAGAGTCAGGGAGGTCAGAATGAAACGCGCGAAGGTTCAGAGCCTGGGATTGCTGCGGGAACAAATGAAGGCGGTCGCGGGCGGCGAGCGGCCGGCCCCAGCGGATGCGGGCAAGCCCAGCTTCAACTCCGTCGAAGCCGTTGTACGTCTGCTCACGCCCGATAACCGACGATTGCTCGCGCTGATCCGCGATCGCAAGCCGACGTCTGTTGCTGAATTGGTCACCATGACCGGGCGAGCGCAGCCAAACCTGACCCGAACGCTGGCGAAGCTCGAGGCCGCCGGCTTTATCAGGATGACGACGGTTGGCCGGCGGAAGACGCCGAGCGTCTCGATCAAGAGAATCGTGGTTGAGATCGATCCGTACTCGGACCGCGATCGACTTCGCGTCGCCTGAACATTCTCTGGCAAACCCACCTTCACTCTCGCCAAGGGCCTTGCTTGGGCGTCAGTTCGGCGCCTGATTTTCTTGGAGGCGCCAGGAAACGGTCTCCCATTCCGTACTGACTGGCCATCACAATTGACGATGATGTCAAGAAAACGGCCCAAAGCGAGCACCGGCCGCCCCGTCAAGGCTCGTCGCTTCGCTCCGCCCGCGCGCGTGCCACGTGGCGCGGCCTGCGGGCCTTGACGGGGCCTGCGCGCAGCTCAGCGGACGGCAGTTGCGTGATGGCCAGGAGCTCAAGATCTGTCGTCTCGCCGATGTACAGCGAGCTGTCGGCACAGCGCAGGATGTAGAACCAGTGCATGACGACGACGATGCCATCGTCGAGGAGGGGATTTCAATTTGAAATAGCCCTTCGACTCGCTGCGCTCGCTCAGGGCACCATTCGACCTGATGATGGCTCGCCATGAGCGAACCTAACGGTTCGCCAGCGGCGAAGCGTTAGGTGAGTCGAATGGTGGAGGCGGCGGGAGTTGAACCCGCGTCCGAGAACACGTCGTCGCAGACCCCTACGTGTGTGTCTCCATTCTCGTGTCGCGACCGGTTGGAAACGGAGCCAAAAGCCCCGGCCGCCATCCCCGATGTGTCTCACTGCCACGCCTCAAGGCGGAACGTGGCGGCCAGCCTACTAAATGACGATCAATCCCGAGCCGTAGGCGCTCTCAAGTTGATCGCTCACCGGTATTAAGCGGCGAGAGCGTAGTCTGCGTTCGCAGTTACGTTGTTTTTCCACGGGATTTACGAGGTGCATGGGCCTCGACACGCGTTCCGCGATCCCGCACCCCCGTCGAAGCCAGATCGCCCCCATGGAGAGAAGAATCGCTAACTACCTGTCCAGTGTAGGCGGTTTGCAGGGGGATTGGAAGCTCGACGGTCAGGTGGCCCTTGGCGACATCACCACCAGCAGCAGGAACGCCGCCGTCAGCCAAGGCCGAATGCGCGGAGACATCACACCGACTCAGCGCCCACGACGATCGGCGCCCGCTCGACCATCGCAGGTGCGGCGCCATTTCGCAGACACCAGAACACCCACACCGCGGCGGCGGTGGCCGGCACGATCAGGTACGGCGTGCCTGGCAACCAGGTGGTTGCCGTGCCAACCTTCGCGGTGACCAACCCGTTCGTGACGACCGCCGCGATCGCGACCGCCACGGGCACGCGCGACAACAGCACCGCGGCGAGCGGCGCGACGATGAAGAAGACGTTGGCCAGGGCGCGCTCAGGGTTCTGGACGTAGTTGAGCGCGAGAAACGGCAAGGCGGCGCCCATGGCCAAGGCCCTCAGCGGCGCCGGCGCCATGCGAAAGCCGACCGCGGCGTACAGCCACACGAATCCGAACGGCATGAACAGGAAGAACATCTTGCGCAGCAGGCTGGGATTGTTGGCCCACCACAACGCCAACCATGAACCGCTCGAAAAGTCGGCGGCGGCGTTGGTGGTCATGTCCCACCCCCGGTAGGTGTCCATGAGCCAATGAAATCCCAGCAGCGTGATCGCCACGATCGCCGCCTGGATGAACCAGCGTGGCCAGCCGGCGCGACGCTCGACGAATGACGCGAGCGCGAGCGAGCCGCTCATCAGCGCGACGGTTTCCTTGGCAAAGACGCCGAGGACTCCAGCGGCCAGGGCGGCCAACCAGCGGTCACTGAGCCAGCACCACGCCAGGATGGCCGACAACAAGTAGACCATCGGCTCGGCGCTGTACGGGTCGTAGGCGGTGAACGCAAAGCCGAAGGACAGCTGCACGATCACCGTGACGATCAGTGGCGAGGCGCCGCCCACCTGGACGGCCGTCGTGCCCGCGACGATCGCTCCGGCTGCGGTATTGGCGACCCAGCGGAACCACCGCCAGCGCGTATCGGGTTCGAGCGGGATTTGTTCCAACAGCACGGGCACCAGTACGCGATAGCAGTAGACCGACCATCCGCAGTTGGCTTCGAGCGCGTGCTGGCCGACAAACTCGTACTCCTGGCGATCCGAGCGCACGGGTTGCGCGGGCGCCATCAGCTGCGTCAACCCGGCCAGGAGGCCGTTCAGGACCAGGATCGCCGTCCACGTTCGAACACGGTGCATGGCGGGCCGGACTACTACGCGAGGGCGGGCACGATGCGGCCCAGGAAAATCGTGTGGCGCGGTCCACCCTTCTTTAGTCGCGCGCGCACGCGCTCGACCTCGACCTTGAAGCCGGCATACCGCAGCCGCTGCTCGAAGCGGCGATCCTCCCACGCCGACCAGACGGCGAGCACGCCGCCGGGCTTCAGCGCGGCGCGAATCGTCGCAATCCCCCGATCGTTATAGAGACCGGCGTTCGCTGATTCGGTGAACGCCTCGGGACCGTTGTCGATGTCGAGCAGGATGGCGTCGAAGCGGCCGGGGCTCGATCGCAGGGTCGCAATGACGTCCTTGATCTCGATCTGGACCCGCGGGTCGGCAATCGGCTTGTCGGCCAGCGCTGCCAGCGGGCCGCCATGCCATTCGACAATGGCCGGGATCAACTCCGAGACCACCACCGTCGCACTCGCGGGCAGCAGGTCCAAGGTGGCGCGCAAGGTGTAGCCAAGGCCCAGGCCGCCCACCAGCACACACGCGCCGTCGAGGGCCGACAGCCCGCCTGCGCCAAGGTTTCGGAGGCCAAGCCGCTTGCAGGCCATCTCGGCCATCGCTTCTTCGGAGCCGTGCATGCGGCTCGACATCAGGATCTTGCCGCCCGCCATGATCACCAGCTCGGTGTCGCGCCGGGTCAGCGACATCAGCGTGCCGTCGGGCGTCCGGGCCTCGGCCAGCAGTTCCCAGGGTTTCAAGCCACCATGATCTCCTGTTTCTTCAGCTGGCTCAACGGTTTCCGGCGTTTCGTCCGCCTTGACTTCGCCCCACCCGCGTCCGCATAATGCCCACTTACGGACGTTCGCGTGCGAATCCCAGCCGCGGCCTGCGTCCCCAAAGACCCGTTCAGGGTCGGGAAATAAAATGTCGCTCGAAGATCGGGTCCGGTCCTCCGTCGACCAAGCGCTAGGTGCGCTCGTCAAACAGGTCGTCGAACAGGCTGATGCAGAACGCGAGACGGCCACCCGCGCTGCGCGTGAAGCGGCCTGGGCCGAGGCCGAGGTCATGGCGCACGCTCGCGTGGCTGAAGCCGAAGCCCGCTGGCGCGCCTCACTGGCTGACGCCATCGCGACCGCCCGCGCCCAGGATCGCGAGGTGGCCCTGCGCGAGATTCGCCGGCAGGTTGAGGCCGAGCTCGAGCAGAAGCTGGTCGATGGCCTGGGCGTTGCCGAGACGCGGATGAAGATGGCGCTCGCTGACAGCCAGGCCCGGGCGACCGAGGCATTGAAAGCAGCGGTGTCGGCCGCGCGGGTGGGCGAACGCGAGGTCGAAATGGCCGGCGTGACGCGCTTGCTCGAGAGCATCCGCGGGCTGGACGGCGCGACCTCGCTCAGCGAAGTCCTCGATGCGCTGGCGCTGGCCGCCGCTCGCGAAGCCGCCCGCGCTGCCGTCGTCGTCTTGCGTGGTGATCGCATTCAAGGCTGGCGCATGGCGGGCTTTGGCCCTCGTGACGCGCAGCCCAAATCGATCGACCTGCAACTGCGCGAGGCTGGTGTGATTGGCATGGCCGTCGGCGCCGCTCGCGTGGTGACGACCCGCGATAGCCAGAGCGCCGCCGCCGGGCCGGGTTTCGAAACCCTGCCGGCCGATCGCATGGGACTCGCGGTGCCGGTGATTGTCGGCGGACGCGTGGTGGCGGTGGTGTATGCCGACGGCGTCACGCTGGATGGCCATGAGCGACCGGTACCGAGCGGATGGCCCGAGGTGATTGAAGTGCTCACCCGGCATGCCGGTCGTTGCCTTGAAGCGCTCACCACGCAGCGCGCGGCGCCACCGCGCATTCACACCGGTGCTCCGGCGCGCACCAGCGGCCAATCGACGGCCTCGGCTCCACTTCCAGCGACCGCTCCAGTCCAAGCCCCAGCCTCAGTTGCCAATCCTCAAAGCGCCGTCAGTCAGATTACCGACGCGGTGGCCGACGCCGCGAGACGAACGGCCCGGCTATTGATCTCAGAGATTCGTCTGTACCATGAGCCCGCGGTTCACGAGGGCCGTCGCGAACGCAATCTCATGGCACGCCTCGCTCCCGAGATCGAGACGGCGCGCCAGGCTTACAACGAACAGGTGCCGGCCGTGGTCCGTAGTCAAACCGATTTCTTTCAACAGGAACTGATTCGCACCCTCGCCGGTGGCGATGCGACGTTGCTGGGAAACATGGCGTGAGTATGAAGATTCCCACCGCCCTCGCCAGCGTAGCCCTGCTCGCCGGCGTCACGCTCGCCGCGCAACAGCGGCTGGTGCCCACACCCCATCCTCCCGTGCCCACGGATCTCTCGTCGATGTGGTACGCGACCACGGCCAGCACGACGATGGGCCCGGCGCTGACGAATTTCGTGAAGGGCGTGAAGCTGCTCGAGGACGGTGGCAACGCCGTCGCGGCCTTGCCGCTGGTGGGTGCGAGCGCACTGGCGACGACACCGCTCGCGGACTACGCTCGCTACTATGCCGGCCTGTCGCTGATGCAGCTTGAGCGCTACGAAGCCGCCGATACCGTGTTCGGCGAGTTGGCGCGGCGGCCGATTGAGGGACATCTGCCTGAGGATGCGGCCTTTCGCCAAGCCGAGGTGCGCGAGGCCCGCAAAGATTTCAAGGGCGCCGTCGCCATCTACGAGTCGCTCATTGCCAAGAAACAGCTCGCCCGGCCGCACGTCGCGTGGCTGAGGCTGGGGCTGGCGGCCGACGATGCCGGTGCGCGGCTGCGATCGGTGGAGGCGCTGCAGCGGGTGTACTACGACTATCCCACCAGCGCCGAGGCTGACGCGGCGGCCGCGGAGCTCGACAAGCAGGACGTTGAGGCTGACGCGACGCTGGCGCCGAAGGAGCTGGCCAGGGCCGAAGCACTGTTCAAGGCCCGTCGCTGGGCCGCCGCGCGGGTCTCGTACGAGGCCGTCCGAGCGTTCGTGGTCGGCGCTGAACGCGCCCACGTCGACATGCGCCTGGCCGCGTGCGATGTTGGCCAGGGCCGCTCTCGCGAGGGTCGCGATCGGTTGGCGTCACTACTCGACGGTCCGGTGGGTGAAGAGGCCGGCTATCACCACGTCGCCGCGGTGCGTGGCCTGAAGATCCAGGACGAGCACGTGAAGGTGGCCCGCGCGTTTGTCGCCAGGTATCCGTCCAGCGTCTTTGCCGATGAAGTGCTCAACAACCTCGCGTCGGCTTACATCGTTGACGATGAGGACGAGCGGGCGGACGCGGTGTTTCGCGAAGTGGTGCAGAAATATCCCGCGAGTCGCTTTGCCGAACGCGCGGCGTGGAAAGCTGGTTGGTGGGCGTACCGCCAGGGCCGCTTCCAGGATGCCGTCGCCTTGTTCGATGGCGGCGCCGCCCAGTTCCCGCGGTCCGACTATCGTCCGTCATGGCTGTATTGGAGCGGTCGCGCCTCGCTGCAGGCCAACGCCGTCGAAACCGGCGTCGCCCGCCTGCGCCTGACCGCCACGGATTATCACAACTCGTACTACGGCCGTCTGGCCGTCAAGAACCTGTCGAGCCGCCGCGGGTTGGCGATCACCCCGACCTTGCAGCGTCAGCCGCTGAAGGCGAGCGTGCCGACGGCGCAGAAGATTGCCCTGTTGCTGGCGACTGGCCTGAATCAGGAAGCCATGAACGAGCTGCAGTATGCCCAGCGCGTGTGGGGCGACTCGCCCCAGCTACAAGCGACCATCGCGCTGACCCATCGCCGGCTTGGCAACGTGCGCGCCGGCATCAATGCGATGAAGCGCGCGTATCCGCAATATTTGGCGTCAGGTGGGGAAGCGCTGCCGCGCGAGATTCTGCAGGTCATCTTCCCGCTCGATTACTGGCCGTTGCTGCAGAAGTACGCGGCGCAGCGCGGTCTGGATCCGTACGTGGTGGCGGCGCTCGTGGCGCAGGAATCCAACTTCGATCCGATTGTCGTATCGCACGCCAACGCCTATGGCTTGATGCAGGTGCTGCCGTCGACGGGCCGCGGCCTGGCGCGAAAGCTGGGCGTCCGGCCCTTCTCGACCCAGCGACTGACCGAAGCCGAGACCAACGTGAAGCTGGGCACGCAGTTTTTTGCCGACTCGATCCGCAAGTTCGGCGGCGTCTATTTCGCCCTCGCGGCGTACAACGCGGGCGACAGCCGCGTCGCCGCGTGGCAACGCGAACGTCCCGGCATGCCGCAAGACGAGTTCATCGACGACATCCCGTTCCCCGAGACGCAGAACTACGTCAAGCGCATCCTCGGGACTGCCGAAGACTACCGCTACTTGTACGGAAAGTAAGCCGCCGAGGACAGCGGGGACGCCGGGGCGTCCTCGGTGGCTATTGATATGATCCCCTGATGTCCAGAGTGCGTAACGCGAAGCGGGTCACCTCGTTTGCCGATTCGGTGTTTGGCGAGATGTCCCGCCTGGCGAAGCTTCACAACGCCGTCAATTTGTCACAGGGGTTTCCGGATTTCGAGGCGCCCGCGGCCGTCAAAGAAGCGGCCTGCGCCTCGATTCGGAATGAGCACAACCAGTACGCGCCGCCGTATGGCACGCGCGAGTTGCGAGACGCGATCGCCACCGACTTCACCACCCGTTATGGCGTGCCGGTGATCGCCGACGAACAGGTGACGGTGTGCTGCGGCTCGACCGAAGCCATGATGGCCGTGATGCTGGGCTGCATCGACCCTGGTGACGAAGTGATCGTCTTCGAACCGTTCTACGAGAACTATGGCCCCGACGCCATCATGGCCGGGGCGCAACCGAAGTTCGTGCGGCTGCATGCGCCAGATTGGACCTTCGACCCAGACGAGCTGAAGCGCGCCTTCTCGAATCGCACCCGCGCCATCGTCATTAACTCGCCCAACAATCCCACCGGCAAGGTCTTCACGCGCGCGGAGCTGGAGATCATCGCCAGCTTGTGCCTGCAGTGGGACGTGATGGCGATTTCTGATGAGATCTACGAGCGCATCGTCTTCGACGGCCGCCCGCATGTGCCGATCGCCTCGCTGCCGGGCATGGCGGATCGGACCGTGACGACCAGCGGACTGTCGAAGACCTATAGCGTGACGGGATGGCGCATTGGCTGGGCGATCGCGCCGGCCGCACTGACCGGCGGCATCCGTAAGATTCATGACTTCCTCACAGTGGTGGCGCCGACGCCGTTCATGGATGCCGGCGTGGTGGCGCTGTCGATGCCGCCCGAATCGTACGTGGCACTGGCGGCTGACTATCAGGCCAAGCGCGACTTGATGCTCGAGATTCTGGCGCGGCATGGCTTCACCGCCTACCGGCCCGGTGGGGCGTACTACACGATTGCCGAGGTGGCTAAGTTCGGCTTTGGCAGCGACACGGAGTTCGCCCAGTACCTCATCAAGGAGGTTGGGGTCGCGACCATTCCTGGCAGCAGCTTCTACATCGATCCAGCGTCGGCGCCGCAGACCGTGCGGTTCTGCTTCTCGAAGCGGAACGAGACGTTGCTGGAAGCGGATCGCCGTTTGGCGGCGTTGGGTCGGTAAGGCACCCGGCACGGGTCGCCCGCGCGAGCAGGCCCTACTGGCGGGGCCAGCTGACGATTTCGAATAGCCAGACGTCGCCGTCTTTTTCGATCAGCCGCAGGTAGTCCTTGTAGTCGACCTCCACCCGCTCAATCGTCTTCTCGCGCGTGCGCGGGTCCATCAGGTTCAGATGGAACACGGCATACCGTGCGCCCAGCCGCTCCAGAATGGCAAACGACTCCCGGCTGGGGAACGTGCTGAGCGGGAGCGCCGTCTCGCGGAAATCGGTCGGGATGTGGTCGCTGTAGCCGTTGATCAGCGGCTGCCAATGCGCCGTTGAGGTGAGCATGTACTCGGCGTGCCGCGGGTACGCGGGACGCTCGTACCAATAGGGAAACTCGATCACGGGCCCGCGGGGCAGTTGTGCCAGCGTCAGGTAGGCATGCGGCAGTGGCGGCGCCTCGCGCATGCGCAGGGGCGCGCGATACAGGTCCGCGGTGCCCAGCAGCATCAGCCCGGCACACATCAGCGCCCCACGACGTCCGGACATCAACTTGATCAGCGCCGGCGCCGAGAGCACCACCAGGCACAAGGTGACGACGATGCCGGTGCGCGAGGGCGCGCGGAGGAACGAGAACACCGGAATGGTGTTGTAGAGCAGCGTATAGAGTCCGGCCTTGGGACCGAACGTCGTCCAGAAGGCGACGATGGCGATCAGGACGTAGAGCCAGACGATGTCGCGCGGCATGGTGCGAGGGAGTTCGGTGGCCACCACATCGTGGTGCCAGGAGGGCGGCACTTTAATACCGCCGGAACCGTCGGTGCCAGTCGGCTTGGCGCGCAACCCAATCCACGCACCCCAGATGCCGAGCCCGATGGCGACAAAACCCGGAAAGAGCACCTCATTGGCGTTGCGTGCCAGGTAGGGCCCTTCGAGAAATGAGATCCACCAGCGGTGCGCCCAAGCCGACGAAGCGAGCCAGTCGCCGGCACTTGCGGCGTACGCGCGTGAGTCATTCAGCGTGCGCGCAAATCCGGTCGTCCCCTGCATCTGCAGGTACGGCAAAAAGAGCGGCAGGGTCAGGCCGATGCAGACCGCGGCGGCCAGGGCCAGCAGCGACCAGTATTTGATGTCTTTCCACCATCCCCGCGTGACCGCCAGCAGCAGGGAACCGGCGGCGACCATGCCACCGGCAAACAACCCGTAGTACGCGCAGGCCAGCCCCGAGAGCCACAACACGACACCCAACTCGAGCGCGCGGAGCGCTGATCGGCGAGCCATGAAGCGATGGAACGCGAGCATCGACCACGGCAGAAATCCGATCAAGAGCAGTTGGCTGTGGGCCTGACGCGCAAACGCAAAGGGGCAGAAGGCGAAGAGCAGACCGGCCACTGCCGCCGCGCGGCGATCGCCCGTGAGGTGCCGCACCAGGTAGTACGTGGCCACCAGCGACATCACGAACGAGAGGATGAAGACGAAGTTGTGCGTCGCGTAGGGATTGCCAGTGAGCAGCCAGGCGGGAATGCCCATGGCGCCGCCGACGAGATTGCCTTCAGAGAACGCCAGCGCGTCCTGGTGGGGATGGTAGATGTTGGCGCGGTAGACGTTCAGCGGGTCGGACGTCAGTGCGTGCGCGACCCAGGTGACGACCCAGATGCTCCAGCGGCCGTCGTTGGTGTCGAGCCGTCCGGCGTTGCTGAATTGGAAGGCGTACGGATAAGTGAACGCGCACGCCATCAGGATGGCGGCGACCCAGACGACTGCCGCCTCAGACGCTCCACGCAGGCGCATGAGTTCGCTATGGTAGCATGGCGCTTGCCGCCCTTTTCCCCAGTGGATCGCTTACTCGAACTCACATATCGCGCGGAGCAGTCGCACTTCTGGTTCCGCGGCTTCCGGCAGTACATGCAGCCCGCGCTCGCGCGTGCGACGGCCGGCGTGGCCGACCCGCGCATTCTCGATTGTGGCTGCGGCACCGGCTCCAATCTCGAGATGCTGCGGCCGTACGGGCGCGCGGTCGGGTTCGACCTGACTGGCATCGGCCCTGCGTTCGCGCGCGACCACGGCCATCGCGTCGCCCAGGCCAGCATCGCGCAGATTCCTTTTGCCAGTGGCTCGTTCGATCTGGTGACCTCGTTCGACGTGTTCCAGTGCCTGCCGGATCCCGTCGAGCGTGATGCCATCAGCGAGATCGCACGCGTTCTCAAGCCGGGCGGGTGGCTGCTGCTGCATGTGGCGGCCCTCGAGGTCCTGCACGGGCGGCACTCGGTGCTGTCGGCGGAAGTGCGACGCTACACGCCGGAACGCTTGCGGATGATCACCGAACGCGGCGGGTTCCGAATCGAGCGGCTGACGTTCGATCACGCGAGCCTGCTGCCGATCATGCTGCCGGTGCGGATGTGGCATCGCTGGGCCGCCAACGACGGCAAGGTGGAGGCCGGGGAAGCCGAGATCACGGTACCGGCCGCGCCGATCAACGCCGCCTTGACGGCGCTCGTCTCGCTCGAAGCCCTCGCGCTGCGGGCGATCAACATGCCCATCGGCAGCTCGCTGATGTGCCTGGCCCAGAAGGCCGGCTGAGATGGCCGCGATCCGCGACGCCTTCGTCTCGCTCCCCTGAGATGAGAGAGAAAACAGGAGATCAAGAGATCAGGAGATCCGGAGAAAAACAATCGGAATGCTCCTGAACTCCTGATCTCCTGTTGTTCTAGTACCGAATCACGCCGCCGAAGTACAGCCCGATGAACTTCAGGGTGCCGCTGTCAAGGTCGACGTCGTAGAAGATGTTGACGCGGCGATAGCCGGCCTGCGCGCCGACGAACCGGTTGAAGTTGTAGGTCGCGTTGACATCGAAGTCGGTGTAGCTGCCGTCGCCCTCGAGCTGCTCGGCCAGGCTGTCAGGCACGCGGAAGAACGACAGCTCGCTGGTGATCGCCAGCTTCGGGAGTGGATAGGCGCGGGCAATCACTCCGAAGGTCGGAATCGGCACCGCGGCCTTGGTGAACTCCGCGCCGATCGGGCTGGTGAGATCAACGCTGATGTTGGTGTACTTCAGGTCGATCAGCGCGCCGACGAACCCCTTCTCGAAGTAGAGGAAGTCGTACTCGTAGCCGAATCGGTAGGTGTCGAAGTTCGCCACGGTCTGCACCGGCAAGCCGACATTGAAGCTCTGGCCGTTGAACACGAACGATCGCTTGACGGCGCTTTCCGCCTCGTAGTGAATCGGCAGGCGCTCGAAGCGGAAGCGATGCTTCTTGCCCGGACGGAGCACCAGGTTGAACTTGCCGAGCTGGTGCTTCTCGATGCCGAGGTCGTCGATCAGATTGACGTCCGTACCGAGAATGTTCAACGCCTCGGAGTTCACGATCAGTGACGGCTGCGCGTTCCACCAGCCGTACGACGCCTCAATGTGGTACTCCTCGCCGACCACCGACGGGCCGGGACGCTGGTACTGGGCCGAGGCGTCAGACGCCGCTCCCAGTAACCCCAGCGCCCCCAGGCAGAACATGACCGACGCACGACAGACAGACATTCGCATGGCGATTTCGATTCAGCTATCCCTTTTGCTCGGCCGTTTCCGGCACCGGCCCGCCGCTCAGCACGCTGGCCCACTTCTGAATGGCCGTGCCGAGGATCAACAGCGCCAGCACAATCATGATGCTGGTGCAGATCGTGAGAATCCAGCCCTCGGTGTTGCGCGCCAGGTTGGCGCCTGTGGCCAGCGGGTAGAAGTTGTCGCGGATGTTGAGGAATCCGCCGTACAGCGTGTTGGTGCCCAGGAACGCCAGTGGCATCAGGGTCACCCAGATGTACTTCCTGTTGCCCATGTTGATCAGGATGCTCGTGCCGACGGCCAGCGCCACCATGCCCAATAGCTGGTTCGCGACGCCGAACATGGGCCAGATCGTACTGATCTGCCCGGTGTAGATAAAGTAGCCCCAGCCCGCGACCATCAAGCCGGTGGCGATCGCGCCGCCAAACAGGTTATTGGGCTGTGCGAACGGCTTGTAAGCCCGTCCCATGAACTCCTGCAGCAGGAAGCGGCCGACTCGCGTGCCTGAGTCGATCGTCGTCAGAATGAAGAGCGCCTCGAACATGATCGCGAAGTGGTACCAATAGGCCAGTAACCCAGACATGCCGGGTAACTGCGCAAAAATCTGCGCCATGCCAACAGCCAGCGACACGGCGCCGCCGGTCCGGCCGGTCACGACTTCACCGACCGCCGCTTCGATCTCGGCCAGGTGCACCGGTTGCAGCGTCTGCCCCTGGAAGGTCATGCTGGCGTAGACCTCAGGCGTGGTATTGATGGCGAAGTAGTCGCCGGGAGCCATCGACGAAGCCGCAATCAGCGCCATGATGCCGACCACGCCTTCAACCAGCATCGCGCCATAACCGACGGGACGGATGTCCGATTCCTTGTCGATCATCTTGGACGTCGTGCCCGAGCTGATCAGCGCGTGGAAACCTGAAATCGCGCCGCAGGCAATGGTGATGAAGCAGAACGGGAACAACGGCCCCGGAATGATGGGCCCGCCGCCATTGACGAACTCGGTCAACGCCGGCATCTGCAGCACCGGGTTGACGATGATCACGCCGATGGCGAGCAGCACGATGGTGCCAATCTTGGTGAACGAGCTGAGGTAGCCGCGCGGCGACAACAGAATCCAGACCGGCAGCATCGACGCCGCGAAGCCGTAGATGCAGAGCGCAATCACGATCTCGGTGCGCGACAGGTGGAAGAAGCTGCCGAGCCACGAGTCCGGGTGGTTCAGCGGTTCGCCACCGGCCACCGCCAGCAACAGGCCGATCACGCCGATGATGGTGGCTTCCTGAATCTTGCCCTTGCGCCACACATACATCCACATGCCCATGAACATGCCCAGCGGGATGGTCATGGCGATGGTGAACACGCCCCACGCGCTGTCGGCCAGCGCGTTGACGAACGTGATGCCGAGGCCGGCAATCGCGATCACCAGGATGAAGAGGATGGCAATCGAGGCGATGAACCCGGTGAACGGGCTGATCTCCTGCTTGACAATGTCGGGCAGCGAGCGGCCGCCGCGCCGCACCGAGGCCCACATCACGATCGAGTCGTGCACCGCGCCAGCCAGGCAGACGCCAGCGACCAGCCAGATGAAGCCCGGCGCGTAGCCGAACTGGGCCGCCAGCATGGGGCCGACCAGCGGACCCGCGCCAGTGATGGCCGCAAAGTGGTGACCAAACATCACCCACCGGGTAGTGGGGTAATAGTTGGCGCCGTCGTACTTGGTATGCGCTGGAGTCTTGCGGGCGTCGTCCAGCATGAAGATCTTGGTCGCCAGAAACGCACTGTAGTAGCGATACGCGATGGCCAGGATGCACAGCGCGGGGAGCAAGACATACAAAGCATGCATGGGGCGAGATGATATCAGCAGCCCGAGCGCGTGAAGCGTCAGAGATTGTAAATAGGCCGGGCGAATGCCCGACGCCGGTGCCAGGAGGGCGGGACTTTAGTCCCGCCGAGAGCATTTAACGCGGGGCGTCAGGGGAGGGAGCGCTCGTCGCCGGGGCGGCAGGCGCCGGGGCCACGGTCGGCTCAGCCGGGCGCTTCGATTCAGCCTCCCGCTTGCGGAACAGCGAATCCACCATCCCGGGGATACTGTTCTGGGGATTCCACCCCAGTCGCAGCACGGTCAGCCGGATTGGCCGGCGGCCAAAGACCAGGGCCTCTTTGCAACTCCAGAGATAGAGGTCGACAGTGCGGCCGCGCACCGCGGGACCAGTGTCCATCACGGTCCACACCCCGCTGTAGCGAGGATTCGGCGTCTCCAGGCGGATGACGCTGCCCACCGGCAGCAGGGCGGGATCGGCTGCGGCCACACCCGTCCGGACGCCGACGCCCGAGGCGGTCGTCTCGCCCTTGCAATAGGCCGTCGCCGTGAACTGCAGCCTCGAGCCGGCCTGCGGCAAGACCGTGGCTTCGACCAGCGAGGTCTCGCTGGCCGCCGTGCGCGAATCGCGGGTGGTCGCTTGGTACAAAGACACGAAGGCCGCCGCGACACCTAACGTCGCTAACGCCTTGCGCCAGTTGGACTCAGCAATTCTCACGGGCGATTCTCAAAAATGTCGGTATCCCTGCGGCAGCGCGTCCTCGCGCCCGCCTCGATCCACCACCAGCGACGCCGGGTCCTTCGTAAAGACGCCCACCCGCGTCAGCACCGGGTCTGCCACCTGCCGCCGAACGTTCCTCAGCCGGCCGCTGCCTCTCTTGCTGACGGCGAACAGCAGCTCGTATTCCTCGCCGCCGGCAATGGCCGCCAGAATCGGGTCGGCGCCGCGTGCCTGCCACCAGGCCGTCGCGGCTGGCTCAATCGGCAGGGCACTGGCATCGAGCCGCGCCCCCACGCCGCTGGCCGCTGCGACCTGCCGGACCGCGTCCGCCAGACCATCACTCAGGTCCATGGCCGCCCGCGCCGCCCGGCCGCGTCCCATGGCGACCCCAAGGCGCACACGCGGCTCGGGTCTTCGCTGCCTCGCCACGCAGCCGGGATCCGGGATCGGGGATCCGGGGTCCGGGGTCCGGGTCCCGGACTCCGCAAGCATTTCCAGACCTGCCGCTGCGCCGCCGATCGTGCCGCTGACCCAGATATCGTCACCCGCCACCGCCCCCGCCCGCGTCAGCCACTTTCGCGAAGCGACGGTGCCGCCAGCCGTGACGTCCACCACCAGGGGGCCCGTGGTACGCGTGATGTTCCCGCCGACGACTGAGACGTTGTGCAGTGCCGCCAGGGCTGACAGGCCGTCGACCAGCGACTCAACGTCGACGACCGGCATGTCGCCGGGCAGCACCAGCGATAGCAAGGCCCATTGAGGAGTGGCTGCCATCGCCGCCAAGTCACTTAAATTAACCGCCAGCGCCTTGTGGCCAATGTCGGCCGGCGCGAAGTAGGCGCGGGAAAAATGCACCCCCTCGACGACCGCATCGGTGGTCACCACCAGGCGTTCGTTCCTGACCGGCGCCAACACGGCCGCGTCATCACCCGGTCCAACCAGCACTTGCGTTGAGGGGCGGGGGAGTCGAGCCAGCAGGCGCGCCAAGAGGGCGTGTTCGCCGATATCTGCTACGGTCACAGGCCGTTGCCGAGGCTGACACTGCAACCGAGCCCTGGCCCAGCCGTGCTGTCTCGTTGCCCGTTCGCAGCGACAGGAGGCACGCCGTCGGCGTGCCTCGCAGGTACATTGAATCCCGCTTTGCCGTGTGGGGAGGATTGCTGAACCTGCGTAGCAGGTGGAGTCGCTGTATTAACCACGTTTTAGGCTTCCTCTCCGCGGAGGCATGCACACCACATGGCTTCGCAACTCGCTTGGTTTAAAACATCGGCTCAGACAAGCCTCCGAAACCATCACGAGCAAAGCAGGAAAGCTGATCTTAGGCTTCCCGGCCGTCCGGGTCAAGCACTCAGGCGAAAATACAGCGAAATATCAGAAACGAAGAACCAGGCAGCGATGAGAAAAGTGGCGCAGGCGGGAGGGCGCGTCAGTCGGCCAGGGCGAGGGCCTGATCGACGATCTTCTCGAGGGCCTCCGCCTTGGCGACCAGGCTACCCGAGTTGTTCGTGAGGGCCGTCTTCGTGCGGAAGAACTCGTCGGTGATGTTGAGGGCGGCCAGCACCGCCAACCCGACGGCGTCGCTCGACGGCGACGTCTTCGAGGCCATTTCCATCCGCGATTCGACGAAGGTCGCCAACTGCTCGACATAGTGCGGGTCGAGCACGGTCTTAATCGGGTACTTCTGCCCGTAGACCTCGACGTGGACGACCCTCGGCTCCGCCATGCTCAGAGGCTCAAGCCGTCGAGCTGCTGCAGCATTTCGGTGACGCGGCTCTTGATCAGGTCGCGTTCTTCGCGCAGCGTCGTGACCTCGGCGCCGGCGCTTTCGGCCGAGGTGATGCGGGCCTTGAGCGTCTCGATCTCGCCCTTGAGCTTGGTGTTCTCTTCGGCCACGCGCGTCTGCTCGCCCTTGATGCGGACGATGGTGTTGACGAGCAGCTTGATCTTTTCTTCGAGCCGGTCGATTGATTCGAGCCCCGGGGTCATGGTCTTGGTCGCCATCCGTTACCTCTGAATTGCCTGCAAGTCGCGCGTGAGCGCGACGATGATGTGCTGCATGCCCGCCTGCACTTCTTCGTCGGTGAGCGTGCGTTCCGGCGACTGAAAGGTGAGGCGGAACGACAAGCTGACCTGGCCGTCGGGAATGCCCTGGCCCTGGTAGCGATCGAACTCGCGCACGTCGATCAGCGTCCCGGGAGCAGCCAGACGAATGGTGCCACGAACCGTGTCGGCAGACAAGGTGTCGTCGACCAGCATCGAGATGTCGCGGACCACCCACGGATAGCGCGGCAATGGCGTCGCGCGCAGGGTGTCGGTCGGTGCGGCCGCGGTCAGCGCATCGAGATTGATCTCCGCGACGTAGACCGCGTCGCCTGACGGCAAGTCGCGGCGATCGCCAGTGGCCGGGTCGAGCAAGCCGAAGACGCCGATCGCCGTGCCGTCAGCCGACACGGTCGCGGCGCGGCCCTTGACCAGGTACGGCAGCTCGGCCTCCGCGAAGGTCAACGACACCAGGCCGACCGCGGCGAGCTGCTCGACGGCGCCTTTCATGTCGAAGAAGTCGACGTCTCGACGGCCGCCGCTCCAGTGATCAGCGGTGGCGAGGCCGGTCCAGGCGAACGCCACGCCGCGGGTTTCACCGCGCGGCGAGAAGCGCGTGCCAATCTCGAACAGCTGCACATCACGACGGCCGTGCCGGCGGTTGTGGCTCACCGCGTCGATCAGGCCGGGAATCAAGCTCGGCCGCATCACGGCAAATTTCTCGGACAGGGGATTGGCGAGCGTCACCGGCGCCTCTCCGTGATGGAAGGGCGCCGCTGCAACCGCTTCGACAAACGCAAACGTGATCGCCTCGGAGAACCCCATGCCGAGCAGTCCGCTGCGGATGCGGCGATCGCGGACGATGCGTGGATCGGACGCGGCCGGCGCCTGTTGCACGCCAGGGAACGTGCTGGGCAAGTGCTCGAAGCCGTAGTGACGCCCGATCTCCTCGATCAGATCCACCTGGCGCTTGATGTCGACACGCCAGCTGGGGACCGTGACGTTCCATCCGTCGCCCGTCGCGCCATCACCGCAGGGCCCCCCTTTATGGGGGGCCACGTCGAAGCCCAGCGACGTGAGGATGCGCTCGACGTCCGCATCCGGCACGTTCATGCCCAGCAAGCCGGGCACGCGCGTGCGCTCGAGGACCAGCGATGCCGCTAGGGGCGGAGCGGGGTAGACGTCCTGACTGGTGCCGCTGGCCTGGCCGGCGGCAATCTGTTCCAGCAACTGACAAGCCCGCGCTATCGCGCGCGCCGGCGCTGTGGCGTCCATGCCGCGCTCGAAACGCGTCGACGCATCGGTCTTCAAACCGAGGGCCTTGCTCGTTGCCCGAACCGATGACGGTTTGAAATACGCCGCCTCGAAGACGATGCGCTTCGTGGTTGCCGAGACTTCCGAGTCGGCGCCGCCCATGACGCCGCCAATCGCCAGCGCGCGCGAGGCGTCGGCAATCACCAGCATCTCGGGCTTGAGCGTCCGCGTCTTGCCATCGAGGGTCGTGATCGATTCACCGGTCTTCGCACGCCGAACGACAATCGTGCCGCCGTCGATCTTGGCGAGGTCGAACGCGTGCATCGGCTGGCCGAGCTCGAGCAGCACGTAGTTGGTGATGTCGACGACGTTGCTGATGGAGCGGATGCCGCAGGCGGTGAGGCGGTCCTGCAGCCACTGGGGTGAGGGGCCAACCGTGACGTCGGCGACCGCGGCGACATAGCGTCCGCACAGTTCCGGTGCTTCGATGACGATCGCCATCGCGCCGTCGTGGCCGGCGGGACTAAAGTCCCGCCCTCCTGGCACCTTCATCGGGCGGCCATACGCGGTGGCGATCTCGCGCGCGATGCCGATCATCGACAAGCAGTCGGGACGGTTCGCGGTGACGTCGAAATCCATCACCACATCGTCCTGTGGAGGCAACCCTCGAGGGTTGCCTGAGACGATCTCCAATCCTTCGAGCGCGAGGCCGCGCACCGACAGCAGCTTGCCGATCTCCTCGGCCGATTCGGGAACGTCAACGAACTCGCGAATCCAGGAGAGCAGGACCTTCATAGCCCGAACTGCTCCAGGAAGCGGAGGTCGTTCTCATAGAACAGGCGGATGTCTTCCACGCCCCACTTGAGCAGCGCGACGCGCTCCACCCCCATGCCGAAGGCAAAGCCGGTGACTTCGTTCGGGTCGTAGCCGACCGCTTCGAACACCGCAGGGTGCACCATGCCGCTGCCGAGAATCTCAATCCACCCGGTGCGCTTGCACATGGCGCAGCCGGCGCCCTTGCACTTGATGCACTGAATGTCGACTTCGGCGCTTGGTTCCGTGTAGGGGAAAAAGCTCGGGCGGAATCGCACGCCGGTGCCGGGACCGAATAACGCTTCCGCCATGGCCGCGAGCGTGCCCTTGAGATCCGCGAGCGTCACGCCCTTGCCGACGACCAGGCCTTCAACCTGGTGGAACATCGGCGTGTGGGTGAGATCGAGGTTGTCCTTGCGATACACCGGACCGATCGCCACGAGCCGCACCGGCGGCGCGTTCTTCTCCATGTGGCGGATCTGCATGGCGCTGGTGTGCGTGCGCAGCAGCGTGAGCGGTTGTGGTGCCAGCCTTGCTGCAACGGCGCCCGGGACTTGTGACGCAAGTGGAGGCAACCCTTCAGGGGTGCCTCGCGGCATCAACGGCGTCTGCAGATACAGCGTGTCCTGCATGTCGCGCGCCGGGTGTTCCTCCGGCATGTTGAGCGCTTCGAAATTGTGGTAATCGTCCTCGATCTCCGGACCTTCAAGCACCTGGTAACCGAGGCGCGTGAAGATGCCGCCGACTTCGTCGCGGATCAAGCTGAGGGGATGCCGATGGCCGAGGGCAGACGTGCGGCCGGGTAGCGTGATGTCGACGGCATGGGCCGGTCGCCGGGTCGCGGCCAGCGCCGTTTCGCGTTCGGCGATCGCCGCTTCGACTTCTTTCTTGAGTTCGTTGGCGCCGCGGCCGAAGGCCTTCTTCTGCTCCGGTGTGGCGGTCGCGAGCGCCTCCATGAAGGAGGAGACCCAACTGCCTTTGCGGCCGACCCAGCGCGTGCGCAGGGCCTGCAGGTCAGCGGCGGTGCGTACATCGCCCAGTTCGGCGCGGAAGAGTTCCCGCGCCCGATCTGGGCCGATGGACGTATCGATGGTCATACGGTGTCAGACACCACGGCAGATTTTGCGATCGGAGCCTGGGAGCAGGCCACCACGGCAGATCGCAAAATCTGCCGTGGTGTCTGACACCGCTAGGCTGCGGCTTTGACCTGTTCGACGAGCTTGGTAAAGGCGGCCGGTTCGCGCGCCGCGAGTTCGGCGAGGCTCTTGCGGTCGAGTTCAATGCCGGCGGCCTTCAGGCCGCGCATGAACACGCTGTAGGAGAGACCGTTTTCACGCGCTGCGGCGTTGATGCGGATGATCCAGAGGCCGCGGTAGTCGCGCTTCTTGAGCTTGCGACCGACGTACGCGTAGACGCCCGCCTTCTCGGCGGCCTCTTTCATGAACTTGTAGAGCTTGCTCTTGTTCTGGAAGAAGCCCTTGGTGATCTTGGAAAGCTTCTTGCGCTTCTGACGACGTACGGTACCGCGTTTGACGCGAGGCATGACTGTCCTGCTGCGAAATTGGGGGCCGGTAATTCACCGGACTTGAGCCAGGGCCATATGCCCTGGCGGGCGCTTCGTAGGGTCCCCCTTCAGGGGGGCCGTTCAATTGTCGCAGCGAAAATGCCCCAAACCGCTGCCGCGACGCGCCCTCAAAAACGGCTTGAGGCTTGAGGCTTGAAAATTCAGCCCCAGGTCCCAAGCCCCAAGCCTACTTGTACGGCAGCATCAGGTTGATCTTCCGGGCGTCGCCCGGCGTCACCACCTTCGAGCCGCGCGCGTGGCGCTTCGACTTGGTGGTCTTGCTCGTCAGAATGTGGCGCTTGAACGCCGCACTGCGCACGATCTTGCCCGTGCCCGTCTTCTTGAACCGCTTTGCCGCGCCGCGGTGTGTCTTCAACTTCAGCTTCTTGGCCATGATCTCTACTATTCACGGCGGCACTAAAGTGCCGCCCTCCTGGCCCTGTGCCAGGTTCTGATTTACTCAGCGCCCTTGGTCGCCGGCTCGGCGACTTCCGGCTTCTTCGCCGCGGGCTTCGGAGCGCCCTTCTTGCCGGTCAGGATGGTGTGCATCTGGTTGCCCTCCTGCCGCGGCATGGTTTCCGCCATCGCCACTTCCTCGAGGTCCTTGATCAGGCGCATCAAAATCCGGTGACCAATCTCCGGGTGCGCCATTTCGCGCCCACGGAAGAAAATCGTCGCCTTGACCTTGTCGCCTTCTTCAATGAAGCGCTCGATGTGGTGCTTCTTGAACTGGTAATCATGCTCGTCCACCTTGGGACGGAACTTGATTTCCTTGACCTCAATCACCTTCTGGTGCCGCTTCGCCTCGCGGGCGCGCTTCTGCTCCTGGTACTGATACTTGCCGTAGTCCATGATCCGGCAGACGGGCGGCACGGCCGTGGGGGAGATCTCCACCAGGTCGAGGCCTTTCTGCCGGGCAAGAATCAGGGCCTGGGGCGGCGGCATGATGCCCAGCTGCTGCCCCGCGTCGTCAATTACGCGAATTTCCCTGACGCGAATCCGCTCGTTGATGCGGAGACGATCGTCACGACGAGTCGGGCGAGATCTATCGAAGGCGATAAGCTATTCCTCCAGCGACAAAGATTACTAGGATAGCGCTTTAGACCGGACCTCGGCAAGCGCGTCGGTCAGGAATTGGTCCAGCGGGCGGGCGCCGAGGTCCCCTTTGGCCTTGCTGCGCACCGAAACGGCCCGTTCGGCCGCCTCGCGGTCGCCAATGACCAGCATATAGGGCACTTTTTCGAGCTGAGCTTCACGAATCTTGTAGTTCAGCTTTTCCACCCGATCGTCACACCGCACCTTGAGTCCGGCGCCCTCAAGCAGCGCGACGACCTCTCTGGCGAAGTCGTTATGACGGTCGGCGATCGGCATCACCACGACCTGCAGCGGGGCCAGCCACAGCGGGAACGCCCCGGCGAAGTGCTCGATCAGGATGGCGATGAACCGCTCGAAGCTGCCGAAGATGGCGCGATGGATGACGACCGGACGGTGTTCCTTGTTGTCGGCCCCGGTGTATTTCAGGTCGAACCGCTCGGGCGCGACGTAGTCCAGCTGGATCGTGCCGCATTGCCACTTCCGGCCGATCGCGTCCGTAATGTCGAAGTCGATCTTCGGGCCGTAGAACGCGCCGTCGCCGGCGTTGATGGTGTACTCCTGGCCGGCCTTTTCGAGCGCTTCCTTGAGCGCGCCCTCGGCGCGATCCCATAGCTCGATCTCGCCGATGAACTTCTCGGGCCGAGTCGACAGCTTTGCCGTGTATGCCAGGCCGAAGTCCTGGTAGATGCCCTGGATCAATCGCAGCAGCGCTTCCACTTCAGACGGGATCTGCGACTCCATCAGGAAGCAGTGCCCATCGTCCTGCGAGAACTGGCGCACGCGCGTCAACCCGCCGAGCACGCCCGACGCTTCGTTGCGATGCAACGGCGTCTGCTCGTGGAAGCGGATCGGCATCTCCTTGTAGGAGTGCTTCTCGGTCGAGTACAGCAGGTAGTGCCCGGGGCAGTTCATCGCCTTCAGGCCCATCTCTTCGTCGTCGGCCGACTTCACGAGGAACATGTTCTCGCGATAGTGCGACCAGTGGCCCGAGAGTTCCCACAACGCCTTGTTGTAGACGATCGGCGTTTTCACTTCCTGGTAGCCGGCGGGGAACAGCTTGCCGCGCATGTAGTCGCCCAGCGTGTTGTAGAGAGTCGTGCCCTTGCCAGTCCAGAAGCCGGCGCCAGGCGCCAACGGGTGGAACGCGAACAGGCCGAGTTCCTTGCCCACCTTGCGGTGGTCGCGCTTCTTGGCCTCTTCGAGCCGCGTGATGTGCTCGTCGAGCTCCTTCTGCGAGAAGAAGGCGGTGCCGTAAACGCGTTGCATCGGCTGGTTCTGGGCGTCACCCTTCCAGTAGGCGTTGCTGGTGGTGGTGAGCTTGAACGCCTTGAGCCGGCCCGTCGTCGGAACGTGCGGCCCGACGCAGAAGTCGAGGAAGGTCTCTTTGTCCTTGATGGTGTAGACCGAGACGGTGGCCTGACCGGCCGTCTTCTCTTCGATCAACTGCACCTTGAGCGGTTCGCCGCGCCTGGTGAAGAAATCGATGGCCTCCTGCCGCGGCCAGATCTGGCGTTCGTAGACCAGGTCCTGCGCCGCCAGGCTCTTCATCTTCGCTTCGATGGCTTCGAGGTCCTCCTGGACGAACGGCCGCTCGACGACGAAGTCGTAGAAGAAGCCATCGTCGATGGGCGGACCGATGCCGCACTGCACCTTCGGGTACAGCGCGGTGACCGCCGCGGCCAGCAGGTGGGCCGTGGAATGGCGATACAGCTCGAGAGCCTCGGGGCCCTTGTTGGTCACAATCCGGACCGACGCATCGGCCGTGAGCGGATACGTGAGGTCGACCATCTTGTCGCCAACAAACGCCGCCAGCGCGGCGTCGGCGAGACGTGGCGAGATGGCCTCGGCGACCGCCCTGACGGGTGCGCCGGAGTCGACTTGCTTCGTCGATCCGTCGGGGAGTGTGACTGTGACTTGATTCATTTGATCGGTGGTCCGCCTTCGCAGCAAGCTGCTTCGGCGGGACAGCCTTCACTGGCGGCTGGCCTGCCCAGCCAAAGCTCACGTCTGTTGCCAGCGTGAGCGAAGGCTGGTAGGCGCGAATAGATTCGAACTATCGACCTCCTCCGTGTCAGGGAGGCGCTCTAACCAACTGAGCTACGCGCCTATCTCGTGCGAATTTCGGCCCACCCTTCGACTTCGCTCAGGGTGGCCCCGAGCGCTCACTCACTCTGCGAGTCGAGGGGCCAAAGCCGAACGTAAATTATAGCAGAGCCTGAGCCAGAAGGGCGGCACTTTAGTGCCGCCCCGGTCAGTTGATGGCCTTTTTCAGCGCCTTGCCCGCGCTGAATCGAACCGCCTTCCGTTTTGGGATGCGAATCGCGCCTCCAGTGAGGGGATTGCGGCCCTTTCGGGCCTTGCGGACGGCCGTCTTGAATGTGCCAAAACCGACGAAAGTCACCGCCTCGCCCTTCTTGAGCGCTTTGGTGACAGTCGCGAGAAACACCCCCACGATTCGCGTCGCCTGCGCCTTGGTGGTGCCAGTGTCCTTGACGATCTTGCTGATCAGATCCTGTTTGTTCATCAGGCCGCGGCCTTGACGGTGAGCGATTCGATGGCCTTGTCGAGCGTGCCATCCTTCACGGGCGGCGTCTGCCCGAACTCCACGACCGGCTGTTCCACCGGCAGATCCGGGGCGAGGCCCTTCTCGTGGATGGCGACGCTGCCCGGCGTGAGATACACCAGGTGCGTCAGCATGAGGGCGCTGCCGTCGGGCAGGCGCACCAGCTTCTGTCGAGCGGCCCGGCCGAACGTGCGCTCACCGACGGTGGTCGCGCGCTTGTTTCCGGACAGGGCCGCGGTGAACACCTCGGCCGCACCCGACGTGCCGTTGTCGGTCAGCACCGCGGTCGTCAGAACAATGCTGCCGTCGCCGGTCGCCGCCGACACAGCTTCCTTCTCCTTGCCGCGGTCCTGGCGATACGTGAGGACGCCTGACTTCACGAACAGACGCGCGGCCGCGAGACCCGTGTCCGTGTCGCCAAAGGCGGTGCCGCGCAGGTCGACAATCAAGCGAGTCGCGCCGGCCTTGCTCAGCGCGGCGATTTCAGATTTCAGCTGTTCGGGCGTGGACTTGCCGAACTCCGCGACGCGGAGGTAGCCGACGCCGGGCGCGGCCATGCGTGACTTCACGGCGATGGCCGGCAACTCTTCGCGGACCAGTTCCACGTCGTGCGGTTCTGCAGCACTGCCGCGCAACACGGTGAGCCGCACCTTGGTGCCGGCCTTGCCCTTCAACAGCCGCTGGCCTTCATACACGGTGGTGTCGCGAGTGGATTGGCCGTCGATGGCGCGGATGTAATCGCCCGTGATCAGGCCGGCGCGGGCTGCTGGCGAGCCGTCGCGCGAGGCGATGACGCGCAAGTAATACTGACGCGTGACCTCAAGGCCGGTTTGCGCTGCGCCGCCAGGGTCGCCCTTGTCGAACACCTTGACCTGCGCCACGTCGAGATAGGCGCTATCGGGATCCAGGCCATCGGCGAGTCCGTGCATCGCGCCGTGCATCACCTTGTCGATATTCACTTCTTCGACGTAGTTGTTGGCGATCAACGACACGACGTCTTCGAAGATGCGCAGGTACTGATAGCTGTCCTCGCGGGCCAGGGCGCTGTTGCCCAGAAAGCCGCCGACGACGGCGAAAGCGATGACGGGCACCGACACCGCCAGCACGAGAACCCGGCCGCGAATCTTCATCGTGATCTCCTCGCCAGCCATTGTAGGGGATCGACCGGTCGGCCGTCGATGCGCACTTCGAAGTACAACGCGGCCTCTCCCGCCGGGGAAACCCCGACATTGCCGACGACATCGCCGCCTTTCACGACCGCGCCTTCCGTGACCAGCGCTTCTGAGAGGTGACCATACAACGTAAACGCTGCCGCACCGTGATCGACGATGACCAGGACGCCAAAGCCGGCAAACGGGGCGGCAAAGGCGACCTTGCCTTCATGCACCGCCCGCGCGCCCGTGCCTTCAGCAGCGGCCACGTCGATACCATTTCGGACGATGACGGTGCCGAACCGGCTTGCCGAAGCGCGCCCGAAGCGCGACACGACCGACCCCGCGACCGGCCAGGGCAGGTCGCCGCGGAACGGACGAATCGGTAGCGCCAGCGTCGAAGACGAGGCCTCGGCGGTGGCGAGGGTCCGCTCGATCTGCGCCTGTGCGCCCAGCAGTTCGCTGACGTACTGCGCCGCGAGATCCCGTTGCCGATCGAGGCTGTCGATCAGCCGGCCGCGCGCGGCCACGGCGGTGTCAAGTGAGGCGCGCGCCTGCCGCGCGGCCAGTTCGGCCGCGGCGACCGCGCTGCGCTCGGCATTGGCCGCGGCCAGTGCGGCCTGCTCGGCGGCCAGCGTTCGCCGATGCGTCTCGAGCCGAACGCGATCGAGCTCGGCCACTGCCGCGACCCCGCGGCTCAATCGGCCGAACGCACGCACATCGTCTGAGGCGAGCAGTAGCTGCAGGTAGCCGCCGCGTCCGCGCTTCGACAGTTCCACCAGCCGTTCGGCGACGCCTGGGGTCTGCGCGACTCGCGTCGCTTCGATCGCCTTCAAGCGTCTCGCAGCCTGCTGCTGAGCGGTGGTGACGCGGGCGAGGTCGACCTCAGCCTGGTGCACTCTCTGTTGAGCGATCTCGCGTTCGAGTTCAAGGCGGCGCAGGTCGCCGAACACCGTGCGGGCCTGGGCGGCCAGCCGATCCGCTTCGGCCTGCAACACGCGAATCCGCGTGGCAACGCGGCTGCGCGCCTCGTCTGCGGGTGATTGAGATTGAGCGAAGCGGGTAGTGACGGAGTAGCCTCCGCCTTGAGACGGAGCGACAGCCGCGGTGATGACGATCAAGAATGCTGCCAGCCTGCGCACGGTGCCCCGAATTATACTGGCCGCGTGCGTGTCCTGGGCATCGACTACGGCGCGCGTCGCATTGGCCTGGCGCTGAGCGACGCGACCGCGACGCTCGCCTCGCCCTGGCGCCTGTTGCAACGTCCGCCCTCGGACGCCGAAACCATGCGGATGATAGTGGCGGAAGTGGTGACGTTGATCCAGGCGGACGACGGGCTTGAAGCGGTCGTCGTGGGCTGGCCGCGCCGGCTGGATGGTTCGCCCAACAAGCAGACCCCAATCGTCGAGACGTTCGCGCGCACGCTCGAGTCGCGGGTGACCGTGCCCGTCGTTCTGCAGGACGAGCGCCTGTCCAGTGTCGAGGCTGAGTCGCGGCTGGCGGTCGACGAGAAAGACTGGCGCAAACGGAAGCTGAAGATCGATGCGGTCGCGGCCGCCATCATCCTGCAGGACTATCTTGACGGCCGTCCGCGTCGAGCGACCAGCCCTGCCCCGGGCGAGGATGGCTCGGCATGACGAGGCGTCCGCGTCGAAGGGTTTCATGATGCGATGGATCGGACGACTGGCCATCCTGCTGGTGGCACTGGCCGCGATGGCGGGTGGTGGGGCGTGGTGGGTGTATCAGCGAGTGCAGCAACCGTTTCGCGGCGCCGCCGGTGCGGAAACGTTTATCGACATCCCGGCCGGTAGCGGTCCGGTGAGCATCGGGACACGGCTGGTGGACGCCGGCATCGTCCAGGAGGCGTGGATCTTTCGTGTCGCCCTGCTACTGAGCGGCCGTGCGCGCGAGTTGAAGGCGGGCGAGTACCGTTTCGATGCGCCGATGACGGCCGGGGCCGTGATCGACAAGCTCGCGCGCGGCGACGTCTACAAGCGGATGCTGACGTTCCGCGAAGGCCTGACCATTGCCGAGATGGCGCACGTGTTCGAAGAGCGCGGCTTCGGGGCGGCGGCCGAGTTCAGTCAGGCCGCACAGAACGCCGCGTTGGTCCACGACCTCGACCCGGCGGCTCGCGACCTCGAGGGCTACCTGTTTCCTGAAACCTACACGCTGCCGCGCAACACACCTGCCAGCGAGGTTGTGGCGCAAATGGTGGCCGGCTTCAAGACGGCGTTCGACGTGGGCTTGCGCGCCGCGGCCACTGCTGACGGGTTGACGGTGCGCCAGGCCGTGACGCTGGCTTCGCTGGTCGAGAAAGAAACCGCGAGCGGCGACGAACGGCCGGTTGTGGCGGCGGTCTACCGCAACCGCATGAAGATCAAGATGGGGATGCAGGCGGATCCGACCGTGATCTACGCGTTGCAGCGCGCGGGGCAGTACGACGGCAATCTGACGCGCGAAGACCTGCGGTTCGACTCGCCGTATAACACCTATCGCTACGCCGGATTGCCGCCCGGTCCGATCGCCGCCGCCGGACGCGCCTCGCTCGAGGCCGCCGTCAAGCCGGCGGCCGTGGACTATCTCTATTTCGTCAGCCGCAACGACGGCACGCATGTGTTCGCGACCACGCTGGCTGAGCACAATCGCAACGTCCAGACGTGGCAGGTCGAGTACTTCAGGAAGCTACGCCAGCGAAATCGATGATCCCCCGCTCAGTAATATTTGCTGCCGATGGCGGCAAGATTCCGCCGTGCGTCCGTGTGACCGGGGTCGATGCGCAGCGCAGCTTCGAACGCGGCACGCGCTTCGGCGCCGCGGCCGAGTTGGGCCAGCGCGATCCCACGGTTGCTGTGAGCGTCGGCTGCTGACGGATTCAATCGGAGGGCGACGTCGGTGGCCTCCAGTGCTTCCTTGAACAGGCCCATGCCGCCGAGCGCGGCGCTCAGATTGGTATAGGTGTCCGGCACATCGGGGGCCATGGCGATGGCGCGTTGATACAGCGCCACGGCTCGAGGCAAGTCGCCGCGCCGGCTGAAACCGATGCCGAGGTTGTTCATCGCTCGCGAATGGTAGGGGTTGATGACCAGCGCGCGTTCGTAGTGCTGGCGTGCCTCATCCCAGCGATCCATTTGATCCAGCACGTTGGCCAGGTTGTATTCCGCGGCCGCGTCGCGAACGCGGGTCGCGCGGCGGAGCACCGCTTCAGCCTCGGTGAGACGGCCCAGGTCCGACAGGGTTCGCCCGCTCTCGACGAGCGTGTGATGGTCGTCGGGCGCCACGGCTTCAGCCTGCTGAAGAAACTCGAGGGCTCCCGTCAGCCGGTTCGCCGCCCGCTCGGTCGCAGCCGCCTCGAGCAGCACGTCGAGCCCGCGCGGACTGGCCGTGAGGGCACGACGTACCAACCACTCGCGCCAGACGGTCTCGCCGGTGCGACCGGCAATGGCGGCGTGCTTCAGCAACAGATCGGGATGCCACGACCGCGACACCACGGCGTCGAGCCACGGGTCCGCCGGTGGCACATACGCCCGGCCATCATCGGCCCCGCGCGCCGAGCCATCGTCTTCAAGGCGCCGCCGCAGGGCGTGGGCCGAACCTAACGCGGGGTGCGCGCGAACGAGGGCGGTCAATTGATCGCGTCCCGCCTGCCGGTTGCCCTGTTCGAGCTCCACGCGGGCGAGTCCGAGACTGGCATAGGCGCCCAGGGGAATGCCGCCACGAGGTGGCAAACTCTCGACGACCGGTGGCGCGATCGTCGCTGCCGCGGTACGCGTCGCCAGATACTCCGTTCGCGCTTCGTCGAGGCGTCCAGCCTTGAAGGCAATCTCGGCCAGGTGAAAACGGGTCAGGCCATGACTCGGTACCTGACGGGCAACGGCGGTGAACGCCTCGTGGGCGCCCACCTGATCGCCGCGTTCCTCAAGCAGCAACCCTCGATAGTACGACCAGCGCCAGTCGGCCCGGTCGAGCGTCGTCGCGAGCGTGTAGGTCTGGATCGCTTCCAGCGGACGCAGGCTGGCGTGGTAGACCATGGCCAGTTCACCGACCGACGCTGCTGTCGGCCATCGTCTTGCCGCGGCGTCGGCCGCGCCGATGGCATCGGCTACTGGTTGGGTGTCGGCAATTGGATTCGCGAGCCGAGGCAGGCGGCCAGCGACCGCGCGCCCGATCAGCACGCTGGACAACAGCCATGCGAAGGCTGCGGCGGCCAGCGCCGCGCCAACGATCGCCAGGATCGTTTTCGTGCGACCCGGCGGCGTTGCGGCAACGGCCGGTGGGCGCGGCGGGGCGCCCGCTACCGCCCTTGCGTCCTTGCGCCGGGCCACTGGTTCGTCCAGATCATCAAACGAGACAGGCGATCGTAGGGCCAGCTGACGTGCGCGCCGCCAGTGGCCAGGTCGGGCCGGCCATCGCCGTTCAGGTCGCCGACCGCGAGGGTCAGCAAATGCGTCGGCGAAGCGGCCAGATCGCGCAGGGTGAAACGCATGCTGCCATCATTCTGCAACCAGACCATGCTTTGCGCCGAGGGCTTGGCCCAGTCGTTGTAGGCGCTGACGACGATGATGTCGAGATCGTGGTCGCCGTCGAGATCGGCGGCCTGCGGACTGGACGCGCCCGGATAGTCGGCAATGCGGTGATACGTGAAGCGCAGGCCGCCGGTGTTCTCGAGCCACTGCACACCATTCCAGCCGCGGCCCTTCGGCGGGGCGTAGTCGAAGGCGTCACCATTGCTGTAGAGGATGTCGACATCGCCATCGCGGTCGAGATCGATGACCGTGATCCAGCTGGAGCCGAAGTCCTCGTTCGCGGCACCGAACACGCGGACCGGTGTAAATTGGCCACGGCCGTCGTTGGTGAGGACGTAGATCTCTTCCCACTCCTGGCTGATGAGCGAGACGATGTCGAGGTCGCCATCGCCGTCGGCATCGGCCACGACGGCATTGATGCCGCCCGACAGGTTGTGCACGACATGACTGTCGAAACGCCAGTTGCCCTGGTTCTGCAGCCAGCGCGTTTCGCCCTGGTCGTAGCCGAACTGCGCGACCGCCAGGTCGAGGTCGCCGTCGCCATCCAGATCGCCGGCCTGGACATCTGAGACGCGGGCGATCTTGTCGACGAGCACGCGCGGCACGAACTGTTGCCGGCCGGTATTCTCGAGGACGATCACCGCGCCAATCGGCGCGTTGTTGGGAAACAGCACGCCGAGACTGGCCACCAGTACATCCAGGTCCCCATCGCGGTCGAGATCCACGGCACTGACATGGGCGGGTCCCGGAACACTGGCCAGCTCGCGTTCGGTGAAGGCGGCATTGGCGTCCTGCTGCAGCCAGACGATGCGATTGGTGGCCGCGTCGGCCGCCAGCAGATCCGCGCGGCCATCCTGATCGAGGTCGACAATCGTGACGTTGGCGACGAGCGGACGGTCATCGCTCGTGACGGCGGCGCCGACCTGGCGGGGCGCGAAGACGGCAATCGGTTCGCCGCGGGCGACGCCGCGCCCTTCAGCCAGCGCGTCCTGCAGATCGAACTGCGCCGGCCCGACCAAGTCTCCCAGCGACAGCTCGGCCCGCCACAACTGGAACGCGAACACGGCCAGCGCGCCGAGCGCCGCCGTGGCCAGAAGGACTCGCCGCGTTATCGGCACGGTGTGCTACGGGACGCGAGTGACTGTGACAACCTTGATCGGTGGGGTCAGCCGCTGTGCTTCGGTATTGGTCACGCGGGTGGTGGACGACGGCGCCGCCTGAATCTTCCGCACCACGTCCATGCCCGAGACGACGCGGCCGAAGGCGGCAAAGCCCTGGCCGTCAGGATTGCGCATGCCGCCAAAGTCGAGCGACGGCTGATCGTTGATGCAGATGAACCAGCCGGAGGTCGCGCTGTCGGCGCCGCCCCTGGCCATCGAGATCACGCCATCCTTGTGAAGCAGGCCGGTCTTGTTGGTGCGCTCGAGCGCAACTGCTGGAAAGCCGTCTTTGGCGCGATCGGCATTGACACCCGCCTGGATGACCTCGATCTTGATCGCGCTTTCAGGTTGGTTATCCATTTTGACCGTGCGATGCCAGGTGCCACCATCGTAGTGGCCGGCCTCGACGTAGCGCAGGAAATTCGCCGCCGTCGCCGGCGCCTTCGCCTGATCGACTTCCAGCACGATGTCGCCGAGTTCGGTCTGCACTTTCACCCGAACGGTTCCCGTCTGCGCCGTCGCCACGGCGCCCATCGCCACCAGGCCCGCACACAGGGCCGTTATCAGAGCATGTCGTCTGGTCATGTTTTTGGGTCCGGAAAAAAAAGACGACGGCCACGGGCACCACGCCCGTGGCCGCCATGTTGACTAGAAGCGGTAGGTCAGCGCGAATTGGAACTGCCGGCCTGGGAAGACCGCGGTGCCGCCCGTGTGCTGGCCGAAGCGCGCATTGCCCAGCAGATTGATGTAGCCGTCAGCGATCAGGTTCTGGTTGTTGAGCAGGTTGAACGCGTCGGCGCGAAGCTCGATTCGGTCGGAGCCGATGTTGAACACGCGGGCCAGCGTCAGGTCGCCGTAGTTGATGAACATGCCGCGTTCGGTGTTGCGGCCATTCGGCGTGCTCGCCTGGCAGCCGCGTGCGTTGCAGCCGGAGTTGAAGCCAGACCCGGTGGGGTCGCCGGCGTAGCGAATCGTGTACGCCGCGCCGCTCTGGTGATGCGTCACCGTGCTGAGACGCCAGCCGCTCAGGATCGGACCGTTGCCGGGCAGGTTCCAGGTCGCGCTGGTGACGAGGTTGTGAGGCGTGTCGGCACCCGTCGGGCCGCGATCCGACTCGGGATCGAAACTGTTCTCAGGCGAGAACCAGTGGTTCAAGCGATCCTCGGCCTTTGAACGGGTGTACGACACCGAGAACGACAACGGCGTCGTGCGGTGCTGCAGCGAGACACGGACGCCCTGGTACCACGAGCGGCCTTCGTTGGTCAGCTGATCCATGCGGCGGAAGCCGTTGGCGACCGGCACAATGGCACGGGTCGCGTCGGCCTGCGCCTGCGTGCGGACCACCACATTCGGGTTGGCGGCGAGCAGCGCGTTCAGGTCGGCTTTTGGAATCGGCCGCGCCGCATTCATGTCGAGGAAGCCGTGCTTGACACCGCGGTTCATGTTGGCGTCGATCGCGATGCTGGTCCGCGAACCGATCTGGCGCTGGACGCCCAGGTTGGTCTGCCACGCGTACTCGTTCTCGAGGTCGGGTGAGATTTCCTGGATGTCGCGAGCCGGGATCACCGCGCCCGGCGGGAACGCCGAGAGGGCGGCGGGGAACGCCGGGAACAGCGGACTGGCCGGGGTCAGCGAGATGGTGACCTGGCCGTTGCGGCCGCCGACGCCGCCCTTGACGATGGTGAAGATGGGATGCTGCTGCGTGAAGCGACCGAAGCCGCCGCGCACCGCCCACTTCTGATCGCCCCTGACGTCCCACGCAAAGCCGACGCGCGGATCAATGTTGTTGGCATCCGTACCGGCGGGCCAATCGGGGATGTCCTTGATGATCTCCACGTCGTAGCGCAGACCCAGGTTCAAGGTGAGGCGGTCGGTGAGGCGCCAGTCATCCTGGAGGAAGCCGGCCAGGACATACGCCTTCGGAAACATCAGGCGCGCTTCGGGGGTCAACGCGAACGACTGCGTGAACTGGAACGGCGTCGGTGCCACCGTCGGGCTGCCGGCGAACACATAGCGGCCGTTCTGCAGCGGCTGGAACAGCTGTTTGGTGACGTCGTAGGTGACTGACGCGCCCAGCTTCATCGTGTGGTTGCCCATCCACAGCGACATCGTCGACGACAGGTCGAAGGTCTTCTCGGGCAGGACACCCCAGGTGCCCTGGTCGTTGCCGCCCGACGTCGAGTAGCCCTGCCGCTGGATCGACACGCAGTCGCACTTGGCGGCGCGGCTGTCGACGTAGCGGGAGAACTGGCTGCGGACCTCGTTGAGCATGCGATCCGAGATCACCGACGTCAACGTGCCGTGCACGGTGTCGACATCGTTCTTCCAATTGAAACCGGTACCGGCCAGATTCAGGCCGCCGCTCTCGTTGTCCTTCGTCCAGCGAACCATGTTGTAGCGCAGGCCGATCGAGTGCTGGTCGGTGGCGCGGAAGTCGAACTTGGCGTGACCCTGATGCTCATCGGCCGGCGTCGGCACGATCGCGCCGAGTGCTTCCACCGCGGTGACCACGACCTGGCTGCGTTCGCGCCGCCTTTCGTAGCTGCCGAAGTAGAACAGCTTGTCTTTGACCAGCGGGCCGCCGGCGGTGGCGCCGAACTGCTGCTGGTTGTACGGGGCCTTGACCTTCTCACCGTTGATGATCGGCGCCAGCGGCGGGGCGGCGTCCAGGTCGCCCGGACGCGCCATGACGAACACCGAGCCGGCGACGTCGTTGGTGCCGCTCTTGGTGATCATGCTGGCGACGCCGGCCGAGTGGCCGCCGAACTCAGCCGAGAACCGGTTGGTGATGAGCTGTACTTCCTTGACCGTCTCGATGGCGAAGCCGCTGGAGCCCAGCTGCGGCGCGCGCTGCAGCGTCAGCCACTTCGAGTGATTGTTGGTGCCATCGACGTAGGTGCCGAAGTTCCAGACTTCGCCGCCGCCGACGTTGACCGCATTGGAGCCGGTGCCGCGCGCCACCACGTTGGAGTCGAGCGTCAGCAGCCGGAAATAGTTGCGTTCCTTGACGGGCAGGTTCTCGAACGCCGTCTGATCGATAGTGCTGGCGACCTCGGACGAGGTGGTCTGGACCATGGGCGCATCGCCGGCGACGGTGATGGTTTCCTGCACCGTGGACAGTTTCAGCGAGAAGTTGAGCACGGCGTTCTGGCCGGCGTTGAAGCGCAAGCCCTCGCGCACCTCGCTGGCGAACCCAGCCAGATCAACCTGAATGCGATACCGGCCCTCGGGCGGCAGCGCCCGCACGACGAAGCGCCCACCCTCGCCGGTGGTGACCACGCGGTTGAGGCCGGTGGCCGTGTTGTAGACGGTGACGGTGACACCGGGCAGCACACCCTGCTGCGCATCGGTGACGATACCTTCCAACGCGAAGGTTGGCGTTTGCGCGACGGCGTGGGTGGGGAGCAACGGCATAACGAACAGTGCGACGAGCGCGCACCGCCAAATCAGCGAACGACCCATGGGGACCTCCGGGAACGACAAGCCAACTGAGCTGTTTCGGACACGGCAAATGTTAACACGGCCGTCATCAGGCTGACGTCACTCAGCCCCGGTCTTTGTGCCGCAGCGGCGAATGGCCGCGGATTATCGTTCGTTCCACTTCAGCTTCTGCCGCAAGACCTCGAAATAGCTGCGCGCTGACGCCCGAACCAGGCGGAGTGGCCGCGCGGCGCGCGAGATGGCCACCTCGTCGCCTTGTGCCATCTCGAAGCCGGTTTGTCCGTCGATGGTCACGTAGACCTTGCCGGCGTTGGTGCCGGTGGACTTGACGCGGACCTCGCGTTCGGCAGGGATCACAATTGGGCGGTTGGTCAGCGTGTGCGGGGCAATCGGCGTCAGCACCAGCGCATCCATCGCGGGGTGAACGATCGGGCCGCCCGCCGCGAGGTTGTACGCGGTCGACCCGGTCGGGCTGGCCACGATCAGCCCGTCCGCCTTGACCGAGGTGACGAACTGGTCGCCGACCGAGACGTCGAGATCGATCATGCGCGAGAGTGCGGTGCGGGTGAAGACGACGTCATTGAGCGCGAGGTGGGTCGTCGTGCCGGCGGCGTGGGTCGCCACCGCGCGCAGCATCATGCGGGCATCGTGCGAGGCGCGGCCGTTCAGCACGGCATCGAGCGAGCCCAGGATCTCGGGGCGGGTAATCTCCGTGAGAAAGCCCAGCGACCCAAAGTTCACCGCCAGAATCGGCACGTCGAGGCCGGCCTCGGCGATCGCCTTGGCCATGGCGAGCAGCGTGCCGTCGCCGCCGAGCACCAGTAACAGGGTCAAGTCCGCCGGCAGCGTCTCGCGCGTGACGACCACGCGGGCGCCGGCCGGCAACAGGTCAGAGGCGTCCTGCGTCCAGACGCCATCGACGGCGTGCTCCCGCAACCATTGCTCGACGCCGAGCAAGGTCTCGCGAGCGTCGGCGAGACCGGGTTTGACGGCGATGCCTATGCGCATTGAAGGTGCATCAGGAACTCGTGGTTGCCATGCGCGCCGGTGATCGGCGACTCGATCAAGCCGGCGCGGGTCAATCCTACTTCAGCCGCCGCAGCCGTCACTTCGTCAATGACCCGTGCGTGTACGGCGGGATCCTTGACCAGGCCGCCGCGGCCAACGTCCTTGCGGCCAGCTTCAAACTGCGGTTTCACCAGCGCGATGATCTCGGTGTGCGGTGCGACCAATGCCGGCAGGACCGGAAAGATGTGGCGCAGCGAGATGAACGACACGTCGATGCTGACGCGCGTGATGGCGGCGCCGACCTCGGGGAGGTCGCCTGGCCTGAGATGGCGCGCATTGACATGTTCGATCACCGCCACGCGCGGATCGCTGCGGATCTTCCAGTGCAGTTGACTATGGCCAACATCGAGGGCGATCACGTGCGTGGCGCCGCGTTGCAGCCAGACGTCGGTAAACCCGCCGGTCGAGGCGCCGACATCAAACGCGATGCAGCCAGCCGCGGCAATGCCGAACGCGTCGAGGGCCGCAGCGAGCTTGATGCCGCCGCGGCTGACCCACGGATGATCGGGACCGATCACCCGAACCTCGGCGTCGATCGCCACCATGGTGCCCGCCTTCGCGGCGCCGTGGCCATCGACATCCACCTGGCCCGCCATGATCAGCGCCCGCGCCTTTTCGCGCGTCTCGACCAGGCCCTTGTCGACGAGCAGCGTATCAAGCCGCTGGCGCTTCACCGCCACATCCCGCGCGCCAGGCGAGACGCCGTCATTTGTCGCGTTCGATGATCCAGCTCGCGATGTCGTCGAGCCGTGAATCGAGCAGACCGGCGCGATCGAGCGCTGCGCGGGCCCGCGTGTGGCAACCCGCGGCCAGCGTTCGCGCCTGGTCGATGCCGAAGAACGCCACATACGTCGGCTTGCCGGCGGCTTCATCCTTGCCGGCCGTCTTCCCCAACGTGGCGGCGGCGCCCTCGACGTCGAGAATGTCGTCGACGATCTGGAATGCGAGGCCGATCTCCTGGCCGTACTGATCGACTGACGCGACCAGCCGGTCGTCGGCGCCGGCCATCACCGCGCCGGCGACCACCGACGCGCGAATCAGGGCGCCGGTCTTGCGCATGTGCATGGCCTGCAGCCCGCCGGCATCGAGCGGCATCGCCTGGGTGCCCGGCGCCGGCGACACCGCCGACAGATCGATCGCTTGCCCGCCGACCATGCCTGCGGGCCCGGCGGCGCCGGCGACCAGCGCCAGCACGCGCAGCTTGCGTGTCATCAGTGTGGGATGCAACCCCTGCGGCTCACGGGCGAGCAGGCTGAACGCTTCGGCCTGCAGTCCGTCGCCGGCGAGAATGGCCATCCCTTCGCCGTGGACCACGTGCGACGTCGGCCGCCCGCGCCGCAGGTCATCGTCATCCATCGACGGCAGGTCGTCGTGAATCAGCGAGTAGGTGTGAATCATTTCCAGCGCGCAGGCGGCGGGCATGGCGGCATCGCGCGCGGCGGCTTCGGCGCCGCCCATGGCCTGGGCGGCGGCTTCAGCGCCGGCCAGGACCAGCAGCGGACGCAACCGTTTGCCGCCCGCCATCAGGCTGTAGCGCATGGCCTCGGCGACGACGGCTGGAACAGTCGACGGCGACGGCGCGAACCGTTCCAATGCGGCCTCGATCTCCTGGCGCCGCGTCTCGAGATAGGCAGCGAACGTCACGGCTCGTCGTCGCCATCGGGCAGGCGCAGCGATGCCGGCGCGGGTGTGAGTTCGCCGCGTTCGTTGACGATCTCAATGCGCTTCTCGGCCTGTTCGAGTCGCGAGTGGCAGAAGCGCGACAGTTGAACACCGCGCTCGTAGAGTTCGAGCGACTTCTCAAGCGCGAGGTCGCCCTCGTCGAGCTTCCTCACGATGGTCTCGAGTTCCGCGATGGCGGCTTCGAAGTCTTTGATGGTTGGATCCATGGATACCTTGATGTGACAGGAGGCCAGAAGACCAGGAGACCTTGAATGAAATTCTCTTGATCTCCTGTTCTCCTGTCAGTTCATTCCTGTTGTGTGACGCGCGTCACGGCCGCCGTGACGGCGCCGCGTTGCAGGGTGATCTTGATCTCGTCGCCGGTCCCCAACGTCGCGGCGTCGCGGATAATCCGCGTTCGCGCGGCGTCCCACGTGACCGAGTAGCCCCGTCCCAGCACCGCGAGCGGGCTCAAGCCTTCGAGGCGCGCGGCGAGGCCGCCGAAGCGACTCTGGGATGCGGTGATGCGACGGCGCGCCGCGGCGGCCAGTTGCGCATCACGGGCGACGAGCCGCGTCCGAATGGCGCCGAGCCGGTGCCGCGGGTCGAACTGGTCGAGCGATCGGCGGAGCAGCTCATGCCGCCGCGATCGGCGCGCCAATGCCTGGCCGACGCCGTGGCGCAACGCCGACGCCAACTCCGACACGTGGCGGCCGCGGAAGGCGAGCCGGCCGGGGAAGCCGGAGTATCCCGGGCGCGCTTCCAGCAGGTGGAGCCGCGACTCGAGTCGGCGCAGCCGGTGGCCGATGGCGGCATCAAGCTGTTCGCCAAGGCGATCGATGTGCGAGAAGAACTCATCCTTCCGCCGGACGACGAGTTCTGCGGCGGCCGATGGCGTGGCGGCCCGCAAGTCAGCGACGAAGTCGGCAATGGTGACGTCGGTTTCATGGCCGACGCCGGAAATCACCGGGACCGGCGACGCGGCGATCGCGCGCGCGACCACTTCTTCGTTGAACGCCCACAGATCTTCCAGTGAGCCACCGCCCCGCGCGACGATGATCACGTCGACCTGCGACACGCGGGCGACGAGCTGCAACGCGCGAGCGACTTCAGCGGCCGCGCCTTCGCCTTGCACGCGAGTCGGTGAAATCACCAGGTGCGCGTTGGGATACCGGCGCCGCAGCACGCGCACCATGTCGCGCAGGGCCGCGCCGTCGATCGAGGTCACCAGGCCGATGCGGCGGGGCAGCGTCGGCAGCGGCCGCTTGCGCGCGGTCTCGAACAGCCCGTCAGCGGCCAACTTCTTCTTCAGTTGCTCGAACGCGACCTGCAGCGGCCCAAAGCCCTGCGGCTCCATGTGCTCGCAGATCAGTTGGTACTCACCCTTGACGTCGTAGACGCTGATCTTGCCGCGCGCGACCACGCGCAAACCATCCTCGGGCTTGAACTTGAGATAGCGCAGCGCGCCGCGGAAGATCACGCCCTTGATCTGCGACGCGCTGTCCTTCAGCGTGAAGTACAGATGACCGGTGTTCCAGAGCCGGGCATTGGAGATCTCGCCCTCGACCCACACGTTCTGAAACCTGGATTCGAGCGCATCGCGAATCGTCGCCGACAACTCACTGACCGTGAAGACTTGCCGCACCGGCGCTGCTGGCAGCTGTGCGCCTGGGGATGCGGGACCCGGCGTGAGCGTCGGTGAGAACGCGTATCGTGCGTTGGCGCCGGGCCCGCCTTCGCTCGCGCGAGTCACTGGCGCAAGCTTCGGCGAGGCGGACACCTCAGGCGCCTTGACCTGTTCTGGCGCTTCGTCGAAAGGCAGCTTGCTCATCGCGCTGAAACCGCCGTTGCCCGGTCGGTGATCGCCTGTAGCTGTTGTTCGGTGAGCGCGACGCGTTCGATCGCGGTGGCCCGGCCCGTGGCGGGATCGGTGGTGATCGTCACCCCGTGCAGCCGCACGTCGCCGGTCGCCGGCTCGAATCGCCCTGGCAAGCCGGTTACGAACCGGGCGATCACCGCGGCCTTGTCCATGCCGATCACGCCGTCGTGTGGACCGGTCATGCCGACGTCGGTGAGGCACGCCGTGCCGCCGGGCAGAATGCGTTCATCAGCAGTCTGCACGTGCGTGTGGGTGCCGACGACGGCGGCAACCTGGCCATCGAGGTACCAGCCGAGCGCCACTTTCTCCGACGTGGTTTCGGCATGCACGTCGACAAACACCACCTGCGCGCCGTCAGCCTTGACGCGAGCAATCTCACGGTCGGCGGCACGAAACGGCTCGTCGATCAGGTTCAGAAAGACGCGGCCCATGACATTGACCACGCCAACCCGCACGCCGGTGCGGGTGACGGCGACGTAGGAGCCGAGGCCCGGGGTGCCCTCCGGATAGTTCGCCGGCCGAATCAGCCGCGGCTCGGTGACGATGAACTCGAGCGCTTCGCGCTTGTCCCACACGTGATTGCCGGTGGTGATCACATCGACGCCGGCGCCAAAAATCTCCTTGGCGTTGTCGCGGGTAATGCCCGCGCCACCGGCGGCGTTCTCGCCATTGGCGATTACGAGATCAACCGCGGACGCCGCGGTCAGCGCCTTCAGGTGCCGGCGCACTAGATCGCGGCCGGGGCGACCGACGATATCGCCGATGAAGAGCAGCTTCATTCGGACGCCGTGGGCCCGGTGGAGTCGATGGGGACGAGCGTGCCCTGGCCGCGGCGTTCGTCGCGGCGGGGCAGCACGACATGCAACTCGCCCTGGAAGAGGCGGGCGCGGACCTGACCGGCATCGACCGCACCGGCGATCCGCACGGCCCTGGCGAAGCGGCCGAAGTCGCGTTCGACGAGATGGAAGCTGGCCGGGGTGTTCTTCGAGAGCACCGGCCGTTCCTTCTCGCCGACGATCAGTACCACCCCCGACTTGACCAGGATGCGGAGGGCATCGGCCGCGACGCCGGGCAGGTCGAGGACGATTTCGACGGTGCGGTCGGTCTCGAAGACATCGATCACCGGCATACATTCCCCGGCCACGACGTGGCGGCGATCGGGGCGGCGCCGGGCCAGATCCTCGAATAGACGCACGACATCCTGGCTGAGGTCAGCCGAGTCGGGGTCCATGGAGCTGGAGGAAAAGGCCGCCATGGCCTCGATTCTAGCGCCTTCCGGGGCGGGTTGGGCTGGTCGGGCTGGTCAGGGTGGTCAGGGTGGTCAGGTTGGTTTGAGATACTGAGTGTTAGTCACTAAGATTAAATTATTGACATGCACTCATGTTAGATCCACACTAATGGAGTCCGAAGGAGGACGAAACGAATATGGCAAGCAAAGGCAGAGTGATCGGCATCGACCTGGGCACCACGAACTCAGTGGTCTCGGTCATGGAGAACGGGCAGCCCACCGTCATCGTCAACCAGGAGGGCGCGCGCACCACTCCATCGGTGGTCGGTTTTGGCAAGGATGGCGACCGTCTCGTCGGTCAGGTTGCCAAGCGCCAGTCCGTGACCAACCCCGAGAACACCGTGTTCTCGGTCAAGCGGTTCATGGGCCGCAAATTCAACGAAGTCACCGAAGAGGCGCAGCGGGTGCCGTACGTGGTGTCGCAGACGCCCACCAACGACGCGCGCATCACCGTGCGCGGCAAGCAGTACTCGCCGCCCGAAATCTCCGCGATGATCCTGCAGAAGCTGAAGCAGGCCGCGGAAGACTATCTCGGCGAGAAGGTCACCGACGCGGTGATCACCGTGCCGGCGTATTTCAACGACTCTCAGCGCCAGGCTACCAAGGACGCCGGTCAAATCGCCGGCCTCAACGTGCTGCGCATCGTCAACGAACCGACCGCCGCGGCGCTGGCGTACGGCCTCGAGCAGAAGAAGGACGAGACGATCGCGGTGTTCGACCTGGGTGGAGGCACGTTCGACATTTCGGTGCTCGAGGTGGGTGAGGGCGTGGTCGAGGTCAAGTCGACCAACGGCGACACGCACCTGGGCGGCGACGACTTCGACCAGCTCGTGGTCGAGTGGATGACCGCGGAGTTCAAGAAGAGCGACGGCATCGACCTGGGCAAGGACCGGATGGCGTTGCAGCGCCTGAAGGAAGCCGGCGAGAAGGCGAAGATCGAGCTGTCGTCGGTGATGGAAACCGAGATCAACCTGCCGTTCATCACGGCCGATGCGTCGGGCCCCAAGCACATGACCATGAAGCTGACGCGGGCGAAGCTCGAGTCGCTGGTGGAAGGCCTGGTGCAGCGGACGATCGGGCCACTGAAGCAGGCGCTGGCCGATGCCGGCCTGAAGCCATCCGACGTGGACGAGGTCGTGCTGGTCGGCGGCTCCACCCGCATGCCGCGCGTGCAGCAGGTGGTGAAGGAGTACTTCGGCAAGGAACCGCACAAGGGCGTGAACCCGGACGAAGTGGTGGCGATTGGCGCGGCGGTCCAGGGCGGCGTGCTGGCCGGCGACGTCAAGGACCTGTTGCTGCTCGACGTGACGCCGTTGTCGCTGGGGATTGAAACGCTCGGTGGCGTGATGACGGTACTGATCCCGCGCAACACCACCATCCCGTCGAAAAAGAGCGAGGTGTTCTCGACGGCCGCCGACAACCAGTCCAGCGTGGAAGTGCACGTGCTGCAGGGCGAACGCTCGCTGGCAGGCGACAACCGTACGCTGGGACGGTTTCACCTGACCGGGCTGCCGCCGGCACCGCGCGGCCTGCCGCAGGTGGAAGTGAGCTTCGACATCGACGCCAACGGCATCGTGAGTGTGGTGGCGAAAGACAAGGCCACCGGCAAGGAGCAGACCATCACCATCAGCGGTGCGAGCGGCCTGAATAAGGACGAAGTCAATCGGCTGGTGAAAGATGCCGAGGCCAACGCGGCCGAGGATGCGCGTCAGCGCGACGAAGTGGAGGCTCGTAACAAGGCGGAAGCCGAGGCCCACCAGGCGGCGCAGGCCGCCAGGGCGGCTGAGAACGCGCCGACGCAGAACAATCCGGCCGACGCCGCGAAAGACGCCGACGTGGTGGACGCCGAGTTCGCGGAAACGCGGTAGGCACGGAACCTGCCGGGAGGGCACTCCTTACCGGGAGGGCACTCCTTGTCGGGGAGGTGCTACGGGTCGGGAAAGTTCCAACTCCCGACAGGCAGTGCCGCCCCGACGAGAAGTGCCCTCCCGACAAGAGTTGCCCTCCCGCCTGTATCGGAAGTAAGCTGGGTGGCTATGTCAGAGACCGAAATCCCACAGGCCGACGCCGCCACGGCGGATGAAGCGCCCATCGTTCACCCGAAGGCCACGCCGATCGAAAGCCGTTTCCTGTATGTCGACGTCTCGGCGCTGCGCGCCAAGCAGCTCCGCCGCGGCGCTCGTGTGCGCCTCGACGCTGAGACCCTGGACATGCTGCCCGCGTCGAAGCTGATCAAGCCGGAACGTGTCGCCATGGAAGAGGTGAAGCAGAACCTCGTCCAGTGGAACCTGCCGGACTTCAAGGTCGTCATCGACCTGCGCTAGAACGCAACCACGAAGCACACGAAGACACGAAGACACGAAGCCCCGAGTGGGCTTCGCTTCGTGCCCTTCGGCCGTCGTGGTTTCTCCTGGCCCGGAACCCCCGGGACCCCTGCCTCGTCTGTTTCAATTGAGATGATCGAACTGATTGCCTTCGCGGGGATCCTGCTCGCAGGCCTCGCCGTCGCGTTTGTCTTCGGCCTCATGTTCCTGGTACTGAAGGTGGTGTTCTGGGCGATGTTCCTGCCGTTCCGGCTGCTGTTCAAGCTGCTGTGGATCCCCTTCGGCCTGGTCACCGGCGCGGTCGGCCTCGCCGCCGGCGCGGCCCTGCTGCCCATCCTCTTGCTGGTCGGGGGCGTCGTGGCCATCATCGGGCTGTTCGCCGCGATCATCGCCATGCTGATTCCGGCGATTCCGTTCGTCTTGCTGGGCTTGGCGGTGTGGGCCTTCATGCGCCGTCAGCCGGCCGCCACCGTCTCTCAATAGCCACCAAGCCCCAAGTCCCCAAGTCTCCAAGCCCCCAAGTCCAGCGGGTGTCGTA
>ENA-ORBV01002055-ORBV01002055.1-microbial-mat-metagenome-genome-assembly--contig:-NODE-2055-length-43284-cov-8.722915_pt1 | contig 43284 bp, 39 predicted proteins | sample MGYA00237777_ERZ505514 | MGnify/ENA primary metagenome ERZ505514 (study PRJEB26160, sample SAMN06269048) | microbial mat metagenome | isolation source: Oligotrophic lake microbial mat | place... | reverse complement strand
AGCAGGCTACCTCTCTGGTGTTTGACGTAATATGCACCCTACAGACAGAGGTAGCTTTTGTCTAGATATCTTATTTTCTCTCGAAAAACTGTCCGAAGTATTGCTAAAGGTTGTTGCCCTGTAAACTAAGGGAATGTATCCAAGTTTTCTTCCTGCCACGATCGCGCACTTGACGGAGGCAACCTCAATTGAGTTGGCGAAACAAATTCAGCGGCAAGCGATTTCTACACCGCTACGTTCTGCCGCGATCGCAACTTCTTTGGTTCAGCAAGGCATCGGCAATCCTCCAATTTTGCTACTCCACGGCTTTGATAGTTCAGTGTTTGAATTTCGGCGGTTGCAGCCCCTGCTTGCCGCCAACTATGTCACCTGGAACTTAGACCTGCTGGGTTTCGGCTTCACCGATCGCCCAGTAGATGTGCCTTTTACGCCGGATTCTATTAAGACCCATCTCTACCACACCTGGAAAACCTTGATTGATCAGCCAATCGTGCTGATCGGTGCTTCCATGGGCGGAGCCGCCGCGATCGATTTTGCCCTCACCTATCCTGAAGCCGTCAAACAACTGATATTGATAGACAGCGCTGGCTTTGCCGCAGGTCCAGAAATCGGCAAATTCCTGATTCCGCCCTTGGGTTATTTGGCAACCGAGTTTCTCCGTCGTCCTGGGGTGCGTCGTCGCGTTAGCCTGCAAGCCTACGCTGATCCCAGCTTGGTGACTGCCGATGCCGAACTGTGCGCCGCGCTTCATCTCCAGCTTTTTGGCTGGCAACAAGCCCTAATTGCCTTTACCAAAAGTAATGGATACAACTTTCTTGCCACCAAAATTGCTCAAATCACCCAACCGACGTTAATTATTTGGGGCGATCGCGATCGCATTTTGGGTATCGCCGATGCTGAAAAATTCACCGCTGCCTTGCCCCACAGCCAGCTTGTTTGGGTGCCCAACTGTGGACATGTGCCCCATCTCGAAAAACCTGAAATCACTGCCGCCGCAATCTTGGCGTTCATCGGTTCCTCATCAGATTAAATGGTGGCTCACTTGAAGTAAATCAGCAGATTGAGTCCGGGAATCGTGCGAGAGAGCGTCCACAGCAGCAGGGCGATGTAGAGGATTCCGAGCGACCATTGATACCAAACTAGAGTAGTTATCAGTCCGGGAAGGTGTTCATCGCGCAGGCGGATATCGTTAAAGCCGAATTTCAGCAGATTATTAAAGCTGAAGTCAAAGTAGTTGAGCCAACTCCAGCGACGATCCCACAGGATGGGAACATAGCGTTCGCGAAACATCTCGAAGCGAGGCACGATGGGAAGCCGCCCAATTAAAATGCGTAACTGGCGCAGGGAGCCTTCTTCGCTAAAGTAGCTGACGTTCATCAAGGAGTGATAACGCCCTTTTTGATAAAGGCTGATCAGCAGCAGAGCCGGAAAGGGAACCGCGATCGCGCCTAAACTGAGCAGCGTCCAAACGGGATATTCGGCATTGCGAAAAATAGCGCTAAACCCTGCCAGCGTCAGAACGCTGTAGGTGCTCATTACCCAAACTGCTTCTGTAGGCGAGGGCAAAATTGGGCTGGGGGCAATTCGTCGCCAGCGATCGACCAGCCAAAACAACACGCCAAAATAAGCGATCGCCACCAGACCCACTCCAAAAATCAGCCACGTGTTGGTGCCATAGCGACTCAGCAACAACAGCAAGCCTAAACTGATGCAGGCTAGCCCCGTGCCAATACGACTCAGCACTTCTTGGCTAGGAGATATTACATCTCTAGCAACCACGCGATCGCGCACATTGATGTAGGTTGCCAGATCGACTGCTCCTAATGACAGCAATTCTGTTGGGTTGCGGAAAGGAAGTTGGGTGCGACGTTGGGCGATCGCGGCTGCCTGGTCAGTGGAAAAACCCAATCGCGTCAATCGGGTAATGGATGCCGTATTGATATTAATGCCATAGACTTGCTGGCGCAGTTCTCCCCAACGCAACCGCTCCCGCGTATATTCCAACTGATTTGCATCTGAAATTTGCTCCAATCGCCGAAAGTTACGCACCAGTTCCCGCAGCAAATTCTCATTCCCTTGCAGCGTGGGTACAGAAATGTATTTACCAATTTGCCCCGGATTTCCAACAATTTTCGCCTGATCAGAATCAAACCTCAATCCCGGCACATTCAAATGAGCGCCTTTGGCAAATCCCGCATAGCCAAAGTCCATGCGCCCCAGTAGAGTCGCTCCCCGAAGATTCACAGGCTGATTAAATCGCACTTCTCGAAACAACACTGTTTTTTCAAACACTGCATCCGCCAGAAATAAGGCTTGGCTGAAGGTACTGCGCGTAAACAACACTTGATCGCGCCAAGTTGTCTGAGCAAAATCGGCGTTTCCTTGCCACTGAATCCGCGAAAAATTTGCAGTTTGCTGAAAGACTGCCCGGTTGAAATTGGCGGTTGCCTGAAACTCACTGTTCTGAAAATTGACACTGCCTTGAAACTGAGCCTGATCAAAATCCACCTTAGTAAAAAAGATGCTGCTGCGAAAGCGGGCATCGCGGCTGAAGGACGCGCCCGCAAAATTAGTAGATTGGCTGAACCGAGCTTGTGACCAGTCAGCAGTTTGCAAAAACTGAGTGCCTTGAGCTTCAACCCGATTCAGAAAAAATGTGTTGGTAAAATCTGCATTGCCCACAAATCGAGCCTGCATAATTTTGAGGGCACCGCGAAAGGCAGTGATTTGCAGGGAAGTGGCTTGAGGATCAAGATTGGGGGTCGTCAGCAAGGATTTGGAAAGCTTGCCCAATTGCGATAGGCGGCGGCGATCGCGCTGAAGTTGCGCTTGCTCATTGGGAGAAAAAATCGGAGCGAGTGCCTGCCCATACAGCGGCGCTCGTAGCCCAAGCTGACTCACTTGAAAATCACCTTGGATCACAGAATTGCTCAAATCCAGACCTACTGGCGTTCCCGACCGCTGAATTTGGACTTTTACCAGTCGATAAAACTGGTCACGAAAATCGGCATTCTCTGGACTTAGATCGATGATTAATCCATGTAAATCGACCGTGGGCAACCCATCACTTTGCCCCAAATTTTTGAGGCGGTCTTGCAAAATTTCTAGCGTCAGCGGTACGCGATCAGGCTGAGCGATCGCTGCCTGTGCCGCAGGACAAGGGAACGGGGAAACGGGAAACGGGAATAGTAAACCAATAAACAGCAGTAGGACAATCAGTCTGCTGAAAATGAATCGATAAATTGAACGAGGCGATCGCGTATCCAAGCGAGATATTCAAACATAATGGGCGCTGCGATCGTACACTGAACCGATGCCAAAAACACCGTTCCTGTTGAATGCATTTGTGATGTTGCTTAACCCTTGGTGGTGTAGCCAAAAGCCTATTTGTCAACGTTTAGGGTCAAGGAACGTAGGATGAATTGTTCGTAACGTAGTGCCTTGAGATGAGTGATTGGACGATGGGTATGTCAAATAGATTGTGTCAAAGATAAAAGATCACAGTGGAAAGCGATCGTCGTAGGCGATTGCAAACCGATTTAAAGCAGGCTTCCAATCTTTAATCGGCATCGTCCATTTTTTAGAGATATTTTGGATTGCCAGGTAAACCACTTTGAGTGCAGATTCGTCAGTAGGAAACGCTCTGTGATTTTTCAAAACCTTTCGCAGAGTCATATTGACCGACTCAATGGCATTGGTCGTGTAGATAGCTTTCCGAATTTCAGGCGGGAAGGCAAAGAAGGGAATAATCCTTTGCCAGTGGTTCATCCAGGACTTACTGATAGTAGGATACTGCTGGTCCCACTTCTCAGCCAACTCCACCAAGTATTGCTCCGCCTGGACTTCGGTGCTGGCCGTATAAACTAGACGCAAATCGGCTGCTACAGCTTTACGGTCTTTGTAGGACACATAGCTCAAGGAATTACGCACCATGTGGACGATACACAACTGCACCTGAGTTTTGGGAAACACCGCTTCAATGGCATCTGGAAAGCCAGTGAGTCCATCACAGCAAGCAATAAAAATATCCTTGAGTCCTCGATTCTGTAATTCGGTCAGCACCTGGAGCCAGAACTTGGACGACTCATTTTGAGTCATCCACATGCCCAACAGTTCCTTTGTGCCTGACAGATTGACTGCCAGAGCTAAATGAATCGCTTTGTTGATCACCCGTCCATCCTGCCTGACTTTGACCACAAGGGCATCAAAGTAGACGATGGGATAAACTCGCTCCAGCCCCCGGTTTTGCCAGACTTTGCGCTCTTCCTCCACTGCCTCAGTCACGTTGGAAATCAAACCCGCCGATACTTCTACCCCATAGAGGTCTTGCAGTTGAGCCGTAATGTCACGGGTGCTCATCCCCCGCGCATACAGCGACAGAATCTTGTCATCAAAGCCGTCAAAGCGCGTCTGTCTTTTCTGAATGATGATGGGTTCAAATTCTCCTTTTCGGTCACGCGGAATCGCAATCTCCGCTTCGCCAAACTCACCTTTAATCGTTTTCTTGCTATGCCCATTGCGACGATTGTTCGGTTTTGAACGTTCAGGTTGAGTGCGTTGCTCGTCTAGATGTGTTTTCATTTCTGCCTCCAGGCAGCGTTCTACCAAGGCGTGAGTCAATTGTTTGAGGATGCCACCATCCCCCAGTAAGTCTTCTGGTTTCTCATAGCCTTGAAGCAGTTGGTCAAGCAGTTCGGGTTGAAAGGTCATCATGTTTTTGTCTCTGGTTCAGTAGTTCATTAGATCTCAACTTTTGACCTTTGACACAATCTAATTTACAATCCCTGGACGATCGCATGAATCCGCTCTCAAGCCATCTCTACAGTGGGCAATTCTCTGGAGGAGAGGCTACGTCAGCGCCCTAAACCTGCTCAACTGCGACTTGAATCGCATCAACTTTAGAAGCTTTGATAATGTGATAGGGACGTGTAATCACATCCTGAACGACTTCCCTTGGTTGACTGTAGCGAATTTTGAGAACGAGCAAGGGATAGCCGCCATCACCCGTTGTTCGTGTTTCAACACCAACAATCTCAATCGCATAACCACTTGTTCGCTTTTCTCCAGCAAAGACTGCGATCACTTGGTCACAACCAAAATCTATCTTAGGAAGGGACGGTGACGGGATTAGCTCAGACGTATGAGCCTGCCAAACCTGCTCCCACTCTTCCTGATTATCAATCACCATTTGACTTGTGAGAGGATAACCGCTGCTAGCACCTCGATCAATGTTTGTAAAGTTAATCTGCAATTTGTCCCCCCTTTTGAAATAAGTGTGTAAGGGGGCGATCCCCCTTATGGATGATACCTATTGACTGACGACACTCCGTTTTATGATGGTCTAACTTCATAAACGACTTCGCACTCCTGCGTGTTGGCGTTTGAGGCGTTGGGCATCTTAAAGTTCACCTGCAACGTTAGTTTGTACTTGCCGGGTTTTACTAAAGGTGCCACTTCAATTTCAAAGGGATTGTCCTTCTCGGCACCCGATCGCAGCGTTCCATAGTCTTGTTGAGTACTGACCACTCGAACTCCAACCACGTTAGACACCAGGGTAGCCTTCACTGCTTCCAGAATTCCCTGACTAGTATTTCTTACTGAAACCGCCAGTTTCTCAACCAACCGCTTTTCTTGAGTAAGAGCCGTACAGTCGATCGCCTGTTTCTCTGGTTCTGATGTCGTCGATTGCTCCGCCGTTTGCATTGCCTTCACCACGTCAACCAGTCCCTTACCTTGAACATTGGGGTCGGTTGTTGATTCAAGACTCTTAGCACAATCCAGCAGCAGCTTTTTGATTTGCCAAGGCTTCAGTTGGGGTTTGCGCTCCAACATCAAGGCAGCAATCCCGGCAATGTGAGGAGATGCCATGCTGGTTCCACTCATCTTGCGGTAGGTTCCACCCGGTTTAGCCGATACAATCTGGTAGCCTGGTGCCAAGATGTCTGGCTTGGGGCGGTTATCAGTGGTGGGTCCGCGACTACTGAACTCTGTCACCTCAGTTCCCTCCTGGTTAGATGCTCCCACTACAATCACGTCACCGTTGGCATCAGCGGGGGAGGTGATGGTCCCAGCATCGGGACCGCGATTGCCTGCACTCTTGACTAGAACTACATCTAGTTTCGTAGCGCGCTCAGCGGTTTTTGCCCAGATGCTGGTTCCGTCGAGCGGCGCGCTCTGCACACCCCAGCTACAGTTGATCACCTTAGCGCCATCTTTCACGGCATCTTCGATCGCATCTGCACCCTTAAACCCTTCCTCAGATTCCGAATTTCCTGAAGGAATGATTTTGTAGCACCAGATGATTGCCTCTGGTGCCATGCCTTTGTACTTGCTTCCATTGCCTGCAATAATGCCCGCAACGTGTGTGCCATGCTCACTAGGATTGCCCCAGTCTTCGCTTGTGTAGTTGCGCTTACGAAACACGCGCTCTTTCAAGTCGGGATGGTTGAAATCCACTTCGCCATCCAGAACCGCAACAATCACGCCTTTTCCAGTTCCCACTAGCCCTTTTGAACGAGCGTCAAACACACCAACTGTCTTGACACTTTGGTCTAGTTCTAGCGCTAACACTTTGTCGGCTTCGATGCGCTCAACATTCGATTTTTTGGCGATGGCTCGAATCTGAGTAGGGTTGAGTTCAGCGACTTGAGCATTGCCCAACTTCAGATGTTCTTTGATGGAATCGCCTGAAACGCCCTCCTCCCGCAAGCTACTTAAAAGAGCCTCAACACTCTCATCAGCAATGCGCTCAAACTCAGAAAACTCATTCACTTCAAACGCTTCTTTATGCCGAGCGTAGCGCTCTTCCAACGCTTCAAACTCTTCTTGAAATTCTTCAAAAGATTTACTAGGTTTGTAGTGAATTATGACGCGCTGACGCTCCTGAGACTCAACATCTCCAATTTCTGACATGATCCGATATTCCAGGAGGCGATCGAGCTTTTTATCGACCTCTGCACCCCACTTTTCTTGGATGTCAGCTTCTGCATTTGTCAGTTCCTGTTCAGTGAGATCTCTGTTTAGTTCCTCAAACATATCGCTCCATCCTTCTAAGAATTTGTAAGATTGCCAGACGTTAGACTGAAAAAGGTTGTGGAGCAGCGAATCCACTCCACAACCCACTTACCTGCTTATAAGCAGGTTGTTAGAATCTCTATGCAGTGTATGAGTTGCAAGAGAATTCAAGAATCGGTGTGCTGACTAGAATGTGAACTCAGATACCGATTCAATCTCCTCGGTTTTCAGCCCGACTTGACGACAGATGAATCGGAAGAGTACTCGAACAACAGGGCGGCAGAAGGCAGGAGCCATCCACCGTAGGAAAATGGGCAGAGTTTTGCTCAAAATTGGGCAAAGCAGCTTGGCCACAGCGTCTGGTCCCTTACGGCAGGCCTTCTCTAGGGTAAGACGCATCTTACCGTTGCCCATGATGCTCTTCACTGCCTTTTTGACGAGTGCCACAAAAATTTTCAGCAGCCGCTTCGTCACAAGGCTTGAAGGACGACGGCGACGCGGGCGACGCTCCAATCCTTCCTCTTCAGCATCTCCCTCAAAATAGGCTTCCAAGTCTTCCGAGATATCTTCATAGGAGATGCTCTCCAAAGATTCCATCTCGGACTCCAGACCTTCTAAATCCTCAGCAAGGAATTCGATCGTCTCCATGTCAGCTTCGGTGAATTCGAGGGATTCTACACCACCATTTGCATGTGTGGTTTCCGGGGCAGTCATTGTAGTCATTGTTTGGTTTCTCCAAAGTTAGTTGGTTGAGGCTTGATCACCTACTGCAACTAACTTAAACGGAGCGTCAACAAACCACCAGTCACACAATCTTGGTCGCCTAGAAACAGTAGCTCAGGTGCGTGTCACTTATCTAAGCGACTGCAAAATTCTACTTAGTAAACTATGATGACCAGCATCAGCCTTTTCATTCGAGCTAAGTAAACAGCCTTAATTAGGCAGTGCAAAATTTACTCCTGTTTGCCACGCAAATCGCAACCGTAAGACAATCCTTTCTGTAACAATACATTTTTTCAACTAGGATTTGTTGATTTGGCGAAGTACCCTAAGGGGTGACAGGGTTCTGAACCATGCTGAGTTAGACTACGAGCATCCTTTTTACGGCATTGCTGAATGTAAATATGAATTTCCCACCGTGCGGGAAGCAAGCTACATTCCCAACCCTTCTCCTCAACGAGAAGGGAGCCAGAATTCTTGTCCCCTTGCCCGTTGGGAGAGGGCTAGGGAGAGGGCGAATTTAGCAATTCATCCCTAGATTCAGCAACACCCTTTTTACTTCAAAAGTTTTACAAACAAAGATGCAAGACTATGTTGCCCCCAGTCAATACTGTGTCTATTGCCGCGCTAAATTCTCAAAATATTGCTTCACCTGAAGCAGAGAGCCTTCTCAAGCAACTTGTGGAGCAGCTTAAGACTGCGGTTTTTTCAGAGGAACAGCAAGAAGCTAAATCAATTAAAGACCATGTCATTTTTGAGTCTTGTATTGATGGACTCCAATACCGACTTATATGCCTCCATCGTAAAAAAGAAGATAAGCAGGTTCATTTGAGTCCTCGTGAGCTGGAGATAGCCCATTTAATTGCCCAAGGGCTACCCAACAAATGCATTGGTAAAACATTAAGCGTTAGCTCTCATACAGTGTCTACGCACCTACGGCGAATTTTTACCAAACTGAATGTTACGTGTAGGGCGTTAATGGTAGCTCGATTGATGGAGGAGAACCTACTGTAAGATCTCGTCGAGAATTGTTTGGTGCGATCGCCAACCTTGCAGAGTACATTGATGGAAAGCAGAAACATCATCTTGCTGCACGGAAACTCGATCAGTTAGATTCGGCAGCACGGCTAGAAGATTTGCAAGTGCCGCCGGGAAACCGTCTAGAAGCTTTGGAAGCGCGATCGCTACAACGATGAATCGCTAGAATTATGGGTGGATGTTGCTGTTAGCGAGCTATGACAACTATCACACTCAACCTATCTCCAGAACTCGAACATAGACTTCGCACTGAAGCTGCTAGACAGGGTGTTGAACCTAATCGCTACATCCTCAATACCCCGCAAGAACGCCTTCAGTTTAGCCCTGCAACTGCCCAACCCACCGAAGTCGAGCTACTACAACAAATTAACGTTGGCTTTTCAACCCAAACTTGGGAGCAATACCATAGCCTAATTGCCAAAAGGCAGGCTGAAACTTTAACGCCTGAAGAACACGAGCAACTGATTCAACTGAGCGATCGTCTCGAAAAACTCAATGTTGTTCGCATTCAAGCCCTGATTCAACTCGCAGCCCTACGCAGCCAACCTCTGACAGCCCTAATGCAAACCCTTGGCATCAATCCTGATCCTGAAATGCTGGATTGTGCCTGAATCCCGCCTTACCCAGCAGCAGCGACAATTTATTAAACAACGCGCTAAAGATTGCTGTGAGTATTGTTTGAGCCAAGCTAAATTCTCGCCAGACCCCTTTTCCATCGAACACATCACTCCCCGCTCAAAAGGTGGTTCCAGCGATTTGGACAATCTTGCGATCGCTTGTCAAGGGTATAACAACTTCAAATACAGTCACATAGAGGCGCTCGATCCAATCACGGGTGAATCTGTCCGGCTTTATTAAGCCTAAACCCGACACTCAGCACCTTGTTCTAATTGCTTAAGGCGATTTTGAATGCGTTTGCAGTCAGCGATCGCGGGTTGAAAGTCGGGCTTTAACGCGATCGCGTTTTCAAATGACCGGATGGCTTCTGCATACTGTTTCAACTCCACCAACGCCCGCCCTCGCCAGTACCAGGGAACATGGCGTTTGGGCTTCAGCCGGATTGCCTGCTCAAATGCAGCGATCGCTTCTTTGTAACGCTGCGATCGGATTAAGCCAGCCCCTAAACAACACCAAAGCTCGACATGCTCAGGATTAAGCTGAAGCGCCTGATTGTAAGAAGTCACCGCTTCATCGTGGCGACCTAGAAAGGTCAGCACAGTTGCCTGACACCGCCATAATTCTGGGTCATTTGCACACTGTTGCAGAGCTTGATTGAACGCGATCAGGGCTTCTCCATAGCGCTGCGACTTTTCTAAAGTGCACCCTTTGTTAAACAAGGTTTGGTAAGTCTCTGGTGCTGCCATACTAATAGGCTCAGAGCGAACAGGCTCAGACGTAAGTGCTTGACCTGTGAGGCTGGCAACCAAGAAATTAATGCTGGTTTCTTCTTCAACTAGGCGGATTAAATGGGTGTCTGATGAGCCTGTGACACGGTTGATGATGGAAGTTTCTTCAGAAAAGGCACTGGATTCACCAGAATTCAATGCCGCTGCATATTGTTGGGGTTGCTGAAGGGTTTTAATAGCCGCTTGTCCTACTCTAAGGTTTGAGGAGGAAGTTAAGCAGCCTTTTTCAGTCGTCCCCGAAAAAATGGTCACATCTTCATCTACCGTTGGCGCAATCACGCTTTGGTGAAGCTGTTTGAGAATGCGGGTGCGTGCGTCTACCGATGCTTTAAAGTCGGGCTTAAGCTGCAAAACTCGGTCATAGCTAGCGATCGCCGCTTCTGATTGTCCCAGTTTTTCTAGCAGTTTCCCGCGATCGTGCCATGCCCAATAGTTGGTTGGCTGTAGCTGGATCACCTGTTGAAACGCAATCAATGCTTCATTCGGTTTTTTTGCCGTGGCTAACAATGTTGCCTGCTTAAACCAGGCAAGGTGATCATCAGGCTGGATCTCAACCACACGCCGATAAGCCGCGATCGCATGATCCCATTCCTGTAGATTTTCCATTGCCATCCCCCGCATAAACCAGGCAAGACCATCATTGGGATTGGCTTGAATGGCGCGATCGCACGAAGCGATTGCTTCATCATAATGCTGCAAATAGTAGAGCGTATCAACCTGCTTTAATTGACTCAAAAGCTGCTTGCGGCTGGCAATTGCCACCTGAAAATCGGGCTTGAGGTTAACCGCGCGATCGTAGGATGCAACTGCTTCTTCAAAGCGATTCAGGGTTTGCAACATTTTGCCGCGATCGTGCCATGCCCAGTAGTTATCGGGCTTTAGCTGCACCACTTGCTCGTAAGCTTGAAGCGCTTCTGGCGATCGCTGAAGCCGTTCAAAAGCATTGCCGCGCTTATACCATGCCAGGTAATCGTCTGGTTGAAGCTGGAGAACGCGCTCATAGGACTCAGCCGCTTCTTCATAGCACTCCAAATTTTCTAAAGCAATTCCTCGCTTAAACCATGCCACGTAGTCACTAGAGCTTGCCTGAATCACTCGGTCATAGGCGACAACAGCTTCGCGATATCGCTGTTGATGGAATAGTTCATCTCCCCGTTCTAACCAAACGAGGTGTCCCTCTAAAGTGACGATGGTTTGCTCTGTTAATAAGTCAGCAACCGAGGTCACTCCCATTAAACCGTTCAAATCTGCCAGGGCTTCTGCGGCAGAAGGGTAGCGATCGCGAAAATCGTAGCGCACCATCCTATCTAAAATAGCGGCAAGCTCTGGGCTAATATGAGTGCGATCGCGCCACAGAATTTCGCTTGTTTTCAAATCTTTAGGCAATTTCTGCAAATAAGTCCCTGTCAGACATTGAATCGCCAGAATGCCAACTGCGTAAATATCGCTGCTAAAGCAAGGCATTCCTGCCAGTTGCTCATTCGGCATGTAGCCAGAGGAGCCGATCGCCAGACTATCGGTTGAATGCCGACTTTCACCATCAGCCCAGCCGATTTGCTTGACGGCACCAAAATCAATTAAGACCAAACAATGATCGTGCGATCGACGAATTAAGTTAGATGGCTTAATGTCACGATGTACCACCTGCTGCTGGTGAACAAACTCTAGCACCGTTAAAACATCTTGCAGCAGATGCAGCACTTCTGCCTCAGCAAACTGCGTCCGCTGGCGTAATTCTTGATTGAAAACGACTCCTTCAATAAATTCTTGCACCAGAAAAAACTTTTGCTCTTCTTCAAAGTGAGCAAATAGCCGAGGAATCTGGCTGTGACTGCCGAGGGCGTAAAGCACCTCAGCCTCGATGTCAAACAGGCGTTTTGCAGCTTGAAATGTCTCTGCATCAACCTTTTTAGGTTTTAGCTGCTTCACAACACAGGTAGGCTGTCCGGGCAAATGTAAATCATCAGCTAGATAGGTTTGCCCAAAACCGCCTCCCCCCAAATGCTGTTTGATTTCGTAACGGCTTCCAAGAATTTTGCCCAGCATAACTTGCCAATCTTCCAGAATTTACAAGCTTACGAGCGACAGCCAGAAAATGTCCGAAGCTACTCCAGCCTATCTATAAGGATCGCAACAAAGCGGATGCAACGGGTCCGAGGAATTACCCAGAAAAGCTCAAAATCTTCGTAGATTTGGATGAAGAAACCATAAAGCTTCCTGTTTAGGGTGAGATTGGCTCGAATAAGACGATGACTCAAATAAGACAATGATGGTAAAGCAAGTTAGCGATCGGATTCAAGCACCACAGCCATACCGACGATGCAGAGGACTACCGTTGCAAATTTCATCAGTCATGTTCCAGCAAAGCCATTAATCGGGTGAATCGATTGAATTGCCTATCTGCATAGATTAAGCGTAGTATTTGAAAATGTTGCGACAGATATCCATATGAGTTGGCTCCTCAACCTCTTTTCATTGCTGATACAGTTTGTAAGACGACCCATGTGGGAAGCTTTTCAACGGTTAAATCTGTTAGTCCTACCGCTTTTGTTAGCAGCCCAACTGATTGCGTTGCCGGCTAGCGCCACCAGTTTGTATGAGATTCCTGATTTGCCAGAAAATACCTGGGTGCTTGACACTGCCGAAATCCTCAGTCGCACTACTGAGAGCAAACTTAGCACGGCGTTCTCAGATCTGGCGGCTCAGTCTGGCTTAGAAACTCGCATTGTCACGATTCATCGTTTGGATTACGAAGAGACGATCGAGGGTTTTACCGACAAGCTGTTTAAGCGCTGGTTTTTAACAGCCGACGCTCAGGCAAACCAAACCTTGCTAGTGATCGATAACGTGACGAATAATACTGGAATTCGTACGGGAGAAAAGGTGAAACCAGTCATGCCGGATGCGATCGCAACCAGTGTGGCACAGGAAACCGTGCTGCTTCCTCTCAAGGAAGGTAACAAATATAATCAAGCTTTTCTCGGTGCAGGCGATCGTTTAGTTGCGGTGCTTTCGGGTCAAGCCGATCCCGGTCCACCCGAAGTGAAGGATACCGTGATGGTGGAAGCCACCTTTGCCACACCCGAAAAAACCAAAGAAAGCAATGCCACTGTCTGGGTATTTGGGTTCCTCGCTGCTGCCACCATTATTCCCATGGCAACCTATTACTTTTATCAATACATGGGTTCTCGTTAAGCCGAAACTAAACGCTGAACGCAGGAGCCATTGCTAAAGAAGTGTTTCAACGAGTTCGCGTTATCGCAACTGTCATTGCTGAGAAAATAGCTGCTTTGACGACCGAATCCTATCTGGAAGCGTTTGCGAAGCGAGGCAGCCGAGAGAAATATGAGGCGGTGTTGGCGAAAGTGCCGGATACTGAGCCACAAGTCTATGACCCGTATTGCCTGGGAGCGAACTGACTCAAGTATCTAATGCATTTTAAGAATACTGACAGTTGCTTAATGTAACCGTCACATTCACCGCTGGTACTTAAACAATTTTGGAGTAGCAATGAAGGCACTTAAAGTTATGGCAACGATTAATGAGCAGGGACAACTAACCTTAGATCATCCTCTCATAACCGATAAAAATAGCCGTGTAGAAGTCATTGTCTTAATCCCAGAAGAGGAAGTTTTGAATGATAAATCTCAAGAAGAAATTTTAGCAGACCTTCGGCAAGCTTGGCACGAAGCTATGACTGGGCAAACTATCCCAGTTGCCCAACTTTGGGAAGAGCTTGAAAATGGCTGATCAGCCTTTAATTCAAGTTGAAGCTGCGCCAACGTTCAACCGAAATCTACGCGATCTTGCCAAGAAATATCGCAGTATTCAAAATGATATAAAACCTGTTATCGAACAACTTGAACGGGGAGAATTGCCAGGAAACCAAATACCTGAGATTGGTCATGCAGTCTTTAAGCTGCGGCTCCGAAATAGCGATACTCAGTAAAGGTAAAAGTGGTGGCTATCGCCTGATTTACTACGTTCAAACAGCAACGGGAATCATTTTACTAACTGTTTATGCAAAATCTGAACAAATCAATGTTGCAGCAGAAGACCTTCGGAGCATCATCACAGAATATGAGGAATCTACGATCGCAGACAAATGAGGATATCTAAACAACTCCTGGAAATTTTAAAACAGCAGTAGAATGGTTTACCGTAACGGAATTTTGTGGGTAAATGTGAAGCTTTTAGTTGCATGTCCCGTTTTTCTATCGTTTCCAAAGTTCGCTGAACCCAATCATCAAGACGCGATCGCCCATTTCACATTGCATTAGAGTTAAATCAAGATAGCTGAGATAATAGGTGCAGCGCTCTTTTCTGTAAATGCAGGAGCTAAGTATGAGACATTCTAATACGCCTTCCATGACTCAATCTTCCCAACCTTTTGATTACAATGCAGTGCCATCGATTCCGGCGATGTGGGCGATCGCCGCTCAGCGCTTCAGCACGATTGTAGCCGTGCAAGATTTCCACAGCATTCCGCCTGTCAAGCTGACCTATGCAGAACTGTATGATCAAATGCAGCAGTTTGCCGCCGGATTGCAGACTTTGGGAGTGAAAGCGGGCGATCGCGTCGGTTTGTTTTCTGACAACAGCCCCCGCTGGCTGATTGCCGATCAGGGCATTATGACGGTGGGCGCGGTGAATGCAGTGCGCGGTTCTCAGGCAGAAAAAGATGAGCTGCTGTTTATTTTAGAAAATAGCGGTGCCACATTTCTGGTGACGGAAGATTATGCCACTTTTAAGAAGCTGGGCGATCGCCTAGAGGATCTGCCCATTCAAGCGATCGTCCTGCTGTCGGATGAAACGCCCGATGAGGATGAGCGGGTGAACGTCTTGAATTTCCCCCAACTTTTGGAACTGGGTGTCGGGCAACCGCTCCAGCCTGGGTCGGTGCAGCGAGGAGATCTGGCAACGCTGATGTATACCTCTGGCACCTCTGGCAAACCCAAGGGCGTAATGTTAAGCCACGGTAATTTGCTAGCTCAAGTCGATGGGGCAGGGCGAGTCGTAAGTCTCCAACCCGGAGAGCGCGTTCTCAGCATTCTGCCCGTGTGGCACTGCTATGAACGGACGTTTGAATACTTTATTTTTGGGCATGGTTGCACCCAGGCATATACCAACATTCGTCATGTCAAAAAAGATTTGAAGGAATTCAAGCCGCACTACATGGTGGCGGTGCCCCGCCTGTGGGAATCGATTTATGAAGGGGTGCAAAAGCAGTTCCGTGACCAGCCAGAGAAGAAACAAAAGCTAGTTCAGTTCTTTTTGGACAAGAGCGATCGCTTCATCAGGGCGCGTCGCACGTTGCAAGGATTAGATCTGGGAAACCTGAATCCATCTGCGCTCGATCGCCTGCTGGCACTGATCCAAATTGTCCCCTTAGGAATCTTGCACGCCGTGGGCGATCGCCTAGTTTACAAAAAAATTCGCGATGGCGTGGGCGGCAATGTCAAGTATCTGGTCAGCGGCGGCGGCTCCATTGCTGAACATTTGGAAGACTTCTTTGAAATTGTCGGTCTGGAGATTTTGGGCGGCTATGGGCTGACCGAAACCTCACCGATTACCCATGTGCGTCGTCCCCATCACAACCTGCGCGGCGCGGATGGGCAGGCATTAGTTCAAACGGAAACGCTGATTGTAGATTTAGAAACGCGCCAACCCGTGACAACTGGCAAACAAGGGCTGGTGCTGCTGCGTGGACCTCAAGTGATGCAGGGCTACTATCAAAATCCAGAGGCAACCCAAAAGGCGATCGATGTCAACGGTTGGTTCGATACGGGCGATCTCGGCTGGCTATCGGCTCAGGGTGATTTGATTATTTCTGGACGCGCCAAAGATACGATCGTCCTAACCAGCGGTGAAAACATTGAGCCTCAGCCGATTGAAGATGCCTGTCTGCGAAGCGCTTACTTGGGTCAGATTATGCTGGTGGGACAAGACCAAAAAGTTTTGGGAGCGCTGATTGTGCCAAATGTGGATGCGTTAGAAAAGTGGGCAGTGGCGCAAGGCTACATCTTGCAATTAGAAAACTTTGACATTGATAATCAAGCATCGGGAAAACTATTGACCTTAGATAGCAAACCCGTGCAGGATTTGATGCGGCAAGAACTGAATCGAGAAGTGAAAAAACGCCCTGGATTTCGCCCAGACGATCGCATTGGACCGTTTCGCCTGATTGCCGAGCCATTTGCGATCGACAATGGATTGCTGACCCAAACCCTAAAAATTCGTCGAAACGTTGTGATGGATCGCTACCAGGGTATGATTAACGAGATGTTTGTTTAATCCCTCATGATGTCCTGCTAGGTAGGCATTACAAGGTTGATTAAATGTTGATGATTGGGCTATTTCTACCCAGTCATCTGTGAAAAATTATTTTCACTCAAACATCTTTTTTTGCTCTTGACCCTTAATGAAGCGTTTTATGGATGTCTCACCCTCTCATTTGATTCTAAAGCGTTCTGTTAATGTAAAAGCGATCGTCACGCCCCGCTGGAAAGAAGAGGCTCAGCAACAACTACAAGATCAAATCAATCAGGTAGACAATCAACTGCAACAGCTTGAAATGCAAGCGCAGCGGATGATTTCTGAGATTCAAAAACAAATTCAGTTACCTGGTTCTGAAAGCGCTCAGCAAATTGAAAGTATTCAAGGTCAAGTCAATCAGAAAAAAAGCGAATTGCTAGAGCAAAAAAATCAGGTTTTGCAACAGCTTCAGCAAGTTCAGGTCTTAGAAATGGATCAAGAAGTCAACCAAGGACAAATCGACAGCGTGTTTCGCGTTGAATTGGGGGATAATTTGATTGAAAAAATGCAGGTTGAGCTTTTGCTGCGCGATGGCATGGTCGAAGAAATTCGAGGCACGGTTTAATCAGGCGATCGCCGCTCAACCGATCGCCGCTAAAGTAGAAGCCTTCCTGCAACTGAATCGATAGAGTTTGCATATTCCCGAAACTGTCGAATAGGGGATCATTAGCTTTGGCAGCCTACGGCGATCGCTTCTTAAGTCTTGTTGGTAGGAGCGATCTCGCTTTGAATAGCTAAAATACTTGCTGTGAGCAGGAAAATTCTGCTTGCTAAGACTGGAAAGAAAAAGCTTCGAGGGTAGATTTGAGCCTGAGGCAGTTCATGAAGTTAGTAAACTCGCAAAATCGAATCAATGAATTGATATCTCGCTTTGTAGCCCAGATTGAGGGTGGAACCTCAATGGGCAAGACAGATCTCAACAAAGCGTCTGAAACAATATTGATACCTTTACTCAATGAAGTGTATGGCTGGAACTTAGAGAATATTAATTATGCTGAGGACAATAATAACTATCCTGGCATTGATTTAGCTGACGAAATAGCGGGAATCTCTATTCAAGTCACAGCAACTCCTACTCTTGAAAAGGTTAAGCATACCCTAGAGCAATTTTCTAAGAAAAGCCTGTACTTAAAATATAGTCGGCTGATTATCTTTATCTTGAAGAAGAAACAGGATTCTTACTCAGAAACAACTATTCAAGAAATCATCCAAAACAGGTTTAACTTTGATTCTCGAAAAAACATCTGGGATTACCGCGACATCCTTAAAGAAGTTTCCAATTTCCAAATTGACAGGACGCTCAGAGTTCAAGAAATTTTGGAAGCGAATTTTGGTGGCGAGAGGAAACTTTCAATCTCAATAGTTAGCAGTTTGGAACAAATAACTGTCTGGCGGAAAACTTGTCGAGAGCTACTGAATCAATGGAAGGGATTAAGAACAAATGTCCTGACAACACGTAATGGAGTTTGTTTTGAACTGGATGAAATGTTTGTGCCGTTGGGTGTGGTAGAGCGGCGGCAGAGACCAAAGCATACCTTTGATGGTGGTTCCCCAGAAAAGGGTTCTGAACTTTATGAGGAGAGGGTTACACCCATTAGTCAGGATGCCTTTTTTGAGCAAGTGTTGCGGCAAGGGCAAAGCAAAAATAGTCAGGGAAGCCGCATTGCGATTATTGGCGAACCGGGAGCCGGAAAAACAACACAACTTCAGAAGATTGGAGATTGGATTTTAAAGGAAACTGATGGTATTCCCATTTGGATTCCATTGGCAGCAGTGGGAACAAAAAACCTGACGGAATATTTGCTCAATGACTGGCTGAAGACTACAACTCAGGAACTAGAAATCTCACAACAGCATCGGGATGAACTGGGGCAACTGCTAAAAACAGGAAAGGTCTGGTTGTTACTGGATGGTGTGGATGAAATGGCAAAAACAGATGCGCTCCAGCAGATTGCAACCCAGATGCGTGAGGGATGGTTGCAAAATGTGCGGGTGGTGCTGACTTGTCGATTGAATGTGTGGGATGCGGGAAAGAATGCCCTGGATCGCTTTGATGTATATCGCAATCTGGATTTTGATTATCCAATGCAGGTACATCAGTTTATCGGTAACTGGTTTGTGACTGAACCAGAATTAGAGCAAAATCTGAAATCGGCGTTGGGGCAATCGGGCAAAGAACGCATCCGAGACATGGTGAAAAACCCGCTGCGACTGACGCTACTTTGCTATAGCTGGCAACTAATGCAAGGTGAACTTCCGGAAACGAAAGCTGGATTGTATGAATGGTTTGTGGATGCATTTTATGAATGGAACAAGGACAAGGTTCCAACAAAATTAAGCACAACAAAGCGCAAGGAATTGAACCGTGCTTTAGGAGAACTCGCAAAAGAAGCCATTGATCAGAAATCTTCTCGGTTTCGTTTGTGTGAAAAGTTTGTCAATCAGTTTCTAGGCGATGCGGATGATGAAGATTCCCTATTCTTTTTAGCTCTTCAACTTGGCTGGCTGAACTGTGTCGGTGTTGCAGAAGAAAATCCACTTGAAAATGTTTATGCTTTCTTCCATCCTACTTTTCAGGAATATTTTGCCGCATTGGCAATCGATGATTGGGATGATTTCTTACCGCGCAATCATGAGAATCAACCTACTAAAAACCGCAATGGAGAAATTAAATACTGCATTTTTGAGCCTTTTTGGGAAGAAGTTATCCTACTTTGGCTTGGACGCAAGAATCTGGCAAGAGAACAGAAAGAAGAATTCATTTTTAATTTAAAGGAGTTTAAGGATCATTGTGGTGGCTTCTTTTGGGTAGAAGCGTTCTTCCTTGCATCGAGAGGGCTGGTTGAGTTTGAGAGTATTCATGATGCTGAAATAATCAGGAAATTAGTGGAATGGGGATGCTATCCGAATATATCCTCTATACATTTATGGTCACGTGCTCAAGATAACATTAGTCGGATAAATAAGGAGATAGTGTGCCAAAGTCTCGCAGAGATAATTAATACAACCGAATTTATAGATGTGAAGGGATATGCTGTAGAACTTTTAGAGAAAGTAAGTAAAAAAAGCTCTAATTTCCAAGAAATATTAAATTCAAATTCTGAAGTTGATGCAATTTATAGTGAGAGGAAGCAATTTAGAGAGTTGTATGGTAATCCCATAGATTCTATATGGATAGAGAAAGCAAAGAGAATAAACCAGCTTACCTTCAACGGAAAGTTATCTCTATTAGGATTAGAAGATTTATTCGAGGATATTGAAGCGAATAAAAATCATATTGTTTCAACCTTAGTAAAAATAATTATTAAAAATGAGAAAGGCTTAAGCTCTAATCAACAAGAACTTCGAGATTCAATAATAGTTCTAAAGTCAATTCTTCGTAATGATTATATTTTAAGTAGTCTAGATACCTTACGTTTGATTGTGACGCAGTTTAAGGATTTAGTTGATGATATGTCTGATTTTGGGGACTACAATAATTTTCTCTGGTGCTGTGCTCAAAACATGAGTTATCCAGACTTTTATCGAGCATGGCATAGCTCTTCTCCCACTACTGATGTTGGGTTGCTTACAAAATGAGTGCGATCGCGTATCGATTATATGGGTTGACTGAAGATGAAATTGCGATCGTGGAGGGAACAAGCGGCGCGATCGTGGAGGGAACAAGCGGCGCGATCGTGGAGGGAAAATAGATACGAAGGAGGACAAATCCATGACAATGAGAGAACAACTCGCCAAAGAAATCGAGCAAGCCCCTGATTCACTGATCGAAGAAATTCTTGATTTCTGTTTATTTATCAAGCATCGCAAAGTTAAGGAACAGTCGATTTCATCCAAAGTTCAAACGAACGGCATTTTAAATCTTCTAGAACAAGTTAAAGAGATTCAAGCCCAAGTTCCTGCCCAAGAGTGGGATAGACTACCCCACGATGGCGCGATCAATCATGACCATTATCTCTACGGTGCCCCCAAGGTGGAGGAATGAAAACTGTTTTTGCAGACACAGGGTACTGGATTGCACTGCTCGATCCTCAAGATACCCTCCATCAAACTGCAATCCAGACCAGTGTTGCCCTACCTGAAGCGCAGATTTGCACCAGTGAAATGGTTTTTACGGAAGTTCTCAACCATTTTGCCAAACGCGGCAACTTCCTTAGACAAGCAGTGATAGCTTTGATTCAATCTGCACAACGGAATCCTGCAATTCAAATTATTTCTCAAACTCCTGATCTCTTCCAACAAGCTTTGATTTTATATGTTCAACGTCCCGATCAATCCTGGAGTCATACCGATTGTGGCTCATTTTGCATTATGCAACAGCAAGACATTTTAGAAGCTTTGGCATATGACAAGCATTTTGAGCAAGCTGGTTTTATTGCTTTACTTCGATAATCCCTGATGGTTACAAATGACGCAGAGCGATCGCTTGATTGATGCGATCGTTTATCGATTGTATGGGTTGACTGAAGATGAGATTGCGATCGTGGAAGGCACACGCTTCGCGAACGTGGAGGGAAAAAATACAACAGATGCCAATTTGATTAATCAGCTATGAAAAGCACCCGTTATTTCGATGAATTTGCTTCTCAGAAGCATCCTGAAGTGCAACGAGAGTGGATAGAGCGTGTATTAGCCAACTCAATAAAGCAAGAAGTACAGTCTAACAATCGCATTTCTTATTGGGGCAACATTGAAGAAGCAGAAGGCAGAGTTTTACGGGTTATTACCCTAGAGGATGGAGAAACGGTTCATAATGCTTTTTTTGACCGTAATTTCTATAAACGACAACAGCGCAGAGAAGAGCCACAATGAAGATTCAATACTTTCCTGAAACAGATACTTTGGCGATCGAGTTAACTAGAAAGCCTATTCTTTCTACAGATGCTATCAGTGATGATCTGATTCTAGACTATGATTCCCAAGGTAAAGTAGTGGCTATCACGATCGATAATTACTCTAAAAATGTTGATAGTCTCAATCTTCAGACCCTTGATTTACCTTTATTAAGTGCATAGCTATGCGATCGCTTGATTGATGCGATCTCGTGTCAGTTGTATGGGTTGACTGAAGATGAGATTGCGATCGTGCAAGGCACACGCTGTGCGAACGTGGAGGGAAAATGAAACAGCTAGCAATTTTTCTTCTTAATCTTAATAGGTTGTAACTTTCAGGAGGATGAATGAGTAATCCAATCACCATACAGATTTTTGAGCAGGTGAACGATTTGCCTGACAATCTCCAACAACAGGTTCTTACCTTTGTTCTGACCTTGCGGAAAGAGCATTTGCAAGAATCCGGTAATGCCTGGGATGTGCTTGAATCTCTCACCGGAACTGTCGAAGCTCCTGCCGACTGGTCAACCGAACATGACCATTATCTCTACGGCACACCCAAACACCAGGAAAATGGGTCGTGATGGGCGATCGCTTGTTTCTAGACACCGCCTTCATTCAAGCATTGCTCAACCCTCGCGACGACTATCATAACCAGGCAAAACAACTCTTCCCGCGTATTCGTGCAGCAACCGAAGTCTGGATTACAGAAGCCATCTTTACTGAAGTTGGCAATGCCTTAAGCGCATTCAATCGGGCTGGTGCAGTTCAGTTTATCCAACAGTGCTATTGTACCGAAAACATTAGAGTTGTTAGGGTTGACACAGAGTTGCTGATGCAGGCACTCGCACTCTATCAATCCCGCTCCGATAAAACCTGGGGCTTAACCGACTGTATCTCTTTCGTGGTAATGCAACAGCAAAACTTAACCGATGTGGTCACAGGAGATCGCCATTTTGTGCAAGCAGGCTTTCATGTCCTGATGCTAGACATGAAATAGCGATCGCTTAATTGATGCGTTGGCACTGCCTAGCAGTGGTTGATTATCACGGTTGTTGTAAGGCGGTAGAAAATTCCTTTTACTGAATGTTTAGGCTATGGAGAGATCAGGTTTGCGATCGCCACGGGTGCAATCACATCGGCAGGTTCAAACCCAAACACCTTGGCATAAAAGTAGAATTCACCATCCATCGTGCGTTTGATGTTTTCGGCTTTACGGAAGCCATGCTGCTCTCCTTTATATAGGACGTAGGCAACGGGCAATCCCTTCGCTTTCAGAGCTTCGACCATCATTTCTGCTTGGTTCGGGGGCACAATTTTATCTTCGTCACCCTGAAAGAAAATCACTGGACAGTTGAGCAATTGCACCGAATGGATCGGCGATCGCTCGATATACAGATTTTTTTGCTCTGGATAGGCTCCAATCAGGCTATCCAGATAGCGTGACTCAAACTTGTGCGTGTCAGTTGCCAGCGCTTCCAAGTCGCTCACGCCATAGTAACTGGCACCCGCTTTGAACACATCCCGGAAGGTGAGAGCGCAGAGAGTCGTGTAGCCGCCAGCGCTGCCGCCATCGATCACCAGGCGATCGCCGTCTACTTTGTCCTGCGCCGCCAAGTATTTAGCTCCATTAGCGCAATCATCCACATCCACAATGCCCCATTGCCCGTTCAGCCGTTCCCGGTAGGCGCGTCCATAGCCTGTGCTGCCGCCATAGTTCACATCCAGCACCGCAAAACCGCGACTCGTCCAATACTGAATTCGCAGACTGAGCATGGTGGAAGTGGCAGAAGTCGGTCCGCCGTGACTTTTGACTAGCAATGGCGGACGCTCACTTTCTGGCGCAGCAAAGTCTTTGTTGTTGGGCGGATAGTAAAAGCCGTAAGCCTCAAGTCCGTTTTCGGTGGGAAAGGCGATCGCGGTGGGCACCGATAAATAACCGGGATCAACCTGCAACTCGCTGGTTTTTTGCAGCACCTCTAGCTTGCGAGTCGTCAGATCTAGCTGCACCAGTTCACCCGATTGAGTTGCCGATCCTGCTTTGAACACGACCTTTCCCGGTGCGGTATGAATGCTGCCAATTTCGGAATAAGGCGTTTCAATTAGATCCAAGGCTTTAGTGTGTAGGTTTAAGCTAGCAAGATAGGAAGCGCCATCCTGGGTATAGGTGCAAATAATTTGATCTGCCGACTCAAACCCATAGGTAGACATGCCAAACACCCATTGAGGCAAGCCAAATTCGGCTTCCATGGAACACAGCGGCTCGATCGCCCCTTGCCAGCGATATAGATTCCACCAGCCTGTGCGATCGCTGACAAAATACAGCACCCCATCCGGCGACCATTGGGGCTGAAAAATCGACTCGGTTAAACCACCCGCGATTTGGTGGCAGTCGGTCATGATGCCCTCAGCATCGAGGGTTCCTAGCCAAAGCTCTGTGCCATCCCAGGGCATATTGGGATGATTCCAGCTAATCCATGCCAGTTGCAATCCATCAGGACTGAGGCAGGGCGAGGCATAAAAATCTTTGTCAGACGCGAGAATCTGCTGATCTCCTTTGCCATCTAAACGAAAACTGGCGATCGCATTCACCGCTTCACCTTCGCCATTTTCATCACCATTTCCGGCGCTACTGTGATCTTCTCGCACACAAATCATCCGGTTGCGCGGGGCATCGATCACACCGTCAGCATAGCGCCACGGTTGCTCTGGGGTAATGGCAACCGGTTCGCCACCGGGAAGCTTGCGATACAAGCGCTGGTCGGCAAAGTTGGAAAAATACACTGCACCTTGATGCACCAAAAAGGCACCGCCGCCGTATTCATGCACCCGCGATCGCACATTGAAAGGGGCTGACGTGACATCGGATTGCCCGTTTACAGTGCGGCGCACCACCACATTGCGTCCGGCTTCCGTAGGTCGTTGTTCTGTCCAGTACACGTCTCCGCGATCGAGGCGAATTTCGCCTAGTCCAATCGTTCCTGCCACAATCAGATCTGAGGTGATAGGCGATTTCCAGGAGCCGTAGGGGGCAATATGCGGGGAAGTCATGATCGGTTACCGGGTGTCAATAGTCACCCTTGAGAATAGAAGGTTTCAGCACAGGTTGCTAGTAAATTGTTAGCAAGGGCAGATGAGTCGAGGGGTTGGGTTACTGATTTGGCATTTAATCCACCCTTGACCCATCTACGTTGGATTAACCAAATCGTCCGCTGACATAGTCTTGCGTTTTCTGGTCGGCAGGTTTGTTGAACAGCAGATTAGTTTCATTAAACTCCACCATTTCGCCGAGATACATGAAGGCGGTGTAGTCTGAAACCCGTGCTGCTTGCTGCATACTGTGAGTCACAATCAAAATTGTCACTTGCTCTTTCAGTTCGTTCATCAGTTCTTCAATGCTGGAAGTGGCGATCGGGTCGAGGGCAGACGTTGGCTCATCGAATAACACGATGTTAGGTTCTGTGGCGATCGCCCGTGCAATACACAAACGCTGCTGCTGACCACCCGACAAATTATAAGCAGGCTCCTTCAACCGATCCTTCGCCTCATTCCATAAAGCCGCGCCCTGCAATGCTTTCTCTACCTTCTCGTCGAGCGAGCTTTTCTCGGTAATGCCTTGCACTCTTAAACCATAGGCAACATTTTCATAGATCGATTTCGGAAACGGGTTGGGGCGCTGGAACACCATGCTGACTCGCATTCGGACTTCGATCGGGTCAATCTGCTTCTCTAAAATGTTGACCCCATCCAGCAAAATCTCGCCATCATAGCGATTGCCGGGATACAAATCATGCATTCGGTTAAAGCAACGCAAAAGGGTGGTCTTACCGCAGCCAGAAGGACCAATTAAAGCCGTCACTCTGCGATCCCAAACGACCATGCTGACACTTTTAAGTGCTTTAGCTGAGCCATAGTAAAAGTCGAGGTTTTTCACCTCCGCTTTCCGCTCCATCACCGACGAGTTGACCACACGTGTATCTACCATTTGACTCCCTTCCGAAGACGATAACGTAAGTAAATTGCAAAAGCATTCAGCGTCAGAGTCAAAAGAATGAGAACGACACCAGCGGCAGCGGCATTCACTTGAAACTCTGGCTGAGGTCGAGAAATCCAATTAAACATTTGAATGGGCAACACCGTAAAAGGAGCCGTCAGCCATTCAAATGAAATAAACGGAAACTGAGATTGGATCGGAGAGGGAGGTAAAAATGCAATGAAGGTCAACGCTCCAATCGTAATCAGTGGAGCCGTTTCACCGATCGCTCGTGACAGACCAATAATGATCCCAGTGAGAATGCTACCTGAAGAATAAGGCAAGATGTGATCCCAAATCATCTGCCATCGACTGGCTCCAAGAGCATAGGCAGCCTCTCGCAAACTGCTCGGAATCGCCCGCAAAGCCTCTCGCGTCGTCACAATCACAATCGGCAGGATTAACAAAGCCAGGGTTAAGCCTGCCGTCAAAATACTCTCACCTAAATTGAGTACTGTACTGAAAAGCCCTAACGCTAACAGCCCATAGACGATAGAGGGAACTCCCGCCAGATTGGTAACGTTGATTTCGATTAAGGCTGCCAGCCAGTTTTTTGGCGCATATTCTTCTAGATATATGCCAGCGGCAACCCCTAAAGGAACCGCAATAACCATGGTTGTTAGCATGACCAACAATGAGCCGACCCAAGCGGATAAAATGCCCGCTTCATTAAAATCGCTGCTAGGAAACGATGTAAAAAACTTCCAGTTGAGCCGGGGTAGCCCCTGAACGAATAGCTGGGCAACCAGTGCTATCAAGATCAGAGTGGCGATCGAAATGACTAATAAGCCAAGCAGACCAAACAGCCTACTGATTAATTCACGCCGCGCAACCGATGCCCGAATCTGCTGTAAATAATCACTCTGAGAATTGCTCTGAGAAAATTCTGCCTGTGCCATGTTAATAGGTCTCGCGGAAGCGTTTAGTCAGAAAGTAGCCAATAACGTTGAAAGCCAAAGTGACAAATACTAACACTAGCCCAGCCGCAAAAATAGTTTGGTACTCCAAAGTTCCATGAGGTAAATCACCTAAACTCACTTGAACGATGAAAGCCGTGATAGTCGCGGCTGACTCTAGCGGATTGAAGGTAAACGTCGGCTGCAAGCCAGCCGCGATCGCCACAATCATCGTCTCACCGACCGCACGAGAAACACCTAGGATAAATGCCGCAATTACCCCAGAAGCCGCCGCAGGAAGCACAACCTTCAATGCCGTTTGTAACCGAGTTGCCCCAGTGGCATAGGAGCCTTCCTTGAGATTAATCGGCACCGATCGCATCGCATCTTCGCTAATTGAGCTAATCAGCGGCGTAATCATCAGACCCATGACCAGCCCTGCCCCCAGCATATTAAATCCAGCTAGCTCAGTCGGAAAAATATTGGGAAGAACATTGGATAAAAAAGGTCCAATAGGCAGATATAGCCATTGCAAAGCAGGAATAACGGTTAGCAGAGCAAAGTATCCATATACCACAGTCGGAATCCCGGCAAGCAGTTCCAAAATCGGCTTGACCACTTCACGAACACTAGGAGCCGCAAACTCACTTAAATAGATAGCTGAAATTAACCCCATCGGCAGAGCTACCGACAATGCAACGGCAGTGGTTGTTAACGTGCCTGATACGAGCGGCAAAATTCCATAGCCTGGTGGATCAAACAAAGGCGACCAGTCTTTGCTGGTTAGAAATTCAACCAGCGAGACTTCTTGGAAGAACAAAACTGATTCGCTAATCAAAAGATACATAATGGCAACCGTCGTCGCCACGCACGAAAAAGCTGCTAAGAATAAAATAAACTCAATAACACGCTCTTTCAGTTCACGGGCTTTCTTCTTTTGAGTAAATTGAAGATCCTTGCCAGAAGGTTTTAGAGGCTGAGCAGTCATGATTATATTTGCCGAAAAAGTGGAAAGTCAGCAAGAAGTATGCTGACTCTTAAAGCGATCGCGTTACTCAAACAAAAGGGACGCACATCAACATTAGTGTGCGCCCCTTAGCTAAACGTTAACTACTCTTTCAATTCGCGAGTTAGTAGCTCATCGATTTTCAGACCCACCGCTTCGTCTCCACCAAAGATGGTGCCAGTTTTACCAGCGCTAAATCGCTTCCCAATCACGGGATAAGCCCTAGCAGGCAAACCTACATAACCTACGGAGTCAGCCGTTTTGCCTGCGTTCTTGATGTAATAATCAATAAACTTTCTAACTTCAGGCTTCTTGGCAGAGTTGGTGCTGACATAGATGAAGAGAGGGCGAGACAACGGAGTATATCTACCGTTTTCTACCGTTTGCTCAGAAGGCGCAACACCATTGACGGTGACGGCTCTAACGCGGTTCTTGTTCGCCTTGTAGTAAGCATAACCAAAGTAGCCCAACGCACCCTTATCTTTGGAAACACCTTGAACTAACACATTGTCGTCTTCGCTAGCGGTAAAGTCCTTACGAATTGACTTGGACTTACCGTTGATTGCTTCAGTGAAATAATCGAAGGTGCCGGAATCTGCGCCGGGTCCATACAACTTCAAGGGTACGTTAGGAAATCCAGCCCGAACATCCTTCCAGTTCTTGATAGTGCTAGTTGGCTCCCAAATTTTCTTCAATTCAGCCGTGGTCAGGTTCTTTGCCCATGTGTTGCCGGGGTTTACAACCACAGTCAGTGCATCAAAAGCAACTGGAAGTTCGATATATTTGATGCCTTTAGCTTGACAGGCAGTCATTTCCTTCTTCAAAATGGGACGAGATGCATTGGAAATGTCAATGTCTCCAGCGCAGAATTTCTTGAAGCCACCACCAGTACCAGAGATGCCCACCGTTACATTGGCACCACCTGCTTTCTTGGAAGCCTCTGCAATTTTCTCGGTAATGGGGAAGACAGTGCTAGAGCCATCAACCTTGACGACGGCACCCTGAGAGTTTACAGCGTTTACAGATAGACCAACCACTGCTGCCGTTACAGCCGCCGCGCTCACGATAGCCGTGAAGCGGTTAGACACAAGCTTCACTTTGTCAAACACCATATTTATGCTCCAGAAAGTTGAGTGTTCAGTAAGAAATCCACCTCCTAAGATACTTTATTAGGGTTAAGAGAGCGTGATTGAAAGCTGTTTTCTGGTTATCAAAAAGTTAAATTTAAGTAAAGCAAGCTTCTAAGAGCCTCTTTTCTGAACGAAAAAACATATTTAAGCTGACAGTTTCAATTAGAGAGCAACTATATTGTGGTTTGATTCATAGAGTTAATATGGAAGTTGAACGTCATTGCTAAACTAGGAAGCGAAATTACGCCCTTGACGAAGGTTAAATAACAGATTTAGTAGAACCCTATTTTCATGGATAGCCTTGAGGCAACGATTTATTGTTCAAATGCGCTTTGTCAAGCTCCCAACGTTGAGAGCGATCGCTATTGCCTGCAATGTGGAACTTTTCTTCCTAAGCATTATTTATGGGCGATCGCTGAGCGATCGCTGTTACCTTCACCTGGGAAACTACTGGCAGGGCGATATTTCTGCAAACTGGGACAGATCTTTTTAGACACTAAGCCTGGGTTGCTGCCAGAATCCTTAGCAGAATTGCCAGATGCTGTGGTGTGCTACCAGCGTTTAGTTTCGCATTGGCTGCATGTGCCGCAGGTTTATGCGTTGTTACCTAATCCTCAACTGTCCGGTTTCGTGATTGCGCTGCTAGAAAATTCTCCTATATATCCTGCTGATATTCAGACTGGGAATGCTGTGCAGTCGGGAGCGTTAATGCCAGAATTAGCAGCGCTTTGGAGAGAGGCTAGTGTTTTACAGCAACTTCATTGGCTCTGGCAAATGGCGCAACTATGGGAGCCGCTGAATCAGGAAGGCGTAGCGGCTAGCTTGTTGTCGGCAGAAAATTTGCGCGTAGAAGGGTCTTTAATTCGCCTATTAAGCTTAGTGGGTGATTATCAGCCGTCGTCTAGTAATTGGGTGGATTTGGGAACCTTTTGGCAGCAATTGGTGCGTTCCCTACCGGAATCGCAGCTAGCCCCACAGTCTGCGATCGCCCCCTTTTTCGATTCAATCTGCAACCAAATGCTGCAAGGGCGGATTAGCAGCAGCGAACAGTTGATTGGGTTGCTGGATCGGGCGATCGCGGTGTGCAGTCAATCACAATCCCGCGTCGTGCAATTTGCCACGTTGACCGATCAAGGACCGACCCGTCAGCGAAATGAAGATGCCTGCTACCCTGCTAGCGGCACGACGCAGTCAGTCATGCTGACTCCAGCCCCAGATCATGCCAATCTAACGCTTGTGGTGGTTTGCGATGGGATTGGGGGGCATGAAGGCGGAAATATTGCCTCAAATTTAGCGATCGCCACGGTGCAGCAGCGATTACAACTGCTGCTATCTTCTGCCTCTAGTGATCCCATTGGTTTAACGCTGGAATTAAAACGAACGGCGATCGCGGCAAACGACACCATTGTTCAGCGGAACGACACCGAACATCGTCAAGAGCGTCAGCGCATGGGCACAACACTTGTGATGGCGGTCGCACAAAGCCACGAGCTATATCTGACCCATGTGGGAGATAGTCGCGCTTATCGCATCACCCGCCTCGGCTGCCACCAAGTTACCCTAGACGATGACTTGGCATCACGGGAAGTGCGGATGGGCGGTGGACTGTATCGAGATGCGCTGCGACAGCCCAGTGCGGGTTCTTTGGTGCAGGCACTAGGGATGAATGCATCCATGCTGCATCCCACCGTGCAACGCTTTATTTTAGATGAAGAGTGTTTGTTTTTGCTGTGTTCGGATGGGTTAAGCGACAATGATCTGATTGAAGAACATTGGCAGATGTTAGTGCCAGTGCTGGAGGGCACGCTAGAGATATCGACTGCGGTGCGCCAGTTAGTCGCGATCGCCAATCAACAAAATGGGCATGATAACGTCGCTGTTGGGCTAGTTCATTGCCGCGTTACTCCAGCATTTTTATCAGATGCGACTGAGCTTCGACTGTCGCAATCCTTGGCAACATTAGCGGCGATGCCCGTGGAAATCGTTTCGCAAATCGCAGCAACAGCAGATCATTTAGCTCAACCGACCCAATCTTTTGCTGCCAATCCTTCTACACTCAAAACTCAGCTAAGAAAACAGCCGTCGCAAACTGACAAGTCAGCGCGATCGCGCCTTAGTCTGTTTCCCTGGCTGTTGGGCTTACTTACCCTGTTGGGAGCCGCAGGGTTGCTGCTGATCTGGCTGTTTCCCAGCCTTGGTATTCGACTATTTCCAGCAATCGAAAACACTGCCGTTCCTTCTGCTAGTCCTACGAGTTCCGCTCCCCGTCCCGACGGGTTGGCTTCTCCTAGCCCCAGTAGCCCCAATGGTGCTGCCTCCCCATTTTTAACAACTCAATTGCGGGTGTTAGTCAATCGGGCTGCGGTTGACGGCGTGGGGCAAGCTCCAGTGCTTCTTCAGTCCCAACTAGAGTCCCAGCTACAGTCTCAGCCTGCCAGCGCTCCCGAATTGAGTCCGCCTTTATCACGCCTGATTGCCATTCCGGTTGGGACTGTATTGGAAGTGGTTGCGGTGCAAGTGCGATCGGATCAGCGTTGGCTACAGCTTAAAGTCTGTTCGCTGCCTGCGGCTGGAAGGGCGGCTAATCGAGCAAATGCCTCCGGGCAACCGGGCGATGTCGGGTGGATTCAACAGACCGCGATCGCGCCCTTGGTCACTTCAGACATTAGCCTCACCCCTGCACAACTGGGTGCCTGTGCAGCGAAACGTTAAACCGTTTCCTCCACCAATAGAAACTACTTGAGGACTGAAATTTCTTTCCAAACACCGACTAGACTGATAGAACGATAAATAATTACAAAAGATACTAAAAAAACTATCTATTTTGGATTGGGCTACATTGCTTACGAATGCCGTTACCTGAAAGCCCCTACTTGAGTTTGGCAGTTACTCCGTTACAGATTTCTGGCGCGGCGCATTTCGCAATTCATGTGACCAGAGCGCCTTACCCTGGTGGACTTGTCTTACATAATTCCACTTGGACGAATTCCCTCAGTCAACTGTGGCAACTGTGGCAAGAAATGTTTTTCACTCACCCTCTGCCACCCTACCCGCTTGAGCAAACCACTCTACCCGATATTTCCGTAGACTCCAATCAACCGGGAGGGATGTCGGCGCGATTGATGCAAACTCTGGGCGTAAGCCTGTGGCAGTGGTTGTTTGATGGCTCAATTATGGTGAGCATTAATCAAAGTCGCGGCATTGCGATCGGGCAGGGATACCCGCTCCGGTTGCAGATTGAAATTCGTGACCCCATGCTAATCTGCATGCCCTGGGAAATTATGCAAGAAGCCCCTGGCACTCCAGCTATTTCCCTAAGCCAACACATTTTGTTTAGTCGCACCACCAGCGATGTTTCTGCATTGCCGCCTTCCCGCCCTGAAACTGCGCTCAAGATCCTGTTAGTTCAGGGACAAGCAGCCGATGTTAGCGGCACGGGGCTTAGCAATGATGCCCTGCCCATGCTGAAGCTAGAGCAAGAAGCAGACCTGTTAGCACAAGTGTTGAAAAGCTCTGGCAACTCAGGCATTGGCGGTTCTAAAGAAATTCCTTGTGAAGTCCGTACGCTGGTTCAACCCACTCCGATTGAACTGATTCAGGCACTTGAAACCCACCATTACAACGTTTTGTTCTATGCAGGACATGGAATGCCGGGTCCTGATGGTGGGGTGTTGTTTGTCCGTCCAGATATGCCCTTAAATGGCACAGAGTTGGCTCAGGTATTAACTCGATGCCAGGTGAAACTAGCGGTATTTAATGCCTGTTGGGGTGCCCAATCCGATCATTACTATCACAACGATGACACAATGCCCGGAGGGAAAGCATCTCAACCCATGCCCCGCAGCAGCCTTGCTGAAGTGCTAATTCACCATGGGGTGCCAGCCGTATTGGGAATGCGTAACTCGATCACCGATCAAGAGGCGCTAAGTTTTATCCAGGAACTAGCAAAAGCTTTAGCAGAGCGAAAACCGATTGATCAGGCAGTGGCGATCGCCCGCCAACATCTGCTGACTGTTTATAAATTCAATCAGCAGGCTTGGACATTGCCCATACTCTATATGCATCCTGAATTTGATGGAGAACTGCTGACCCCGATCTCAGCCATCACACCCGGACATACTCAAATTGGCGCAGAATCATCAACCTCCATTGCCTGCCTGCGATCGCTGCAAGATAATCGCGTCTGGCAAATTCGAGGCGGATACATGACCATTGGCAGAAGCACCGACAATGACCTAATTTTGCGAGAAGATGAAGCGGGTGCCTCTCGTGAACACGCCATGATCCTCCGACGAGAAAGCCAAGGAACGCTGGACGATGCCACCTATTTTCTCCGAGATGTGTCTCGCTTTGGCACCTGGGTTTCCTTGGATGATAAACGATGGCAACGAGTGCATCAACAGGAAGTCTTGCTAATGCCAGGGAGCCAAATAAAATTTGGTAGCTCTCAAAACAATCCCCTAGAGTTTACGATTCTCAGTGCGCCTGAAATCCTGCCATCCAGCTAGTCATATTCTTGTGGTTAAAAAGAAAACTCCTAATCCCAATCCTACCGAGCGATTCATCTATCGCGAATTTGGTGCCTCCGAAAACTCAGAGGCGTTGCAGCGAGGTGTCCCGGATCTCCCTCCTAATCAGCAAAGTCCACGGGTAGAAACTTCCAGCAAAGGTCGCAAAGGAAAAACCGTCACCATAATTCGCGGTTTTCAGGCAAGCCCAGATACCCTAACCGACTTGCTAAAAAAACTTAAAAACTTGTGCGGCGCAGGCGGCACTCTCAAAGATAATGAACTTGAAATTCAAGGTGACCACAAGCAAAGGATTGTTGAACATTTACAGCAGCTTGGCTATAAGGCAAAAGGGAGCGGAGGATGAAGGAATTATGAATGGCGAATTACGAATGGCGAATTACGAATGGCGAATGGCGAATTTTGCAGTAACGCACCATAACGAATGACGAATATCTTCTTTTCGTCCCACGCACTTCCTCTCTCGACATTTGCACTTCGTCCCTCGACACTTTCCTTTTGTCTCTCGACATTCGCACTTCGGCATTCGACACCTTCCTTTTGTCTCTCGTAACTTTTTCTGGAGAAATCTTTTGACCGACACTATCACCCGCGTTCAGCCCCCTTTGGAGTTTCTGCCGCCTGCGTTTAATCCCCTTGTGCGCCGGGTGGTGAGTTGGGTATTTCCTTTTTTGATTCGCTTTCAAACTACGGTTCGCCAAATCGAAGCGGAAAATGTGGAGACGTTGGTTGATCTTTTTCGCCAGTTTCAGGATGGCAAGATTCGGTTTTTACTCGCTTTTCGCCATCCCAGTGCCACCGATCCCTATTGTGTAGGGCAGTTAATTTGGAGATTGGTGCCCCAGGTTGCCAAACAACATAGAGTTTCGCTTAAGCGCCCGGTGCATTCTCATTTTATGTACGATCGCGGCATTCCGATTTGGGCGGGTTCGTGGGCAACTTGGCTTTATCCACGGCTGGGCGGCATTCCTATTCGTCGCGGCAAGATTGACTTAATGGGGCTGAGAACTGCCCGTGATATTTTCGCCAACGGAGACTTCCCCCTAGCGGCTGCGCCTGAAGGGGCTACCAATGGGCACAACGAGATTATTAGTCCGTTGGAGCCGGGAGTGAGTCAGCTTGCTTTTTGGGGTGTGGAAGATATGGTGAAAGCGGGGCGATCGGAGCAAGTTTTTATCTTGCCGATTGGGATCGAATATCGATACATCACACCTCCTTGGGCAGCCGTGGAAAAAATTATTACTCAACTTGAGGTAGACACTGGCATAGAAACTTTAGAGATGAGCCAAACTCAAAGATTGCATGAGTCTACTCTATATAAACGGCTATATCGTTTGGGCGAACACCTTCTATCGGTGATGGAAGATTTTTATAGGCGCTTTTATCATAAAGCTTTACCCATTATTGATGTAAGCAGGACTGACTCAACAGCGTTACCAATGTCGTCCTATGAAGCCTTTTCAGCGCGACTCAACGCCTTGTTAAATGCGGCACTACAGGTTGCAGAAGATCATTTCAATCTGCAACCTAGAGGCAGTGTGATCGATCGCTGTCGCCGATTGGAGCAAGCTGGTTGGGATTGCATCTATCGAGATGACATAAACCTCGAAACAGGCTCACCGCTTGAAAGAGGGCTAGCCGATCGCGTGGCAGAAGAAGCAGATTTGCGCGTATGGCATATGCGGCTGGTGGAGAGTTTTGTGGCAGTTACGGGCAACTACGTCAACGAAAAACCAACTGTAGAACGCTTTGCCGAAACAACGCTGCTGGTTTGGGATATGGTTTGCCGGATTAAAGGCGGAAATCCATTTGATCGACCTAAATTAGGGAGACAGAAAGCATTTCTCAAAATTGGCGAACCCATTTCGGTCTCCGATCGCTGGAACTCTTATCAAGGTGGGCGAAAAAACGCGAAACAAGCCGTTATAGACTTAACCCAAGATTTGCAGATTGCCTTGGAAAGTATGCTGCCGAAACCATGAAGCCCTCACCCAGATCTAAAGGACTTCAATACTGAATGATCCGTCCTGATGTAAAAGCGCGAACGATATCTGAGGGCGATCGCACTAACAATCTGCCCTGATCATCAAACCCAATCGCCTGCCCTAAAACTGCTTCTCTATTTAGTTCTAGGGTAATCGGGCGATCGCGTAAGCCATCACGTTGATGCAGTTCAGGAAACAAGGGAACAATTCCCAAAAATTGAGTTGAGTCACATTTTTGAGCAACAATATCTCGCACCTGCATTAGATAATGTCGCGATCGCTCCAGCAGCGCTAACTCTGGCACTAGACCAGCAATTTCGTGTAGACTAATCGCCTTACCAACCTGCTCTGAAGACAGCCCCGCTTGAAAAAAGTCAACACAGCGGTTGATGCCAATGCCTACGACAACCCGTGTCTGTCCAGAACGACCGCCAGAAGCTTCACACAAAATTCCTGCCACTTTGCGCCCTGCAATCAACACATCATTTGACCATTTCAAGCGCAATCTGCCGCGCTGATCGGGGAGCAAATCTTCGATAGCATAAATCACAGCTAACCCAATGACCAAACTTAACCCTGATAATTGAGCAATTGGAAAATCGAGGACAAAACTTGCTGTTAATACACCCGGTGGCGAATGCCAGATCCGCCCATGTTGTCCTCGTCCTGCGGTTTGATGGCGTGTAAAAACAACGGCTCCATGAGGCAAGTGATCGACGTGCGTTGCTGCCCATGTGTTTGTACTGGGGCAACTGTCAACCCAATGCAGCCAATCGGGGAGATCCATTGGCTTAGGATCGCTATCAGTGGGAAAAGGAATTAAAGGTAGGCTGTACACACAATTGGAGTCAGTGAAGGAGTGAGGAAGCTTGTGAAATGAGTAACCGAAAACGAGTGTTGATCTTGGGTGGAACGGGTGATGCGACAGAGCTAGCCGTTAAAACCGCTGAAATCTCAGGCGTGGCAATCATGACCTCTTTGGCAGGTCGAACTCGTCAGCCTATTGTGCCATTTAAAGAGACGCGAATTGGTGGCTTTGGAGGAGTTTCAGGGCTAGTGAACTATCTAAAAGAACAGCTTATTGATGTACTGATTGATGCGACCCATCCATTTGCAGCTCAAATTTCGTTTAATGCCGCGATCGCAGCTACAGCAGTAAATATTCCCCATTTGATGTTGATTCGTCCGGCGTGGAAACCTGTAGCGGGAGATGTTTGGATTGATGTAGATAGTAATGCCACCGCCGCAACAGTTTTGCCGGGATTAGCCCAACGAGTCTTTCTGACGATCGGTCGGCAAGAACTTTCTACCTTTGCTCATCTGAATATCTGGTTTCTGATGCGGATGATCGATCCACCATTGCCAGATACCCCAGTGCCACCGGGCGAGTTGTTGCTCGATCGCGGACCTTTCTCGCTAGAAAATGAGCGATCGCTGTTACAGCAGTATAAGATTGGGGCGATCGTCAGCAAAAATAGCGGCGGTCATGCGACCTACGCCAAGATCATTGCTGCACGAGAACAAAAGATTCCAGTGGTGATGGTGCAACGCCCGCCCATTCCAACCGGAGAAAAAGTAGCAGATGTAGAAAGCGCTCTTTCTTGGCTCAGAGATAAGGTATCAAAATAATGGCTGCTAATAGTGCCGTGGCGTATACACCCATTGCTTTCCTGGGCGCTGTTGTACTATCCGGGTTTTGCTGGAGCCAATCAAAATCACGGTTCGCATATCGGCATCCTCGATCGCCAACTGAGCGAGGGGTTTAACGGTCACTGTTTGCCCCGGTCTACCCAGATTGCGCGCTAGCACAACAGGCGTTTCGGGCGATCGCCATTCTAACAAAATGGCTTTGGCTTTTTCCAATTGCCAAGTGCGCTGTTTGGAGACGGGATTGTAGAAGGCGATCGCAAAATCTGCCTGTGCTGCTGCTTTAATCCGCTGAGCGATTACATCCCAAGGTTTGAGGATATCAGATAGGGATATCGCGCAAAAATCATGCCCCAGCGGTGCGCCTACCTGGGCTGCGGCTGCCTGCATTGCCGAAATTCCCGGACAGACTTGAATCTCAATCTCCTGCCATTCCGGTTTTGCCTCTCGCTCCAACACTTCAAACACGGCGGCTGCCATCGCATAGATTCCCGGATCGCCAGAGGAGACGATCGCCACCGTTCGTTTTTGTGCCGCTAAATCTAACGCGAACCGAGCGCGATCGAGTTCTACCCGATTATCCGATTCGTGGCGGGTAGTATGGGTTTTCCGCAGGGGTTCTGCCAAATCGAGATAGGTTTTGTAACCGACCCAATCCGTTGCCGATTCTAAGATCTGTTTGACTTCTGGAGACATCCATACCGCCGATCCGGGACCTGTGCCCACGATCGCCAGTTTTCCCTGAGTTGGTTCGACACAATCGATATCGACTTCATACACTAAACAATCTTGGCTCGGTGTTGATGTTGGTTGAGACTGACTCTTGTGTATAATCTCAATCGTCAGTTTTCCGGCTTCTGCAATCGGCAACCGACTATTTTCTAGCCAGGGTGCTTCACCAAAGAGTTTAACGGTTGCCCCCGCCAGCAAATCTGCAATAAAGGTCTTGGCATCATCGGGATTTACCAGGGTGTATCCGGGGGGCGGCGATAATAATGTGGTGCGAAATCGAATATCGCCGGTGGTCGTAATCGCGGGAGCAACCTGCAACACTGCTGCAATCTGACGCGCCAAATCGTTCACACCCTGCAACCCACCCAACAATGGCACTACGGCACTACCATCTTCCGCGATCGCCAACACAGGCGGTTCCTGCCATTTGTTGCTGAGTAGTGGGGCGATCGTACGGATTAGAATTCCTGCTGCACAAACCCCAATAATGGGCGTTCCAGCCTGAAACAATTCCCGCACAGTTTCGCCAAAGTTGTCATAAGTAATCACTATAGACTGAACGCGATCTGCTAAGCCATACACTAGCGCTTCAGGCAGTGCAGCCTGGATCTGACGGGAAATGGGAATGCTAGCTTCTCCTAAAATAACGATCGCAGGCGGGTTCATGTAGGTTGAGTTTGGCTAGGGATTAGAATCAATGACCAGTAGGGAACGTCGGCTGGGTCAACCTCGGCGATCGCCACAATTCGCTGATTGGGTTGGGTTGCCCGTTCGATGTAGAGAGCACGATCCAATAGTCCTAGCTCATCGAGAATCGTGCGAACTTTGGCAAAATGTCTGCCCAGCTTGATGATCACCGCTGCATCTACTACTGCAAGGCGATCGCGTAGAGTCGCAGCATCCAACGTGGCAGGCATAATACTCAACACATCATTGCGGAAGGTGATGGGCGCACCCAACATTGCCGCACTCGCCATCGTGGAAGAAATTCCGGGCACTACTTCGGTCGGAAACCGCCCCGCCAACCGCTGAAACAGATACATAAACGAGCCATACAGCATTGGCTCACCCTCACATAGCACCGCCACATCCCGACCAGCAGTCAAGTGTTCCGCAATTTTTTCGGCGGCAATATCGTAGTAAGGCTGCGACGATCGCTCGACGCTAAACGGCAACGGCATCGGAATTTCAAGCTGGTCGGGACGAATGAACCCAGCCACGATCGCTCGTGCTAGCACTTTGCCGTTTTCCATCGTTGGGTAGGCGATTACTGGAACTGTCGTCAAAATTCGGTGTGCCTTCAAGGTCAACAATTCTGGATCGCCTGGACCAATTCCCAAGCCGTATAGTCGTCCTAATTCAGTCATAGTTCATTCTCCTTCGCTAACGCATTCACCGCCGCCACCGCGATCGCGCTGCCGCCTCGTCGCCCCTGTAAGGTGATGAAGGGGATGCCGCGACTGTTGGCTGCAAGTTCGGCTTTCGATTCTGCCGCTCCGACAAACCCCACCGGAAAACCCAGAATCAGCGCCGGGTTGGGCGCACCTTGATCCAGCAGTTCTAGCAGACGAAATAAGGCAGTGGGAGCATTGCCGATCGCGATCACTGCGCCTGCCATCTGAGGTTGCCATAGGTCAAGTGCTGCCGCCGATCGCGTATTGTCGATTCGCTGTGCGATCGCTGGAACATCAGGATGATTCAGCGTACAAATAATTTCATTGTTTGCGGGTAACCGCTTGCGAGTAATCCCATTTGCCACCATTTGGGAATCACAAAAAATCGGTGCGCCTAATGCCAGTGCCTCTCGTCCGATCTTGACAGCATCCGGCGAAGCGGCTAAATCTTGGACAATATCCGTCATGCCGCAAGCATGGATCAGTCGCACTGCCACATGCGCTAAATCAGCCGGAAGGCTATCCAGTTTGGCTTCTAAACGAATGATGGAAAAGGATTTTCGGTAGATGTCATCGCCATTGCGAATGTAGTCGATCATGCAGTTTTAAGGGTTGAATTTTCGAGTTTTGAGGCAGGTGTCAGTGATTTCAAATCTGAGATTGAATATCGGCTTACGAATTCTCTAAATGATTCCTTGGGGCTTTTTTGATGCTGTTGATATAAGTGCAATAGTTGTTCAATCAAGAATGAAACATCAGTAGCGATCGCGTCGCCAAGATGATATTTTAATGATTCCTGATCATCGCCAATGTAAATGTGATAGCCCTCAACGATCGCGCCCTGTTGTTCAAATGTTGTGCCCAACAGCGTGATTTCAGCCGGACTGGGTTGAGCGCAAGATTTTTTGCAGCCTGTTAGATGAATGTTGACTGGACAATTTAGTGTGAATTGTTGGCTTAGATGATTGATCAAAGCGATCGCGTCAGTCTGAGTATGGGTCGCCGATGCTGCACAGCCTGGTTTTCCAGCACACGCCGCGATCGCTGAGTGAGGGCGATCGCTCGATGCAGACAATCCAAGCAGTGAGAGAGTTTGCACTACCTCAGTCACCCGTTCATTGGGAATATCGGGGAGAAGCACCGTTTGCCAGGGAGTTAATCGAAGATCACCACTCCCAAATGTTTCAGACAATTGCACCATTCCCAACAGTTGAGCCGCCGTCAATTGCCCTAATTGCAGACTAATGCCAATGTAAGATAATCCCAGTTGTTGCTGAGGGTGAATGCCTAGATGCCCATGGGGTTGAGTAGGCGGCAGTATTGGGCTGTGGGTCATCTGACGAAGCGGCTGCGGAAGATAGCCATTGACCTGCTGAAGATAGTATTCCACGCCCCACTCTTGCAGCAGATGTTTCATGCGCGGTTTTTTCGGCGATTTGGCAGCCTGATTTACATAGTCCAGATAAGCCGTTGCGATCGCCGCTACCACCGCTACACAGTCATCTGGCTCAATCAGCACTGAGGTATTACACAATTGCTTATCCGCTCCCAATGCCAATCGAAAATATACATCGGCTGGGACGATTGAATCATTTGCTGGTTGCTCAACCAAAACCGCCGATAGCTGAATCTCGTTGTAGCGGTGTTCCCAGAAAATAGTGGAACGAGTGCCAACGCCAACTGCACCGCCGCCATCAATCCCCACGCTAAACTTGGCGGGCAATCCAGCCAGTGCTGGATGACTCTGAATGTAAGTATCTAATGCTTGGACTAGCGGACGAGTATCAGTTAGTTCCAGCGGATCAATCCCGGCGGTGGGGCTAGTCATCACGTTACGCAGATGATCGACACCCGGATTTTGAGCCGCTAAGCCAAGGTCTTGTAAGGTTTGAAAAACTTCGGGAGTCGGCGGATGAGTTGAGCGAATTTGCAGGTTTGCTCGATTCGTGACTTGAATCGTTTCGCTACCCCACGGATCGACAACCGTAGCGAGTTCTGTAAAAAGTTCCGCGATCGCCCGTCCCTGCTGCTGATTCAGCAAGCCACCGGGTGTGCGGATGCGAACTAAAAATCCATCTTGAGCCGGGGTTTCATAGAACAAACCCGGACAACTATTCGGTTCAGCTAACCAATTCAGCATTTTTTCCTTCTCTGTGCGACGCAGAGAATCGACAGTCTTGTGTTTTTTAAACAAGCTTGAGGTTGGCATTCTGACTCAATCAATTTTGGATTTGAGATTTTGAACCTTGAATCGAAATTGGGCTAGCAACTTCCAATCAAACTCTAAAATCGCCAATCTAAAATCGCATTACAGTTGCGGCACAGTACCGGAATCACACCGGACTTTCCCACCTTCAAGCCACAGCAGCATAGCATAGACGATGTGATACCTTTATTCCTCCAACCTTTCTTAAAACATGAGCAGCCTTAAAACATGAGCAGCAGAGATGTCAGGCAAAAATGGCTAGCCATCGTTGGCATCGGTGAAGACGGGCTAGAGGGGTTGAGCTTGGTGGGGCGATCGCTCCTCGCTCAAGCAACTGTCATAGTGGGTGGCGATCGTCATTTGGCAATGTTGCCCTCAGACGATACACGAGAGCGCATCCGTTGGACTTCCCCCATTGAAGACTCAGTGAATCAAATCATTCAGCGTTGCGGGCAGGCAATGTGTGTGTTGGCAAGTGGTGATCCGATGTGCTACGGCATTGGCGTAACGCTGACTCGTCGGATTGCGATCGCTGAAATCACAATCGTCCCGGCTCCCTCTGCCTTTAGCCTTGCCTGTGCCCGTTTGGGTTGGTCGCTGGCAGACACAGAAACCCTCAGCCTCTGCGGTCGCAATCCGGCTCTGTTGAGTGCGATGCTCTATCCAGAGGCGCGATTATTGGTATTAAGTGCAGACCAATCGACTCCGGCAACCGTTGCCCAACTGTTGACCCAAAAAGGCTTTGGCGATAGTCAAATCACCGTTTTAGAACGCATGGGCAGCACCCAAGAACGCATCACCGAAGGCATTGCTGCCACCTGGACTGCCACTGACCTCGCCGACCTCAACACGATCGCGATTCATGCACACTCCGCGCCTCCACCCGTCCACCCGTCCACCCTTCTCCCCGGACTTCCCGACATTGCCTACCACCACGACGGGCAACTCACCAAACGCGAAGTTCGTGCCGTCACACTCTCGGCGCTTGCGCCCCTACCCGGACAATTGCTCTGGGATGTGGGCGCAGGCTGCGGCTCGATCGCGATTGAGTGGCTGCGGAGCGATCGCCGCTGTCGAGCGATCGCCATTGAACAGCACCCGACTCGCCTGCAATACATTGCTGATAATGCGATCGCCCTCGGAACTCCCAACCTCACCATCATTGCCGGAGCCGCCCCGATCGCCCTCAAAGGATTACCCGAACCCGATGCGATTTTCGTTGGCGGTGGCTTGACCACACCAGAATTGTTTGAAACCTGCTGGCAAGCTCTTCGTCCGGGAGGTCGCCTAGTTGCCAATGCCGTCACCGTTGAAAGCGAACAGATGCTATTCCAGTGGCAGCGTCAGCTAGGCGGCGAACTCAGCCGAATTGCCATTCAACGAGCAGAACCGGTTGGCAAATTCTTGGGCTGGAAGGCAATGGCTCCGATCACACAATGGGTTGTGGTGAAGGATTAAAAGACTAAAAGAAAGACTGATGCGATCGCCCCAATCACCATAGCTGAGAAGGTTTGTATCCAGATGTCGCTAGAATTGTCTGATATGTATTCAGATATGCACCTTGAGTTAGCGCAATGGCAACCCAGCAGTTTAAGCGGCGATCGCTCAATTTAGTCAAATTTTATCGGTGAAATATCCGTTTGGCGCGAGCAGGATTTGGGAAAGCAATGGATCTACATTTCACGGCACTATTAAAAGAGCAACAATGGCAGTAGTAATTGCAGGTGAGCGTAGTGGTGTCGGCAAAACTACCGTCACGCTGGCGCTGTTGGCGGCGCTATGTCGGCGTGACCCAGCGCGGGTGCAGTCGTTTAAAGTCGGACCCGACTACATCGACCCGATGTTTCATCAGTTTGTCACGGGGCGCGCCTGTCGCAATCTCGATCCCGTTCTCACTTCTGAATCTTATGTCACTGAGTGTTTTCAGCAGCACTGCCAAACCGCCGACTATGCCCTGGTAGAAGGCGTGATGGGATTATTTGATGGGGTGACGGGCAAAGATGATTGGGCAAGCACGGCGCATATTGCACGGCTACTGGGATTACCGATCGCTCTAGTCCTCAATTGCAGCAGCACCTCCCGCTCGATCGCCGCGATCGCCCATGGTTACACCACCTTCGACCCCCGATTAACCTTTGCCGGAGTGATCTTAAATCGCGTCGGCAGCGATCGCCACCTCGAACTCCTCCAAGATGCGATCGCACCGCTCAACCTGCCGATTCTCGGAGTTCTACGACGGCAAGACGAAATCACCATTCCCGATCGCCATCTCGGACTGATCCCTACTGCTGAACTCCCCCAACTGAGAACCGTAATCGATCACCTCGCCCACCTCGGCGAAACCTGCTTCAACTGGGACATCCTCTCCCCGCTGCTTCACGCCCCTTCCTCCTCCTGTCTC
>ENA-ORBV01002053-ORBV01002053.1-microbial-mat-metagenome-genome-assembly--contig:-NODE-2053-length-43344-cov-13.269027_pt1 | contig 43344 bp, 38 predicted proteins | sample MGYA00237777_ERZ505514 | MGnify/ENA primary metagenome ERZ505514 (study PRJEB26160, sample SAMN06269048) | microbial mat metagenome | isolation source: Oligotrophic lake microbial mat | place... | reverse complement strand
TTTTCAAGCAGAAGACGGCATACGAGATTCGCCTTAGTCTCGTGGGCTCGGAGATGTGTATAAGAGACAGGTTGTTTGGTGCGCGCAAGTTGCCTGATCTCGCCCGCGCCATGGGCAGCAGCATCTCCCAGTTTAAACGCGGTCTGAAGGACAGCGAGGACGGCGGGGACCTGGACGACGGAGTGGACAGCAAGGGTGACCCGTCGCCGCGCCGTGTTGACGGCGTCGCGGAGCGCCCCGGCGCGCCCGCGCGGCCGGTGCATCCCGGAGCGACCCGCGAGGATCGCGGGTGAACGCGAAGGACGCCCCCGCAGAATCGACGGGTTCGGGACTCGCTGGCGCCGTGCTCGCCGGCGGGCGGAGCCGTCGCATGGGGACGGACAAGGCCCTCCTCGTCGAGGGCGGCCGTACGCTGCTCGCGCGCGCCCTCGAGGCGCTGTCGGACCACGGGAACCACGTCGATGCGGGCCTGTTCGTCGCTAGCGGCGCTGCGCCCCGCTACGCATCGATCGCGGCTGGATTGGGCGCGGTTGAAGTGCACGACGACCCCCGTTGGGGGCTGGACGCGGGACCGCTCGCGGGACTCGAAGCCGCGCTTGTCGCAGCACAGGCCCGCGGTGCACAGCGCCTGTGCGTGCTTGCCTGCGACATGCCCAACGTCTGCGCGCGCACGATCGGCCGCCTCGTGGAACTTTCCCGCGGCGCTGACATCGCGTTCGCCTGCGACGACCGGTTTGACCATCCGCTCCTGGGCGTGTATTCCGTGCGCTGTGCGCCGGCGATCCGCGCGAGTCTCGAGCGGGGCGAACGGAGGATGGACTCCTACTTCAGTGCCTTGGCAACCGACGGCACGCCGCTCGTCCTCGCGCGGATCCCCGTTGGGCGCCTCGCGGACGACATCGCCCGGGCGGCGCGACTGTGCGACAACCTCAACCGACCCGCCGACCTGGCGCGCGCCCTCGAACGGGCACGATCCGTATCCGTCGCCCCATGAGCGCTGGAATTCCCGAGTTGGCGGACCTGCTGGAGCCGATCCAGGGGGACCTCGAGCGCATGCGCGACATGATCGCCGTCCAGCTCGAAGACCGTTCTCCCGCCGTCGGGGACCTGACGGCGCACGTGGGCCGGTTCCGCGGCAAACAACTGCGCGGTGCGCTGGTGCTCCTGATCGGCCGCGCGAGCGGCAATCTCTCCCACGAGCACGCCGCCGTCGCCGCGGTCGTCGAGATGATCCACCTCGCGACGCTCGTCCACGACGACATCCTCGATGCAGCCGTCGTGCGGCGCCGTGTGGCGTCGGTCAATCAACGCTGGGACAACCAGATCGCGGTGCTGCTCGGCGATTTTGTCTACGCGCGCGCCTTTTCACTTTCGACCGACCTCAGTTCGCGCCTTGCGAGCCGCGTCCTCGCCGACACCACGCGCAGGTTGTGTGTGGGGGAGATCGAGCAGAGCACACGCCGCTACGACTTCGAGATGCGCCAGGAGCAGCTCGAAGGCATTGCGGGCGCCAAAACCGCAAGTCTCTATGCCGCCGCGTGCGAGCTCGGGGCGAGCTACCGGATGGGGCAGGACGAGCCCGCGGACGTCGAACTCGGGCGCGCGATGCGCGAGTTCGGCTGGGAACTCGGGCTTGCGTTCCAACTGATCGACGACTGCCTCGACATCACGGGCGACGAAGCGGAGGTGGGCAAAACGGTCGGCACCGACGTCGAGGACGGCAAAGTCACGCTGCCGGTGCTGCACACCTTCGCGCGGGCCGACGCCGCGACACGCGCGCGCATCCGCGACATCTTCATGGCACCCGGGCTGAGCGGTCGGGCACGGCTGTTGCGCGAGGAATGCGACCTTTCGCCGGGCATCGAATACACCCACGCGCGCGCGGCGGAGCTGGTGGCAAGCGCCCGCGGGCGGCTCGCCAAACTGCCGCCCTCCGCGCTGCGCAGTGGCCTCTTCGAACTGGGTGGCTTCGTCCTCGGTCGCAAGTGGTGACGCTCGAGTTCGGGGAAGTGTTGGCCGCTCGCGGGGAGGGACGTTCGTGGGCGCGGTCGTGATCGACGGCAAGGCGATCGCAGCTTCGGTGCGCGACGATGTGCGCCGCGGCGCGGCGGATTTCGAGTCACGTGCGGGGCGCAAGCCCGGGCTCGCGGTCGTGCTGGTGGGAGACGATCCCGCGAGCCACGTTTACGTGCGCAACAAGGACCGCGCCGCGCTTGGAGCTGGTTTTGCGGTGCGCACGCTGCACCGCCCCGCGCAGACCGACCAAAAGGCGCTGCTCGCGCAGGTTGAAGAGCTCAATCGCGACCCCGACGTCGACGGCATTCTCGTCCAGTTGCCACTGCCGGGCCGACTGGATTCCGCCGCGGTGGTCCGCGCGATCGACCCGTCGAAGGACGTCGACGGGCTGCACCCCGCCAACGTCGCCGCCCTGTGGATGGGCGAGCCGGGGCTTGTGTCGTGCACACCCGCGGGCTGCATGGTGTTGCTTGAGCGCGCGGGTGTGGATCTGGAAGGGGCGCACGCGGTGGTGATTGGGCGTTCGCTGCTGGTAGGCAAACCGCTCGCTGCGCTGCTGCTTGCGCGCCACGCCACCGTCACAATCGCCCACAGCCGCTCGCGTGACCTCGGCGCCCTGTGCCGTGGCGCCGACGTGGTGGTTGCCGCGGTGGGGCGCGCGGAAATGGTGCGCGGCGACTGGGTCCGGCCCGGGGCCGCGGTGATCGACGTGGGGGTCAATCGCCGCGCCGATGGCACCCTCGTCGGCGATGTCGCGTTCGCCGAAGTGGCGCCCCATGCGGGCTGCATCACTCCGGTTCCCGGTGGTGTGGGGCCGATGACCATCGCCATGCTCCTGTCCAACACCCTGCTCGCCGCAAACCGCCGCGCGCGATTTGAGCCGGAGTTCTGACGATGGCGCTGCGGACCGATGGTTTCCAAGGCGGCGGCCTCGCGCTGCCCGCGCTCACCCCGGTGGTGAAGCTCCTCCTGATCGTGAACTTGGGTGTGTTTCTCGCCCTCTACTTCACGTTCACCGCGTCGCCGACGGCGGCCGGGTCGGCGATCGGTTGGCTTGGGGTCTCCGCGGGCACTTGGTTCGAAGGGCCGGTGTACCTGCCCATGTGGCAACTGTTCACCTACGGCTGGCTGCACGACGTGCACGGCTTCGGGCACATCCTTTGGAACATGCTGCAGCTCTACTTCTTCGGCACGCTCCTTGAGAGTCTGCTAGGAGGGCGCAGGTTCCTTGCGCTGTACATCGGAGGCTTGCTCGCCGCGGGCCTTGCGAGTTTGCTCCTCGGGCTCACGCTCGGCACGGGGACGGTGATCGGCGCGTCCGGCGCGATCCTCGCGGTTCTCGTCGCACTGGCGACGATGCAGCCGAACACTCCCGTCATCCTGCTGTTCATCCCAGTTCCGCTGAAGTGGCTGGCCATCGGGCTCGTGGCGATCGACGCCTTTGGTCTGTTCCAGGAAATCATCGGTCGCTCAAGTGGCACGGCCCACGGCGCGCACCTTGCGGGCGCCGTGCTCGGCTTCGTGGCCGTCCGGCGCCACTGGGTCTGGATCGACCCGGTGGAAGCGTTGGAGCGCCGCAAACGGCGCCGTGAGAGCGCGCGTCAGGTCGACGACGAACGGCGGCTCGACGCCCTGCTCGCCCGGATCCACCGCGAGGGCATCGATGCCCTCGACTCCGCGGATCGAGAGTTCCTAAAGCGCATGTCCAAGCGGCCCTGACCGCCCTGCGGCGGGGTCCGAAGGGGGCGCCCGGGACGCGAATGGGGGCCCGGCCATCGGGAGGCGTGGGAAGCCTGCTAGCCTCTTACGGGCGGTCGCTCCGCCCGCTATCCGCCATGAAGAGCCGAATTCAATCGCGCCCCGCCCTCGTCGCTGCCGCGGGCCTCGCCCTGTGTCTTTCCTTCGCCCCCCGCAACGCCGCAGTATCCCATCCCAGCGCCCCGCGGTCCTCCGTCGCCGTCCAAGACGACCCGCTCAACGAAATCGACCTGAAGGATCGGGTCCGGCGCGCTGTGGCGATCGGCGACCAACAGGGTGTGGCGACCTTGCTGCGCAATAACCCCAAAAACACGATCATCTGGATCATCTGGGTGATCGAAGCATCGAGCGAGGCACCCAGCGAGGCCGTCTCGAAGGACATGACGATCCTGCGTACGGGTTGGCGCGCGGCGTTCGACTCGGACTTCTTCGACAACCTCGAGGCTTATTTCGCGCGCCTGACGCCGGAGGTCCGCCGGACGCGGCGCGAACTGCGCGATCGGTTCAACCTAAAGTCCGCACCCTTTCACAAGTTGCTCGCCGAAGAGCACAGCCCCGAACGCACAGGGCGCGCGGCGGCCCTGTCGGCCGAATTCGAGGGACTTGCACAGGCCTTCGAGGAGATGAAGGACCTGTACTACTCCTCGGGCGCTTACCACAATGCGGGATACCTCGTCGATTCGACCGTCGTGCACGAGGCTGCGGATGCACCGCGGGCGTACGCGCTGTTGAAGGCGTCGCTCGAGGCGCGCAAGAAGCTCGACCTGCGCGACCGCGTCTTCCAGAATCTGACCATCGACGTGGCGCGACTGGAACCGCTCGTGGTGCCCCCGGGCGCGGACTCGGTGGACACGGCCTCGCCCATCGCAGGCGTGGGTGTCGGCCCGGCGACACGTGTCGCGGGGACGTTCGAAGCCATTCCTGAGATCGATGCTTTCGAGCGCCTGGGATACGGCCACGACGCCGTGTACATGGCGTGGCCGACTCTCTTCCTGGGCCGCGTCGACACGTCGGTGCAGTTTGGCGGCATGTCCAACTCACCCACGCTGTTGCGCACCGGTGCGTCGAGCGCCGAAGTGAAGGGCGTCGATGGCGAATCGACCCCGCTGCCGCTCACCGGCAATATCGAACTCGTGCGCACGACCGTCGGGCCCGCGGATAAACCGCGCCCGTGGGCGTTCCTCGCGACCGTGCCGACGGAGAAGGAGTTTTACCAGGGCTTCGAGGTGAACTATGAACCGAGCCCGGACCAGATGACGCTGCCGGTCGCTCCTGCTGCGGCGATGCGCTACGAGGTCGTGGGCACACAGGTGCGTGTGTTCGACGACAACATGGACGGTGTGTATGGTCCGGGCGCGCTCACCTGGGGCTATCCGGGCATCAAGGAAGGGGAGTTCCAGGCGGATGTGGACGGCGTCGCGATCGGCTCGGCGAAGCGCCTCGTACCCTTCAGCGAACTCATCCAGATCGGCAAGCAGTGGGTCCGGCTCGAATCCATCGACGGTGGTTTGGAGCTCGCCTGGCAACCCGCCACCCTGCGCACCGGGAAGGTCAAGCTCGAGGCGAAGGGTCTGTCGCCGTTTTCGGTGGTGGTCCGCGGGACGGGCCCGCTGGAGAACTGCTACTTCGACCTTGCGGCGGGCAAAGGCGGCGTCGACCTGCCCATCGGCCAGTACCGCCTCGTGCAGGGTGTCGTGCGCGAGGGACGGCGCCTGCAGGTGACCAAGGCCCTGATCCTCGGCGTCGAGGGTAAAGCCGGGTTTGCCGTGGAAGAGGGCAAAACCACGGTGTTTGCCGTCGGCGCGCCCTTCGACATCGACTTCCGCGCGAACGTCACCGACAAGAACGTCCGGTTGGTGGCCAACACCATGACGGTTACCGGTCAAGCCGGTGAGCGTTACCACCGCCTCTGGGGTTATCCGCTGCGGCCCGAGGTCAGCCTGCGCAAGGTCGGCGCCAAGAAGGGGGAGCGCCCCCAGAAGATGCCGATCGTGCTCGACCAAAGCACGGTCAACGAGAAGGGCCTCGCCGTGGCGTGGTACCCGATGGATCTCGAGCTCAAGCACGATTTTGGCACCGTCGAGGTCGAAGTTCAGGTGAGCGAGAAGAAGCACCCCCTGTTCGGGAAGTTGGAGAGCTCGTGGAAATGAGGTTCGCTCGGTGATCGACCTGAAACTGCTGCGACAGGACCCGGACCTTTTCCGGCGCGGAGCGGCCAAGAAGCGCATTGCATGCGACGTGGACCGCATCCTCGCGCTCGATGCGAGCGTTCGCGAGATCAGCCAGCGCATGGACGACCTGCGCGCGCGACAGAAGGTTGCTGGCAAGCGCATCGCCGAAGCGACCGCCGCAGAGCGCGGGGACTTGCTAGAGGCCCAGCGGACGCAAAAGGCCGAGTTGAAGGCGCTCGAGGAGAACCAGGGCCCGCGCGAGAAGGAACTAGAGGGGATGCTCCTGCGCGTGCCTAATCCGCCCGCCGACGGCGTCCCCGAGGGGGCTGACGACAGTCAGAACGTCGAGGTGCGCAGGGTCGGCACCCCGCCCGCCTTTGGATTCACTCCGCGCGACCATGTAGCTCTCGCGGAAGCGCAGGGCTGGATCGACATCGAAGCGGCCGGCCGGGTTTCCGGCAGTCGCAACTACTTCCTGATCGGCGAGCTCTCCCTGTTGGAGCACGCTGTGCTGCGGTTTGGCTTCGACCACATGGTCGCCAAGGGCTTCACGCCGGTCAGTGTGCCGACCCTCGTGCGCACCGCTGCGATGGTGGGCACCGGGTACTTCCCCGGCGGTGAGGACCAGGCGTACCGCTGTGATGAGCGTGACGACCTGTGCCTGGTGGGAACCGCCGAGGTCCCCCTGACGTCGCTCCACGGCGGATCTATCCTCGACTATGGGCGTCTGCCGCTGCGCTACGTCGCGCTGAGCTCCTGTTACCGCCGGGAAGCGGGGACGTACGGCAAAGACACCCGCGGCCTGTACCGCGTGCACCAATTCCTCAAGGTCGAGCAGGTGGTCATCGATAGCGCCGACGCCGAGCGCAGCATCGAGCACCACCAAGCGATTCTTGGTCACGCGGAAGCTGTGCTGACGGCGCTGGATTTGCCCTACCGCGTCGTCAACGTGTGCGGTGGCGACCTCGGACAGGGCCAGATCCAAAAGTACGACATCGAGACGTGGATGCCGTCCCGCGGCGGTTTCGGCGAAACCCACAGCGCGTCGCGCTTCCACGACTTCCAGGCCCGGCGGCTGGGACTGCGCTACCGCGACGCGGACGGCAAGGTTCACTTCTGCCACACCCTCAACAACACCGTCGTGGCGAGCGCGCGCATGCTGATCGCGCTGCTCGAAAACCACCAGTTGGAAGACGGCCGGGTGCGAGTGCCCGCGGCGCTGCAGCCGTACACGGGCGGCGCGAAGGTCCTCGGCCGCCCTTTGACCGCCTAGCCCGAGTTGTCCACCAGCTTTGCGATCGGACGGCCCAACCGGCGGTCTTCGGCCGCCTTTCGCCCTTTGGCGGCACTTTGCGACCACGGGCGTCCCTCGTTGACCTGTTCAAGGTCGACTGTGGATCCCGCGGCCGCAGAGCACCACCAGCCGACGCCTTGGGCTCGTCTGCTCGAAAACCTGAGGAATAACCCGGGCTAGTGCCTGTGGCCGCCGCAGCGAGTGCACCACACCGATGCCACTCTCGATGCGACCTCGGCACTGCGTTTCCATCCGCTGGAGATCCTGCTGTCCTTGGCCTTCAAGCTCGCGCTGGCGGTCGTACTCGGCATCGTGCCTATAACATTGCTGACGTTCGAGATCCTGCTTTGGAGCTTCGCGCTCGTGACCCACGCCAACCTCGCGCTGCCGCTTCGGCTTGACCGCGCGGTGCGCTGGCTGGTGGTGACACCAACCATGCACCGGATCCATCATTCGGTGGGCGGCGGCAACGGCGCAGCGACTATGGCTTCAACCTGAGTGTCTGGGACCGAATATTCGGCAGCTATGCCGTGGATCACCAGGATGCCGAGCTGCGCAGAGGGTGCCACCCGCAACGGCGGCAGGTCGTCCGCCGTATCGGCATCGCGCAGCGCGTTCAGGTGGCGGATGCGCGGCGTGCCAAGTGCGGCAATGAAGCGCTCCCTGGTATCCGCCTGCGACCAGGGCGTCGTCGTCCAGGCCGCACGCGCAACGGCGGCGACGGCTCTCCAAGGCGGGCCTGGAGGCCCGCGCTCCCGGCGGACAGCGCCCGGGGAAGGACGTGTGCAGAGGGCGTTGGATTCGAGTCTCGCTCCATGGCGGGCCTGGAGGGACGCGCTCCAAGGGACGCTCAGCGCGTCCCCTACCAGGCGCTGTTCCATCGCCACGGGTTGGCGGTCGCGCTGACGACCGCGCCGTGTCAGGAGAGGGCCTCTGGTCGGTCCGAGCGCGACGCGCCCTTCGACCGAGGCTGCGCGCATGAGCGCGAGCAGGGGCCCCGCGGCCCATCGGATCAGGCGGCAACTACCCTGACACCGGGGGGTCACTGGCGTTTTTGACGTCGCGTGGCCCCGAAGTTCCTCCGCGCACTCTTCAGAAAAGCGGGTACTGGTGCAGCGGCGCGCTCTCGCCGCTCAGCACCTGCGTCAGCCACCAGATCGCAAAGATCAGAGCCGGTGGTGCGAGGAGCCAGAACCAGTATTGGGCTAGAAACTTGCGCACGGCGATTTGGGTTGGCTAGCTACGGTGAAGGGACGGGGAGCCGCGCGAAGGTGTCATCTGGCGCCGGATCCGACGACGGGTTCAGCGGGCGGCCGCCGGAATGGGAAGGATTTGGCTCTCGACGATGTGGCGGGAAAGAATCGCTGCCAAAAGGTCACAACCAATGTCGGTCAGGTGGACCGTCTCGGTGAACAGGCCATCGTGGCCGTCGGCTGCGCGGCGCCGATCCGCTTCGGACTCGATCGGGGGACGCGCGTCGTAGAAGTGGGCACTCTCGCGCTCGGCCACCTGCCGCAGGATCTGCGTGGCGCGCTCGAAACCATCGCGCTGCAGCTGCGCGGAATCGGCGTTGTCGAAGTCGGTCAATCGAACTGCTTGGGTAACAAGGAGCACTTCGCTGCCGTGTGCCCGAGCCGTTGCGACGATGGTCTTGAGGTTGCGCTCGAAGTTCAAAAACCCCAGGTTCATGTCCGTCGGTTGACCGAAGTCGTTGGGCCACCAGCGGCCGTAGTCGACGATCACGTGCCGGCCGAAGTCGCCCCGCTCCTTGACCCAGTCCGTCGCATATCGCCGCCAGGTGCGGTACGTCCCGCTCTTTTCCAGCAGCGACTCCGAAACGGAAGGGCGGTCGAGGGGCCACACGGCGCGCCAATGGGTGTTGTCCCGATTCACACCGGGGTACAGCGCGGAGCGCATGTCGTTGATCGTGTGGTACACGAGTACCAGGTCCGGCTTCAGGTCCACACCTCGCAGGGCCAACTGGATCAAACTTTCGAACGTCGAATAACCCTGCGCCGCCAGGTTGATCACCTCCACCTTGGGGGGCAGCCCGCGGGCATTAAGCCGAGCCTCCAAGCGCACGGGCCAATTGGTGGCGTCGGTCGTCGGACCAAATCCGTAGGTGCTCGAGCCGCCGAGGCAGACGATGCGCCACACTCCCTCGGGCTTTTCCCAAGTTGTTTCTGGGCCCCGAAACCCAAGGGAGTTGTGACTCAGTTGGAAGTAACTGTCCTCGGTCGGGTCGATGCGCAAGTCAGGGCGTACCGCGTACGCGAGATAGGGGTGGGCACCGATGCGCGCCTCGGCCAAACCCTTTGAAATCGGGTCGAGCTCGTCGCGACGAAGACCGGGCACCCGCTCCATCGCGACAATGCCTTCGAAGCCCAGAAAGAGCGCGACCAAAAACAGCGCGGAAATCAACGGTCCGCGTCTCCTTCCGCCGCTGGTCTTTGGCTCGCTGTGTGTGCTCGACATGCCGCCCAAGCGTAGCGCATCCGCGGTATTGAGGCGCGCCGGGAGTGGAGTCGGAGAATTGGATGGCTGGTTGGGGGGATGTGCTGCGCTACCCGCAGGGCTTTGGGTCCGTGAGATCGCGCCCGAACCCGCCTCGCCGTCGGCCGCCGGTTCGTGCCCGCCCCAAGACGGCAGGTTCAAGGACTCCAACTCGCCGACACGGCAGCTGTAGGCGCGCTCCTCATGGCGGGGGGTGTACTGGGCGCCGGCGCAGGGGGTGCTTGCGCTTGGCCTCGTCGTGCTATTCGGCGACCTCGCGCGGCTGGGGTGCTCCCGCAGTGACCACAGTCGCGGCTTTGTGCCGCTGAGCGCGGAGAGCGACGCCAGAATGCCCAGCTTCGGTCTTACGCTCTTCGGAATGGCGCTTTTCGCCGGCGGCGGGATGTTGATGTCGATCGCGCGTCGCGGCCTGGCGGGTGCTGGTGTCTTGTTAGACCCCGAACGCGCGCGCGAAGATGCCGAGCTGCGGATCGGGGTCGCTGGAGTCGAGGGCAGCGAGACCACGCGCTTTCTCACGCTGCTGCGGGAGCCGTTCGCGCGCCGCGACGGACATCGGCTGCCGACGCTCCTAGCCCGGGTTATTCACCAGCTTTGCGATCGGACGGCCCAACCGGGGGCCTTCGGCCGCCTTTCGCCCTCGGGCGGCACTTTGCGACCACGGGCGTCCCTCGTTGACCTGTTCAAGGTCGACTGTGGATCCCGCGGCCGCCAAGCACCACCAGACGACGACTCGGGCTCGTGTGCTCGAAAACCTGATGAATAACCCGGGCTAGGCTGACTTCAGCGTGCGCGTGGGAGCACCCACACGAGGCCCGCAAACCCGAACGCGGCGAGCCCGAGCGGCCCCGGAATGAAGAGCCACAGGGCGCCGAGGGCAAGGGCGAGATCGAGTTCCCTGCCCGCGGGCGCGCGCCGGGCACGCGGCGGATCGCCGTCGATCACACCGGGCAGATCCGGCTTCGACCGTACACGCGCGATCCACAGCAACCCGAGCAAAAGGGCGGCACCCGCCGCGATCCAGGGTGAGCGCTCCGCGCCGGGTCCGGTCCCAAGGTCGGAGAGACTTGGCAGCGCGAAGAGCCGGTCCCGCGCCGCGTACGCCCCCGCGGCAAGCGCCGCTGCGACCCACGGTAGTGCGCGGCGGCGGCCCGCGGCCGCAGTGGCGGTGACCAGCGCCACCAGCGCCAGGGCGAGCACAAAAAACGGCGCCGCTGCGGACGCAATGGCGAGGCCTAGCGCAGCAAGCGCAAGTCCACGGCGATCGGCGCGGCGCAGCCAAAGCGTGGCTCCGGCGAGCGCCAGCAGCGCTCCGGCGGGGGCGTGGGCGGGATGGAGCGCGTCCAACACCACGTCCGTCGGCACCCACACGCCCGCGATCGCGACGGCGGCGCCAAGACCTGCGCCCGCGGCAACGGCGGCCTGCGGGGCGACGCCCGCCGCGGCGAGGGCCAGGGCCCCCATCGACACCAGCGCAACACCCAGCACACTGCCGCCCGGGAGCAACACGACGGCGCCGACCGCGAGGGCAACGGCGAGGCGCGCGCCACGCTCCCACAGACTTGCGCGCGGGTCTGGGAGGGCAAGGTGCCGATGGCGGGGGCGAAGGCCCGCGGGACCGAGCATCCACAGCGCTCCCGCAATCGCGAGCGGCACCCACAGGAGCGGCACGGCCAGCGCTTCCCGCGCGTTCGCCGTCGGCGACAGGATGGCCGACCATGCGCCGCCCAGCACCGCGCTGGTCGCCCACACGACCGCGCCATCCTTGGACGCGGCTCCACCGGGATCACCTGCCGGCAAAAGCGCGAGGATCCCGCGGCCGACGAGCGCGAGGCCGAGGGCGCGGGCGATCGTTTCATGGACCAGCGCGCCATCGATCAAACCCTCGCGCCACAGGGATCCCGCGATCACGGCGCCTGCAACCACGGCGCCGACTGCGGCCGCGGGGGCGATCGCTAGGAGGAGTGCAAGCGCTCGCGCCATGGCGCAAGAGGGTGTCAACGCAAAGGGCCCGGGTCCAGCGGATCGTGACCCCCGTGCCCGCCGCGGTCGCGGCGCCGGGCGGAATCACCCCGTGGTCCGCAACTGCTTTATATTTCTGCGATGAACCACGCCCCGTTGCGCATCGGCGCCTGGCAATTCGCCCCGCGACGAGGCGATGTCTCGCACAACTTGAGCGAGGTCGAGCGCGGCCTGGCGGTGGCATCCGACGCCGGCTTGGGCCTCGTCGTCCTGCCGGAGATGTGGCCGACTTCGTTCCTCGAGGGGGCGGGCCCGTTCGGTGGCGCCGCGGCGGGACGAGACAGCCTCGAAGCGGCGTACCGGGCGAGCGATGAAGCGGTTGAGCGAGTGCGTGCGCTCAGCTCCACCTACCACCTCGCAGTTGCGGGTTCGGCCTACGGACCGGCTATCGAAGGCGGGCGCCGCCCGAACCGTTTGGTGGTGTTCGACCGCGGCCGCGAAGTGCTCGCCCAGGACAAGCTGCACCTGTTCTCGCCGACGGCCGAGCACTTCGCGTTTGCTCCGGGGCGCACCGCGCCGGTGGTTGCCGAGGCAACCTTCGGCCGCATCGCCGGCCTCGTGTGTTACGACCTGCGGTTCGCCGGCCTGGTCGACATCCTCGGCGCGGGCGCCCCGGATGTCCTCGTGGTCCCTGCGCAGTGGCCGCTGGAGCGCGGCAAACACTGGCGCGCGCTGTTGCTCGGACGCGCGGTCGAGTTGCAGGCCTTCGTTGTCGGCGCAAACCGCACCGGCACCGAAACGGTGGGGCGCCGGGGGCAGGAACTCGTGTTTCCCGGCAATTCGGTGGTGGCGAGCCCCGAGGGTCTGGTGCTCGCCGAGGGGCGTGGCGAAGCGGGACTCGTGTGGGCCGAGGTCGACCCGGGGCTCCTCGCGCGCCTGCGCCGGGAGGTCCCCGTCATCCGGGACCGGCGTCCAGAGTTCGATCGGCCGGGCTGACGGGCCGAACGGGGGCGGCGGCGCGCGCCTGCGCAGCCGAAAAAGAGAGGCCGGCGGTCCCCCGCGAGGGGAACCGCCGGCTGCTCACCGTATCTCTCTCGTCTTCTCGGAGTCCTTGATCCCTTCTATCCGCGGTCCCAGCGGGACCCGCCCCGTTCGGCCCCCCATCGGGCCTCCCTGGACGTTCGGTCGGCGGCCTTCTAAACCACCTTCCGACCCACTGGCTTTCGACCAACGAGCCGGGAAGCTGGAGCGATCCGCACGCCTTTCCCGGAAATCGTTTCCCACCCCGGGAGCGCGGCCCCGGTGGGCCCCGCTGGGCCCCGGTGGGCTCCGGTGGGCCTCGACGGCGCCTCGACCGCGATGCTGACATGGGCTCGGGCCGCGGCACGGGCCGGGGGGACAGCGCGGGCCGGCGCGGCTACAATCTTGGACCACAATTGGTAGGCGGCCAGCCATACCCTGGCCCCCCGGAGCCGTCCCTGGCTCTGTTTTTCGCCCCGTTCCCGAGCCCCACGAGACGCTTGAGCAGCGCCGTCCGCGTGGCGCGCCCGAGCCCAGGAGACCCCCCTTGAAGGATGTCGTGATCGTCAGCGCCTGTCGCACCCCGATCGGCAAGTTCCAGGGCGGACTCGCCGGCATGCGCGCCACCGAGTTGGGTGCCCTCGCCGTCCGCGAAGCGTTGACCCGCGCCAAGCTCGCTCCGGACCAAGTCGAAGAGGTCATCCTCGGCAATGTCCTGCCCGCGGGGCTCGGTCAGAATCCGGCCCGTCAGGCCGCGCGTGGCGCGGGTGTTCCCGACGGCGCCAGCGCGCTCACGATCAACAAAGTGTGTGGATCGGGCCTGAAGGCGGTGGCGCTCGCCGCCCAGGCCATCCGCGCGGGCGATGCGGACTGCGTGGTCGCGGGGGGCATGGAGAGCATGACCAACGCGCCCTACCTTCTGCCGCAGGCGCGCGCGGGTCTGCGCCTTGGCCACGGGCAACTCATCGACTCGATGGTGCACGACGGCCTGTGGGACATCTACGAAGACTTCCACATGGGCATGACGGCCGAGCTCGTCGCCGAGAAGTACGAGGTCGACCGCGCGCAGCAGGACGCGTTTGCCGCCGAAAGCCACCGCCGCGCCGCCGAGGCCACGTCGGCCGGGCGTTTTGACGAAGAGCGCTTCGCCGTGCTGATTCCCCAGCGCAAGGGCGAGCCCCTGCGCTTCACTACCGACGAGACGATCCGCGAGGGCACGACCGTCGCGAGCCTCGCCGCGCTCAAGCCGGCGTTCAAGAAAGACGGCAGCGTGACCGCGGCGAACGCCTCTTCGATCAATGACGGCGCGGCAGCGCTCGTCGTGATGAGCGCGGACAAAGCCAAAGCCCTTGGTTTGAAGCCGCTCGCGCGCATCGCGGGTTACACGACCGGCGGCGTCGAGCCGAAGTGGGTGATGATGGCGCCCGAAGTTTCCATCGCGAAGCTGTCGAAGAAGCTCGGCCGCGCGCCGGCCGACTTCGACCTGCACGAGATCAACGAAGCATTCTCCGCGGCCGCTTGCGCGCTCACGCGGGTCCTCGACCTCGACCGCGCGAAGGTCAACGTCAACGGCGGCGCGGTGGCGCTCGGCCACCCGATCGGAGCGTCTGGCGCGCGTATCCTCGTGACGCTGCTGCACGCCATGCGGCAGCGCGGCGCGGCCACGGGCATGGCGTCCTTGTGCTTGGGCGGCGGCAATGCCGTGTCGCTCGCGGTGGAGGCGCTCTGAGATGGCGAACCCCGTCTTCGAGCGGATCGCCGTCATCGGCGCGGGCACGATGGGCAACGGCATCGTGCAGACCTTCGCGACGTACGGCAGCGACGTCCTGATGGTGGACCTCGACGAGAAGGCGCTCGAGCGCGGCCGCGCGGCGATCGCCAAGAGCCTCGGACGCATCGTCCAAAAGGGCGGACTCACCCAGCCGAACGCTGACGCGGCGCTCGCGCGCGTGCGCACCTCAACGCGGCTCGCGGACGCGGCCCAGGTCGGCCTCGTCGTCGAAGCGGTGGCCGAGCGGCTCGACGTCAAGCGCAAGGTTTTTGCGGAGCTCGACGGTGTGTGTGGCGCCGACGCCATCCTCGCGTCTAACACATCGTCGATTTCGATCACAACCCTCGCCGCGGCGACCAAGCGCACCGACCGCGTGGCGGGGATGCACTTCATGAACCCCGTGCCGCTGATGAAGCTGGTCGAGATCGTGCGCGGGCAGGAGAGCTCGGACCGCACGATCGAGCGCATCGTCGCCGCGACAAGGGCGCTCGACAAAGAACCCGTGGAGGTCAACGACTACCCGGGTTTTGTGTCGAACCGCATCCTCATGCCGATGATCAACGAGGCCGTCTACTGCCTGATGGAAGGCGTGGCGACCCGCGAGGCCATCGACGCCGTGATGAAGCTCGGCATGAACCATCCCATGGGGCCGCTGACCTTGGCCGACCTGATCGGCCTCGATGTGTGCCTCGACATCATGGAAGTGCTGCAGCGGGACCTGGGTGATTCCAAGTACCGCGCGTGTCCCTTGCTGCGCCGGATGGTGGCCGCTGGCCGCCTGGGCCGCAAAGCTGGCAAGGGCTTTTACGACTACGTTTGATCGAAACCTCCGTGGGGCTTGCGCGCGCCCGTTGCGGCCACGCGCCCCCGACCCCCCTTACACCTGCTCCAGATGACGACGACGGCGATGCTCGGGCTTGACGAGGACGTGGCGATGGTGCGCGACATGGCGCGCGACTTCGCCACCCATGAACTGATCCCCCGGGCCACCCAGCACGACCGTCAGGGGGACATCGACCCCGAGGTCTTCCTCAAGATCGGCGAACTGGGCCTGTGGGGTTTGACGATCCCCGAGCAGTACGGGGGCGCGGGACTCGGCAACACCGCGCTCACGGCGGTGCTGATCGAGCTCAACCGCGGCTGCGCGGCCACGGGCGTCACGCTGTCGGTGCATAACAGCCTGGTCAGCGCGCCGATCACGCGCTTTGGGACCGAGGACCAAAAGCGCGCGTGGCTGCCGCGTCTCGCATCCGGCGAGGTCATCGGTTCCTACTGCCTGACGGAGGCCGACGCCGGATCGGACGCGGCGGCGTTGCAGACCAGCGCGACGAAGGACGGCGACCACTTCGTGCTCAACGGGACGAAGCTGTGGGTCACCAACGGTGCCTGGGCCGGGTTGTTCATCGTGTATGCGCGCACGAATACCGGTGTGTCGAAGGCCAAGGGCATCTCCGCGTTTTTGGTGCCGCGCGACGCGCCGGGCCTGTCGGTTGGCAAGCACGAGAAAAAAACCGGCATCCGTGGGTCGTGCAGCGTTGAGATCGTGCTCGAGAACGTGCGCGTTCCGGCTGGCAACCTGCTGGGCGAGCGGGATCGCGGATTCAACGTCGCGATGGATACCCTCGACGGCGGCCGGATTGGCATCGCGGCGCAGGCGGTGGGCATCGGCCGCGCGTGCATCGAGGCCTCGGTCAAGTACGCCAAGGAACGGGAGCAGTTCGGTCGCCCGATCGGCGAGTTCCAGGCGATCCAATGGAAACTCGCCGACATGGCGACGCAGGTCGACGCCAGCGAGCTGTTGACCTACCGCGCGGCGGCGTTGCGCGACGCCCAGCAGCCCTGCAACCGCGAAGCCGCGATGGCCAAGCTCATGGCGTCGCGCTCGGCGAACTTTGCCGCTGACGAATGCCTGCAGATCCACGGCGGCGCGGGTTATACCGACCACTTCCACGTGGAGCGTTTGTTCCGCGATGCGCGCATCACCGAGATCTACGAGGGCGCGACGGACATCCAGCGCCTCGTGATCGCGCGCAGCCTACTTGCCTGAATCCCCCCAACGCACCATTCCCACCATGAGCGGAAGCAACGACCCGGAGATCCTCAACCTCGAGGAAGCGGCCACGCTGCTCGGCGTCAGCGTCAAGACCTTCAACAAGGTGTTGCACAGCCAGAGCCTGCCCGCGCGCAAGATCGGTCGGGAATGGAAGTTTTCGCGCCGCGCGCTCATCGAATGGGTGGGTAGCGGCAAGAGCGACGACTTCTACCGCGACGGCGGACCGACCGAGGAAACCGCCGCGGCCGGCGGTGTTCCCGAGGAGCGCCGGCGCACAAGCGGTTGGCGCCTCGAGCTCGACTGATCAGGGCCTTCTGAGCACTGAACGCACACGACCCCGTCTCCTACATCCCGCCAATGACCACTGCGACGCACAGCACGGACGCCCTGCCCGACACCAAACACGGACTCGACCTGACCGAGGACCAGCGCATGGTCCGCGACATGGTGCGCGAGTTCGCAGCGGCCGAAGTGGCGCCCCTTGCCCACGAAATCGACGAAGAACACCGCTTCCCGCTCGAGACGTGGAACAAGATCGCGGAGCTCGGCCTGCCGGGCATTCCGTTCTCCGAGGACGTCGGGGGCTCGGGCGGCGGAACGCTTGCCTACATCCTCGCCGTCGAGGAGCTGTCCAAGGTGTGCGGCTCGACCGGCCTGACCCTGGCCGCGCACGTGTCGCTGGGCACGTGGCCGATCTACGCGTTTGGCAACCACCTGCGCGAGCGCTACGTGCCGGGGCTGATCGAGGGCAAGCACATGGGGGCGTACGGCCTCACCGAGCCCAACGCAGGGTCGGATTCGGGCGGCACTCAAACCACCGCCGTACTGACGGGCGACGAGTACGTGTTGAATGGCCGCAAGTGCTTTTGCACCAACGCCAACCACGCCGGTGTGTTCATCGTGACCGCGGTCACGGACCGCAGCCTCGGCCCGAAGGGCATCAGCGCGTTTGTCGTGCCGCGTGACACCGCGGGCTTCGTGATCGAAAAGGGCGAGGTCAAGCTCGGCATGCGCGGCTCGGATTGGGCCAGCTTGGTTTTCGAGGACGCCCGCATCCCGCGCGACCACCTTTTGGGCCCCGAAGGCGAGGGTTTCCGCACGTTCATGAAAACCCTGGACGGCGGCCGCATCTCGATCGCCGCGCTTTCGCTTGGCATCGCGGAGGGCGCCTACGCCGTTGCCCTGAAGCACGCAAAGGAGCGCATCGCGTTTGGCAAGCCCCTCGCCGAACAGCAGGCCGTGGCCTTCAAGCTGGCCGACATGGAGGTGCAGATCGAAGCGTCGCGCCACCTCGTTTACCACGCCGCACGCATCAAGGACGCCGGGTTGCCGTACACGCGTGAGGCGGCGGTCGCGAAGCTGCACGCGTCGGAGACCGCGATGAAGGTCACCTACGACGCGATCCAGGTCCTCGGCGGTTATGGCTACAGTCGCGAGTACCCGGCCGAGCGCATGTGGCGCGACGCGAAGCTGTGTGTCATCGGCGAGGGCACGAGCGAGATCCAGCGCCTGATCATCTCGCGCCAGATCCTCAAGTGAGCGCGAGCGCGCCGCTCTTCACCGGACCCGTGGCCGTGGACGGCTGGACCGTCCACGCGCTTTGCGACGGCGAGTTCCGCCTCGACGGTGGCGCCATGTGGGGCGTCGTGCCCGCCAATCTATGGCGCGCGATGACCCCGCCCGCACAGGACAACACGATCCGCATGGCGCTGCGCCCGTTCCTCGCGCGCCGCGGGGACCGCGTCGTCGTGATCGAAGGTGGTGTGGGAGCGCGCTGGAGCGACAAGTTGAGGCGCATGTACCAAATCGAAGGGGGCGGCGGGCTCGCGACGAGCCTCGCGGCCTGCGGGGTCGCAACCGAAGACGTGACGGATGTGGTCCTGTCGCACTGCCACTGGGACCACATCGGCGCGCTGGTGATCGATGGCGAGCGCGGCCCGACGCCGCTTTTCCCGCGCGCGCGCCATTTTGCGCCCGAAATCGAAATCCAGCGCTGCCTCGCGCCCGACCACGTCCGCAAGGGGTCCTATCGTCCTGAGGACCTTGAGCCGCTGCGCGCCGCCGGACTGCTCCACGCGCTGGAAACCACACCCTCGACCCGCGGCACGGGGGAACGGGTGGCGGAGCCCGTGCCCGGCATCACCGTGCACGTGCTCGGGGGACATTCCGACGGTGTTTCAACGATCGCGGTGGGCGACCTTAGCGCGCCGGGGCCCGGGAATGCCGCGGTGTTCTGGTCCGACGTGGTTCCCACGACGCACCATGTTCAACCGCCCTACATCATGGCCTATGACATCGATGTCGTCCGGTCCTTTGACGTTCGAAGCCGCTGGCTCGACGAAGCCGCGCGAAAGGGCTGGATCGGACTTTTCTACCACGATCCGGACATTGCCTTCGCGCGCGTGACGCGGGACGGCCGCCGTTTTGGCGTGCAGCCCCTCGCTTAATCCGCCGCGATCAACCCCACGCCATGCGACTCGTTTCCCTGTGCCCGAGCCTCACCGAGCTCGTCTTCGAGCTTGGGCTTGGCGACCGGCTCGTGGGCATCACCGAATACTGCGTCCGCCCGCCCGAGGGTGTCCCACGGATCGAGAAGGTCGGGGGCACGAAGGATCCGAAGGTGGAGCGCATCAAGGAGCTCCAACCGGATCTTGTGCTGCTCAACGAAGAGGAAAACCGGCGCGAGGATGCCGACGCCCTCGACACGCTCGGGATCGCAACACACACCAGTTTTCCGCGTACTGTCGAAGAAGTGGCAGCAACCGTGCGCGAGCTTTCCGCACGACTGGGAGTAGCGCCAGCGGGGCAGCGAGTGGCGAATGGCATCGACGTGGCGCTCGAGCGCGCGCGCGCGGCGACACGCGGCCAGCGACCCGTGCGGTTTGCGTACCTCATTTGGCGCAAACCCTGGATGACGGCCGCGGAGGGCACATACGTGAGTTCGCTGCTCGAGGCCGCCGGCGGGGACAACGTCGTGGGGCCGTGTCCGACCCGTTACCCCTCGATCAGCGGCGCACAGCTCGCGAGTGCGGATCCGTGCGCCGTCCTGCTCTCGACCGAACCCTTTCCGTTCCAACCAAAACATGTCGCGGAACTCGCCGCGGCCACCGAGCTTGCACCCTGCCGCTTCCGCATCGTCGACGGCGAGCTTTTGTCGTGGCACGGCGCGCGCACGGCCGCGGGCCTCGATTACGCGGTGCGGCTCTTGGACGAGTTCCGTCGCGCCCGGCGCCCCCAAGCGACCCGCTGACACGCGGGCGCGAGCCTACTCTTCCCGCGCGCGCCTCGTTCAGTACACTCAAAGGCCCGTCGGCGTCCGGCGGCCAGATCCCAAGGAGTGTCGCGCGTGAAGAAGATCGCTGTTGCGAAACCTGTCGTCGAGCTCGACGGCGACGAAATGGCCCGCGTCATGTGGGCGTTCATCAAGGAACGGCTGATTCAGCCGTATCTCGACCTTGAGCTCGTGTACTTCGACCTGGGTATGGAGCACCGCGACGCGACCTCCGATCAGGTCACCCTGGACGCCGCGCACGCGATCCAAGCGCACGGTGTCGGCGTCAAGTGCGCGACGATCACTCCGGACGAAGCGCGGGTCGAAGAGTTCAAGCTGAAGAAGATGTGGAAGAGCCCCAACGGGACGATCCGCAACATCCTGGGTGGTACCGTCTTCCGCGAGCCGATCATCTGCAAAAACGTGCCGCGGCTCGTCCCCGGATGGACCAAGCCGATCGTCATCGGCCGTCACGCGTTTGGCGACCAGTACCGCGCCACGGACTTCAAGGTGCCCGGCAAGGGCCGTCTCGTGATGCGTTTTGAGCCCGAAGGTGGCGGCACGCCGATCGAGCACGAGGTGTTCCAGTTCAAGGAACCCGGTGTCGCGCTCGGCATGTACAACCTCGACGAGTCCATCCGCGGTTTTGCGCGCGCATGCCTCGAGTTTGGGTTGCAGCGCAAGTGGCCGGTGTACCTGTCGACCAAGAACACGATCCTCAAGGTCTACGACGGGCGCTTCAAGGACATCTTCCAGGAGGTCTTCGAAGCCGATTACCGCGCGCGCTTCGAGGCCATCGGCATCGTGTACGAGCACCGCCTGATCGACGACATGGTCGCGGCCGCGCTGAAGTGGGAGGGTGGCTTCGTGTGGGCCTGCAAGAACTACGACGGCGACGTGCAGTCCGACACGGTCGCGCAGGGGTTTGGGTCGCTCGGCCTGATGACCAGCGTGTTGCTCACCCCCGACGGCAAAACCGTCGAAGCGGAGGCCGCGCACGGCACCGTGACGCGCCACTACCGCGAGCACCAAAAAGGCCGCCCCACATCCACGAACCCGATCGCCTCGATCTTCGCGTGGACGCGCGGCTTTGCACACCGCGCGAAACTGGACGACAACCCCGCCCTCGCGCGCTTCGCGGACACGCTCGAGCGTGTCTGCATCGAAACCGTCGAAGCCGGCAAGATGACAAAGGACCTGGCCATCCTGATCGGCCCCAAACAACCCCACTTGACAACCGAAGGCTTCCTGGAAGCCCTCGACGCCGAACTGCGCCGCCGCCTGACCACCTGATCAGGAGCTCTCGACGTCAGCCGTTGCGCGGCTCTACGACCTGCTGCGGTCTGCTGCGTGAAGACGCCCCGGCCGCCGATGGGTTCGTTGCGGCACAAACCCTCGGTATTGGCGGACAAATACCGAGGGTTTGTACCCGGGAATGCGGGCGTCGTGGCGCCGCTCAGGGGCCGATGGTGACGGGTACGGCGTTGCTGGCGGATTCGAGTGCGAGCGTCGTTTGGTCGAACACAAGATACGCGTGGTGAAACGTCAAGCCGATGGTGCTCGCGGGAGTGGCGGGCGGGAGTTGGAAGGACGCATACGCGCGGCCCCAGGGGTCGAGTTGGCCGAGGGACGCGGGCAGCAGCGCGGAGTTCGGCTGGCTCAGGGTGAACTGCGTATAGAAGTCGGGCACCAGCGGCACCGACACCGCTCCAAGCGGTAGCGCGGGCTCGGCACCCGAGAGTGAACCCAGGATCAGATAGAAGTCGCCCGCGTGGCTCTGGCATGCGCCCAACTGGAATGGCTGCACGCCGCCCGTCGCGTTCGACAGCCCCGCCGCCGTCGTGGCGGTCAGTGTGGGGGTGCCATCAAGCGAGAAGATGTGCACGCGACCCCACTGGGGCGACTGCGCAGCATGGACTCCGCGGGTCAACTCCGGGCGGACGTCTATGACGTTTCAATTTCGACGGATGCGCGCTGGGCTTTCGTGGGGTGCGGCAACGGGTTCGTCGTCGTCGAGCTCCACGGCGCCAACGGGGATCCCAGCTTCGACGTGGTGGATACCTTCTACACGGTGTGGACGTCCCAGGTGCCCAACCCCTTTGGGAATGGCCAGTTCTACGGAAAGGTGGAGGGGATTGCGCAAACGGGGAACCACCTGTTCGTCAGCGTGATCGGTGGGCCCAACGACCCCTCGCCGGGGCTCTTGGCCTGGTTCGAGTTCGATCCGGCTACAGGAGAGGTGGGAGAACGTCTCGGCACCTTCGAGGGCGGGGTCGGACCCCTTCTCGACGTGCCGTTCTGGGAGGGCGGTCCCGTGCGAGTCTTCGAAGTGACGGGGACAATCGCGCGGATCTATGCCGCGTCGAGCTCATCGGGGGCGGTGCTCGAGTTCGAGCTGGACACGAGCGGCACCAGCCCGACGTGCACGCTGCTCTCCCACGTCCCGGGAGGGACCCACTTCAGTCAAGTGAGCGACGTGCGGCCCTATGACGTGTGGCACTCAAGTGGCCTACCCGCCGTGCTTGTCAGCCGCTACCGCCAGCCCATCGCGGTGCTGGCGGCGGATGGGATGATCGACCTACCCGAGGAGCCGTAGATTCCGCTCGCGGTTGGGCGAGCAACGTCGCGGCCGTGCCGGCAGCGGTCGGACCTTCCCTGGCCTCGGCCGAGCCTTGGGGGTGCGTTTTCCTCGGTCAATGGCAGCTAACGCGGACCCGTGTCGACCGTGGCGCGCGTCTCGGGGCGGCTTGAGAGGCAGAGTCGCGCCGGCGCTTACTTTTTGGGGCGTGGGCGGCGGCCGTGGCGGATCAGGGCGGCCTCCATCTGGTCGGTGGGGCGCGCGTTGACGGCGTTCGGGGGGATGGGGGTGCGGCAGCGTTCGCACAGGAGGTGGCTCGTCACGTGGCCGCCGCAGCCGATGTGTTCGTAGCGGATCGGGGCGCCGTGGGGGGGCGGCCCAGCGGTCGCCCCACTCGGTCAGGGCGATCAGGGCGGGCATCAGGGCGCGGCCCTTCTCCGTCAGGGTGTAGGGTGGAGGTTGGGCCGCCGGAATGGATCGGCACGACGATCTCCTTCACGTTGTCCGAGTCGGGCGCTCGGACGGTGATCCTGTTCCGCCACGCCGACTGGCGCGAATGCAGCGAGTTCACCGCGCACTGCAGCATGAAGTGGGCGACGTTCCTGCTGAGCCTGCGGGCATTCGTCGAAACGGGTGCGGGATCGCCCTCGCCGGACGACCTGAAGATCGACGACTGGAACTGATCCCCATCGACGCCGCGCGCTGCTGGCGCGAAAGCCGGATCTTGGTCGCGCGATTCTGACGTCGACGTCAAAGTCCGGGCCGGGCGATCCGTTCCCATCGCGCGTGACGCTAGAGGTCGGTTTTGCGCGCCCTAAAACGCCTTCCCGGTGCGCTCCAGGCACATCGGTCGCCGGTGTGAAAGTCGCGGCCGATCACGCTGATCATCGCGATGGGTCGCTGGAATGCACTTCGCTTGAGGCCGGTGCCCGGTGCGGTTACATCAGAGGGCAACGCGGTGGTTGATGGGGCACGTGCGCTTTGCGCGATCCGCCCGACGCTCCCGGCAATGGACCCTGTCCGGTTGCCGCGGCGCCCAACCCCTGCGAACAAGTCCCTCCCGGAGACGACCATGACGTTCTACACCCAAATCACCCGTGCCACGGCCGGGCTCGCGGCGCTGTGTGTCGCAAGCTGCGTGTCCCACGCCAGTGCGGCCGCGAACGAGACCCTCGCGGCGACCGCCACCGTGCAGGACAAAAGTGGCGGCGAAGCGGAACTCGTGACCGACCCCGTCGCGCCGTCGATGCCGCGCTCGCCCAAGTCGAACCAGGGCTGGTGGCCGAGCCAACTCGACCTGCGTGTGCTGCACCAAAACTCCGCCAAGAGCACACCGCTTGCATCCGGCTTCGACTACGCGGCGGAGTTCGCCAAGCTCGACCTCGCAGCGATCAAGGAAGAGCTGCGGGTTGTGATGACCACCTCACAGGATTGGTGGCCCGCCGACTGGGGCCACTACGGACCGCTCTTCATCCGCATGGCGTGGCACAGCGCGGGAACCTACCGCGTGGGTGACGGTCGCGGCGGCGCATCCGACGGCACCCAACGCTTCGCACCGCTCAACAGTTGGCCCGACAACGCGAACCTCGACAAGGCGCGCCGCCTCCTGTGGCCGCTGAAGCAGAAGTACGGCCAGAGCATCTCGTGGGCCGACCTGATGGTGCTCGCGGGCAACGTCGCGTTCGAGTCCATGGGCCTCGAAATGATCGGCTTCGCCGGCGGCCGCGAGGACGTGTGGGAGCCGCAGGAAGACATCTACTGGGGCCCCGAGGGGGTATGGCTCGCGGACCAGCGCTACAAGGGCGAGCGCGAGCTTCAGAACCCCCTCGCCGCGGTGCAAATGGGGCTCATCTACGTGAACCCCGAGGGTCCGAACGGCACCCCGGATCCGCTGCTCGCCGCGAAGGACATCCGCGACACGTTCGCGCGCATGGCGATGAACGACGAGGAAACGGTCGCACTGATCGCGGGGGGACACACGCTCGGCAAGACCCACGGGGCCGCCAAACCCGACGGCCACGTCGGTCCGGAACCCGAGGCCGCGCCGATCGAAGAGCAAGGCCTTGGCTGGACCAACACCTACGGCAAGGGCAAGGCCGAGGACACCATCACGAGCGGCCTCGAGGGCGCCTGGACCTCGACGCCGACGCGCTGGTCGAACGAGTACTTCGCCAACCTGTTCGAATACACCTGGGAGCTCACGAAGAGCCCCGCGGGTGCGTGGCAGTGGACACCCACGGATGGCACCGAGAACGTGCCGGATGCGCACGTCGCGGGCAAGTTCAACAAGCCGATGATGCTGACCACGGACTTGGCGCTGATCCAAGATCCGATCTACCGGCCGATCTCCGAGCGGTTCCATCAGAACCCCGAAGAGTTCAACGCCGCGTTTGCGCGCGCTTGGTACAAGCTCACGCACCGCGACATGGGGCCGCACGCGCGGCTGGTCGGGCCCGAGGTCGCGCCGCCGCAGTTGTGGCAGGACCCGGTGCCGGACGTCGACCACCCGCTGATCGACGGTGCGGACGCCGCGGAACTGAAGCGTCGCATCCTGGCCTCGGGCCTCACCCCGCGGCAGTTGGTGCACGCGGCGTGGTCCGCGGCTTCGAGCTACCGCGACAGCGACAAGCGCGGTGGCGCGAACGGTGCGCGCATTCGGCTCGCACCGCAGAAGGACTGGGCGGCGAATGAGCCGGCAGAGCTCCAGAAGGTGCTCGCGATCCTGATGGGCATCCAGGCGGACTTCAACGGCGCCGCGGCGGGTGGCAAGCGTGTTTCGCTGGCGGACTTGGTCGTGTTGGGGGGGTCGGCGGCGGTGGAAGCGGCTGCGAAAGCTGGGGGTGTCGCGCTCGAAGTGCCGTTCACACCCGGGCGCACCGATGCCACACAGGAGATGACGGACGCGGAGTCCTTCGAACCACTCGAGCCCGTGTCGGACGGCTTCCGCAACTACCACACGGACATGAGCTACCTGCGCCCCGAGGCGGCGCTGGTGGACCGGGCCAATCTGTTGGCGTTGACCGCGCCGGAAATGACGGTGCTGGTGGGTGGCCTGCGCGCTTTGGATGTCACTGCTCCCGGAACGAAGCACGGTGTTCTGACCGCGCGCCCCGGCACGCTGTCGAACGACTTTTTCGTGAACCTGCTGTCCATGGACATCGAGTGGAAGCCCGTCGGCGAAGGCGAGCACACCTTCGAAGGTCGCGACCGAACGAGTGGTGACGTGAAGTGGACCGCGACGTCGGTCGACCTGATCTTTGGATCCCACTCGCAGTTGCGGGCCCTTGCCGAGCGTTACGCCAGTGCGGACGCGAAGGAGCCGTTCGTGCAGGACTTCGTCGCCGCCTGGACGAAGGTCATGGACCTTGACCGCTTCGACTTGGTGGCCGCCGCGCGTCAGGGCGGCTGAGTTTCCGCATCAACCCGCCCCATGTGGGCGCAGGCCCGTGTGCAGTGCAGGCCCAGCCCCCGCGGGCTCTGCCTGCTGCGCACGCGGCTTCCCGCCTGCGCTCAACAGGTCGCGGCTGCGCTCTTGCGCGGGCTCTGCCCGCTGGGTGCGCGGGCCTCTGGCCCGCCTTGGAACGCTGGGCAAGAGGGCAGGCGCTCAGCACTCTTTAGGGCGGGCCAGAGGCCCGCGCTCCCGGCTGTTGGCGCGCTGCGTAGCATGACGTTGCTGCGGATTGCGGCGATCAGTGCGGTGCTTCTTTCACGGTGTTGCGGTTCCAGTCGGGGATCTCCACGACCAGGTCGCAACTTCCGTCGGGAACCGTTTGGCAGGCGAGGCGCGACTTGGGTGTCAGGCCCGGCGCCAGGTCGAGCTGGTCCTCCTCGTCGTCGGTGGCGACGTTGCAGCTCTCCAAACCGGCCCGCACGATGACGTGGCAGGTCGAGCAGGCGCACACACCGCCGCAGGCGTGGTCGATCTCGACACCGTGGCCCTCGGCGATCTCGAGGATCGAGCCCGGAAGCCCGGTGCGGCTGTAGGGGAGTTTCGAGGGATCGACCTCGACCACACGCTGCTCCGGATTCGACGGGGACGTGAACGCGATCCGGTACGACCGGGTCGGCATCACCACCTTGGGCTTTTTGATGAACGGGTTCGTGCCACCCATGTCCGATGTCCTTTGGCGCGCGTGATGGGATTGGTGGGAGTGGTTATTGGTACGGCGGAGGCCGTGTGGGGCGTTGCTCCGCGCGCGTCAGCGCAGCCCGGAGCCCAAGCCCGACGTGTTGTCGCGGCGCTCGTCGCGGTCCGATCCGGACGTGGGTTCGCGGCGCGGACGCTCGCGGCTTTGGCGCTCGGGCCGCCCGGATTCCCGCGCGGGCTCGGGACGCGGATCCGAGGTCCGTGCACGCTCGGTGCGCGGCGGGGGTGCGCTTGTTGTGGGCGCAGCCGACTTCGACGGTGCCGACCTTGACGTTGCCGCGGACGCCTTGCGCTCGGGAACAACCTCGGGGTCCTCCCGTCGCCGACGCGGCCGTTCTTCTTGAACACGCGCGCGCTCGGGAGCTTGCGACGGGCGCGCGGGACCGGGGTCCGCTGCGGGCCGTTCGTCCACGGACCGTTCGCGGCGCGGGGTGCGTTCTGTCGCGGGCTGGTCCGACGCGCGATGGCGTGCGGGACGGCCGCTGTCTGCGTTGCTGTCCTGGCGCTCGTCGCGCGCGGGGCGTTCGCGGTTGCTGGCTGCGGTCGGGGGGCGCGGCGCGCTGCGAGCGGGCTCGGCAGGCGCTTCGACCGGGTCGTGGCGCGAGCGGCGGACGCGGGCGGGGCGCTCCGCCGGCGCGACGGCGGGCGTGCGATCCAGCGGGCCGCGTTCCGAACGCTCCGGACGTTCAGCGCGTTCTGCACGAGCAGGCCGTTCTGCACGCTCGGGCCGCTCGGGCCGCTCGGGCGCCGCATCGGTGCGCGCGCCGTTTTCCAGGCGCGGTTTCGAACGGCGCACACGCGTTGCACGCGGTGCTCCGTCGCCCGCGCCCTCGTGCTCGGCAGCCTGCGGTTTGGTCGCACGCTCGGGTCCGAACAGGTCGAGCACTTCGCGGCCCTCAACCTTTTTGACGGTCCACGTCATGCGCTCCTCGATCTCCCGCCAGCGGCGCGCCTGGGGCGGAGAGACGAGTGTGATCGCCTTGCCCGTGCGCCCGGCGCGACCCGTGCGGCCGATGCGGTGGGTGTACGCGGAAACATCCCGCGGCACCGAGTAGTTGATCACGTGGGTGACACCGGACACGTCGAGGCCCCGCGACGCGACGTCCGTCGCAACCAACGCGCGCACGTCGCCCGAGCGGAACGCAGCCATGACGCGGAACCGCGCGGCCTGATCGTATCCGCCGTGGAGCGCTTTGACTTGCTCCGGCAGGCGATCGAGGGAGCGCATCAGGCGGTCGACTTCCGTGCGGCGCTCGCAGAACACGAGCAGCAGCTCGTCCGGACGGGATGCGCGGATCATCGCGCGCAGCGCATGCTGGCGGTCCTCGTCCTCAAGTTCTACGGACACTTGGGTGATGCTGTCGACCGTAGCCACGCCTTTGGCCGTCGCGATCTCGACCGGTGTGCGTGTGTGCTTGCGCGCGAGCGCGAGCAAAGGCGGCGGGAACGTCGCGGAGAACAGCAGCGTCTGGCGCTCCGGCGGGGTGTAGTCGAGGATCTTTTCGACGTCGTCGAGGAATCCGATCTCCAGCATTTCGTCCGCTTCATCGAGGACCGCATATTCGGTCCACGGGAAGCTCAGGAAACGCTGTTTGTAGAGGTCGATCACGCGGCCGGGTGTGCCGACGACGATTTGAGCGCCCTTTTGGAGTTCTTTGATCTGCGGCGGCATCGGATCGCCACCCACGAGCAGCGCGACCTTGATGCCCCGCGCCGCGCCGAGGGTGCGCAGCACACCGGCGACCTGTTGCGCGAGTTCGCGCGTCGGGGTCAGGACGAGCGCGAGCACGCTGGCCCGCGATGGGTCGAGGCGCGCGACGATCGGCGCTCCGAACGCCAGCGTCTTGCCGGTTCCGGTTTCGGCTTTGGCGATTACGTCGCGTCCTTCGAGCACCGGCCCGATGGCGAGGCGCTGGACGGGCGTCGGAACCGCGATGCCCATGGCGGCGATCGCCGCCTGCACATCGGGACCAAGGTCCCAGTGGGTGAAGGTTTCGATGTCCGGGGGATTTTCGTTCGGGTGGAGCTCTTCGAGCTTCACCCTGTGGCTAACTTGGGCCGGGCCGGCGGGGGCGGCGCTATGGCCGCCCGCGCGCGGGCCTCGGGGTCGGGATCCGCGTTGCGGTGTCATGGAGAGAGCACTGTGGCCCCAGTGGGGGGCCGAGTCGGGACGCCGCCGGTGAGGCGAGGCGGGGAGCGGGGGGCCGTCCGGCCCGACCGAGCCGCTGGCGTCGATGGGTGCGCTCCATGTTCCGGGGAGCGCGATCGCGGGCGCTCCGGCATTCGGAGCGCGAAAAAAAGTCGGTGAAAGGGCGGGGCGGACGAGAGGCCGTTCGCGGGGCTCGAGGATGTCGCGCGGCGCTCCAGCGGCGTTGCCACCGCTGCGCGACCGCGCCGGGCGCCGTGGGGAGGGCGAAGGCGCGCAGGGCCACGTCCGCCACCGCGGGGCGCCGCGGTGGGTCTTGGGTCTGGGGAGCGGCATCCCATGGGGACGCACACTCGCCTTCGCCGCGCGAACAGGATACTCGACCGGGCGCCGCGAACTGCACGGTTCCGTTGGGTTTCCGTCGCCGGGGAGCGGTCGAGGGACCGTGATCCGCTGAAACCGGTCCGAGAGTGCCCCGGGGCGCGCCAGACGCGCCGCCTGGGCCCGCCACGCGGCTACGCTCCGGGCCAATCGCCCGCGCGGCGCCGCCCTGCCCGCCGCAAGCCCTTCCCGCCGACCGCCATGCGCATCGCCACCTGGAACGTGAACTCCGTCCGCGCCCGCCTGCCGCGGGTCCTCGCTTGGCTCGAATCGGCCGCGCCCGACATCGTGTGCCTGCAGGAAACCAAGTGCGTCGACGAAGCGTTCCCGCGCGAGCCGATCGAAGACCTGGGTTACCAGATCGCCCATTTCGGGCAGAAGACCTACAACGGCGTCGCGATCCTGTCGAAGCGCCCGATCGAAGACGTGGTGTTGGGACTGCCGGACGACACCGAACTGAGCGACAAACGCGTGATCTGCGCGCAGGTGGACGACGTTTTGCTCGTCAACCTGTACGTCGTCAACGGCCAGGCGGTGGGAACGCCGAAGTACGCGTACAAGCTCGAGTGGCTGGCGCGTGTGCGCGCGTTCTTGAAGGAGCGCTACGACCTCGCGGAAAAGGTGATCGTCACGGGTGACTTCAACGTCACCGTCGACGACCGCGACGTGTACGACCCGGACGCGTGGCGCGAGAAGATCCTGTGCTCGACGCCGGAGCGCGACGCGCTGCGCGCGATCACCGATTTGGGGCTCGTCGATGCGCTGCGCCACCACACCGGCGAAGCCGGCATCTACACGTGGTGGGACTTTCGCACGCGCGGATTCCGTCGCAATCAGGGGCTGCGCATTGACCATTTCCTGATGTCGGCGCCCGCCCTCGCCGCGTGTTCGTCCGTGTCCGTCGACATGAAAGAGCGTGGCGCTCAGCGCCCGAGCGACCACGCTCCGGTGGTCGCCACACTGGACGGTTGAACGCCTCCGCGCGGGGTCAGTTCGCGGGGAACTCCGGTCCGTCCCGCGGCGGTTTTTTGTCTTCGAGATGCGGGCGCTGGGCGTGTTCGGCGAGCGCGAGCAACGCGCGCTCCTCGATGTCGCATTCAGTGTAGATGCGTCGCACGACCCGATGGGGCAGGGGCATGCGCAGCATCAACAGGTCAGTGAGCGCCGGGATCGGCATCTCCTCGGGCAGGTTCAAAAGTTCGTCCGTGCGCTCGAGCACCGCTTCCATCAAACGGCGCCGCAGATCGTCGGTACGCTCCGCGGCCACCCCACACTCCTCGAGCGGCAGCACTTCAACACGCCGGTAGGGTCGATCGCTTTGCACCTCGCGGATTCGGACGCGCGCGAGCCCGATCAACAGGATCAGGAAGCGCCCGTCAGGCAATCGCTCGTGGCGGCCGATTTCACCCAAACCCGCGATGGGATACACGGGCGGAGTGTTGGGCAAGTCCACCTCGCGTCCCTCCATCACGGTGCCGATCACAATGCGGCCGGACTGGTCGAGGGAGTCCTCGATCATCTGCCGATAGCGCGGCTCGAAAATGTGCAGCGGCGTGACCGCGCCGGGGAACAGCCACACGTTCGAGAGCGGGAACAGCGGCACTACGGGACCGCCGCTTGGTTCCGCCGGGACCTCGGGGGGCCAGGCATCCGGGATCGATTCGTTCAAGGGCTTGAAGGGGCAACGTGCGATGGGACGACGCGCAAGCGGTGTCAACGCCGCGAGATGATGGGCCAAGAGGCCCCTGACGGGGGAGCGCTGGGGCCGGGCTCGGTTCAGTCGCTGGAGCGGGGCCGAGGCTCGACGGCGCGCAGCACGTCCTTGAGAGCGTGCGCTTCGGCCGACCGGCCCACGAGCCTCAGCCCATTGATCAGGTTGCCCGTCTGGCGCAGCAACAACTGGCGATCGGTGGCGTCGGCGAACCAATCCGTGCGCGGCGCTAGGCCCTGGTGCAGGAGGTAGGTGAGGCAGTCCTTGCGTGTGCGGATTTTTCCGCCGTGGAACGGGTCGACAAGGAGGGAGCGCTCACCCGCGTAGAGGCGCAACATCACGTGCCCCGGAAGCGGCACGGCGGCGGCGCGGATCCCTGCGCGGCGGGCCACGAGGAGGTGGATTGCGACGAGCGACAGCGGCAAGCCGCGGCGGCGCTCAAGAACACGTCCAAGGTGCGCGTTGTCGGGGTGGTGGTAACCGTCTTCTGCGCCGCGCAGGCCATCCTCCTCGCACAGGACGTCGACGAGGGCGAGTGCCTTCGCCATCCCCGCGTCGAGGCCGTGGCCGCGGGCGCGCACGCGCGCGGCGAGGCGGTCGAGCTGGATGCGCGCCTCACGAGCGTCGAACTCGGGGTCGGCGGCGCGCGCGAGGCGCCACAGGCCAGCCTCGAGGTCGACCGGATCGCGTGCGAGGGTTGCCGCGAGGCGCCGCAGGGTGGCGCGCCGCGCGTGGGTCGCGAGCAGGGCGCGGGAGCGCAGGCGAACCCGGGGCTCGGGGTGGGACGCGGCGCGGCGCAGGGCGGGGACGGCGGCGCGACCGGCGCGCTCGAGATGGTCCCGAACAGGCTCCCACACGGCGGGGGAGGGATCGTCGAGCAGCGCCACGAGCGCTCCGAGTCGCTCGGGTGATACGCGTTCGGGGGTGGCGGCGCGGGGCGCGCAACGGGCGCCCTCGGGCGGCGGCGCGGAGCTGAGGGGTCGGGCGGCGGGATCCTTCATCAGGGGCAACGGCGGGCTTGGCCTGGCGGCCGGATCGTAGCAAGAGGTTCCTTTTAGGACATGGCCCGCACTCTGTCGCGGTTCCGCACGGTGGCATCGCCCTGTGGCATCGCCCTGTGGCATCGCGGGGCGCAGCGCGCTGTGGCAGCGCGCTGTGGCATCGCGGGGCGCAGCGCGCTGCGGCAGCGCGGGGGGGCGGCGGCGTTCCTTGCGGGCCCCCCGTTCCGGGGCCTATCCTGCTTGCCCCCAAGAGTTGCCGCACGGGCGAGGTGCCCGCACGCCGCATCGCTGGGCACGCCCGCCCGGGCCATCCATTCGAGCCATCCATTTGGGCCATCCGCCCGGGCTGCGCTCGCCCCCTTCCCGCTTACTCACTACCGCCACCCCGCATCCGGTGAACCGACCCAACCACGGCCCGCGCACCGTCGTCGTGACGCACGCCCTGCGCACGCCGATCGGGAAGTTTCTCGGCACCATGGCCGATCTGAGCGCCGCGGACCTCGGGATGTCGGTCGTGAAGGACCTGATCGGCCGTTCGGGCGTCGACCCCGCCGAGGTGGGGGAGCTGATTTTTGGCAACGGTCGCCAAGCGGGCGGGGGACCCAACGTCGCGCGTCAGATCGCGGTGCGCGCGGGTCTGCCCGTTGAGGTGCCCGCGCTCACCATCAACATGGCGTGCGCTTCGGGCCTGAAGGCCATCAGCCTGGCCGCCGACGGGATCCATGTGGGTCGTTTCGACGTCGTCGTTGCGGGTGGCGTGGAGAGCATGAGCGGCCTGCCGTTTTTCCTGCCCAAGTTCCGCCAAGGTTACCGCCTGGGGCACGCCCCGGTGGTGGACGGCATGTACCAGGACGGGTTCCACTGCCCGCTCGCGGACATGCTGATGGGCGCGACGGCGGAGGTCCTGGCGAAGGAGTTCGCCATTTCCCGCGGCGAGCAGGACGAATTCGCCCTCGCGAGCCAGCACAAATGCGAGGTTGCCCGCCGGGAAGGCCGTTTTGCAAGCCAGATGTCGCCGGTGAGCGTGCCGCGGCGCGGCAAGGATCCGCTCCGTTTTGAAACGGACGAGCACGCGCGGGACGGGGCGACCCTCGAAAGCCTTGCGAAGTTGCCGCCGGTGTTCGATGCGGCGCACGGTACGGTCAGCGCGGGCAACAGCTCGGGCATCACGGACGGCGCCGCGGCCCTGTTGCTGATGAGCGCCGAACGGGCCCGCGACCTCGGGCTCGAGCCCCTCGCCGTTGTCGGCCCGGTTGCGGAAGCGGGTGTCGAACCGCGGCGCATGGGCATCGGCCCGGTGCCCGCGATGGCCAAGCTTTCGCGTTTGACCGGCCGTTCTCCGAAGGACTACGACCTGATCGAGCTCAACGAGGCTTTTGCGGCGCAGGTGCTCGCCTGCCACCGCGAATCGCCTCTGCCCCTCGACCGTCTCAACGTCAACGGTGGTTCGATCGCCCTGGGCCACCCGATCGGCGCGAGCGGTGCACGCATCGCGGTGACGCTGCTGCACGAACTCGTCCGCCGCGGCGGCACCCACGGCCTCGCGACGCTGTGCATCTCGGGCGGCATGGGACTCGCGCTCGAGTTCTCGCGCCCCTGACGCCGCTGAAGCCGCGCCGCGCGGACGCCCACCCTCCCACGCGCCGTCCACCCGGATGCGCGCGAAGAACCACCCCACACGCATCCAAAGGAAGGCAAGAAGACAATGGCGATCCGAAAAGTCGGTGTGATCGGCTGCGGCCTGATGGGCCACGGCATCGTGCAGGTGGCGGCCCAGGGTGGCTTCGACGTCGTTGCGTTCGAAAGCGACAAGGGCGCGCTCGACAAGGGCCTTGGCCGCGTCGAGAAGAGCCTGGCGAAGCTCGCCGAAAAGGCGATCGAGAAGGGCAAGCCGAAGGACAAGGCGGAAGCCGACGCGAAGGCGGCGTTCGGGCGCATCAAGGGCACCCTCGACAAAAGGGACCTCGCCGACTGTGACCTTGTGATCGAGGCGATTGTCGAGGACCTGGGTGTCAAGAAGAAGCTGTTCGCCGAGTTGGGCGCCGCGTGCAAGCCAGGCACGATCTTCGCGTCGAACACGTCGTCGTTCCCGATCGGGGAAATGGGCGCCGCGTCGGGCCGTGCGGAGCGCATGGTCGGACTGCACTTCTTCAACCCGGTGCAGCTCATGAAGCTCGTCGAAGTTGTGCGCTCGTCCGCGACGTCGGATGAGGTGTTTGCCGAGGCGCGCGCGTTTGGCGAAGCCGTCGGCAAAACGCCGGTTGCGTGCAAGGACACGCCGGGTTTTGTCGTGAACCGGCTGCTCGTGCCCTACATGACCCAGGCGCTGTTGATGCTCGAGCGCGGCGATGCCAGCAAGGAAGACATCGACGCCGCGATGCAGTTCGGCTGCGGCCACCCGATGGGCCCCATCACGTTGACCGACTACGTCGGCCTCGACACGACACTCTCGATCCTCGAGGGTTGGGTCGAGCGCTACCCCGGTGAACAGGCGTTCGCGATCCCGGCGGTGCTGCGCCAAAAGGTTAAGGAAGGCAAACTGGGCCGCAAGAGCGGCGAGGGCTTCTACCGCTGGGAGGGCGACAAGAAGTCGTGATCCCGTCGCTGTTGCTCACGGCGGCGCTCGCGCTTGTCGCGCCGACGCAGAATCCCGAGCCCATGCGCGGCTCGACGGGTGAGGCCAGTGCGCCGACGCAACGCACCACGCCCGAAGGGAACTTGGCGCGCAAGGTCGGGCTCAAACTCGCGTTCGAGGCGCCGCAAATGCACGTCGTCGGACAGCCCTTCGAGGTGCGTGTCACGATCAACGCCCCGCCCGAGGGCGCCGCGGTCTCGACGTGGTTGCTTTCCCCCGGCGCGTTCACGATCGACGGCAGCCCCGTCGCGAAACGCTCCGATGAGACGTTCGTGCAACTGCCGGGGGGAGCTGAACTCAAGCTCACCTTCGACCTGGGGCCGTTCCTCAAGGTGTCGCAGCCCTTCGAACTCGGTTTTGCGAAGGGGGTTTACGCCGAGGGCCCGATCGGGGTGCGTGTCCTGCGTCCGGTTACGGGTGCGGTGAACTTCCTCGACATGACCGCCGAACGCCTCGCCCAGCACATGGTCATGCTCAAGACGACACGCGGGGACATGCTGATCGAAGTGTGGCCCGACGTCGCCATCGAGCACGTGCGCAACTTCCTCGATCTTGCGAACTCGGGCTTTTACGCGGACACGCTGTTCCACCGCGTCATTCCCGGATTCATGATCCAGGGCGGCGATCCCCTGACCCGCGATCCCGCGCGGATCACTGAGTGGGGCACGGGCAATGGCCCGCGCATGCTTCCCGCGGAGTTCAGCGATCGCAAGCACGTGCGCGGTGTGCTCTCGGCGGCGCGCCGGGGCTCGCCGGGGGTTCCCGGTCCGCGGGATCCGCTGAAAAACACGGCCTCGTGCCAGTTCTTCATCTGCCACACGGACGCGAGCTCCCTCGATGGCAACTACACAGCATTCGGCAAGGTGCTGACCGGCCTCGAGGTGATCGATGCGATCGTCGCGAGTCCGCGTGACGCGCAGGATCGCCCCCGCGAGCCCCAGCGCATCCTCTCGATGTCGGTGCTCAGCACATCCTTGGAAGCGCCCGCCGGGGCCGAAGGCGGCGCCCAAGGCAGCCGCTGACCTGGGCCCAGACGGGCACTTGCATGGGTGCCCGCGTGGGCGCCCTTAGCCCAGACGCGCACCCGGTTGGCCCGGCGGCAACACCCTTTTTCCCGCGTCGCTCCCGCGGTGCGGCGCCCCGATCCACGAAGCTCCCCCTACCATGGCAGACAAAGCAAACAAGGCAGACAAGCAGGACTACACGGGCGTCACCGCCCGCATCGAAACAACCGCGGGCAACATGACGCTCGAGTTCTTCCCCGCGAAAGCGCCGGGGCACGTCAAGAACTTCGTCGATCTCGCGGAGAAGGGGTTCTATGACGGAACTGTCTTCCATCGCACGATCCCCGGTTTCATGATCCAGGGTGGCTGCCCCGAGGGCTCCGGCCGCGGCGGCCCGGGTTACACGATCAAGGCCGAGTTCAACGACACCCCGCACAAGCGCGGCATCCTGTCGATGGCGCGCTCCCAGAGCCCCGACAGCGCCGGCAGCCAGTTTTTTATCTGCCACGGCGACGCGGCTTTCCTCGACCGCCAATACACGGCGTTCGGCCGACTGACCGAGGGCGACGGCGTTCTCGATGCCATCGTGACGGCGAAGACCAAGCCCGGCGGCGAGGGTTCGACCCCCGTGACGCCGGTCAAGATCAACAAGGTCGTGGTCACGCGCCCGAGCTGAAACGCAGCATCCGCAACCCCAACCCCGCACTGCCCGTGATCTACGAAAACATCCTGCTCGAGAAGGCCGACGGCGTCGCGACCGTGACGGTCAACCGCCCGAAGGTCATGAACGCCCTCAACCACCAAACGCTGGTGGAACTCGCGTCGGCGTTCGACGACGTCGCCGCGGACCGCGACGTGCGTGCGCTGCTCGTCACGGGTGCGGGCGAGAAGGCGTTTGTCGCGGGGGCGGACATCAACGAACTCGCGCGCATGGACCCGCTCGGCGCGAAGGACCTCGCGTTTTTCGGGCAACAGGTCCTGACGCGTCTCGAAGTGCTCGGCAAACCGTCGGTCGCGATGGTCAACGGTTTTGCCCTGGGTGGCGGCCTCGAACTCGCCCTCGCATGCACCCTGCGCACCGCCGCAACCACGGCGCGGGTCGGCCTGCCCGAGGTGTCGCTCGGCATCATTCCCGGCTACGGCGGATCGCAGCGCCTCGCGCGCATCGCAGGCCCCGGCGTTGCGCGCGAGTGGGTGTTGACCGCCGACATGTTCAGCGCCGAGGAAGCCCACCGTGTGGGTGTCGTGAACCGCGTTTTCGCCCCCGAGGCTTTGCGCGAAGGCACGCTCAAGATGATCGGTTCTATCCTGTCCCGCGCGCCCGTCGCTGTGCGCCTTGCGCTCGAGACGATCCGCCGTGGGATGAACATGAGTCAGCCGGAGGGCGAGATCATCGAAACCGACATGTTCGCGCTCGCGGCGACGACCCAAGACATGCGCGAAGGCATGCAAGCCTTCCTCGAAAAGCGCAAACCCAACTTCCAAAACCGCTGAACCGCCGGCGCGAGAATTCACCCATGAGCCAACAAGAAATCGTCCTGGTCGGCGGTGCGCGCACCGCCATGTGCGAGTACAGCGGCACCCCGGGTTACGGCAAATTCAAGGACATCAGCGCGATCGACCTCGCGGCCCACGCTTCCAAGGCGGCCCTGGCGCGTGCCAAGGTCGATCCTGCGACCGTCGACCACACGGTCGTGGGCAACGCGCTGCAAACGTCTAGCGACGCGATTTACGGAGCGCGCCACGTCGCGCTCAAGGCTGGCGTCGCGCAGAAGTCGGGCGCGTTCACGGTCAACCGCCTGTGCGGTTCCGGCATCCAATCGCTGATCAACGGCGCGCAGATGATGCTGCTCGGCGAGGCAACCACGGTGCTCGCGGGTGGCATGGAAAACATGAGCCAAGCGCCCCATGTGCTGTGGGGAGCGCGCCAGGGTTTTCCCTTCGGCGCAACACCGCAGCTTGAGGACCTGCTCTTCGCCAGCCTGAAGGATCCGTTCTGCGGGCTCTTCATGGCGCAAACGGCGGAGAAGATCGCGACCCGGCTCGGCATCACCCGCGCGGCCCAGGACGAGTACGCTCTGCGCAGCCACATGCTGGGGGCGGCGGCCGTGCGCGAAGGGCGGTTTGCTGAAGAGATCGACCCGGTGCGCGTCGCGACCAAGAAGGGCGAGCTCGTCATCGATACGGATGACCACATCAAGCCCGAAACGACGCTTGAGGCGCTCGGCAAGCTGCGTGCGGCCTTCGGCAAGGACGGTACAGTGACCGCGGGCAACGCAAGCGGCATCGTCGATGGCGCTGCGGCGGTCGTGATGACAACGGCGGAGCGCGCGAAAGCCGACAAGCTCGATGTGTTCGCGCGCGTCGTTTCCTGGGCAACCGTCGGCGTCGATCCCAGCGAAATGGGCATCGGCCCGGTGCCCGCCATCCGCGCGTGCCTCGACCGGGCGAAGGTCAACCTGTCGCAAGTCGATCGATTCGAGATCAACGAGGCCTTCTCGGCGCAGTACCTGGGTTGCGAGAAGGAGCTCGAGCTCGACCGCGACAAGGTCAACGTCAATGGCGGCGCGATCAGCCTCGGCCACCCCCTCGGAGCGACCGGCACGCGCCTTGTCCTCACGCTGATGTACGAACTTCGCCGGCGCGGCCTGCGCTACGGCGTGGCGTCCGCATGCATCGGGGGCGGCCAGGGCATCGCGATGTTGATCGAGAACCCGCGCGCCTGATTCCTCCTTCGAGTTCAAGCGCCCGGGGCCAGGCCCTGGCGCGCGCTCCCCAGTCCGCGTCCCGAACCATCCCGTGAACTCCCTGATCCACACATCGCCCGATGGCCGCCGCGTCGTCCGGTTGGACCCCGCGAAGCGGGTTCTGTTCCTGACGAAGGACCTCGCCGTGATCCGCAAGCAGCTCGCGGGCGCGATCGATCTCGCGGTGCGGGACGTGGACCCCGCGGACCTCATCGACGACATCAATACGGACGTGATGACACCCGCGTGGGTGTGTTTCCGGCACAAACCCGAAGACATTGCCCTCGATGCCTACGCGGGCCTTGTCGACGAAGCGGGCAAGCGTGTGTTTGGCACACGCGCGCTGCTCGACGGCGGTTTTCAGGCGATCGTGTCGGGGCAGCGCAAGGGCACCGGCTCGAGCCGCGAGACCGCGGTGCAGTGCGAAAAGTGGAGCGGCATCGAACTCGTCGTGGCGGCGTCGTTCGCTCCCATCCACGAGCGCAACAACCTGAACCTCGGCCAGTTGCTCGGGACCTACGCTCAGCTCGCGCGTTTGCAGGCGGGCGAGGAGATCCCGCTCGAGGAGTTCACGGGCCACTACGATCCGGTCACCCGCGCGATCCTGGAGACCGGCGGCTTGTTCAAGTTCGCCGCCCAGTACGCGGACGGCCGCGTGGCGGTGCCGCTGCCGACGACAAAAAAGCGGCCGCTGACGATGGGCGAGAAGATCCTGCAGCGCCACCTCGTCGGCAACGCGGACGGGAAGGCGTACGTCAAGCCTGGCGACCCTTGCCTCGTGCGTGTTGATGGCGGCTACAGCCACGAATTCACGACCGGGCAGGTCCACTATTTCCTCGCCCAGGAATACGGCGCCGATTACCGCATCCCGAACCCGGCGAAGTTCGCGGTGTTCGAGGACCACTTGCTCTACGCCGACGGGGTGCCGCGCATGGCGCCCTTCGCTCCGCTGATTCAAACCCTGCGCGATTTACAGCGCGAGTTCCAGCACCACACCGGCGTGCGTGACTACTCGGCGCGGAATGGCATCTCGCCGGGTATCTGCCACCAGGTCGCGCGTGAGCAGTTCGTCGATCCGGGGGATTTCATCCAGGCGACTGACAGCCACACGTGCATGGGTGGCGGCAACAACGCGCTGACCTACGGCGTGGGCGCCACCGAGTACGCCGGCCTGATCTATTCGGGTTACACCTTCGTCCAGGTGCCCGAATCCATCCGCTTCGAGCTCGCGGGCGCGCTCGCGCCCGACAGCACTGCGAAGGACGTGATGCTCCACATCCTCTCCACATTTGCGGTGCGCGAGGACACGCTCGACCGCGTCATGGAGTTCGGCGGTCCGGGGCTGGCGTCGCTCGACATGGACGAGCGCGCCACCCTGTGCAACATGGCCACCGAGTGCGCGGCCAAGTCCGGCATCTGCGAGGGTGACGAGCGCTCCGTCGAATGGTTGCTCGCGCGCCGCCCGGGCCAAACGCGCGAGTCGATTCGGGCGAGTTTTGTCGCCCCCGATGCGGGTGCGGAGTACGCCGGTGGAGTCCACACGATCGACCTCGGTGCGATCCAGCCGATGGTTGCCAAGCCCCACGATCCGACCTACGGCGTGAACATCGCCGATCTCGGCGACGTGCCGATCGACATCGCCTACGGCGGTTCGTGCACGGCGGGCAAGGAGCGCGATCTTGACTTCTACGCCGCCGTGCTCGACGAGGCCCTGCAAAGCGGGCGGCGCGTCAAGGACGGGGTGCGCATGGTGGTCCAGTTCGGCAGCGAGTCGGTGCGCGACTATGCGCGCGCCAAGGGTTACCTCGATGTGTTCCGGCGCGCCGGAGTCGAGGTGATCGAGCCCGGCTGCGGCGCGTGCATCGGTTGCGGACCCGGTGTTTCCGACAACGCTGAGCAGGTCACGATCAGCGCGATCAACCGCAACTTCCGCGGCCGCAGTGGTCCGGGCAAGCTCTACCTCGCGTCGCCGCTCTCGGTCGCCGCGAGCGCCGTCGAAGGGCGCATCGTCGCCTATCAAAAGGGCATGTTTGCCCGCCGCTGAAACCGGCACCCCATGAAGCAGTACCAGATCGCGGTCATCGGCGGCGATGGCATTGGCCCCGAAGTGACGGCCGAGGCATTCAAGGTCGTTGAAGCCGCGGCGTCCGTCTACGGCTTTCGAATCGGCCGCACGGATTATCCGTTCGGGACCGACCATTGGCTTGCGACGAAGGAAATCTTTCCCGACCCCGCGTTCGAAGAGGTCAAGCAGCACGCCGCGATCTTTTTGGGCGCAATCGGCGATCCGCGTGCGCCCGTGGGCACCATCGAATTCGGGATCATCGCGAAGTTGCGATTCGAACTCGACCTGTACGTCAACCTGCGCCCTGTGCGGCTGTACGACGAGCGGCTTTGTCCGCTCAAGGGCAAACGTGTCGAAGACGTGGACATGGTGTTCGTGCGCGAGAACACCGAGGGTGCCTACTCGGGCATGTTCGGCTTCGCCCACAAGCACCAGGCGCTCGAAGTGGCGACCCAGGTCATGGCGTACACACGCGCCGGTGTCGAGCGCGCGATCCGCTATGCGTTCGAGCTCGCGCGCACGCGCCCGCGGCGCCAGGTGACCCTGATCGACAAGGCCAACGCCATTCGCGCCCAGGACATTTGGACGCGTGTGTTCGCCATCGTCGCGGCGGAATACCCCGACGTGAAGACGGACCACGCGTACGTGGACGCCGCGTGCATGTGGATGATCAAGAACCCCGAGTGGTTTGACGTCGTGGTCGCTCCTAACCTGTTTGGCGACATCATCACGGACATCGGAGCGATCCTGCAAGGTGGTATGGGCATCGCCGCGAGCGGCAACATCCATCCCGGTCGGGTCAGCCTTTTCGAGCCGATCCACGGCTCAGCGCCCAAGTACAAGGGCAAGGGCGTGGTCTCGCCGGTTGCCGCGATCCTGGCGGGCGGAATGATGCTCGACTACCTGGGCGAGCGCGACGCGGGGCGCGCGATCGAAAACACGATCATTCACCTCGTTCGCAGCCAGCAGATCATCGGTGTCTCCACGGGTGACCATGGCACGGCCGAGATCGGCAACCTCGTGCGCTCCACACTCCTTTCGAAGCAGGTCCCGCGATGAGTACGTTCGTGGATCCGGAATGGGTAGAACCGGGCGTCAAAGCGCCGGACTTCACGTTGGTGAGCGACAGCGGCGAGAAAGTGAAGCTCTCGTCCCTGCGCGGCAAACCGGTGGTCCTGTACTTCTATCCGAAGGACGACACCCCGGGCTGCACGAAGCAGGCCTGCGCATTCCGCGACGATTCAAAGAAGCTCGCTCGACACGGTGCAGTGGTGCTGGGCGTGAGCCCGGACGATGTGGAGCGGCACCAAAGGTTCAAAGCGAAGTACAAGCTCGACTTCCCGCTGCTGTGCGACACCGACCACGCGGTGGCGACGAAATACGGTGCGTGGCGCACAAAAACGCTCTACGGCAAGAAGTCCGTGGGCATTCAGCGCTCGACGTTCGTGATCGGCGCCGATGGCGCCGTAGCGAAGACGTGGAAGCGCGTCCAGGTCGAGGGCCACGCAGCACAGGTGCTGGCCGCCCTTGGGGAGCTTGGCTGATCCGTGGAACCCGGCGGTTCCCGCAGCGTGCCGCCCCCGTTCCACCTGGCGTTCGCGGTCACCGATCTCGAAGCGGCGCGGCACTTTTACGGCGATCTTTTAGGGTGTAGCGAAGGGCGCAGCGCTTCGCGCTGGGTCGATTTCGACCTCGCCGGACATCAACTCAGCGCCCACCTCGTCGACAGTGCAGACGTGGCCGCCGCGCCCACGAACGAGGTCGATGGCGACGGGGTACCGGTGCGGCACTTCGGACTGGTTCTGCCGTGGGACGAGTGGAAAGAGCTCGCCTCACGGCTCGGCTCGCGCGGCGTCACTTTCCTGATTCCGCCGCGCATTCGTTTCGCGGGCGAAGTCGGCGAGCAGGGGACGTTTTTCGTCGTGGACCCGGCGGGCAACGCGCTCGAGTTTAAGTCGTTCCGCGATCCCGGCCGCATGTTCGCGCGCTAGCCCAGCGGGTAGCCAAGCCGCCCTCGTCGCCGCACGGCGATGGGCCAAACGTCATCGGACAGCTCCTTCGCGCTGGCCGTGGCGAACGGTCAGCTCTTTGAGCAGAGCGCGGGTGCGAGCGCCGCTTCGCCGTCGCCCGTCGCGCGGTGGGCGCGGCGCTCCAGGGACGCGCGCACCGGGCGCCGCGTGCGGTCGACGAGGCGGAACGCGCTGTCGACCTCGAAACCAAGGCCGCGCTCTCCGCCGAGTTCCGCCGGCGTCGCGAGTTCGAGCGTGTGCACCAGCAACGGCTCCAAAGACTGTCCACGCGGGACGAGCCGCGCGCGCTCGCCTGGACCGAGCAACGCGCTGGCCCCGGCAAGGGGGCCCCAGCGCAGGAGTTCCTCATTGGCCTCGCGTACTCCTCCGAACACCGACCCCACGAGTCCCGCGCGCGCCTCGGCCCGCAGCTTGAGGTGCGAGCGACCGGCCGCTTCGACCTCGACTTCGAGGCGCGGCCCGGCGTCGTGCACTTTGAAGTTCGTGCGCCCCGTGTGCAGCCCGACGAGCCTGCGGGGCCAATCCGCGGCCAAGGTCGGGCTCGCGATCCGCCGCGCGACCCACAATTCGGGCCATGAGCGACCCTCGTGGGAACGCACCACCGGTACACGCCAGACGAGTTGGCTCGCGGCGCCGTCGTCCCGGTGGATCAACGCTTGCCAGCCGCCTGCAAGGCTCTTGCGGTTCGCAAAATCGACGAGGACGATCGCGTGGCCTCCGCAGGCACGCGGCTCGACGTGCGGCGGCAACTGTCGGGCGACGGCCTCGAGCGACGCCCGCAGGATCACGAGTACGCGGGTGTCGAGCGGTGGTCGGAGGGCGAAGAGGACTCCCATGGGGTGGGTGCGCACGGGGGGCGCCGGACCTGAGTGTAACCCCACGAGTTGGGGAGCGACCCGCCCGCTTCGGCCCGAGTCCGCCGTCGCGGCCAGCAACCAATACTTCGCGGCTTCCTTTGGTTTGACGAGGTTGCGGTAGTTGGAAAACGAAACGTCCACGTCGTGACCTGCCTGGAGCGCGGTCATGTTCGGGTTCCTGTCTCTTATACACATCTCCGAGCCCACGAGACTAA
>ENA-ORBV01002050-ORBV01002050.1-microbial-mat-metagenome-genome-assembly--contig:-NODE-2050-length-43388-cov-7.367666_pt1 | contig 43388 bp, 43 predicted proteins | sample MGYA00237777_ERZ505514 | MGnify/ENA primary metagenome ERZ505514 (study PRJEB26160, sample SAMN06269048) | microbial mat metagenome | isolation source: Oligotrophic lake microbial mat | place... | reverse complement strand
GGCCCCTGTAGCACCGCGCCGTTGACGACGTCGACCGAGCGCGCGAAGAAGCAGCGCTCAAGCCCGAACGTGACGCCCGTGATGACATGCTCCATGGTGGCCAGAGGCGCCGGCGTTAGCGGCACTGGCACGGTCAACGCCTGCGGATCCGCGGCTTCGGTGGCGGTCGGGATCTCGTACAGGTGGTAGGTCGTGGCCTCGGTCGTGAACCCCAGGGACTTGGCCGGTAGCAGCGGCATCTGCGGCACCGGCGGAGGGGCGAGCGGCGCGACGGCAGGTACGGCGCCCACTGGAACCTCGGCAGGCGCGACGATCGCCGGCGACGCGTTTGCGGGAACGGCGACAGGAAGGGCGACCGGCATCGGCGGTGGGAGGGTGGCCGTTCGGGCATCCGCCGGAGGGGTCCAGCTGACGGTCAGGTCGGTCTCCGTATAGATGATGGTCGGCGCGCCGGGGGCCGAACTTCCGGTATCGAGCGCGACGGCAAGTGGCGTCGACGGCACCGATTCGCGCCCTCGCGGACTGCTGCCGATCACGTAATAGTAGCGGCGCGGCAGTTCGGCAGGGGCTGGTGCCACCAGAGGCCCGGCGCCTGGCTCCGGCGCGACCATTGACGCGGCCAGCAGCCGCTCGCGTTCAAGTTCGGCCTTGCCAAGCGGCAGGACCACCGGCGTGAGCAGTTCCGGAGCAAGGGTTTCCCGGACCACCGCAGGGAGATCGCGATCGACACCCGGCGGGAGCACTAACGGGACGGCCGCCGCGACCAACTCGGGCACGCCGCTCAAGTCCGGCAGCACCGGCCGGACCGGCACGGTCGCGACCAACGTTGCCAGCTCGTGGTGCAGTTCGTTGGTCGGGTCGGGCGGCTTTGACGCGGTAATCGCATACACCTGCAGAGACGCGATATCGACCGGCTCGCCATCAACGTTCGTCTTGGGAACTGGAAACGACACGTAGATGTCGCCACCAATGCGAACCGCCGTGACCGGTGCCACCTGCGCCGGTACCCGCACGAACGGCGTCAGGGGCGGCCCTTTCTTGCCGCACGCGGCGGCGGCCGTGGTCACAAGCACGATGGCGGCGATGCGAATCGGAAAGGTCACAGGATGTAGCGGGACAGGTCTTCGTTCTTGACGATATCCGCCAGCATGCGGCGCACGTACGCCGCATCAATCGTAACCGACTTGTCCTCAAGCGTCGGCGCGTCGAATGACACTTCGTCGAGCAGCCGCTCCATCACTGTGTGCAGGCGCCGGGCGCCGATGTTCTCGGTCCGCTCGTTGACGACGGTGGCGAACTCGGCGATGGTGGCGACACCATCCTCGGTAAAGGTGAGATCGACGCCTTCGGTCGCCATCAGCGCGATGTACTGCTTGATCAGTGCGCTCTTGGGCTCGGTGAGAATGCGGACGAACTCGGCCTGGCCGAGCGCATCGAGCTCGACCCGAATCGGAAAGCGGCCCTGCAGCTCTGGAATCAGGTCTGACGGTTTCGAGACATGAAACGCCCCGGCGGCAATGAACAGGATGTGATCGGTTCGCACCATGCCGTGCTTGGTGTTGACCGTCGTGCCTTCGACAATCGGCAGAATGTCGCGTTGCACGCCCTCGCGGCTCACCTCGGGCCCGTGACTGCCCTCGCGGCCGGCGATCTTGTCGATTTCGTCGACGAAGATGATACCGGCCTGCTCAACTCGCTCGACGGCGGCGGCCGACACCGCTTCCATATCGATCAGCTTCTGCTGTTCCTCGGCGGTCAGCCGCTCGCGGGCCTCGGCGACGGTGACCCGGCGGCGCTTCGCACGGCCCTGGAACAATCCCGGCATCATGTCGCGAAGGTTGACGCCGACCTCCTCCATCGACGAGCCGGTAATCAGCTCGAACGAGGGCGACTTCTCCTGCACGTCGATCTCCACCAGGCGATCGTCGAACTTGCCGTCGCGCAGCTGCTCGCGCATGCGCTGGCGGGTGCCGTGCATCTCGTCGCGAATGCGGCCGGGGTCTTCGTCGGGCGCGGCGGGACGCGGCGGCAGCAACAAGTCGAGCAGCCGCTCTTCGGTGTTCAGCTCCGCCTTCACCCGCACGTCTTCAATGCGCTCGTCGCGCACCATGTTGACGGCGAGCTCCACCAGATCGCGAACCATCGACTCGACGTCGCGGCCGACGTAGCCGACCTCGGTGAACTTCGACGCTTCGACCTTGATGAAGGGCGACTGCGCCAGGCGGGCCAGCCGCCGTGCGATCTCGGTCTTGCCGACACCGGTCGGACCAATCATCAGGATGTTCTTCGGCGCCACATCCTCGGCCAACTCGGCGGGCAGTTTCTGCCGGCGCAGCCGGTTGCGCAGGGCAATCGCCACCGCGCGCTTGGCCTTGGCCTGGCCGACCACGTACTTGTCGAGCTCGGCGACAATCTGGCGCGGCGTCAACGAATCGATGAAGGTGGACGAGCGCTCTGGCAGGGGAATCGACATCTAGATTTCTTCGACCGTCAGGTGGCTGTTCGTGTAGATGCAGATCTCCGAGGCGATCAGCATCGAGCGCTCGGCAATCTCGCGTGGCGTCAGGAGGGTGTTGCGGACCAGCGCCTTGGCGGCGGCCTGCGCGAACGCGCCGCCGGAGCCGATGCCGATGACACCGTCATCGGGCTCGATCAGGTCGCCGGTGCCAGACAGCAGGAACATGGACTTGCGGTCGAGCACGATCAGCATGGCTTCGAGACGGCGCAGCGCGCGATCGGTGCGCCAGTCCTTCGCCAACTCGACGGCCGACCGTTCGAGGTTGCCGCGATACTGCTCGAGCTTGGCCTCGAACCGCGAGAAGAGCGCGAACGAATCGGCGGCCGACCCGGCAAAGCCGGCGAGAATGCTGTCGTTGTAGAGGCGCCGGATCTTGCGGGCATTCTGTTTCACGACGGTGTTGCCCAGCGTGACCTGCCCGTCCCCGGCCAGCACCGCGTGATCATCCCGGCGGACCGCCAGGATCGTGGTGGCGTGGAACGTCGATTCCATCCTCCTAGTGTCTCACACGCCTGAGGCACCGGAGATCAGGGGGAGCTCTTCATCTGCTGTTTACTGGCGGCTCTGCCGAACGAAGTAGAAATACAGCGGAATGCCCGCGGCCATCACCGCCAGACCGGCCAGCGTGGTGTACGGGGCGGAGTACATCGCGTTGATCACGGTGGCGGTGCCGACAATCACGAACAGCGCCGGGGTATACGGATAGCCCCACGCGCTGAACGGGCGTTCGGCGTTGGGCTCGCGCGAGCGCAAGACAAAGACCGCGGCGACGGCCACTGTGGCGAACAACGTCACCGCAAATCCGGTGTAAGTGGTCAGCACCTCGGCCGAACCCGACATGATCAGAATGCTCGCCCAGATCGCCTGCGCCACGATCGCGACTGACGGCGTGCGATAGGTCGGATGAATGCGCGCCGCCGCCGGCAGGAAGACCCCGTCACGTGCCATCGCGTAATAGACGCGCGGACCAGCAAAGATGTTGGCGCTGACACTCGCCAGCAGGCTGATGATCGACACCACCCCCATAATGTTGCCGGCGGCGGAGCCCAGCATCTTGTCGGCGACGACGTCGAGCACGCTGCCCTGCACCTTGGCCAGCTCGCCGACCGGCATCACGTAGAGATACAGGCTGTTCAGCAGCAGGTAAATCACAATCACCGCGCCGGTGCCAAGGGCCAGCGCCTTCGGCACATTGCGACCCGGGTCGCGAATCTCTTCGGCCATGTACGAGGCTGCATTCCAACCCGAATAGGTGAACATCACGGCCAGCAGCGCCAGCAGCCACGACGACGCCGCCACCGGGCCAGCGACTTCCTGCATGTTGGCCGACGAGCCCGCGCCCATCGAAAAGCCCGCAGCGATGAACAGCATCAGCGCGGTGACTTTGAGGACCGCGAGAAAGTTCATCAGCAGGCGGCCGGGACCGACGCCGCGGTAGTGCACATACGACAGCGCCACGACCGCCGAAATCGCGACCAGCGTGCGACGCGAGACCGTCAGCGGAAAACCCGGAATCGGGATGACGAAGAACGGCGTGGGGTCAGCGGCACCGGGAAAAAAGCGATCGAGGTAGAACACCAGGACCACCGACGTCGCCGCGATGGCGCCGGCAAATCCCGCCACGAACGAGACCCAACCGGTGAGAAATCCCGCAAGCTTGCCATAGGCGGCTCGCAAGTAGACATACTCACCGCCGGCCCGCGGACGCAACGCCGCCAGCTCCGCGTACGCCGACGCGCCGCAAAAAGCCAGAATGCCGCCAGCGACCCAGATGCCGAGGAACAACCACGGATTGGGCACACCAGCCGCGATCAGGGGCGGGGTGAAGAGAATGCCGCCGCCGATCACGTTGGAGACGATGATGGCCGCCGCATCAAGCGGACCGAGGCGGCGTTCAAGGGTGGAAGAAGCTGCGGAGCTCGCCATCGCGGGCGATTATATCCTTCGACTCGCGAACACCAACTTGCAGTGTGGTGTCCGCTCGCTCAGGACGGTCCTGCTACTTGGTGAGCAGTTGTCGCTGAATCGGGTATTCCGCCAGCTTGGCCCAGACCTTCGACCCCTGCTTCAGGAAGATCTCGACCTTGGCGTCGATGAACTCCTTGTTCTGCAGCATCTGCATGCGCGGTTGGGTGCCGGTATAGCCGAGCGCCGAGCGCATGACCAGGGGAGCGGTTTCCGCGCCCGCCGCGAGCACCGGGTCGCGCGGAATCGCCCACCCGAAGTACTCGCCCCACATCTCCTGCTCGCCGACCCGCCGGAAGATGGCGTTGATCTGAATGGACTTCAGCTCTTCGCTGGTTTTGTTGCGGAGCTTCAGCGTGACGCTCGGTACCAACTTGTTCTTCTGCCCCTCAACGATGCCATCGTCGAACCAGCCGGTGACGACGTCGACCGGCTCGAGCGCAGCGACGGCTTCGACCGACGCCCCGCAGTTGGACGAGAACAAGGACAGCACGGCCACCAGGGCCAGTCCGGGCGTGCGGGTCAGCAGAGATGCCATATCGCTATTCTAAGACACCAACCGGCCGTGAATGTTCCCCGACTTGGGGCTGGTCGCAAGCCGTACGTCGCCAGTCAACAGCGACCGTCCATGTCTAATCGGTGCAAATCGGCGGCCCTAAAACTGGCTGACCTGGACGCGCTTGCGAGCTTCGTCTCGCGTGATCCTGCCGGCCCGGTAATCGAGCAGATCCGCGCCCTTGATGCGGTAAATCATCGTCACCACTTCTTCGAGCGGATCCTGCGGCGCCAGCGTGTCGCGGCCCTCGTTGTCACGGGCGGCGACCGTCAGCCACTGGTCGGGGCCAAGCGCCATCGGCGTGCTGTAGTCGACGATGGCGTCCACCAGTGCGCGGGTGACGGCTTCGGTATAGGCCCGATTCGGATCCTGCGCCCATTCCTTGTCGGCGACCCGCGCTGAGGCCACCCCCGAGGCGGCGGCAGCGCCCACCCCACCCGCACTGCCGTCGGGAATCAGCACGCCGGCCGCGACGGCAGGATTGCCAGGGTTGGCGGCGCGCGCGTACGGGGTGTTCGGCGCGGCCTGGGTTTCAAGTTGCTTCAGTGACCGCTCGAATGCCGCCCGCGAAGCGGGGTCGGTAATGCTCTGGCCAATCTTGCGCATGTCGCTGATCGCAGCCTGGGCCGCCGTGTTGTCCTGGTTGAGCATGGTGCGCAGGCTCCACATCATGCTCTGCCGCATCATCGGCACCTGCACGTCAAAGTAGACACCGTAGCCATCCAGATAGACGCCACGCGCCTGCGCTTCGCCGGCCAGGATAAAGACGCCCGGCATCACGGCGAGAATCTCGCGGTTCAGGTTCTTGGCGCCGTAGTCGACGGCGCGCGCGAGCGCGCCTTCCATCACGTAGATGTGATGGCGCATGTCGTTCATGTTGACCGGCTTCGTTGAGGCCGCCTCTTGGGCCGCGGCAGGGACCGCCACGATCAACGCCGACAGGACAACCCACGTGCTCATCTGCTTCTTCATGATGTTTTCAGTTTGGTTCCAGGTTCGTAATTTGTTCTTCGTGCTTCTAAATTCGTTCTTCGCAAGCTACTGCCGCGGCACGCCCGCGGCCCGGATGACGTAGTTCAACCGCTCGCCCTGCCGGGCCATCTCCACACCGGTGTGGCCGATGGCCTGCTCGACGCGCAGCAGGTCGGCGCGACGCTGGACATTGATGTCGCCCGCCAGTTGCGTCATGCGCAGGGCCAGCTCGCGCTGCTGCTTGGTCTCGCTCGCCGCGAGCAACGCCTGGACCCGAGTGAGGGTGGCGTCATCCACTCCTGATCTCGACGCCGCACGGACCACTCCGGTCTCCCGCGTGGTGCGAATTTCTTCGCGGAACTGCTGTTCGAGCGCAATCAGCGCCGTCCGCCACTGTTGGTCGCCGGCCGCAGGGGCCGTGACCGGCGCCACGGCCGTGGTAGCACTGGCGGGCGTCATCCAACCGGTCGACACCACCAGTCCATCCGGACCCGACTTGATCTGCACGTTGGCGATGGCAGCGCTGACCGCCAGCACCAGCACGGCCGCGACGGCTTGCGCCCAGACTGGCACCGTGTTCCACCACGATGCGGACGTCAGCGCCGGCTCCTGCACCGGTTCGCGGTTCTGCGCAGGTTTCCGAACACTCTTCTGAATGATGGCGAACCCCAACTCGGCATCGGGGGGCGCCCACTGCGTCAACCCGCTTCGCACGCCAGAGAGGGCGCCAACTTCGATTTCGCACGCCAGGCACTCGCGCAGGTGGTCCTCCACCCGCTGTCGATCGGCCGCGTCGACCTCGTTGTACAGGTAGGCCACCAGTGTGGCCTTGTCGTCACACGAAAATTTGAGGCTCATGATGCTTGTCCACTCACAAAACTCGTCACGCCCTGGCTCTCCAGGTACTTGCGCAGCACGCTCAACCCTTGATAGAGCCGCGTCTTCACGGTGCTCAACGGGCATCCCTGCAAGTCGGCAATCTCCTGAAACGTCAGGCCGTGATACTCCTTCAACACAATCGCCGTGCGCTGCTCTTCGGGCAGCAACTTCATGCCTTCGGCGACCATACGGCTCATTTCGTTGCGGGCGACCAGGTCTTCGATGGATTCGACCGGTCCGTGGTCGGCCGCCATCTCGATAATGTCCATGTCTTCGGGCATCTCGACGACCGGGGTCCGCTTCTTGCGGCGAATCCAGTCACGGCACAGGTTCAGGGCAATCCGGTAGAGCCACGAGGAGAATTTGGCCTGGCCCTTGAACCCCGGCAGGGCCCGGAAGGCCCTTAAGAAGGTTTCCTGGGCGACGTCCCGGGCATCTTCGTCGCGACCGATGACCCGGTATGCCAAGGCATAGATCGGCCGTTCCCAGCGTAAAACCAGCTGGTTGAAGCTTTCTGCGTCGCCCGCCATGGACCGGGCGACGAGCTCCTCGTCTGTGGCAACCATCAAAACCGCTTGGCCAATCTTGCTCGCTTCCTATCTAAGACGGTGGGTCCGCTCCGAAAGTCGGCAAAGGCCGTCTTCGCCAAGGCTTTGGCGAGCCGAGCCGTCTTGTTGGGGTAAGATACCGGTTTCAGAGACACTTAGTGGGCGTGAACTTTCCAAACGACGAAATCTTTCTCACGACCGAAGAGGTCCTGGAGTATCTCCAGGTCAACCTTCGTACGGTCTACCGACTGATTAAGGCCGGAAAGATCCCCGCAGTGCGGGTCGGCCGGCAGTGGCGCTTCCGCAAGCGGGACATTGACGCCTGGCTGGACACCCAACGCCCCCGCGGCGAGCGGATGCCCCAGATGGCGACGTCGGACAAGCCGCAGGCCCGCGAAGGCCGCCCGCGCGTCCTCGTCGTGGACGACGAGTCGAGCATCCGCGAGCTGCTGGCCAAGACGCTGGCGCTGGCCGAGTACGACGTCGACACCGCGCCCGATGGCCGGGCGGCGCTCGAACGGCTGCGTCTCGGTCACTACGATCTGCTGATCGCCGACCTGAAGATGCCCGGCATGGACGGCCTGACGCTGATTCGCGAAGCGAAGCGCCTGAAGGCTGACATCCCGGTGATCATCATCACCGGCTTCTCCACCGAGTCGAGCGCCATTGAGGCGGTCAATCTCGGCGTCGCCGGCTACCTGACCAAACCGTTCCGCGTGCCTCAGGTCCTCGCCGCCGCTGCGCGGGCGCTCGGAGAGTAGGGTCGCGGCTTCGCCGCTCCTGGGGCTCGGCGCTGCGCGCCTTGTGCGGCTCACTCTGTTTGTAGAGCCCCAGGAGGCCGAAGGCCAACCCCAACGACGCGGCGCAGCCGCGAGCCCCATGAGGCGCACAGCGCCGAACCCGCAATGATCCAGCTTCAGGATGTAACCAAGTCGTTCGGCGAGAAGACCCTGCTCGAACATGTCACCTGGCAGGTCGGCGACCGCGATCGCGTGGGCCTGTGCGGCCCGAACGGCGCCGGCAAGACGACCCTGCTGAAGATGCTCGCCGGGTTCGACGAGCCCGACGCAGGCGCCATCCAGAAGCCTAACGCGCTGACGTTTGGCTACCTGCCGCAGGACGGGTTGTCGCATAGCGGACGCACGGTCAGCGCCGAAGCCAGCCTCGCCCTCAAGCCGCTGCTCGACCTCAAGGCCGAGATGCACGCGCTCGAGGAACGCCTGGGCGACACGACCCTGGGCGAGCAGGAGCACGAAGCAATGCTGCACCGCTATAGCGACGTGCAGGACCAGTTCCGACTCGGCGACGGCTACCAGATCGAACTCAAGGTGGCGACGGTGCTGCGGGGCCTCGGCTTCGAGGCCGACGCGCAGGAACAGCTGACCGATCACTTGTCCGGCGGCTGGCAGATGCGGCTGGCGTTGGCCAAGTTGCTGCTCAGTGCGCCGGACCTGTTGTTGCTCGACGAGCCGACCAATCACCTCGACCTCGATGCCCGCAACTGGCTCGAGGAATACCTGGTGTCGTACCCGAGTTCGGTGATTCTGGTCTCGCACGATCGCTATTTTCTCGACGCGGTGGTCACCCACATCGCCGATCTCTCGCTGCGCACCATCACCGACTACCACTGCAACTACTCGAAGTACCTCGAGGAGCGCGACGCGCGCCTGGAGCGGCTGCGCGACTCGAAGCGCCGGCAGGATGAGGAAGTGCAGCGCGTCGAAGACTTCATCAACCGCTTCCGCTACCAGGCCACCAAGGCCGCCCAGGTGCAGAGCCGGATCAAGATGCTCGAGAAGGTGGTGCGCATCGAGGTGCCACCCGAGCGCAAGCGCATTCACTTCCAGTTTCCGGCGTCGGCCAAGAGCGGCCGCATGGTGCAGGAGCTGAAGGGCGTCCGCAAGGCCTACCGCAGCGCCGCGGAGCTTGGCCCGGACAAGGTGATTCTCGACCGGGTCGACCTGCACATCGAGCGCGGCGACCGCATTGCCCTGGTCGGCCACAACGGCGCTGGCAAGTCGACGCTGATGCGGCTGCTGGTCGGCGAAGAAGCGCCCGACTCCGGCGAGCGCAACGAAGGCCACCAGGTCGTGATGCAGTACTTCGCGCAGGACGAAGCCACCCGTCTTGAGCCCGGGCTCACCGTCTACGAGACGTTGTCGGATGGCTCGCCGAACCACATGGTGCCGGCGATTCGCAACATCCTGGGTGGCTTCCTGTTCGGCGGCGACGATGTCTACAAGAAGGCGGGCGTGTTGTCAGGCGGCGAACGCACGCGCCTGGCCGTCGCGCGCATGTTGCTGCGGCCCTCAAACACGCTGTTGCTGGACGAACCGACCAACCACCTCGACATCGATTCGAAAGAAGTGCTGCTCGACGCGCTGGTCGACTACGGGGGCACGTTGATCTTCGTCTCGCACGACCGCTACTTCGTCGAACGGCTCGCGACCAAGATCATTGAGGTCGGTGGTGGCAAGGCGACGCTCTATCCGGGGACGTACGAAGCGTATCTCTGGAGCAAGGAACAGCATCAGGCGGGTAAGACTGGTGTGACCGGTCAGGCCGGTGGGACTCGCCGAACCGCCCAACCCGCCCAACCAGCCCCGCCCGCCCGACCTGCCCTGGCTGTCCAGTCATTCGAAGACCGGAAGAAAGACACTGTCGAGAAGCGCAAGCGCGAGCGCGCCTTCAAGGCGCTGAAGGATCGCGTGGCCGATCTCGAGGCGCGCATTGCCGAACGCGAGAAGAGCATCAAGGACGTCGAGCAGAAACTGTCGGCGCCCGGGTTCTATACCGACCACGAGGGCTCCAAGCCCGTCCTCGCCCAACACCAGGCCCTGATGTGGGATGTCGGCGAGCTGCTGAGCCAGTGGGAAATGCTCCAAAGCGAAGCCGAGCAGTTCACGGATCTGCAGAATTCGTAATCCGATTACATTTCTGCAGTATCAGTCCCGCCCGAGCCATAATCACATTCTGTAATCGCAACAACTTAGAGCGTTAGTCGTTCACCAGGAGCCGGGGCACGGGCTTTGCTCCACTCGTGCTGGCGTCATGCTCATGCCGAAGCGCGCAACCACCTCTTCGCGACTGACCGACGTGTTTTTCCGCCACATGGTGGGAAACATGCGCAACGGCGTGCTGGCGATCGCCCGTGATGGCGCGGTCGTGCTGGTCAACGACGAGGCCTGCCGCCTGTTTGCCTTGCCCGCTGGCGCATCCCTCGTCGGACAGCCGTTCGGCGACGTCCTCGCTCAGCACCCCGACATCGTCCGCGTGCTCGGCGGCGCCTTCGAGATGGCGGCGCTGCCCAACCGCGCGGAGTTGCGGCTGAAGTCGACCGACACCGTGATTGGCTACACCCTCTCGCTGGTGCGCGACGAGGTCGGCGGCGCGGTCGGGGCGGCGCTGTTCTTCAAGGACCTCACGCAGGTCGAGCAGATGGAAGAGCGCGAGCGCCTGCGCGACCGGCTTGCCGCGGTCGGCGAAATGGCGGCGGTCATGGCGCACGAGATCAAGAACCCGCTCGCGGCGATTGAAGTGGTGGCCGGGTTGCTGCGCCGCAAGGCGCCGCAGAACGAAGACGTGCAGGCGCTGGTGAAGGACATCATCAGCGAGGCGAAGATGGCGAACGCGATCGTGCAGGAAGTGCTGGCCTTCGTGCGGCCGGTGCGGCTGCAGGTCGACCACACGTCGCTCGCCGACGCCATCGCCCGCGCGCTCGTGCTGGCTGACGGCAAGACCAGGCGCGGCACCATTCTGGTCGACACGACCCTGCCCGAGCACCTGCCGTTACTCGACGCGGACCCGTATCAGCTGACGCAAGTGTTCGCCAACCTGCTGATCAACGCGTATGAAGCGCTCGATGGCCGCGGCCGCATTGTCATCTCTGCGGCGCTCGCCACCACGGCCGCCGAGGGTGCGCTGCTGCCTGACGGTCATCACCCCGTGGCCACCGTCATCGTCGATGTGACCGACGATGGCCCGGGCATGATGGCGGAGGTGGCCGACAAAATCTTCAACCCGTTCTTCACGACCAAGGCCCAGGGCTCCGGCCTCGGCCTCGCCATCGTCCGCAAGATCGTGGACGCGCATGAAGGCCGCATCGACCTGACCACCGCCGATGGGCGCGGCACGCGGTTTCGCGTCACGCTGCCCGTTGAACCGCACAAGCACGTCTCGCACCACTAACGCGCAGACAGACGGAGACCACAGCACATGGCTCGCATTCTTGTCGCCGACGATCACGACACCCTTCGCCGGGGATTGGCGCTGTCCCTCACCTCCGCCGGCCACGAGGTCGAAGAGGCCGCCAACGGCAACGCCGCGCTCGAGCGGCTGCACGACGGCTACTTCGACGTCGTCGTCAGCGATCTCAAGATGGGTGGCTCTGACGGGCTGGACGTGCTGCGCACGACTCGCCAGTTGCATCCGACGACGTCGGTGATCCTGATGACGGCGTTCGGATCGGTGACCACGGCGGTCGAGGCGATGAAGCACGGTGCCTTCGACTACGTCCAGAAGCCGTTCGAGCTGGAGGAGATGGAGGTCAAGGTTGACAAGGCGCTCGAGTTGAAGCGCCTGCGTAACGAGCTGGACTACCTGCGCAACGAACGCCAGGAGAACTACGACTTCGATCGCATTGTCGGCAATAGTGAATCGCTGCAGCGGGTGCTGGGCGTGGTCAAGAAGGTCGCCAAGAGCACGTCGACGGTACTGATCCGGGGCGAAACCGGTACCGGCAAGGAACTGATCGCCGGCGCCACGCATCACAACTCGCTGCGCGCCTCGCGTAACTTCGTCAAGGTCAACTGCGCGGCGCTGCAGGAGAACCTGCTCGAATCGGAACTGTTCGGTCACGAGAAAGGCGCGTTCACCGGCGCGGATCGCCAGCGCATTGGCCGCTTCGAACAAGCCGATGGCGGCACGCTGTTTCTCGACGAGATCGGCGACATGAGCGCCAGCACGCAGGCCAAGATTCTGCGCGTGCTGCAGGAGCACGAGTTCGAACGGCTGGGCGGCACCCGTACGATCCGCGTCGACGTGCGGTTGATCGCCGCGACCAACCGCGACCTGTCGGCGATGGTGGCGTCGGGACACTTCCGCGAGGATCTCTACTACCGGCTGAACGTGGTGTCGATCGAGACGCCGCCGCTGCGCGAACGCAAGGACGACATTCTCCCGCTCGCCACGCACTTCATCCGGCGCTTCAGCAGCGAGTTGAAGAAGCGGCTCGATGGCCTCGACCACGAGGCGCAGAAGCTGCTGGTGCGCTACAACTGGCCCGGCAACATTCGTGAGCTCGAGAACGCGATCGAGCGCGCCGCGCTGCTCGCCGAATCCGCGACCATCACGTCCGCGGACTTGCGGCTGGGCGACTTCGCGCCGGCGGGTAGCCGTGACGGGCACAGCGTGGTCAAGATTCCGCCCACCGGCATCGCGCTTGAAGAGATTGAGCGTCAGGCCCTCACCGAAGCGCTGAAGATGGCGAACTGGGTGCAGAAGGATGCGGCGGAGCTGCTGCAGATCAGCCCGCGCGTGATGAATTACAAGATCAAGATTCTGGGGATTGTGATCCCGAGGCGCCGGGTGCTCGCCTCGGTATAGGGGCGCCTCGCGTTGCTCGGCGTGGGGCTTGCGCCTTCCACCTTCGCCAAGGCTACGGTGGACAGGTCGCGGCTCGTGGGTGCTATTTGGTTACACCGGCCAAGGTCAACGCGCGAGGAATCCGACCTCCCTCAGGTGTCTGTCAGGGTGGGATAGAATATCTTGCCAAGAGGAGGACGCATTGAAGGCCAAGCTGTCGCTCACGCTCGATGAGTCGCTCGTGGCGTTTGTCGATTCAGAACCGGGCGAGTCTCTGACTGATCCGCAGCCGTCTTCGTCGAAGGCCGCTAGCGACAGATTTCGGGATCGATGGCGCGGATGGTGAACCTGGTCCCGTCCTGGGATTCTTCTTGTCCGCATGCCAACTCGACGCCGGGGCCGGCCGTTCGAGTGAGCCACCAGACCCGCTCGCTTGCGATGCGCTCATCGTCACCGGTACTCCGGTGAGCACCAGCAGCGCGGTCAAAATCGGTGTTGGTAAACGCATTGTTCCCTCCTACGAGCCCCGAGCGAAGTCGAGGGGCGAGCCCCACAAGAACCGAAGGTTCGAGCCCCACGAGGCCTGAGCAAAGTCGACGGCCGAGCCCTACGTGCCGCCGCCAGGCGGCGCGCCCCGCGCCGAGCGCCAGCGAGGCGCCCTGGTACGCAATCGCGTAGCAATCCCGCCGCGGATCGGCAGCCGCAAAGCGATTCTGCGTCGCCGGATCGATCATCACCGCCGTCGCACATCCCGACATCCCGCTTGAGCGTGCGCGCCAGCGTCGGGAGCTTGATGGTGTCGCCGGGCTTGTAAAGGGATCCGTCCGGCTTCAGCCAGTAGGTTTTGTTGCCCGGCCACTTCTCGAAAAACGTGAGCTGGTTCTGAATCGCCCGATACGTGGTCGGGCGCATCGGGAAGCCGCTCTCGGCATAGGCGATGGCCGAGGCGGCGACCTGCTCGAAGGTCATCGTGCCCCACTTCTCGAGCACGCCGCCCACCAGTAGCGAGGCGACGCCGGCATCGAAGGCGTTACCGCCCTTCAGGAGAATGGCGAGAGCAGCGGAGGTGGTCAGAGGATGACCGGTGGAGACCCCACCGGTCGGTCCCATAACCGCTGGCCTCAGTGCCGAACCGGCAGGCTGCGAGCCCAACGAGGCGCGAAGCGCCGAGCCCTACTTTTCGATCGTCGCCTTCTTGATGAAGTCGAGCTTCGGGAATTCCTTGGTCAGGTACGCGTTGCCTTCGGCCTGCGTGCGGCCCTGCTCAGGACCCTTGCCGCGCGGCGCGCCCTCACCGTAGCCGGTGTGAATCTTGTTCACCACGTCCTTGCCCTCAATCACTTCACCGAACGGGGCAAAGCCCATGGCGTCGAGGTTGGCGTTGTTGCCGTAGTTGATGAACACCTGGGTGGTGCGGGTGTCGGGGCTGCCGCCCATCGCGTAGGTGATGTACATCGGCTTGTTGCTCTGCTTCACCGGATCCACGCCAATGCGCGCGTTGCGCCATGCCGACGACACCGCAGGATCGCCGTTGATGCCGAACTGCACCATGAAGCCCGAGATCGCGCGGAAGAAACGCACATCGTCATAGAAACCGTTCTTGACGAGGTTATAGAAGCGATCGGCACCGAGCGGCGCCCAGTCGCGGTTCACCTGGATCACGAACATGCCGACGCTGGTGTCGAACTTGACCTTGTAGGTGGCGGGCGCCTGCTCCTTGAGCGAAGCAGGGTTCTTGAGGGCGGACGTCTGGGCTACCGCAGGTGCGGACAGCAGAGACAGGGTCGCGAGAGCAAAGGCAACGGTCGTAACACGAATCATGGGATCTCCTCCAGAGATGTCCGGTAATTATCCCTTTGGAAGCGGTCCCGGCGAAAGGGGCTGCTCCAGGGCCTTGCGCACCGCCTTGGCGAGCAGGCTCGCCGAGAACGGTTTCGACAACAACGTCGTTTCCTGCAAATCTTCTTTCGTCACGACGTCGGCGGCATAGCCCGACATCAACAGCACCCGAATCGACGGGCGCGCCGCGCGCAAGCGCCGGGCCAGTTCCGGGCCCTTCATGCCGGGCATGACGACATCGCTCAACAACAGGTGAATCGTGCCGTCGAACCCATCGGCCACGCGCAACGCCTCTTCGCCGCTGGCGGCCTTGAGCACCGTGTAGCCGGCCCGTTCAAGAGATTCGCCGACCAGCAGGCGCACGGCGTCTTCGTCTTCGGCAATCAGCACGGTGGCCTTGGAACCATCAGCGCCGGGCGGCGGCGTCGGGGTCGGAGGCGGCGGGACCGTTTCGGTCGCCCGCGGCAAGAGCAGCTCGATCGAGGTGCCGAGTCCCAGCGCCGAGGTGACGCCGATATAGCCGCCGCATTGACGAACGAATCCGTAGACCGTCGACAAGCCGAGCCCGGTGCCCTTCCCTTGCGGCTTGGTGGTGAAGAACGGCTCGAACATGTGGGCCTTGGTGGTCTCGTCCATGCCCGTGCCGCTGTCGGTCACGATGATCTGAACATAGTCGCCAGGCCGGATGTCCCCGTCCGGCCGCCGCTCGCCACCTGGAAGCGGCGCATTACGGGCGGTAATCTGCAAGGTGCCGCCGTCGGGCATGGCGTCGCGGGCGTTGATGGCCAGGTTGACGATCGACTGCTCCACCTGTGCCGGATCCGCGAGCACCGGCCACAACCCCGGTTCGGCCTTCGATGTCACCTTGATGTGTTCGCCTATCACCCGTCGAATCAGCAACAACAGGTTCTCGAGCATCACAGCGAAATCGAAGTGATTGGTCTGCAACACCTGGCGCCGGCTGAACGCCAGCAGCTTCTGTGTCAGCGATGCCGCGCTCTCGGCCGACCGCTTGATCTGGGTGGCTTGGTCGCGAATGGGCGACCCCTCAGGCGCGTCCTCGACGATCAGGCTCGCATAACCCAGAATCGCGGTGAGCATGTTGTTGAAGTCGTGCGCGACACCACTGGCCAGCTTGCCGATGGCTTCCATCTTCTGCGACTCGGCGAGCTGCCGCTCGAGCCGCCGCTGGCCCTCCTGCATGCGGCGCTCGCGACGGGCCAGCAACCAGCCGCCCGTCGGCACCGCGATCAGCAACACGCCCATCAGCAGTAGTTGGCCGACCGCACTACGCCGAACCTGGGCGGCCACGCGGTCGTACTGAGACGATGACGCCACCAGCCACGACTCGTTGGCGACCGTCAGCTTCGACCATGCGTGCAGCCGGCGGCCGTTTTCATCGGCCAGAATCGAGGTGCCCTGATTTTCTTGATGGTTGTGCGAATCGCCCACGGCGGGCACGACGCCCTCTGTCCCCGGACCCAACCGGAGGCCGAAGTCAGGGGTCGCCAGGCCGACCACCAGTTTGTCGTCGGCCAGGTCGGTGAGTGCCGGCCCCAGGTACACCTCGACCAACCGATTCAAGTCCACGACCAGAGCCAGAACGCCATTGAAGTCGTTGCGTGGGTTCGGGTTCTCGCCGCTCGGCGCCGTTCGCCATACCGGCATCGCGAGCGACCGGTAGTGCGGGGCCGGAGTGGTTCGTCCCCAGCTGCTGACCACCTGTGACTGTCCCCGGTGGGCCGGGTCGGCGAACCAGCGCCACCCGACAGGGTTCGGCGCCAGGGTCCCGCTCGCGCTCTGCAATTCGCCCTGCGGCGTCCAGTAATAGAACCGCCCCTCAGCGTCCATGCGCGCGATGTAGCGAACGATGCCGTTCGGATTGGTCCCGAAGGCCGCGCCAATGCGTTGGCTCAGAAAAGGTACATCGAGGTTCTGCACGCTCGGGATGCTGTTGAACTGCCGCAGCAGCGCCTCAATGCCGCGCAGCTCGCCCTGGATTCCAGCTGCCGCCGTGCGCACCATGGTCAGTTGCTGCGTCGACTGCTGCTCGATCGCAGCGTCGACGGTGGACCGGTAGGTGAGGATGCTGAGGGCGCCGACGACGAGCAGGGCTGCCAGGGTGCCCAAGTAGATGGCACGAGTCACCGCCGTCGTCGAGGGCGCGGGGGGCGGCATCGAGTCGTTAGCACTATAGCCGTACGGCGTCAGCTCCGGGGAATTTACTACTGGATTTGGGCGAGCGATTAACTCGCGACTCGCTGCAGCAGCTCGGCATGAGGCATGGCGCCGCCAAGTACCGGCGTTGCGGGAGCTGGCTCACCGAAGAGGTGACGATACAGAACGAGCGCCGCGAGGCAGGTTCCGGCCCCGGAGGGGTGGAAGTTGTCGGGTGCGTGAAGCGGCAAGTCGCGGTCGATCGCCCAGGCCGCCCGCCACGCATCACCAACCGGCAGCAGCGTAGCATCCACCGCCTTGGCCTCGGCGCGATACGACTGACTCACAGCTTCGGCATCGCCACGCCGCTGGCGCGATGGCCACACCATGTACAGCGCCGTCCGTGCCCCGGCCTTCTTGATCTCGGTGTCGAAGCGCCGGGTGTAGTCGATGAGCACGCGTCGCGACTCGGGCAAAGACGATGGCCCCTGCTGGAGCACGACGAGATCCCACCTGCCGTTGGCAATGGCCTTACGCGCTTCGCCCGACTGCCAGTGCTGCTCAAGCCCAAAGTCCGGCCACGCCACGCTTTCGCACACCAGCCGGCATCCGACCGAGCGGGCAAGCAGGCATACCATGGCCGGCAGATCATTTTGGCAGGTCAGGCTGTTGCCAACAAACAAGACGCCGGTCGGCGGTGGTAGCGGGGCTGAAGCCGGCGATGGCTGCAGCATGAGCACGACGGCGACCAGCAGCGCCTGCATGCCCGTTGGCTAAGGGGTGCGGACGGTCACCGACACACCGATCCGGTCGGGTTCGCGGCCGGTAAAGGCGACTGGTCCGGCGACCGGCCAGCTGCCGCTGACCCAAGGGAAGGGGTTCGACACGTCCATCCAGAAGAAGCTGACGTTCACGAGGCGATTGACGTCGATGAAGCCGCGGACGACCAGCGCACGGTCCTTCTTGCCCATCGACACGCCGTACAGGCCGTTGAGTTCCAGATACTGAATCAGGCTGTCATCACGGGTCAGCTCTTCGCGAACCACGCTGCCGCCAACCCGCACCTTGCCGGCCACCGGGAGATCGATCATCGCGCCCATGAAGTAGCCGGGCTTGTCGATGGCGGCGAGGTCGGGAATGCCGACCAACTCGCCGGAGGTCACGGTGGGCCCCCACTTGTACTTGGCGTATTCGCCAAACACCGACGCCCACGATGTGGGCGACAACTTCAGGCTGACCACCAGCGCATCGTCGTTGCGCTTGGAGGCCCAGTAATTGGGCAGGCGCTCCACCTTCGAGCCGGTGTAGCCCTTCTTGTAGGCGGCGCGCACGTCAATCGCCTTGATCGGCGAGATCCGCGCCGACGCGACTACCGTGATGGCACTGTTGGTGTCGAGCGAGGTGTTGACGAAATAGAACCAGTCGTAGTCTTTCTCGCGGTTTCCGTCGCCCAGCACCGCCATCACGCCGGCGTCGAACAGGGCGCGGTCGCCCCGGCGTGCGGTGACGGCCAGCATGGCGCCGAAGTTGGCCTCGGCATTGAGCCGGGTGATGCGGGTCATGTCCTTGGCAGTGGCCGCACCGACTTCGCGGGGCGCGAAGCCGATCGGCAACATGAAGCGTCCGCCGCGCAGCGAGACGGCGCTCGAAATGCCCCAGTCGATGTAGCCCTCGCGCAGAATGCCCTGCTGCGTGAGGTAGTCGAGCCCGAACGTGTTGTAGGTGTCGACCCGCTTGAGGCCGTCCTCGACGTCGCACTGGACGATCGGGCCGATGCCGGCGAACAAGTTGGGATCGTTGGGGAAGAAAAAATTCTTCTCGCCGCAGGACGGGCGGGAGTTGGTTTCGGTGACTGGATTGACGGAGACGAAATAGCTGACCCGATCGCTGACCTTGCCGGCCACGCTCAGAATGGCCATGCCGACACGGCCTTGCTTCTCGAACCCGAGCGCCGCCTGGGCGCCATCGTGCGACCAGCCCACAACGAGTTCACCGCCGAACTTGAAGCGTTCGCTCTGCGAGAACTTGAAGCCAAAGAAGTCCACGGTCTCGCTCGTCTGGTCTGATGGCGGCGCGGTCTCTTGGGCGAAGGCGGGAAGGGTAACGAGCAGTGAGAGCAGCGCGACCGCCGTGCGAAGCGATCGAGGATGGACGAGAGCTTTCGAAACAGGCACCTGACGGAATTCTACTCGCTCTTGGCCGACTTCGTCTCGCCAAAGCGGCCCTCGGCCGCGACGGCGGAGGCCCGCGGGTGCGATTTGCGGTAAACGTCGATCAGCTGCGCGGCGTTCACGTGGGTGTAGCGCTGCGTGGTACTGAGGCGAGAGTGGCCGAGCAGTTCCTGGATCGCGCGGAGGTCGGCGCCGCGCTGTAACAGATGCGTCGCAAAGGAGTGACGCAGCGCGTGCGGGCTGATGCCCAGCCGCGTGCTGCACATCGCCACATAGCGGCGCAACATGCGATCAACGCTGCGGCCGCTGAGGCGACCACCACGGGCGTTCAGGAACAGCGGATCGATTGGGGTGCGGTGGCCGGCAGCAAGCAGCTTGCGGCGAGGCGCGATGGCGCGCCGGCGTCCGGCCCGATCCTGCCGCGCCGCGAGAATCACGGAGCGATCGGCCATCCATGCGCGTAAGGCCGTGGCGGTGTTCTGGTTGAACGGCAACAGGCGTTCCTTGCTGCCCTTGCCCATCACCCGCACCATTCGTCCCGACAGGTTGAGATCTTCCAAATTGATGCCGACCAGTTCGCTGAGCCGCAGACCCGAGGCGTAGAACAGCTCAAGAATGGCGCGATCGCGGCGCCCAAGCGGATCGGCGGTGCTCGGCGCCTCGATCAGGCGGGCCATCTCCGGCTCGGACAAATGGGTGGGGATGGTCTGATCGCGCTTGGGCGCGACGGCCATGGCCGTGGGGTCGTGTTCGATCAGTTCTTCGCGCCGCAGATACTTGACGAACGTGCGCAGCGCCGACAGCTTGCGCGCGACGGATGAGCGCGCCTTCCCGGCCTTGTTCAGTTCCGCCAGGTGCGACCGAACGGACGTGAGGTCGAGGTCGGCTGCAGTCAGCTCCGACATCTTGCGCTGCTGGTCGCCCGCGACCCACGCCAGGTATTGCGTGATGTCGCTGTCGTACGCGCGCACCGTGTGCGGCGACACGTGCCGATTCAGTTTGAGGTAGGCGAGAAATTCCTTCAGATGCTCACGCATGGGCCACCGGACCTACAGCCACAGACTGGGCACAGATTGGCCACCGATAATCTCAAGCCTCAAGCCCCAAGCCAACTCCACGCCACACATCGAGGTCGGCAAGTGCGCGTTCGGCAATCATCAGCTTCTTTTTCATCTTGTCGCGCGGCGGATCGTCGAGCGGCGGCATGATGCCGTGTGTGATGTTGGTGGGTTGATAGGTCTTCGGATCCGCATGCGACACGTAGTATGCGAGCGACCCAATCGCCGTATTGCGAGGCGGCGCTTGAGGCGCATCGCCACGCGCGATCGCGGCGGCGTTGCGGCCGGCAATCAGGCCGGAGGCCGCCGATTCGACGTAGCCCTCAACGCCCGAGACCTGGCCCGCAAACAACAGATCCGGGCGGTGCCGCGTCTGCCACGTCGGCAACAGCACCTTGGGCCCGCAGATATAGGTATTGCGGTGCACCATGCCAAAGCGCACGAACTCGGCGTTCTCAAGACCCGGAATCATTTTCAACAGGCGGGCCTGATCGCCCCATTTGATCTGGGTCTGAAACCCGACCAGGCTGTAGTGATCACCGGCCAGCGTGTCTTGCCGCAACTGAACGACGGCGTAGGGCAAGCGTCCCGTGCGCGGGTCTTTCAGGCCGACCGGCTTCATGGGCCCGAACCGCAGCGTGCCTTCGCCGCGGTGCGCCATCACTTCAATCGGCAGGCAGCCCTCAAAGAACTTTGTGTTGTCGAAGTCGTGAACCGTCGCCGACTCGGATGAGACCAGCGCCGCGTAGAAGGCGTCGTACTCGGCCTTGGTCATGGGACAGTTCAGGTAATCGCCCTCGTCGCTGGCCTCCAGCGCTTCGCCGGGGTTGGCGCTCCACACGTTGCGGCCCCAGCGAGAGGCGCGGAACACCTTCGACATGTCGATCGACTCGGCCAGCACGATCGGGCTGATGGCGTCATAGAACGCCAGGTGCTCTTCCCCGACCATCGCCTGGATGTCTTTCGACAGCGCATCAGAGGTGAGCGGCCCGGTCGCGATGATCACCGGCGACCACTCGCCGCCGGGCACCGCCGACACTTCCCCACGCTCGATGGTGATGCGCGGGTGCCCTTGCACCGCCTCGGTCATCGCCTTCGAAAAGGCATGACGATCAACGGCGAGTGCGGCGCCGGCCGGCACGCGTGTCGCATCGGCCGCGCGCATGACCAGCGAACCCAGCCGCCGCATCTCTTCCTTGATCAGGCCAACCGCGTTGTCGATCTTGTCGGCGCGAAACGAGTTGCTGCACACCAACTCGGCGAGCCCATCGGTCTGGTGCACAGCCGTGGGCCGCACCGGCCGCATCTCGTGGAGGGTGACGCCGGCGCCGGTTTCCGCCGCCTGCCAGGCGGCTTCACAGCCAGCCAGACCGCCACCAATAATGTGAATCACCAGGTCAGGATAACCGACTTGGGGCTTGAGGCTTGAGGCTTGAGGCTTGCGTGGCGGCACCCGTCCGGGTTGCCGCCACTGTGACCTGTGACAATGTGGAGGCAACCCTTCAGGGTTGCCTGACTAGCGTGCCGTCGCGAAGAACTCGCGCGTCAGCCGGCGCAACAGCGCGATCGAACCGAGCACGGCGATCAGGTTGGGAATGGCCATCAAGCCGTTGAGTGTGTCGGCCACATCCCACACGAGGTGCAGTGAACCCACCGCGCCAAGATAGATGAACACCAGCCAGACGATGCGGTACGGCATGGTCGCCTTGGGGCCGAACAGGTAGACGATGCCCGTTTCGCCGTAGTAGCTCCAGCCGATCACGGTGGAGAACGCAAACAGGACCAGGCTGGTCGTGACGACGACGTTGCCCCAGGTGCCTGGGAGTCCGACCGAGAACGCCTCGCCGGCGAGCGCGGCGCCGGTGCTGCCGCCCGACCACACCCCGGTAACGAGGATCGCCAGGCCCGTCGTCGTGCACACCAGGATCGTGTCAACGAACACCTCGAAGATGCCGTAGAGGCCCTGGCGGACGGGATGGTCCGTCTTCGCCGCCGCGTGCACCATGGGCGCGCTGCCTAGTCCCGCCTCGTTCGAGAACAGGCCGCGGGCAATGCCGTAGCGCATGGCCAGCATGATGGTGGAGCCGGCGAAGCCGCCGGTCGCCGCCGCGCCCGAGAAGGCGCTGGAGAACACCAGCGATAGCGCCCCCGGAATCTCGGCGGCAAAGCGCACGAGGATGAACAGGCCGCCCCCCAGATAGAAGATCGCCATGAAGGGCACCAGGTACTCGGTGAACTGGCCGATCCGCTTGATGCCGCCCAGGATGACCGTGGCCGTGAGGATGGCCAGCACCAGGCCGGTGATCGACGGGTCGACGCCGAACGAGGCCTGCAGGCTCGACGCCACCGAGTTCGATTGCACCATGTTGCCGATGCCGAACGCCGCCAGCGCGACAAAGCCCGCGAAGATGGCGCCGAGCCACGGCATGCCCATGCCCTTGCTGAGCACATACATGGCGCCGCCGCGCATTTGCCCGGTGCTGTCTTTCTCGCGGTAGTGCATCGCGATGACGATCTCGGCGAACTTGGTGCACATGCCGAGGACGCCGGACACCCAGAGCCAGAACAGGGCGCCCGGGCCGCCAATGGAAATCGCGGTGGCGACGCCGGCGATGTTACCGACGCCGACGGTTGACGCCAGCGCGGTGGCGACGGCCTGGAAGGGCGAGACCTCGCCAGGCCCGGCGGCCTTCTGCGTGAGCTTGCCGAGCACTTCGCGAAGGGCGAAGCCGAGATAGCGGAACTGGGCGCCGCCGGTGAGGATCGTGAGCAGCAGGCCGGTGCCGACCAGCAGCACGATCATCGGCCAGCCCCAGACGTATCCGTTCAACCAGCCGTTCGCAGCGGTAATCGACTCGATCATGTTGGCGATATCTTACCGGACCTTCTGAGTCTCGCCGGATTCTGAAACGGCCCGTTGGTCAACGGCCTCCTGAAGCCGGCGCACTTCGTCGAGAATCCCGATGAAGCGGCCGCCGAACGGGGTGAGCCGATACTCCACCTCGACGGGAGGCTTGTCGCCGAACACCGTGCGCTGCAAGATGCCGAACCGGGTCATCTTGCGCAGTCGCTCGTTCATCACCTTCGTGGACAGCCCTGGGCAAGCCCGAAGGAGCGCGCTGGGACGACGGTTGTCCCCGGCGCACAGTTGAAGTATGCGCACCGACCACTTGCAACCGACTATGTTTTCGACCATCGAGGCGACGGAGATGGAATCTGCTTCGGTTGGTTCGCGTTGCCCGCGGGCGGAGAAGTCGTTCTGGACCATTTCGTACCTACCTTACCGAAAGGTGCCTTCCTGACACGCGCCGACATGCCCGGTAGAGTTTCGGTGGACGAGGCGCAAACCAGCGCCCCGGCCCTCGACGAAACGAAAGGAAGCGACCCATGAAAGAAACGACCAGCATTCCCGGATACACCTACGGCACCGGCGTCGTGGCGCGATCCCCGGTGACGCTCGGCGACTTCGAACTGATGAAGAAGAGTGCCCTGTTCGGCGATGAAGACATCAAATACCTGCGCCTTTCCCACGACGTCGTGAAGGACCAGGTCGAGGCCATCCTCGATGTCTGGTACGGGTTCGTCGGTTCGACCCCGCACCTGCTCGCGTCGTTCACCGGCAAGGACGACGGCAAGCCGCTCGGCGACTACCTCGGCGCAGTCCGCAAGCGCTTCGGCCAGTGGATACTTGACACGGCCCGAGCGGAGTACGACCAGAAGTGGCTCGACTACCAGCACGAGATCGGCCTCCGCCACCACCGCACGAAGAAGAACCGCACCGACGCGGCCGCCTCGACCGGAATCATACCCTTCCGCGACCTGTTCCTGCTGATCTCCCCGGTAACGTTGACGCTCAAGCCATTCCTCTCGAAAGAGGCACATGCCGCCGAGGATGTCGAGAAGATGTCCGCCGCCTGGGTCAAGTCGTGCCTCTTGCAGGTGACGTTGTGGAGCCACCCGTACGTGAAGGACGGGGACTTCTGATGGAGCCGAGACCCGCCCCCGAGTTGCAAACGACGACGTGGCTCAACGCTCCGGAGCCCCTGAACCTTGAGCGGCTCCGGGGGCGGGTCGTGCTCCTGCACGCCTTTCAGATGCTCTGTCCCAGTTGCGTGGCGCATGGCATTCCACAAGCTCAGCGAGTCGCGGAGCTCTTCAAGAGCGCACCTCTGACGGTTATTGGGCTGCATACGGTCTTCGAGCACCATCAGGCGATGGGGCTCGAGTCGCTGCGCGCGTTCGTGCACGAGTACCGCGTCCGGTTTCCAGTCGGCATCGACGCTCCGAGTCCGGACGGCGACCCGATGCCCCGTACGATGCGCGCGTATGCGATGCGGGGCACGCCGACGACGCTCCTGATCGACGCGCGAGGTCGCCTGCGCCGACAGATCTTCGGCATCCATGACGACCTCCTGCTCGGGGCAGAGATCGGCACGTTGCTGGTCGAAGCAGAGCACTGCACCGACGCGAGAGTAACGATCGCGGCTGCAGCGACGGACCGATGTGCTGACGGTCGCTGCACGGTCGAGTAGGGCCAAGCGTCCTCGCCGTCGTGCTGGCATCGGTTGGTCCCTTGGTCAACGTGAGCGCTCAGCCGCAGCGCGAAGCGCCGTCGGCTGCAGCGCCTTGTTGGGCAGCCAAGTCCATCAGTCGGCGAAGTCTCGGATCGGAGAACTCTGTTGACCGAAGCCAACGATTCTCGTCGTCAACCGACATCGTCGAAATCTTGGCGCTGATGTCGTCGCGAATCGCACGAACCGCCTGAACGGCATCAAAGGTTTTCGTTGAGGTATTACTCATCGGCCAGTACCTCCCGGGGAGAACGAATCTCGAGCAGCGGGTAGCCCAAACGGGCGTTGACCCCATGGTACGCGTGAATCCGCGACAGGTTTACCACGTGCCTGAAATTCCAACTTACGAGAACGTCAACGTTTGCGATGGACGCAATGGCGATGTGCTGGGCATCGGCGAGCATGTTGGCGGGGAGAATCTTCTCGGCGAGATAACACCGGGCCAGTTCATCGGCCTTCGGTGTTAGGCGAACCGCCTCGATGTGGCCCTCCGGAATCCCCGCCAGCACGTCGCGTACCGCCAACGGAGCCGGTTCAAGCTCGCGAAGCGTCAGCTCCGAGAGAACGAGCGTGAAATCTCCGCGGACGAACCCGTCGAGGAGCCGCCTGGAATGGACGCGGAACTCCTCGTCCAGACATCCACCGATGACCGACGTGTCCGTGTAGATTCTGCGAACCACGGTCTCATTCTACGCTCGGGCCCGCGTGGCGCAACGCCTAGACCAGGACCAGTTGATTGTTGTCGATTCGCCAGCCTGCCCCAGGGGCGGCGCCCACCACCTCACGGCTTTGGTGCTTTGAGTTCGGTCGAAATGATCGCCCCTGGTTTGATTGGTCTTCGTCGGCCTAACGGTCCAAATGAGCCGCGCGCCGCTGCGACATGATGGCGCGGGGCTGTCGGCGCGTCGGCTCCATTTGGGTGTTATGCGGCCGTCGCGAGATTACGCGCTCTTCGTGCGCACGACCAAGTCGACCTCACAGTTGAGGACTTGGAGGAGCGCCAAGACTTGGTCAACCGACTTGCGGTAGTTGGTCTGGTCGAGAATCCGGTACAGTTGCGTCGCCGATGTGCCGAGCCGACGCACCAGTTCGCGTTTCGAGAGCGGACTCGCATTGGCTCGCTTCTGTGCTTCGATCGTGAGCCGATAGAGCAAGAGGTTCCGCAGATAGCTGGGATCCTGGTTGTACTCGAGCACCTGCTCCACGTGTACCGTTCCGGTGCGCCCGGAGTCGAGCACATAGGTGAAGGCCTCCCGACCAACCTCCTCATCCAAGAAACTCTCCCGGACGGGATCCGCGACCGTCGGCCTCGGGTATGCCCGAGAAAACGGCAACACCAGTGTCTTCGTCGAGGTGCGAATCTCGAACGTCTTCTTACGGTTGTTGTGCTTGACGGCCCGGATCTTCACAGTTCGCCCTCCGCTTCGAGTTCGGCAATCAACGCCAGGATCCGGCGTGACGCGACACCTTTCATCGCGGTCCGGTTGTCCAGATCCCATTTCACGACCAGCTTGGCGTCCCGATACACGTGCACATGCCGAGGAGGGTGGTCACCTTTCCAGGTGATGAACACGTAACCGCCTCGTCGGTGTTTGCCCACGAGAATATGATGTTACCACAGGAGGTAACACTTGCGAATCTGAGGCGTTGCCTGACTTCTTGTCCGCATAACGTCATATGGGTGTCCGGCGCCAATTGCTGGTCAGTCAATCGCTGCGCCAGCATCTGGCCTCCGGAGCCAACCCCAATCGCGCGGATTATCGCTGCCTTTCCCACCGCCCGCAAGTCATTCTGGTGCAACGACTCGCGCCATCTCCACGGCTGCTGAACCCGCGAATTGGCGCGGGCGCCATATGGCGGAATTTCCGGGGATAGGCGGACGGCCACAATCCCAGGATTGGCCGCAACCGTGGTTGCCAAGCCGCCAACTGTAGTTGACACAAAACCCGGCTGCCCAACGTTCTTGAATTGCCTAACCCGATGCTGCGCAACGAGTAGTACGCGGGCGGCGGCGTGGCACGCACCTTGCCCCTCACGGCATCGAGGTGGCACATGCGCGAGCTCGAGTCTTCGCTTCAGGAGTTCGGCGAGTTCCTACTGAGAGGCCAGTTGGCGCGACCGGCCGCGGCTCCCTACTTCGTACGCTGGGTGCGACGGTTCCTCGTGCGCCCCGCTTCGGATCAACCACTGACGGACCAGGTGCGCACGTTCTGCGAAGACCTGGAGCGCAACGGTGCGACCGAAGATTGGCAGGTGCGCCAGGCCGATCAGGCCCTTCGCATCTACTTCGTCAACTTCCTCAAGCGAACGGACTGGGATCGGCAGCCAACCAACACGGTCGTCGATGAACAGGGGCAGACCAGTCCGTTGGCCGCGATGGCGCAACTGCGGTTGCGCATACGAACGCGCCACTACTCGTATCGCACGGAGTGCACCTATGTGGACTGGGTGCGGCGGTTTCTTGACTATGCCGCCCAGCAGCAGGGGGTTCCGCACCCCCGCGTGGCAACGGCAGTGGTGCGCGACTACTTGACACACCTGGCGGTGCACCGCCGCGTCTCAGCCAGTACGCAGAACCAGGCGTTCTGCGCGATTCTGTTCCTGTGTCGCGAAGTGCTGGGCGTGAACCTTGAAAGTGTCGCCACTGCGGTGAAGGCCAAGCGCGGCGACCACCTGCCGGTGGTCTTGAGCATTCCCGAGACACTCTCGTTGCTGGACGCTATGGCAGGCATCCCCCGGCTGATGGCTGCGCTCATCTACGGTGGCGGTCTCCGCGTGTCCGAGTGCTGCGAACTCCGAATCAAAGACATCGACTTCGATCAGGGACTCGTCATCGTCCGCCGAGGCAAGGGCGACAAGGACCGCTCGACACTTCTCGCCGAACCCCAGAAAGCGCGCATCCACAAGCCCGTGTCTGTCCACACGCTCCGACACAGTTTCGCCACCCATCTGCTGCTGAACGGAGTGGACATCAGGCAAATCCAGGAATACCTCGGGCACGCCAACGTCGAGACGACGATGATCTACACCCACGTTGTGAAGGAATTCCGCACGCCCGCTCGCAGCCCGCTCGACATGATTCACGCGCGCACGCCTGCGAAGGGATCCGGGCATGTGCAATGACGATGGTAGGATGCCCGAATGGAGGGGAGGGACGCGATGCCGGACGCGGTTCGTACCACGGCCAGGCTCACCTGCGACGATCTGGTCGCGATGTTTCCAGAGGACGACGGCGTCCACCGGGAGCTTATCGACGGGGAGGTCTTCGTGACGCCCTCACCGGCCAACCGGCACCAGACACTCTCCCTGCGACTGACGCTGGCGCTCGGGAACCACCTTGAGGCGCACCCAGAACAAGGTACCCTGTTCGTCGCAAGATTCGATGTGGTGATGAGCCGCTTCGACGTTGTGGAACCGGATCTGCTCGTCGTACTCGGCGACCAGCGGGACATCCTCACCGACCAGAATGTGCAAGGCGCTCCTGGTCTCGTCGTCGAGATCCTGTCGCCGGGCACACGTAAGCGCGACCTGACGATCAAACGTCAGCTGTTTGATCGCGAAGGCGTGCGCGAATATTGGATTGTGGATCCCGACCGCAACCACGTCGCGGTCTATCGGCGAGGTGCTGATGGTTCGTTTCCGCTGGCGCTCACGCTCGCCGCCAAGAACGCCGGGACGCTGACGACGCCGCTGCTTCCGGGGTGGGCGCTGCAGCTCGAGCGGTTGTTCCGTTAGTTCTCCGCTTTCTTTGCCTTCTTGGCGGCCTTCTTCTTGGCCGGGGCCTTCGCCGCCTTGCGGCCACGAGCCGGCTTCTTCGACTTCGACATGCCTTCGCGCGCCGACAGCAGTTCCACCGCAGCCGCCATCGTCACCGCTTCGACCTGCGTACCCTTCGGCACCGAGGCGTTGGTGGTGCCATCGCTGACGTAGGGGCCATAGCGGCCGTCGAGAATGCGGACGTTCTCGCCGCTGGTGGGATGCTTGCCGAGCGCCTTCAGTTCCTTGGGTTCTGACCGCTGACGACGACCCGACTTCTTCGGCTGCAGTAACAGTTCCTTCGCGCGCTCCAGCGTGATCGCGTAGACATCGTCCGTCTCTTCGAGCGAGCGGAACTCGGTGCCCTGCTTCACGTACGGGCCGAAGCGGCCGACGTTCGAGAGAATGGCTTCGCCGTCTTCGCCGATGCCGAGTTCGCGCGGCAGCGACAGCAGCTTGAGCGCCACGTCGAGGGTGATCGTCTCTTCCGTGTGGTCGCGGCCGAGCGACGCGCGACGCGGCTTGATCTCGCGGTCTTCCGGCGTCTCGCCGAGTTGCACGTAGGCGCCGAAGCGGCCATGCATGATGTAAACGTGCTGGCTGCTGGCGGGATCAACACCAAGCGACTTCGGCCCTTGAGCCTTGGCCTTGAGCAGCGCGATCGCTTTCTCCAGCGTCAGATCGGCCGGCGCCAGATCTTCCGGCAGCGAGGCGCGCGGACCGTTGTCGGCCTGCGAACCCATCTGCAAGAACGGTCCGTAGCGGCCAATGCGCACGCGAATGGGCAGGTTGCTTTCCGGATCAATCCCCAACTCGATGATCGGGTACTCGATCGCCTGGCCCTTGTCCTCGACGAGGTGCTCGAGGCCGGGATGCTTGCCGTCGCCGCGATAGAACTCGGCGAGGAACACCAGCCAGTCCTTCTCACCGTTGGAGATCTTGTCGAGAATCTCTTCCATCTCGGCGGTGAAGGCGAGGTCGACGTAGTCGCCGAAGTGGTTGCGCAACAAGCGCGTGACGGCGAACGCGGTGAAGCTGGGCACCAGCGCCTTGCCCTGGCGCGAGATGTAGCCGCGACGCTGAATCGTAGCCACCGTCGGGGCATAGGTCGACGGCCGGCCGATGCCTTCTTCTTCGAGCTTCTTCACCAGCGAGGCTTCGGTATAGCGCGCGGGCGGTGAGGTCTGGTGGCCTTTGGCATCGAGGGCCAGCAGGATCAGATCCTGATCCAGCTGGTCGGGCGAGAACACTTGATCGCCGACCGACAGCTTCGGCAGCACGGTGTCCTGCTCAAGCAGTTCAGCCGACGGATCGTCCGAGCCCTCGACGTAGGCACGCAGGTAGCCGGCAAACTCCATGGCCTTGCCGCTGGCGTTGAACGTCGCCGGCGTGCCATTGCTGGTCTCACCGGTAATCTCCACCGCGGTGCGCAACAGCTTGGCGTCGGCCATCTGCGACGCCACGGCGCGCTTCCACACCAGGTCATAGATGCGCATCTCGTCGCTTTCGAGAATGCGTTCGAGCGACGCCGGCGTGCGACGGAAGTCGGTGGGGCGGATCGCTTCGTGCGCTTCCTGCGCGTTGCGCACCTTGGTCTGGTACTGGCGCGGTCCCTTGTGGAAGTCAGCGCCATACAACTCGACCACCGCGTGCTCCGCTTCCACCAGCGCCTTGTTGCTGAGCGTGGTCGAGTCGGTTCGGTGATACGAGATCAAGCCTTCGAGCTCGCCGTCGCCGAGGTCCATGCCCTGGAACAACCGCTGCGCGATCTGCATGGTGCGCTCGGACGAGAAACTCAGCTTGCGGTTGGCTTCCTGCTGCAGCGTGGAGGTCGTGAACGGCGGTGACGGCCGCTGCGTGTACGGCTTCTCTTCAACGCTCGTCACCGACCATGGCAACTTGCGCATCAGCGTTTCACGGAACTCCGTGGCGGTCTTCTCGTCGAGCAAGCGGACCGTGCTGGACTCGAGCACACCCTTGCTGTCGAAGTCCTTGCCGGTGGCAATGCGCTGGCCGCCAATCTTGGCGAGGGTGGCCGGGAACTGAATCGCGCCGCCGCGCAGCTTCGCCTCGAGATCCCAATAGCTCGCGGTGCGGAACGCCAGGCGTTCTTCTTCGCGCTCCACGATCACGCGGACCGCGACGCTCTGCACGCGACCGGCGCTGAGACCGGTCTGCACTTTCTTCCACAAGACCGGCGACAACGTGTAGCCGTACAGGCGATCGAGAATGCGACGGCTTTCCTGCGCGCGCACCAGATTCTCGTCGACGTCGTGCTGTTCGGCCAGCGCCGCCTTCACGGCCTCTTCGGTGATCTCGTGAAAGACAATGCGACGGACCTTGACCTTGGGCTTCAGCAACTCTTTCAAGTGCCAGCTGATGGCTTCGCCTTCACGGTCAGGGTCGGTGGCGAGAATCAGTTCAGACGCGTCCTTCATCGCGGCCTTGAGGGCCGTGACGTTCTTCTTCTTGTCGCCGGGAACGACGTAATACGGCGTGAAGTCGCCATCGGTGTCAATACCGAGCCGGCCCCACGACTTGCCCTTGATCTCCGCCGGAACCTCGGCGGCCGATTCCGGCAAATCGCGGATGTGGCCGTAACTGGCCTCGACCCGGTACTTCTTGCCCAGGAAACGAGCGAGGGTCCGGGCTTTGGCCGGGGATTCGACAATCACTAACGGTATCGGCATCGACTTTTTTGGATTCCGGAAAGGCCTAACGTTAGCACGGCTAAATTTTCCGGGACTTCTGTGTCTTGGGTGTCATCTGCGGCTCTTGGCCGTCTGTGTCCGAATGAAGCGACCCGATCCAATTCGCCGAATATCACCGGTCAGCTCCCATTCGAGGAGCCGGGCCAGTGCGTCGCCGGCCGAAATCTTCAGCTCGGCAGCAATGTCATCTACCGTGAATTCAACGGTTTCCGGGTTTTCTCGCAAGGCGCCCCCGGTGTGGCCAATCCCGAGCTCCTGCAGGATATCGACTGCAGACTCGACGAGCTTTGCCCCATCCTTCAACAACGCGTGGGCGCCGCGATTGCGTCCCCCAGCGGTCAGACCGGGCATGGCCATGACGTCGCGGCCCTGATCGGCGGCCAGGCGCGCGGTAATCAGCGACCCGCTTTTCTCTGCGGCCTCGACCACCAGCACCGCCCGCGACAGCCCACTGATGATGCGATTGCGCTTCGGGAAGTTTCCGGGGAACGGCAGGGTGCCCGGGGGAAACTCGCTCAACAGCAACCCGCTGCGGCCGATGCGCTCGAACAACGCCGCGTTCTCGGGGGGATAGATCTGGTCGAGGCCGGTACCCAACACGGCGATGGTGGTGCCTCCGGCATCGAGCGCTCCGGTGTGCGCGGCGGCATCCACCCCTCGCGCGAGGCCACTGGCAATGACGATGCCCGCGCGTGCGAGATCACCGGCAATGGCCTCGGCCGCCGCCACCCCTTCGCGTGACGCGGTGCGGGCGCCAACGACGGCCACCACAGTCCTGTCACAGATCGACAAATCGCCGCGGAACCACAGGACGTGAGGCGGATTGGTAATTTCGGCGAGCAGAGACGGGAACACCGACGAGCCGAGCCGTATGGAATCCATTTGGAACCCCGGCTGACGACCGCCTGACCTGCCGACGACGATAACCCCACCGTGGCAAGTTGTCTATCCCTTGCTTCGGCGGGCGACGTCGGACTGTGACCGAATGTTAGCTTGCCGACCCCGTGGTAGGCCGATATAGTGCGAGAGAGTATCCATGTCTGTCCGCCCTCTGGTATTGGCACTGTTCCTGGTCGTGACGTCGGCGCCACACGCGTGGGCCGAGCAGCGGGGTCAGGCCAAGGAACAGGTCGAGTTCGGCATCCAGGTAGCGCAGCGCGGTCTGTGGAAAGAGGCGATTTATCGCTGGGAGCGCGCCACCCAGCTGGATCCCACTTACGCCGCAGCGTTCAATAACCTCGCAGTGGCCTACGAGCACGAGGGTCAGTTGGCGAAAGCGCGAGAGGCTTACGAAAAAGCACTCGCGATCGAACCCAATAATGCGCTCGTCCGGCAGAACTACGACCTGTTCAAGGAAATCAATGACCGCGCGGCTCAGAAAGACGGCGCTCAGTCTTAGCCTGGGGCTAGTGGCTGCCCTCGTGGCGTGCACGAGCTACATCGAGATCCCGATTGAAACGCCGATCCAGCCCAAGCTGGATGTCTCGGCCTTTCAGCGCATCTTCATCGCCGGCTTCATTGCCGGTGCCAACGAAGATGTCGACGCCAACATGGAAACCGTACGCCTGTTGCGCAGCCAGTTGCGTAACAAGGGCGTCATGCGCGTGATCGATGCCGACACGCTGCCGCTGCTGGAAGTCGCCAAGCAGAGCGGCGAGGCCAGCACGCCGCCGGTGCCCGATCCGCAGGCGGCCACGCCGCCGGTGCAGGAGCCGGATCCCAACAAGGCGCCCGTGCTCAACGAGGAGAAAGACCTCGAACCCTACAATCACATCTTCGCGAACGTCGCCTATTGGAAGCGGATCGGCGAGGAGTTCCAGCAGCCGCTGATCGTCACTGGCACAGTGCTGTTCGCGCCGCAACAGCGGTCTGGATTCGTCCAGCGCGAACAGGAAGTCTACGACTCGTTCGGCCGTCGCCAGGTGGTGCCCGTGCGCACCTACATGGAACGGAAGGGCTTTGTCCTGCGGCCGACGTTTATCTTCATCGACGGGCGGACCGGCGAAACCCTGCACACCGAGACGTTCCGGGAAGAGATTCTCTACAACGCCAACCAGCAGACCCCGGCCCTGTCGTCCTATTTCGAGCTCATGGATCGGCTGCTCCCGGCCTTCCTTAACACCTTGAGCGCACAGAAGATAAAGGGAACCCGGACCCTTCTCAAGTAGGGTCCGGCTTTAGCCGGACCGACGGCTTGTGCTATCCTTTGGAGTTCACTAACTCCGGAGATTCCAACGTGTTTGCAATCATTCAGGCCTCGGGCCGCCAATTCCGTGTCGAGACCGGCGCCATCATCGCCATCGACGGCCACAACGCTGGCGAAGCCGGCGGCGAAGTGTCGTTCGACCAGGTCCTCCTCGTCAGCAATGACGCGGGCGACGTGACCGCGGGTACGCCGTTCGTGACCGGCGCCAAGGTCTTGGGCGTCATCGGCGAGCTCGACAAGACCAAGAAAATCCGCGTGTTCAAGAAGAAGCGGCGCAAACAGTACCGTCGGACGAAGGGCCATCGCAGCCTGCTGACGCGCGTTCGCATCACCGACATTCAGGTGTAAGTGCAATGGCAACTAAAAAAGGTCAGGGCTCCTCTCGTAACGGCCGCGACAGCAACTCGCAGCGGCTCGGCGTCAAGCGCTTCGAAGGTAACCTCGTCACCGGGGGGTCGATTCTCGTGCGCCAGCGCGGCCGCAAGTACCAGCCCGGGCTGAACGTCGGCCTCGGCAAGGACGACACGCTGTTTGCGAAAGTCACCGGCAAGGTGAAGTTCGAAGACCACGGTCAGCGCGGACGCTTCATCTCGGTCCACCCGGTCGAGTAACCAAGTAAGTGTTCGTCGACGAAGTCGACATCCACATCAAGGCTGGTGACGGAGGCGGGGGTTCCCTCAGCTTCCGTCGCGAGAAATTCGTCCCCAAGGGCGGACCGGATGGCGGCAACGGCGGTGGCGGCGGCTCGGTCTTCCTCGTCGCCGATCCCCATCGCAACACGCTCGTCCATTTCCGCTTTAATCCCGACTACAAGGCGCAACGTGGCGGCAACGGCGCTGGCGCCCTGCGTACCGGACGCGGCGGCCGCGATCTGGAGATCCCGGTCCCGGTCGGCACACTGGTCTTCAAGGTCGATCTCGCAACCGGCGAGAAGCAGCAGGCCGCCGACCTGACCACGATTGGCCAGCGGGTGATGCTGGCCAAGGGCGGTCGCGGCGGGTTGGGCAACGCCCACTTCGCCACCTCGACCAACCGCGCGCCACGCAAGGTGCAGCCGGGCGAACCAGGCGAAGAATTCAACCTGCACCTCAAGCTGAAGCTGCTGGCCGATGTCGGCCTGGTCGGCTATCCCAATGCCGGCAAGTCGACGCTGATCTCGGTCATCTCGGCGGCCAAGCCAAAGATCGCGGCGTACCCATTCACCACCCTCACCCCCAATCTCGGGGTCGTTGCGCTCAGCGGCGACCGCGACTTCGTCGTCGCTGACGTGCCAGGGTTGATCGAGGGCGCGCACGAAGGACACGGCCTCGGCCATCAGTTCCTGCGTCACATTGAGCGCACCAAGGTGATCATCCACCTGGTAGATGTCTCGGGCGCCTCGGGCCGCGACCCGGTCAAGGACCTCGACACCATCCGCAAGGAACTCGAGCTCTACAACCCCGAGCTGCTTAAAAAACCGCATCTGGTCGCGGCCAACAAGATCGACGCGGTGGACGATCCGAAGCGCATCACCGCGCTCGAGAAGCGGGCGAAGAAACTGAAACTGCAGTTCTTCCAGATTTCCGCCGTCGCCGGTACGGGCGTCAAGGAACTGATTGAAACGGCCTGGCCGATCATCGCCGCGGCGCGCGAGCTCGAAGCGAAAGCCGCGGCGCTCGGCGACGACGACGTGTCGCCAGCGGCCACGGCACAGGCAGAGGACGAGCGTGAGGTGCCGGCGGACTACAACCCCGCGCTGATGCCGCCCCTGCGCAGCGGCACACCCAAGAAGCGATGACGCTCGGCGTCCTCGGCGGCACGTTCGATCCCATTCACAACGGTCACATCGCGGCGGGACGACAGGCCCAGGCGGCGCTGCAGCTCGACGGCGTGACGCTCGTGCCCTCGCGGGTACCGCCCCATCGGACCGCAGGTCTCGGCGCGTCACCGGACGCGCGCCTGGCAATGGCGCAGCTGGCAGCCGCTGAACAGCCGGGTTGGACGGCATCGGACATCGAGCTCAAGCGCGAGGGGCCGTCGTACACCTTCGACACGCTGACGGAGCTCGGCGCGACGTCGACATGGAAATTTTTCTTCATCATTGGTGCCGACGCGTTCGCAGAAATTGCTACCTGGTCACGCTACCCCGCCGTCCTCGACCTCGCCCACTTCGCCGTCGTCGCCCGGCCCGGAATCACGCTAGACTCATTGCAGAAGCGATTGCCCGACCTTGCTCAACGCATGACGACTCTGGACTCGTTCAAGCCCCAAGCCTCAAGCCCCAAGCCTGGCGACAAAACCCGCATCATTTTGATTGAAACGAGCACGCCAGACGTGTCATCGACCGAGATTCGGCGTCGCGTCCGCGCCGGTGACAGCATCCACGGGATGGTGCCCGAATCCGTCGCCGCATACATCTCCACCCATCGTCTGTACGTAGAGGCGGGTCGGTAGACCCGCCTGGTTCAACTGGAAAGCACCTTGCATGGCTAAAACTCCGAGTCCGCGGAAACCCAAGACCCGCCTTCGCCAAGGCTCCGGCGCGGCAGGCCCGCTTCGCCAAGGCTCCGGCGCGGCAGGCCCGCTTCGCCAAGGCTCCGGCGAGGCAAGCACGCTACGCCAAGGCTCCGGCGAGGCAAGCACGAAGGTGGCGTCGCCGCGCCGGCCCAAGTTGCCGAAATCGATCCAGGCCGTAGTGACAGCGGCGCAGGACAAGAAGGCCACCGGTATGGTGGTGCTCGACCTGAAGAAGGCCGGCGCGTTCACGGACTATTTCGTGATCTGCTCAGGCGCGAATCCGCGACAGGTGCAAGCCATTGCCGACTCGATTGAAGAAGCCCTCAAGGGCCAGAAGCAGCGTCCGTCGCTCGTGGAAGGCTACGCGCGCGCGGAGTGGGTGCTGCTCGATTACTTTGATTTCGTGGTCCACGTGTTTTCGAAACAGGCGCGTGACTTCTACGCCCTCGACCGCCTGTGGGGCAGCGCCGTGCGTCACGAGCTTCCTGACCAGGACTGACTCCCCGACCCGCCCCGAGGTGCGCCCATGAACTGGCGCACCCTCGCCGACTCCTTTCTCTCCTCCCTCTTCGAGCCGCCGTGCGCCGCCTGCGCGCAGGTGCTGTCTTCGCCGCTGGACGGCGCGGTTTGCCAGCGCTGCTGGGCCTCGATCCGCCGGGGCGCGCTGAACGAGCGCTTCGCGGGCCGGCATGCCGTGGACTGGGCCTGTGCAGTCGATCACTACGAAGGGCGCCTGCGCGACATCATTCATGCCTTGAAATACGAACGACGGCGTTCGATTGCCAAGCCGCTCGGCGGCCTGATGCGCGAGAGCGGTGCCGCGCTGTTGCAGGATGTGGACCTGGTGGTTCCCGTGCCGCTGCATCCACGCCGTCTGCGCGACCGCGGCTTCAACCAGGCGGAGGATCTCGCGCGACAGCTTGGGCTGCCGGTGGTCGGCCTCTTGCAGCGCGTGAAATTTACGACCTCGCAGATCGAGCTGCCCGCCGAGGAGCGTCACCAGAATGTGCGTGATGCGTTCGCGCTGACAGGCAACCCTAAAGGATTGCCCCCACAGTTCGCGCTGACAGGCAACCCTAAAGGATTGCCCCCACAATTCGCGATGACAGGCAACCCTGAAGGGTTGCCCCCACAATTCGCGATGACAGGCAACCCTGAAGGATTGCCTCCACAGTTCGCGATGACAGGCAACCCTGAAGGATTGCCTCCACAATTCACACGATCACTCGGTGGAGGCAACCCTTCAGGGTTGCCTGAAGTCGTCGTGCTGGTGGACGATGTCTCGACGACGGGGGCAACGCTGGAGGCGTGTGCGCGGGTGTTGAAAGCGGCTGGCGTGAGAGAAGTGCGGGCGCTTACAGCAGCCCGAGTCGCCACCGGACGGCGGTGAGCACGTCGGCCGATACGGCGTCCTTGTCGCGGGCGCCGTCAAGGTGCACCCAATCGGCGTTGCCGCTGGCCTGGCGAATGTAGCTTTCGCGCACGCGGCCCAGCAGCGGCAGGTCGCGCTCGAACTTGTCACGCGCGACCTGCTTGCGGTTCAGCGACGCATCGGGCGGGATGTCGAGTAACAAAGTCAAGGACGGCTGCGGCAGGCGGCGCTGGATCGCTGATAGCCACGACGCGTCCAGGCCCTGTGCCTCGCCGTAGGCGATGCTCGACGCGAGGTAGCGATCGCACACGACCATGCGGCCTTCGTCAAGCCACTGCAATATCTGCGGCCGGAACTCGAAGCGGTTGGCGATGTAGAGCAACTGCAGCGTATCGGGATCGTAGTGGCGTGCGCCCTGCAGCGCGTGGCCGATCTCGGTGCCAATGGCGGTGGTGTATTCCGGGAACGTCAGGAACTCGGCGCGCAGTCCCGCCGCACGGAAGGCCGCGAGCAGTCGTTCCGCCTGCGTCTGCTTACCGCTTTGATCGAGGCCTTCGAAGGCAATTACCTGGCCGGCGGGCTTGAGCGTCATTCGGTTTCGAGGGCGAGCAGTTCGTCGAGCGTTTGGCGGCGGCGGATGACGCGCCAGTCGCCGCGCTCGACCATCACTTCCGGTGAGAGGGGACGGCGCAAATAGGTGTGGCCCATGCCCGCGCCGTAGGCGCCCACGTCTCGCACCAGCAGCAGGTCGTCGACTTCGACCGGCGCCAGCAGTCGATCGCGCGCGTACGCGTCAGTACTTTCGCAGATCGGACCGACCACATCCACCGGACCAGGTTCACCGGCCCGTAGTACCACTGGCTCAATGCGATGGAACGCACTGTAAAGGGCCGGGCGCATCAGCTCGGTCATGCCGGCATCCACCACGACGAAACGCTTGGCACCGGGAAACTGCTTGACGTCGACCACGGTCGTCAGCAGCACGCCGGCCGGACCCACGAGGACACGGCCGGGCTCGATGGCGATCTTGAGACCGCTGCCCTTGGTCGCCGTGACCAGGGCGCGCACGTAGTCAGCAGGATTGACGACCGGGCCGCCGTCGTAGGAAATGCCAAGCCCGCCGCCCATGTCGAGATGCTGCAGGTGAATCCCCTCGTCTCGCAGTGAATGCGCCAACGCCACCACGGCCTCGGCGGCGCGGCTGAGCGGGTCGAGGGTGGTGATCTGCGAGCCGATGTGCACATGAGCGCCCACCGGCAGCAGCCCGCTGCGGCCGGCCATCTCACGGAACAACGCGGGTGCTTCATCAATCGGCACACCGAACTTGTTGGAGCGCAGCCCGGTGGAAATATGCGGATGGCTCCTGGCGTCGATGTCGGGGTTCACGCGCAACGCCACGCGCGCGGTGGTGCCCTGGGCGATGGCCCGGGCATCAATCCGGTTCAGTTCGCCCGGCGATTCGACGTTGATGGCCAGCAAGCCGAGGGCGACCGCCCGATCGATCTCCGCGGCGCTCTTGCCGACACCCGTGAACACGATCTGATCGGGGCGAAAGCCGCACCGCAGGGCAACATCCACCTCGCCGAGCGAGTTGGCATCGGCATGGGCGCCAAGGCCCTGCAGCAGGCGCACGACCGCCAGCGCCGAGTTGGCCTTCAGCGCATAGTGAATGGCGTGCGGGTAGCCGTCGAACGCCTCATCCAGGGTGGCATAGGCGGCGCGAATGAGATCGGCGTCGTAGACGTAGCACGGCGTGCCGACGGCGGCGGCGATGTCCTGCAGCCGGGACGTGGATGCCTCCGCCGTCGCGCCACGCGCTTTGGCGTACAGGTCTGGAGTCGTCGAAGGAGTGGTGGCGGCCACGGGCGTGATCTTATCGTGCCAGCGCTCTGTCGCGCTAATCGGATTGCGGTAGCAGCGATCCCGGCGCGGCCGTGACGATCCCGTCACGTGGCGGTGGTTCAATATCGGCGATGACCATTGCCCGTGCCCGTCTCCTCGTGGTGGTTGCCGCCGGCCTGGCGGCCGCGGCGGCCGCGAAAGATCCCGACCGTCGCTGGCTGGCGGGCGACTCGCACATCCACAGTCAGTGGAGCCCCGGCTACGACCGCACCCAGAGTCCGCCGGTGCCGCTGAAGGGGGAAGATGCCCTCTACCCGACACCCGTGAACGCGCAGATGGCGCAACGGTTCGGCCTGAGCTGGATGGTCACGACCGATCACGGCGGGCCCAACCACTCGAAGTTCAATCGCGAGCACGCCTACCCCGAGCTGCAACTCTCACGCACCTCGGTGCCGGAGGTGTTGCAGTTTTATGGCATGGAGATCAACCTCCCCGCGATGGACCATCACACGCTGATCATTCCCTACTCAGCGTCCGAGGCTGACGCGCTGTTCGACATCGAAAGCCGCTTCGACGCCAACGAGGCGTGGCCAGCAGATCCCGCTCGCAACACCGAGGCCGCCGCGCTCGAGGCGTTGCGCCACATGCGGGAGCTCTCTCCACGGCCGTTGATGTTTGCGAATCACCCGTCCCGCTCGGCGAAGGCGGTCGGCGTCTACGGCGTGGACGAGCCGCGCGAACTGCGACGCAACCACGATGCGGCTCCCGAGGTGTATCGCGGGATGGAAGGCGCGCCCGGGCACCAGGCCGGCGGATTGGCGCCAGACGGATCGCCGAAACGTAACGCCGCCGGCCAGCCGGCCGGCGCGCGCGGGGGCTACAGCAACACCGGCGCTGGCACGTTCGGCGGCTTCGACCAGATGACCGCCATCGTGGGTGGCCTGTGGGATTCGCTGCTCGGTGAGGGCCGCCGCTTCTGGATTGTCGCCACCTCGGACTCGCACGTGCACTATACCCAGGCTCCGCGCGCAGGATCCGATTTCTGGCCGGGCGAGTTTCACAAGACGTATGTTCTGGCACGCAAGACCTACGACGATGTGCTCGGTGGCCTGCGCGAAGGCCGCGTCTTCACGGTCGCGGGCGACTTGATCTCCGAACTGGAGGTCGAGGCGCGGGCCGGGCGGGCCCGGGCGGGCCTGGGAGAGACCTTGCCGGCCGCGGCAGGTGCCCGGGTGAAGGTGCGGGTCAGGTTTCGCGACCCCGACGCGCCGAATGCGCGCGGCGACCGCCCGGCGGTCAATCGCGTCGATGTCATCGTCGGCGACATCCTCGGACCCGGGGCCGACGCCACGGGCGACAAGAACCCCAGCACGCGCGTGATCGCGCGGCTGGATCGCAGCCGATGGAAACACCAGGGCGAGTGGCGCGAGTTCGACCTCACGTTGCCGGCACTCACCGGCAGTGCCTATGTTCGGCTGCGCGGGACCAACGGGGCCGACCTCGAACCGGTGATGGATGCCGCGGGCGAGAACCCGTGGCTCGACCTGTGGTTCTACTCCAATCCGGTGTTCATCGACATGCGCTGAGGTGATGGCCGGGCTGGCGAGCGACCGCCGGCTCCGGCGCGCGCGACGCACGACCGGCGGCGACAGAATGATATGATTCCGGGTCGGGGACGGCTCGGTCCTCAGCCCACTGACACATGCCTGATCCCTCGTCATCGCCTACCGAAGCCATCGACACGCTCATCGCGAGCTGCCTGGGCGGCGACCAGATCGCGTGGGAAGACATCGTGCGCCAGCACCGGCGCAAGGTCTTCAACATCGCCTATAAGTTCACCGGGCGGCACGACGAGGCGGAAGACCTGACGCAGGACGTCTTCCTCAAGATCTTCAAGTCGCTGCACACGTTCGACCGCCGGGCCAACTTCCAGACCTGGCTGGTGAGCGTCAGCCGCAACCTGTGCATCGACCACTACCGCAGCGTCCGCAAGGAGCGCGAGACCATTGACCGCGACGTCGACGCCGGCGAGTTGACCCCCTCGGCGCCAGGCCAGAACGCGTATCAGGCGCTGGAGCAGGCCGATCGCGTCGAGCTGCTGCGCAAGGCGATGGCGGAACTGCCGCCGACGCTGCGCGAGGCGGTGGTCAAGCGCGACCTCCAGGAACTGTCGTACCAGGAAATCGCCGATCAGCTGAACTTGCCGGAAGGCACCGTGAAGTCGCGCATCAATCGCGGACGCACCGAACTGGCTCGCCAGGTGCAACGCATTCGAGAGGAAGACGAAAGGGTAACCGGATGAATCTCACGACCGATCGTGCTCAAGGCGTCGCCATTGTCCGCATTGGCGAGACGCGACTGATGTATCCGCTGCTGGCCGATTTTTCCGGTGCGGTGATGTCGCTGCTCACCGGCGGTGACAAGAAGGTGATGATCGACCTGTCGAAGGTGACCTACGTCGACTCGGCCACCATCGGCTGCCTGATGGACCTGTATCGCCAGACCTCGGCGGCGGGCGGCGAGCTGCGGCTGGCCGGCGTCAACAAGCGGGTTGAAACCATGCTGACGATGACCGGCGCGCACAACTTCCTCAAGATGTTCCCGGACGAGGCGGGCGCGCTTCAGAGCTTCGGAGCCTAGGCCACCGATGACACAGATTACACAGATGGGAATCTGGCCATGAGAAGCATCAAGACGACATCCGGCACCGAGATCGCCCTCGATGGCGATTTGCTCGCCGTGCTCGAGGCGCTGTTCCACGAAGTGACCGCCAAGAAAGAACTGGAGCGGTCGTACGAAGACATGAACCGCGAGATCAATCACTTGATTGGCCAGCTCACGGACGAGGAGCGGCGCGCCTATCTTGCGGAAAGCCTGTTCCTGAACCAGGTGAAGTACGAGAACGACAAGCTCGAAGCGTATCTGAAGAAGATCGGCAAGAGTTGAAAGTTGAAGGTTAGGCACTAAGAGACCTGTCATGTCGCTCAACTATCAGGCGACCCGTTTTTCGTGTTCGTGGCCGTGGTCGATTGGCGTGCTGCTGTGCGATGGCCGCATGGTGTGCGGCTGCGCCGATCCCTATGCCAAGCGCGTTCTGGGCGACACCCGCACCAGTTCAGTCGCCGATATCTGGCTCGGGCCGGTCGCGTCGCAACTGCGTGCCGATCTCAACGCCGGCGGCTCCTCGTTCTGCGGCGACTGTCCGCTGAAGCTGCCGCTGGCCCCGGACGAAGCCGCACCGCAACGCGACCTCAACATCGCCGGCATTCCCGGCCGGCTCTACATCGAGTGCACGGCCGCCTGTAACATCTCGTGTCTGAACGCCTGCTGCGCGCCTGAAACCGGGATTACCCGCACGCGCCAGGCCGGCATGCTCGACTTCGACGTGTTCAAGCGGGTGGTGGATGAGGCGGGGCCGTCGCTGGGACGGATCGATTTCTTCAACTACGGCGAAGCCTTCCTGCACAAGCGCGCGGTCGAGATGTGCGAGTACATCAAGACCAAGTTCCCGCACATTTATCTCTACACCAGCACCAATGGCCTTGCCTTCACCGACGAGAAGGTGCGCCAGCTCGCGCATTCCGGCATCGATGAAGTGACGTTCTCGCTCGACGGCTCGTCGCAGGAGGCGTACGTCAAGTATCGCCAGCGCGGCAATTTCGAGAAGGCCATCGGCAACCTGCGCGCGCTGCTGGACGAGAAGGCCAAGAGCGGCCGCGATGTGCCGTTTGTGAACTGGCGCTACATCCTCTTCAACTGGAACGATCACGACGAAGAGATGGCCCGCGCGCAGCGGATGGCCGCCGACCTGGGTGTCGATCGCTTGTGCTGGGAAATCACCGACCATCCCGAAGACGGCTTCTCACGCCGGTTCGCGCCGGGGACACCCGATCACGCTCGCATCCGCTACGAGATCTGGGACAGCAACAATCTGGGCAACGCCATTCCCGGCGCCACGCCGCGCGCGGAGATCGACGTGCGCACCGTGCTGCCGGGTCTGCCGTTCCTGGCCCGGACCGATACGCCGCTCACCCTGACCGCGCACGTGAAGAACGTCTCGGCGCGACCGTTCCGGGCGACTGCCAGTTACGGGCGGCGTCTGGTTCGCCTGGGCGCACCTGTCTCTTATACACATCTCCGAGCCCACGAGACTAAGGCGAATCTCGTATGCCGTCTTCTGCTTGAAAA
>ENA-ORBV01002049-ORBV01002049.1-microbial-mat-metagenome-genome-assembly--contig:-NODE-2049-length-43388-cov-12.224446_pt1 | contig 43388 bp, 32 predicted proteins | sample MGYA00237777_ERZ505514 | MGnify/ENA primary metagenome ERZ505514 (study PRJEB26160, sample SAMN06269048) | microbial mat metagenome | isolation source: Oligotrophic lake microbial mat | place... | reverse complement strand
GATTTTTTGTCGAATGGGGGCGCACCGCGCGCCCGGTGCGCCCGGTGCGCCCCCATTCGCAAAAATTCCGAACCCGCGAGGTCGACGTCCGGCTCCGCGCGGTCGGCTGCCAAAAGCAACAGCGATGCTTCCGCTGCGCCAGCCGCGCCGCCGTCCACTCCCGTCGACACCCGTCCACCGCTCGCAAACAGCAGCACCAACGCACCGGCAAGGGCCGCGGCCAGGGCAATCAATGCCAGCGTGGTACTCGGACGGACCATCTTCGTCCGAGCCTAACGAACCGGCGGGGTCCGCGGGCGCGTCGCCGAATCCGGGGGCAGGCCGTTGCGCGCCGGTGACGCCGCCGGTGACGCCGCCGGTGACGCCGCCGTGATGCTGCCGTGACCCGGCGAACTGTCACCCAGGCGCCGACGGCGGCGCCAGGCGAAGCCAGCGCTGTCAGCCGAGCGCGTGGTTTTGGGCCTGGCACTCGCCCGCGAGGTCCAGCACCGACAGGCGCGCGCCGCCCTGGTCCAAGAGGGCGAGCCGCGGCTCCCGCGAACCGCTGGCGGGCGCGAGGGCGAGCCCGACCGGATCCTCGACCGCAGCGGGGTGGTCCCCATCGGCGCTCGGCACGAGTTCACGCTCGAAGCGGCCGGAGGGGTCAAATAGCACAATCCCGGCGCCCAGGCCATCGAGTGCGGCGATCGCAGAGCCATCCTCCAGCGCGACCACTGCACGCACGACCGCGCGCACGACCGCCCGGCGGCCACGGCCCCCAAGCGCGGCGCGGACGTCGAACTCGAAGTGGAACTCCCGGTCGCGCCAAACGTGCACTCGGCCGCGCGGCTCCGCGGCGATCACCCAGCGGCCCGCCGCCGACACCCCGACCACGCCGCGAAAACGCCCGTGCGAGTTGCCGCTGGGCTGCAAAGAGCGCAGCAACTCCCCGCCCGCGCCAAACACCTGGACCCCATGCCGCCGCTCACCGCTGCTGCCGACGATCAGCTCAAGGTCGTCGCTCGTGCCGCGCACCGCGAGTGCGCTCGGGCGACCCAAATGCGCCGCGCGGTCATCCACCGGCCCCGGCGAGTTGCCCAGTTGGTGTGTCGGCGTGCCAAACAGGTTGAAAACCCGCACGATGCCGCGCCGGCGGTCCGCGATCCAAAGGCGCCGGTCGCCGTCGACGGCCAGCGCATTTGCGTCCGCGCGCTCGCCCTCGGGCGCGTCCCAGCGGAAACCCGCCTCAAGACGCTGGCCATCCAGGTCGTAACAGCGCACGTGGATGCGATTGCCGCCGCTTGCGACGAACAACACACCCCCGGCTTCGGCGATCGCACTCAAACGATCCCTCCCGACCCGTCGACGAGCTCGACACACACGATTTCGGCGGGCGAGCGCACCCGCAGTGGCACACCGAGCGCACCCAGTCCGCGGCTCGTGATGATCGCCGTCGCGCCGTGTTGCACACGATCGCCCGGATGGGGCGGGGCGAGGGCGCGGATCCCCGGCAGGTCGATCTGATGCCCGTGGGTGTGGCCACACAGGATCAGCGCGCAGCCCTCACGGGCGAGCCATGGCGCGGCCGCCGGGTTGTGGCACAGCACCACCTCGATGTCACTCTCGCGACTGCCCGCGCGCGCGGACTGCGCATCGGGTGCACGCGCCTCCTCGACATCCTCGAGCCCCACGAGCACGAGGTCGCGCTCGCCCCCCGCAAAGCGCACCGCGCTGTCCCGCAGGAAAACAAAACCCGCTTCCCGTTCGAAGCGTGCCGCGATTTCATGTTCGCGCCGGCCCCGGTAATCGTGGTTGCCGAACACCGCGAACTTGCCCAGGCGCGCGCGGATGCGCGCGAGGTCAAAGATCAGCTCGAACGCTTCCTCGGTGCGGTGTGTGATCAGGTCGCCGGTCAACACGACGAGGTCCGGCGCGAGCGCCAGGACGGCATCCACCGCATGGGCCAGGTCGCCGCGCCCGAGGAACGGACCCGCGTGGGGATCGGAGAGCTGGACGATGCGCAGGCCCTGGAAAGCGGTCGGCAAGCCATCGATCGCGAGGCGCTCGCGACGCACGCGCAAACGGCCGGGAGACAGCGCGGTGCGCCGATAAAACGCGCGCCCGCCCAGGGCCGCCGCCGCACCCTCCAGCAGGTGGAAGGCGAGCAAGCGGCCGCGGGAGAATCGGCGCGGCACCAGGCGCAGGCCGGCGGTGGCGGCTGCGCTCACCGGTCGGCCTCGCCGCCCACGTAACCCAGGCGCCCCAGCAGCGCCCGGCGCGCTGTGTCGTCGACACCCACGGTTTCGAGCGTGCCGCCGTGGTCATTGCGCCACAGCGCCGCGAGCGACGTCAAATCCGCGCTCAACGCCGCACCGGTAAAAGGCGCGCGCTCGAAGGGGTCGCTTTCCAAGTCGTAAAGCACGGGGGAAAGGCCGCTGCGCTCTGCGACGTGCTCACGCGGCACGTGCAAACGGTGGCGGCCGGACGCGGTGACGCTGGTGAAGCGCGACGTCACGCCAAAAATGTGGGTGCGGCGATCAATTCCGTCGCCATCGAACAGGTCGGGCCCATCGAGCCCCGCCGGTCGCGCCAGGTTCGCCAGCCGCAGCACCGTCGGAAGCACATCGAGGAGGCACACCGGCCGCGTTTCGCGATGGCCCGCGGGCACACCGGTTCCGGCGAACACGAGCGGCACGTGGACCTGCTCGGAATTCAGCGTCAGCCCGTGGTCGGAATAGAGCCACGGGAAATATGCCTCGGGTTTGTGCGGTTCGCCCGGCATCGCGGCGCGATCCCACAGGCCTTCGCCGTGGTCGCTCGTGAACACGACGAGGTCGCCGCGGCCGGGCTGGCGCTCGCGGCGCCGCTCCAGCGCGCGCAACACGCGCTCAAACGCGCGGTCGGTCTTGAGCACCTTTGTGTCGTAGAGCGCGAGGCGCTCCTTGATCCCGCGATAGGCGGCGTCGTCGAGCAGCGCGCCTTGGCGATCGGGCAACGCCGCGGTGAACGCGGCGCGCCGCGCATCGTCGGCAAGGATGCGTTCGGCGCGCTCCGCCACTTCGGACGCATACCGGCCGGACGGCAGCGTCCAGGAGCTCATCGCGAAAGCGCGCTCAAAAACGGCGCCCGTTGCGCCCAAGCGTGCAAGCGCGGGCGTCGTGTTGCGCCGGTACCCACCGACCGTCGTGCGGTCGGCCCGCAACGTAGCGACCACGACGAGCAGAATGTCGGGTCGCGCGGGAACCTCCCCACAGCTCGCCACGATGGCGAGGGACGACGCGGCGCACAGCCCCGCCGCCCGCAGGGAGGCGCCGCGCGTCAGCATCCCCCGCCCGCGTTCGCGGGCGCGCTGAGCTGCGCAAGGAGCCCGTCCCAAAGGGCGAGGCGCGCCTTGAGCGCGGCGCGCGTCGCCGTGTAGGCGTCGCTCCACGCGGCCGAATCCGTGCCGAGGATGCCTTCGAGCATGCGCAAGGACGCAGGCCCGTGTTCGTCACCGTCCAGTTCGACGTGTCGCTGGAAGTAGAGGGCGAGGGTCCGCGCGCGTGCCGGATGGCGCTGGGCGAGACCCGCGACGAGCTGTGAGAACATGTCCGGGATCACGTCCTCGCGGCCGAGGGTGAACGCGGCGGCGATCATCGGCAGCGAGCGCGATTTGACGATGCGCCAGGTGGTTTGCACGAAGCTGCGTCCGTGGCACGGCGCGCCGGATTGGGTGATCGCCTCCGACACACCCTGCCCGCGGGCGAGCCGCGCGAGGAAGTCGTCGATCGGCCCGCCATCGGCGCCGAGCTCCCCCATCGCTTCGCGGTAGAGCTCGAAATGGCTCAGGATGCGCCCGTCGGGCAGCTTGTCGCTCTCTTCGGCCAGCACCAACTCGTTCACGATCCGCCGCGCGGCGCTGGAACCCTTGGGCACCCAGGGCACGTCGACGCAGGTGAGCTCGCGCTGCAACGCCTTCAGGAGGGACATAAAGTCCCACACGGCGAAGATGTGGTGCGACGCGAAGAGCGCCAGGTCGTCCACGTCCACGAGGCGTCGGTAGAGCTCGTGCTCCACGAGTTGGCGGCGCAGCGGCGCCAGCGCCGCCATCAGTCCCGCGAGGTCGCGCGGGATGACTTCGATGCGGGTATCGCTGAGGGAAACCGGGGTAGGGGAACGGGACTCTCCCAAAGACGACTCTCCCAAAGACGACTCTCCCAAAGACGACTCTCCCAAAGACGACTCTCCCAAAGACACGGTCGCGTTGTCGCTCATGGTTGACCGCACCCCGAGGGGCGCGTGCGGTTGCAGGTCATAGGCTTTCGAGAGCGCCGAGTCGATCCTGTAGCACCCCCGCTCCCAACTTCCCGACACGTCCCGAACGCGGCCCGGGACGGACACACGCCCTGAACATAATGTGCCGTTGCACCGCTCCGCCCTTTCTCGCGGGCCCTGCCCACCCCCCCGCTGGGAGCGCGGGCCTCCAAGCCCACCCTGGAGCGACAGCGGAAGAAAACTCTCGCTCCCAGCGGGGGGCTTCTGGCTCGCCAGCCGTCAAGCCAGCGGCGGTGCCATCGCCGCCCCCTCACGCATGTCCGCGATCAGCGGGTTTCGATGCGCGCTTCGGCGAAGCCGCCGTAGATCCGCGGAGGTGACCCATCGGGGCCCGTTGCGTTGGCGGGATCGCTGACCACCTCGAACGCGAGCTCGACCACTTGCCCGGCGTATGCCGAAAGGTCCGCCTCGAGCGGATACCAGGTCTTGCGATCGCCCGCGCGCGTGTCGATCCTCTGCTCCGCCACGACCGCGTCGCCGACCCACACCCGCAGAAGCGTGGCCGGCCCCGCGACCTGCTCGAACGTCAGGCGGTGGTGCTCCCCCACCAGGCAGGCAAAGCGCGGCGCGCCGCTCGGGATCACGACACCCCGGAACGTGGCGCGGCCCGGGAGCAAAATCTCGATCGCCATGTGCTGGGGCTCGTCCATCGCCACCAGGAAACGCTGCGCGCGCACAAAACCACCGGGCGACGCGAAAATCTGTGCGCCACCCAGGCCATCGACAAACGGATTAGCGCCGCCGACTTTCCACACCTGGAGCCGGTCGTGCGGCGGCGACGCGAACGCAAACGGCAAAAAGCCCGCGTCGGCGCCGTAGAACCCGGCGCCCGCGTAGCTGTGGTGGATGCGCACGGGCCACGGATCGGGGAACTCGACCACGGACTCGCTCTGGATCCGTTGCACGACACCGGGGTGCAGGCGATAGCGCCCGGAGCTGCCGTCGTCCGGGCTTGCCGTCGCGAGCACCATCGACTTCAGGATCCGATCGCCCTCGCGCGGCGCGTTCGACGCGGTGGGGAGCACTTCCAGCCCGGCGAGTAGCTCCAGGTACCAGCGAAAGCCCAGTTCGCCCCAAATCCACGTGTTCGATCCGTGCCACGGGCCGCCGGGGGCAATCCGCGCCGCCGTTTCGACGCCAATGCGTGGGTAGAGGGCGGCCGCGCGGTGGTCGGCGCCCGCGGCGAGGACGCCGAGCACCGCGCTCAATCCCGCGGCGGCCCACGCCGCACGCGCAGGCAGGTGCGCGAGGAGCGTTCCGCCGATCAAGAACAGCGCGGGCAGGGCGGGCAGCGCGTAACGGGTCGCTCCAAAGGGCAGCGTGAACCACGCCGCCACGACAAAACCCAAGAGCCACAGCGACAACCACGCGCTTTGACCGCGGCGCTCGCGCCACGCGGCAAACCCGATGCGCAGTGTGGGCACGAAGGGCCACAGCGCGATCACCAGCGCGAGTGCCCCAAACGCAAACACCGCATGGTGCAAAAGTGCGTTGTGCAGCAGCTCGGGGCGCACCTTCGTCGCGCGCCAGCCCCACACCGCAAACGCCATCGCCGCGGCCGCGGCGGCGACCAACAGAATGCGCGGCGCGCGGCGAAGTGCTTCGAGTACCCGCCGCGGCGCCGCGAGCGGCCCCAGGAACAGCCCGATCCCCACGCCGCCGAGGGCGGCCACCGCGGCGAGCAAACACGCCCCGTGGTCGATGCGCGCGAAGTCAAGCCCGTCTTTTGCACGCGCAACTTCCGAACCGCCGGTCGCCGCAAACGCGAGCCCGAGGTACAGCGCGGCACCCGCAAACGCGACCAGCGCGGGGATCGCACCCCGCAGCCGTTGACTGCGAGTCAGGCCGGGCCACATCAGCGGCAAGACCGCGAGCAGCGGGATCGCGGCAAGGCCGTGGTAGCGGGTCAAACCCGAAAGCACCGCGAGGACTCCCGCGGCCGCGAGTTCGAGACGTGCACCGCGCTCCAACCCGCGAACGGCAAGCGCCATGGAGCACGCAAACAGCGCGACCATCGGCAGGTCCGTCATCAAGCCGCCCGCGAGCACGAGCGGCGCGGGCGCTAGGGCGAGTGCGAGCGCCGTCGGCAGCGGTCGCGCGCCAAAACGCGCTGCGAGGCTCGCCACGGCAAAACCGAGCGCGCCCAAGCACAGCGCCGAAACGAGGTGCGCGAGCCCGATTTGGTGTGCCGCGCCACCCAGAGCCCGCGCGCCGGCCAGAACCCACAGCCACACCGGACCGTGCATCACGCCGGTTTCGACGGTGATCGGCAGGCCCTGGTAGGTCGTGCTTTGGGAGAGCACGTCGCCGCCATGCTGCACCAAAAGCTCGGCCACGCGCAGGTACGCCCAGTCGTCCTGGTGCACGGCCTTGTTCCAAAAACCGAGTGCGGCGACAAATGGGATCGCAAACGCAGCGAGCAGTTCGCCGCGGCCCGGCACGCGGACTTCAGCCACGGGATGCGACCTCGGGTGCGGGGACCAACTCGCGCGCGTGGTGGACGGCGCGCACTTCAAAAAGCGGCTCGCCCTGCACGAGGCGGTAGATGCGGTGCGTGAACTCGCCGAGCGCGCCCAGCAGGAGCGCTTGGCCTCCGAACACGAGGGCGAGCACGACGATCGCCTGCACACGCGTGTCCGCGTCGATCAAACCGAGGAGGCGCGCGGCGACGTACAAACCGCCGAGCAGCACCGCAAACGCGGTGACCGCCGAGCCGAGACCGACGAGCTTGAGGAACGGACGGCGGCTGAACGAGACCGCAAAGTCGAGGCTGACACCGAGCAGCGCGAGGACCGAATACGCGCTCTTGCCAGCGCGCTCCAACCCCTCGATCTCAACTTCCGTCGGACGCTTTGAGAGTTTCGCGACGAGCGGCTTGAGAAACCGGCGCTGTTCACCTGCGCTTGCCACGCGCGCGAACACCGCGCGGTCGATCGCGGCAAGCGGGCAACCCCAATCGTGCAGATCAACCCCGGTCAGGCTGCGCACAAGGCGATTCATGAACCAGCTCCCGATGCGGCGCCCGAGCGGATCCTGGCGCTCGCGCCGCCAACCGCTGACGAAGTCGTGGCCCGCGCGCCAGCGCTCGACAAACCGCGGCAGGTCTTCGGGTCGCTGCTGCAAATCCGCGTCAAGCACGAGCACGCATTGACCACGTGCGAGCTCGAAGCCGGCACACAGGGCTGCGTGCTGGCCGAAGTTGCGCGCCAACTCGACCGGAACCACTTCGAGCCCCGCGCGCCCCGATCGTTCGGCCGCGATGCGGCGCAGGACGGCGAGGCTGTCGTCGGGCGAGCCGTCGACCACCGCGACGAGCTCCGCGCGCTCGCCCGCAAGGGCCCGAGCGATGCGCTCCACTAGCTCCACCAGGGTGGCGCTGTTGCGGTATACGGGCACGACGACGGACAGCTCGGGGGGGGCGCTGGACACGGGCGGGAAGCCTAACAACCTGCGCTCCCGCGGCGGGTCACGCGCAGGAAGCATGCCACGGGTTGGACGCCTGGGACGGCAGTCCGCGGCCACCGCAGCAGCGCCGACCTCAATCGCGGGCAGGTGGAGGTCCGGGGGCGCGGACTGCGACGGTGGATGCCCGTTCGAGCGCCCTTTGCCCCGTGGGCCCCGTCCAAACGCCCTTGCCATCCCGGTTGTCGAGCGTCGTGCCCGCGCGACCGACCACCACGCGCAAAAGCCCCGACTCAAGGTCGAGGATGCCGTCGGGTGTGATGAGGCGCACACGGCCCTCGAGCTCGGCCTCGCCCTCGACGATCCGAACGCGGGGCCCCAGCGCGCTCTCCACGAGCAGGCGCCCCGCAAAAAGTTCCAGCCGAACCCGCGGCGATTGGATCGCCGCCCGCGCGCCGGAACCCACGGCAACGACGTCCCCGCGCACCAGGAGGCGCGCGGCATCGGACGGCTCCATCTGCTCACCCGCCACGTCGACGGTAGCACCCTGTGCGCTCAGCCAAAGGCGGGGATCGGCACCGTCGAAGGCCCCCGATCGCACGGCCATGAAGAAGACGAACGAAGCGGTCACGAACAGCAGCAGGGAACGGCGGCCGCGCATGCCGGGGAGCCCCTCCAAGGTGTGCCCGCGCGGCGCGGCGGAGCCACTGACCGCACGCAGGTTGCGGCCGAGCGCGGCGGCCGTCTCGACGGCGGCGCGACGCTCGGCGCGGCATGCGGCACAGCTCGCAAGGTGCGTGCGCAGGCGGGTGAGGTCGGCAGCCGCGAGGACACCTGCCAGGTCGGCGCGAATCTGGTCCTGGAACGCGCCGCAATGCTCGTCCAGCGGGGCCGGAGCCGCTTGCGTGAGCTCCGCCGGGGATGCTGGCTGCGGGGCGTCGACCGGAGCCGGCGTCTCGACGCGCTCCGGCGGCGGCGCCGGGGCGAGCGCGGCTTCGAAGGGCGCGGGCAGGGACCACGGTCCGGGCTCCGCGAAGCTCCGCACCCCCGCTCCCCCGCTCCCATCGCGCGGATCCGCGCGTCCGAGCAGCTCCGCGAGCGGCGTCGGATCCGCCCGCCGGGGCAGGGGAGAAAGGGGGCTCTCGGGATCCACGCCTTCCCGCCTTTCGGCCCGGCGCTCGGGGCTCTTGAACCCCGCTCGGCCGCCGCCCCACGGGCGGTCCAAGGGCTGGCCGAACGCCCTCGAGCTCCAACCAAGCCCCGGACCAGCCCCGCGGGTATCCTTCCTCGGCCTCCGGCGCCGAAAGGGTCTTTTTCGGCCCCTGCACCCCCTCTCCCATGGCCCGTCTGATCACCGGCACCGGCAGTTACCTGCCCCCCCACGAGGTTTCCAACCGAGACCTCGAGCGCTACGTCGAGAATTTCGACGCCGCCCAGGCCGGCAGCGACCTCGACGGATGGATCCGGCGCCGGTACGGGATCCGCGTGCGCCACTGGGCGGCCCCGGAGGAAAGCACGGGTGACATGGCTCTTGTGGCAGCCCGGCGGGCGCTGGCGAGCGCTGAGCTCGAGCCCAAGGACCTGGACCTGATCGTGATGTCGACCGCGACGACCGACGCGGTGGCACCCCACTCGGTGAGCCACGTTCAGGCGGAGCTCGGCTCAGGCGCGGTGTTCCACCAACTCCAGGACGCCTGCCCGGGCTTCTTGAACGCGCTGATCGTCGCCGACTCGCTGATGGCGAACCTCGGTTACCGGCGCGCGCTCGTCGTCGCCGCCGAAAAGATGACCCACATCGTCGACAAGCGCGACTTCCGCATGATCGGCCTGTTCGCGGACGGCGCGGGCGCGGTCGTGCTGGAGGACGTCGATGTGCCGGAGGTTCCGCGCGGACCCGCGGGATTCCGCTCGTTTTACGCCGGTTCCGACGGCAAAGCAGGGCACGCACTGCGTGTGCCCGCCGGTGGCACCCGGCGTCCGCTGACCGCGGAGCGCATTGCAGCGGGCGAGCACTTCCTCATCAGCGACTTCCGCGAGGTGTATCCCTTCGCGGTGCGCACAACGCAGCGCTGCATCGAAGAAGCCGTGCGGCGCTCCGGCCTCGCGGTGCCGGACGTCGATTGGGTGATCCCCCACCACGCGAGCGCGAACATCATCCAGGACGGTGTCGGCCAAGCGGGGGTTCGCTCCGAACAGGTCTTGCTTGCGATCGAGCACACCGGCAACACGTCCAGCGCCTCGGTGCCGACGTGCCTCGACGAGGAAGTGCGCGCCGGGCGTTTCCGCGACGGGGAGCATGTTGTGCTCTTGGCCCTCGGCGGCGGCATGGGCTGGGGCAGCACGCTGTACCGTTGGGTGTCTCCGGCGCGCGCGCGCGCGGGCCGCCGCTAATCCCTTCCATCGCAATTCCCTTCCCGCCCCCCTGCGGGATCGCCCCCCATGGACCAACGTGTCTTCGTGCGCGAGTGCGAGAGCCTCGAGCCCGAGCTGCTCGACACCCTCCTTCGTGGGTATCCCTACGACGATTACCGCCGCCACCGGCGCGTCGACGCCACTCAAGCCCTCGCAGCGCTGCGCGAACGGGTGGAGCGCGCCGCGGCCCGTGCGGGCACCGTGCGGCTCGTCGCCATCGAACGCCAAAGCGGCCGACCGGCTGGACTGATGCTCGTGCAGGGCATTCCCGAGGACTCCGAGCTGCTCGGGCTGTCGATGGCCGGCATCCCGTTCCTCCTCGCGCGCCCCGACCATCCCGCACCCCGGCGCATCTACCGGGCGCTGCTCGACAGTCTGCCGTTTGTCGTGCAGCGTCAGGGCTTCGACCACGTGAGCGCGCGCATCGACACCGCGGATATCGCCGCCTACCAGGAACTCACCGACTCGGGATTCCGGCTCGTCGAGACGCTGATTTCGATGGCCTACGACACCGAGCGCCGCGGTTCCGGCACGGTCGACCCCGCGGTTTTTGGATTTGACGGTGTCGTGCGCAGGGTAGAGCCGGGCGACATCGATCAGGTCGCGCAGTTGTCGTCGACCAGCTTCACGCTCAACCGCTACCACCTGGACGAGGACATTCCGAAGAAGGACGCCGGCGAGCTGATGGCGCGGTGGGCGCGCTCGTACTGCGTCGATACGCAAAACTGCGACGTGTGGGTGGCCGCGGCGGCCGGCGGCAAGATCGTCGGGTTCCTCGGGGCGCAGCTCGGCCGGGACCTTGAGCGCCACACGTCCATCGCGGTGTCCGGCCGCGCGCTGCTCGCCGTCGCCGACCCGCGCGGTCGTGTCGGCCAAATGCTGTCCCGCGCGCACACGTGGCAAAGCCGCGGCGACTACAAGGAAGCGGACACGCAGCTCAACAACTACGGCATGATCAAGGTGGCCTTCAACCTCGACATGGACATGATCCGCACCAAGTACACGTTCCACCGCTCGTTCCTGCGCTGATCCGCGGATGGGCGCACCGCGGCATGAGCTTGCGCGCTGGCTCTCGAAAGCGGGGGTTTGCTCGCGGACCGACGCGGTGGAGTGGATCGCCGCGGGACGTGTGCGCGTGGACGGACGGATCGAGCGCGACGCGGACCGCATCATCGACGGGTCACGAGCGGCGATCGAGGTCGACGGTCGCCGCTTGACCCCGCCGGGGAGCGCTTCGTCGACACGCCGTGTGTTGATGCTGCACAAACCCCGCGGCTGCGTCACCACCTGGCGGGACCCCGAGGGCCGCGCGACTGTTTACGACTATTTGGACGGCATCAAGGACTGGATCGCGCCGATCGGACGCCTCGACAAGGACACGAGCGGTCTGCTGCTCTTCACCAACGATCCCGGCTTCGCCGATCGCGTGCTCGATCCGCGCCACCACGTCCGCAAGACATACCAGGTCGAAGCCAAACCGCGCGTTGAACCCGCGGCGCTCGAGCAGCTCGCCGCGGGTGTGCACCTCGACGACGGCCCGACGCGACCCGCGACGGTGCGGCATCTGCGCGACCGCGGGCCCGCGACGATCCTCGAGATCGAGATCCGCGAGGGGCGCAACCGCCAGGTCCGGCGCATGCTGCGTGCCGTCGGCTCGAAGGTGGTGAAACTGCGCCGCACCGCGGTCGGTGGACTTGAACTCGGGGAACTCGCGGTGGGAACGTGGCGCTGGCTCACACCCGCGGAAATCGCGGGCCTCGTGCCCACCGCAGCCGGCGCGTGACCGCGCACTTCAACGGTTTTCGAAGTTCGCCTCGATCGCCACGTCGGAGCGGATCGACGCGGCGATGAAACACGCTTCGTGCGCGGCGTGCTGCAGCGTGTCGAACGCCGCGCGTTCGAGGCGCTTCACGCCACTCGCAACGACGTAGGGACGCAGCACCACCTTCGTCATCGCGAGCTTGCCATCCTCGTTCTTTGCGAGCGTGCCCACGGGTTCATCGCGGTAACGGTCGATGCGGTAACCGGCCTTGGCCGCGAGCCCGAGGAACCACAGCATGTGGCAGCTTGCGAGCGCGGCCACAAACGCCTCCTCGGGATCGACGGCCGCGGGATCGGACAGCGGCGGCGGCACGGAAGTCGGCGCGGCGGAACCCGCGATCTCGAGGCCGCCATCGAAGCGGATGCTGTGGCGGCGGCTGAACTTCTTGTCGAGGAAGTCTTGATCGCCCCGTTCCCAGGTCAGGATCGCACTGTGTTCGCTCATCTGTGTTCGCTCATCTGTGTTCGCTCATCTGTGTTCGCTCTTCTGTGTTCGCTCAGCGGTGTTCGCTCTTCTGTGTACGCTCAGCGGTGTTCGCGCGTGGGAAGGTCAGGTTGCGACGGGTGTTTGCAAACGCGCGATTCCGTGCCCGAGGCGCGTCAGAGTGCGTTCAGAGCCTAGGAGGGCCATCACGTCGAAGAGGTCGGGGCCCCCCGGTTCACCGGTCAGGGCGCAGCGCAGCGGTTGGAAGAGCGCGGGAAACTTGGCGCCGCGCTCGGCCAGCCACGCTTTCGTTCCATCCCGCAGCGCCGCGGCGTCCACACCCGCTGCGACTTTGGGCCGCAGCCAATCGAGGTACGCGTGCACGAGCGCCCCATCCCCCAGTTGCTTGCGCGCGTTCGCCTCGGCTTTCGCATCGAACACGAGCCCGTCGTCCGGGTGGAACAGGTACGCGATGCGCTCGGGGAGTTCCGCGTAGGTGCGTATGCGCTCTTTCTCGGTTGCGACCGCCGCGCGGTACCAGCTCTGGCGCGTGTGGATCTCGTCCGCGGTCAACTGGCCCGACGCCACGACGTGCGGAGCGCAGCGCTCGGCAACACGCTCGAGGGTGTCCATGCGGATGTATTCACCCGCCATCCACATGAACTTGTCGACGTCGAAGATCGAACCGGCTTTTGAAACCTGCGCGGGGTCGAAGTTCGCGATTAGCTCGTCGACGCCGAAGACCTCGGTTTTGCCATCGAGCGCCCACCCTTGCAGGCACAGGAAATTGAGCACGGCTTCGACGGGGAAGCCGCGGTCGCGGTAATCCTCGAGTGCGGTGTCGCCCGTGCGCTTCGACAGCTTTTTGCCGTCGGTGCCCAGCATCAGCGGGAAGTGGCCAAAGCGCGGCGGTTCGCAACCGAGCGCGCGGTACAACAGCACCTGCTTGGGTGTGTTCGTGAGGTGCTCCTCACCGCGCAACACGTGCGTGATGCCCATCGCCGTGTCGTCGCACACGACGACGAAGTTGTAGGTCGGGCCGCCGTCCGTGCGCACCATCACCCAGTCGTCGACCTCGGTGTTCTGGAACGTCACATCCCCGCGGATCAGGTCCAAAAAGCGCGTTTCGCCCTGGGGAACCGCGAAGCGCAGAACATTGGGCTCGCGCGCGTCGACTCGACGCTGTGCGACGTCCTTGGGAATCGAACGGCACAGCCCGTCGTAACCGGGCTTTGCCTTGCGCGCGCTCTGCTGTTCGCGCAATTGCTCAAGTCGCTCCGCGGAGCAAAAGCAGCGGTACGCGGATCCCTGAGCCGCGAGCCGCGCCGCCGCCGCCATGTGCAAGTCCAGGCGTTCGGCCTGCCGGTACGGCGCGTGGGGCCCGCCCACGTCGGGACCCTCGTCCCAGTCGAGGCCGAGCCAACGCAGCCCTTCGAGAATTGCGCGCTCGTATTCCGGCTTCGAGCGCTCGTGGTCCGTGTCCTCGATGCGCAGCAGGAAAACGCCGCCGTGGCGCCGCGCGAACGCCCAGTTGAAGAGCGCGGTCCGGGCGCCGCCGATGTGCAGACGACCGGTCGGACTGGGGGCGAAGCGGACGCGGGGTGCGGAGGGTTCGTTCACGGGCAGGAATCAGAAGCGGGAGGCCACGGTCGGGGGGGACGAGGATACGCCCGCAGGGGACGGCGCAGACCCGCGGCAGGCCCGCGCGCCGCCGCTCGCGGGCCAGGCCGGGATTTGCAGAACCGCTACGGGGAACCGTGGCAGCACCAGGTGTGTTCGCGTGCCGACCGGACCGACGCAAATCGCGCAGTTTCTAGATAAAAACCTCAACACCCGGCCTATGTTCCGACCGACCCGCCCGGCGGCGGGCCGTTCTTCTGCGGCAGTTCCTCCCGTTCGACCCCGCACATCCCCCCCGCGGCCATGCCCAGCGCTAAAAAAGCCCCTGAGTTGCTGTCCATCGGCGAACTCGCCGAGGCGACCGGTGTTTCCCCCGACACCATTCGTGTGTGGGAGCGTCGCTACGGCGCACCCAAACCCGTGCGCCTGCCCTCCGGCCACCGGCGGTACACCCCCGAACAACTGCGCTGGTTGCGGCGCGTCGTCGAGGCGGTATCCGCCGGCCACCGGCCCGGTGTGATCGTGCCCCAGGACGACGCCGCGCTCGAACAACTGCTTGAGCGCCAGCGTTCGTCACCGCCGCCCGCCGACATCGGCGAATGGATGGAACTCCTGCGGCGTTTCGACGCCGTTGCGCTGAGCACCGCGCTGCGCGGCTCCTACGAGCGCCAGGGCGCGACCGAGTTCGTCTCGCGCACGCTCGGCCCGCTTCTTCAGACCGTGGGCCGCGCGTGGGCCGGCGGCAACATGGAAGTGCGCCACGAGCACTTCCTGACGGAACTACTGCACGATCTTTTGCGCGGGCTGCGCCTTGGTATCGGCGCCGCGTCCAGCGGTCCGACCCTGCTGCTGTGCACGTTGGAGGAAGACCTGCACGATCTGCCCGTGCAGATGGCCGCGTTGATCGCCGCCGAAAAGGGCGTGCGCGTGCGGTTGCTCGGGCGCGACACACCCCTTGACCAGGTGCTGGCGGCCGCGAAGGAGATGGGGGTCGACGCCGTCTGCGCGCCGGTGCCGATCGTGCTTGCGAGTCCCGACCAGGAGCGCCTTGTCCTGCGCCTGCGCGCGGGCCTGCCGAACTCCGTCGAGCTGTGCATCGGCTGGCAGGACGCACGCTTCACCCGCCGTCCGCCCCGGGGGGTCACGGTGGTGCGGGAACTCGGCGAGTACGACCTGTGGCTGCGCGAATTGCTGCGGCCCCGCACCCTGCCCTTCGCGAGCCTTGCCGCAGGCGCCGCCGCACGCATGGCGTGACCCCACGGGAAAGCTCTGAGCCAATCGGGGCCTTTTGCCACGGGGACCGGCAGGCTAGGTTCTGGCATGCCGGCGTCCACCGAGGGACATTTCACCGATCCGCCCTCCCCCGCGGCTCCAACGACCGCCGCGGGGTCGGGGGGCAAGAGCGGCGGCGTCAGCGCCCCGGGCCGCCTCGTCGCGCCCGCGCCGGCGTTCCTGGAGACCGAACCCACCCCCCTCCCCGAGCCCAAGCCCGCGCCGCTCTACGATCCTGACGTGGTGCGGCGGTTGCCCAAAGTCGCGCTCCACGAACATCTCGATGGCAGCCTGCGGCCTGCGACCGTACTCGAACTCGCGCATGCGGCCGGATACACCGCGTTGCCCGAGCGCGACGCTGGCGCGCTCGGCGCTTGGTTCCAACGCGGGGCAAGCCGCGGCAGCCTCGCGCTTTACTTGGAGGGTTTCCGCCACACCATCGCGGTGCTGCAAACCGAGCAGGCGCTTGAGCGCGCGGCGCGGGAGTGGATCGAAGACCAGGCCGCCGACGGTGTCGTTTACGGCGAAGTCCGCTTCGCGCCGCGTTTCCACACGCTCGGCGGACTGGGCCTCGAAGGAGTGATGCGCGCGGTCCTGCGCGGCCTCGAACGCGGCAGTGTCGCCACCGGCGTCGGGTTTGGACTGATCGTGTGCGCGCTGCGCAACGAGAGCCCCACGGAATCGCTGAAGATGGCGGAACTCGCCCTTGAGTACCGCGACCAGGGGTGCGTGGGCTTCGACCTCGCTGGCGAAGAAGCGGGGCATCCCGCCGCCGCACATGAAGAAGCGTTCCGCATGGTGAAACGCGAGAACTTCGCCATCACGATCCACGCGGGCGAGAGTTTCGGCCCGGCCAGCATTTGGCAGGCGCTGCAGTACTGCGGCGCCCACCGCATCGGCCACGGTGTGCGCCTCGTCGAGGACATCGTGTTGCACAAGGGCGAAGTGGCGAAGGTCGGACGCCTCGCTCAATACGTGCTCGACCACCGCGTGCCCATGGAGATCTGCCTCTCCAGCAACGTGCAAACTGGCGCCACGCCGAGCCTCGCCGAGCACCCCTTCCCCATCCTGCGCCGACTGGGATTCCGCGTCACGCTCAACACCGACAACCGGTTGATGAGCGCGACCACGATGACCGCGGAGTACATGCTCGCCGTAAAGCACTACGGGCTCGACCTCGACGACCTCGAGACCCTATCGATCAACGGCATGAAGAGCGCGTTCGCGCCCTACGCGGTGCGCTGCAAGTTCATCTTCGAGCGCATCAAGGCACCCTTCGCGGCCCTGCGCCGCGAACTGGGATTGCCACCGCGGCGTGTTTACGGTCAGCCGGATTGACCCGCCCGGGAGAGCCTCCCCGCGGCCATCGCATGCCCCAACTCCTGCGCCGTAACCTGTCGATTCCGAACGTCGCGGGCCTACCCGAGCGCTGCCACGTCGCCAGCGGCCTGCTCGTCGGCAATCCGCTGGGCGAACCGGCGCTGCGCGATCCTGTCGGGGGACTACCAACCCACCCGCTACAATCAACTCCGGTTTCGACCTAGGGGAATCCGATACCCCCGGGATGGATCGGCCCCCCCCGCTCATCCCCGGTGCTGACACAGCGTCGGCGGCGTTGCGCCCCGACGTGCGCTCCCGCTTGCGCACGCGCGCCCTCGGGCCGCTCGCGGTCGGGTGGGTCGCGCTGGCGCTCGCGGCGGCGGCGGGGCTCTTTTGGCACCAGGACCTGCGCTACTCGCTGGCGACGCCCATACCCGACGGGCTCGTCGTGCCGAGCAGCGGGTCGCGGCTGGCGCGTCCGACGGTTGCCGCGGGCACGGGTGAGCACCCGCTGCTTGTGCACTTCTTCAATCCCAGTTGCCCGTGCTCCCGTTTCGCCGCGGAGCAGCTTGCCACTTTGGAGAAGCGCTTTCGCGGCCGGCTCGACGTGTTGCTCGTGCCGTTGGGCGACGGTGCGGGCAGCGCAGGTCGGGCGCTCGCGCATTTGCCGCGCACCACTGCCGGCGCGTTGGAGCTTGCCCATCGCTACGGCGCGTACTCGACCCCCACCGCCGTGCTCCTCGGCGCGGACGGAACGCTGCTCTTCCGCGGCCAGTACAGCTCCAGCAGGTACTGCGTCGACCCCGCGCGCCAGTACGTGCGGCTCGCCCTCGAACGGGTTTTGGGTGAGGCGCAATCCGACGCCGTCGAACTCGCGATGCCGCCGCCGTTTGGATGTCCCTTGCCCGTCTCGACTGCGGAAGCCAGCGCGCCATGAGCAACGCCGATAGCGCGAAGGATCGCACCCTGGAAGAAATGGCGATGGCGCCGATCTACCGGCGTGGGGACCGGATTCTCGGGTTCGGGGTCGCGTTGCACTTTGCCCTCGGAATCCTGTTCGGTGCGTTCTACGAAACGTGGTTCCTGTCTCTGACGGTGGCGCCGCTCGCGGCATTGATCTTCGCGGTTCCGCGGGTGCTCGTGCCCGGGAGCCTGACCACGCGGATCTCTGCGGGCATCGCGCTACAGGTTTTCTGCGCGCTGCACATCTACCAGCTCCACGGAATGGCGGAGCAGCACTTTTGGTTCTTCACGTCGACCACGATCATGGTCCTGTACCAGGATCCGCGCGCCATTCTTCCGGGGGTCGCGTTGATCGTCGTGCAGCACATCCTCTTTGCCATTTTGCACAACAGCGGCGTTCCGCTGCGCTTCTTCGAAGAGGCCGACGTCGGCGCCTTCAAGCTGACGTTCCATTTTGGCATCGCCCTCGTGCAAGCCGTCGTCGCGGCGACCATCGCAGGGCACCTGCGCCAGCGCACCCTGTCCGAGCGCCAGCTCCTCTTTGAAGTGGAAGCGGCGCGTTGCACGGCCGAAGACGCGCTGCGCTCGCGTGGCCGTTTCCTCGCGAATATGAGCCATGAAATCCGCACGCCCATGAACGGCGTCGAGGGCATGGCGGACCTCTTGCTCGACACAAAACTCGACCGCGAACAGCGTGAGTACGCCGAAACGATCCGCTCGTCGTCCCAGGCGCTGCTGTGCGTGCTTGGCGACGTGCTCGATTTTTCGAAAGCTGAAGCGGGGACCATCCAACTTGAGCGGATGGAGTTTGATCCCGCGCGTGTCGCGAGCGACGTGCTGCGGCTTTTCGCGCCGCGCGCGACGGCGAGCGATGTTCGCATCGACCTGAACGTTGCGCCCGCGATGCCGCGCGTGTACCTCGGCGATGCGGGCCGGGTGCGCCAGATTCTCCTGAACCTCGTCGGCAACGGCATCAAATTTGCCCCCGGCGGCGCGGTAACCGTCCACGTGTCCCAGGTCGAGTGGAACGCCAGAGCCGCCGTGCTTCTTGCAGTCGAGGACACGGGTATCGGCATCGATTCGACGAAGCTCGCGTCGATCTTCCGCCCCTTCGAACAGGCCGATGGCTCGATCACACGGCGCTTTGGCGGCACGGGCCTCGGCCTCGCGATTGCGCGCGCGCTGTGCGAAGTAATGGGCGGACGGATCGATGTGGAGTCGCAACCCGGTGTGGGGAGCGTCTTCCGGGTTTGGCTCCCGCTCGAATCCGTCGCGCATCCATCGCCTTTGACCGAGTTCGAAGACCTCGCCGGCCGCACGGTGCGACTCGAAGGAAATATTCCGCCCAGAACGCGCGAGCTCCTTGCGCATCTGGGGGTCGTCTGCGTCGAGGGCCGCGCACTATCCGGCTCGGGCGCCGTGGAAACCGCCGAAGTGATCGTCGCCGAGGGTGATCCGTGTGTCGCCTGTTCGACAGGCGCTCTGCCGATCCTGCGCATCGGCAGTTCCTGCGACGACGGGGACCCGATGGAAGTCGCGAAGGTGCCGGTGCGCTCGATCAACCGGCCCTACCTGCCCGAGGACGTCGCCCGCGCCTTGCGAGTTTTGCTGCGCGGTCCACTCACCGATTCTTTGCCTGCGCTTCCCACGACACCCGTGCGCGCACGCCAGGCTGGCCTGAATGTCCTGCTTGTGGACGACCAGCGGGTGAACCGGCGCGTCGGCGAGCGCATGCTGGAGCGGCTCGGGCACCGCGTCGTGCTCGCGAGCGACGGAGAGGGGGCCCTCGCCGCGCTCGCGCACCAGCACTTCGACGCCGTGGTCCTTGACCTCCAGATGCCGGGCCTCGACGGTTACCAAACCGCGCGCCGCTGGCGCGAGGACGAAGCGCGCCGCGGCGTCGGACGCACGCCGATCCTCGCGCTGACCGCGGACGTGGTGGCGGGCCAGCGCGAGCGCTGCCTGGAAGCCGGCATGGACGCGTGCCATTCGAAGCCGATCACCCTCGACGGCTTGCGGCTCGCGCTCGAGCCCTGGCGCGGCAGCGCGCACGCGGCCTGACTTTCGAAGTCGCCAAGGGCCGCTTCGAGGTCCGCGGTTGGTCGAGCTTCGAGGCCTACGGCGACACCATCAAGACGTTCAAGTTGCCGCTCAGCCGCAAAGAGCGCGCGCGGCGCTCCTTTTAAGCGCAACGCTGGCGCCACGGCCTGCGTCGCGCGCTGTCCCGATCAACCCGCCGCGGGCGGCACGGTGCCGTGGCGCACGGTCACCCATGTGTGGATGCCACCGCGCACGAAGAAGTCGCCCACCACTTCCATCCATAGGGGTTGACAGGCCGCAACGAAGTCGTCGAGCAGGCGGTTCGTCACGTCCTCGTGGAAGTGGCCCTCGTCGCGGTAGGACCACAGGTAGAGCTTGAGGCTCTTGAGTTCGAGGCACGCTGCGTCGGGCGCGTAGCGGATGCGGATCGTGGCGAAGTCCGGCTGGCCCGTTTTGGGGCACAGGCAGGTGAACTCCGGCGCTTCGAAGCGGATCTCGAAGGGGCGCCCAAGCCGCGGGTTGGGGAAAGTTTCGAGGGTTTTGGTCGGACGGGTTGTCATGTTTGGCGATCGCAAGCGCGGGTCATGGCCGCCGGGTTCATTTGGTTGCGCGTCGGCCGCCGGCCCGTTCGACAGCCCAGCCGTCGACGCGCCGCTCCAGCTCGAACACCACGGGGCCCGGGCCGCGCTCGAGCGCGTCGCGCACCCAGCGCTCCGCGTCCACCGCCACGAGGGAACCGTCGTCCGCCGTCCGCACCACGAGTTCGACGTGGCGCCAACTGGCGAGGTCGAGCAGCGCGACGCGCCAGTCGCTGGGCCCGGCGGGCGGAGCCGCGCCGAGGTCGGGGGGCGCAAAACGCCAGTCGCGGCCAGCGGGTACGGGGACGGGCGCTCCGGCGGGCGACGGCAGGGACGCGAGCAACTCGGCGCGTTCGATCGGCGCACCCAGGTCATCGAGCTCAATCCGCCCGATGCGCGGGGCAAGGCGCCATCCGAGGTTCGACGAAAGGTCGAACCAACCGACACGCCGTCCACCGGCGTTGAGCCAAACCCCGCGCGCCGCGCCAACGAGTTCCCCCGGCACGGCCTCCGCACCCGCGCGGTGCGCAAAACTCCGCTCGCTCCAGCGCACCTGGCCCGGCTCGAGCCCCGCCACACCCGCGGGCAGGGTCACGCGCAGGGCGCCCACCTTGCGCGGGTCGACGTCGAGGGTCGGCGACGTCGTCGACTGCGACCATTCGCGCGGACCGACGCCCGATGGCCCGTCCGGACCCGATGGCCCGTCCGGACCCGATGGCCCGTCCGGACCGGATGGCCCACCGAGCCGCACGGATGCGCGGCCGGCTGCACGCGGACGTCCGTCCGGCCAACCCAACGCCGAGCGTGGGTAGAGCACAACCACGGGCTCTGCTTCCAACGCCGCACCTTCGGGTTGCCGCAGGAGCATCAACAGTCCGGCCCGGGACGTTTCGCGCACGCGCAGGGCCTCGGTCTCCGCACTGAGGCCAGTGAACACGGGATGCAGCAACCAGGGAAGCCCTGGCCCGAGTGGGTCGAGCCCGCGCACGTCCCGCGGCGGATCGACGATCAAAAGCGCGGTGTCGCGGCCGTGGAGCTCGCGTGCGGCGTGCACGTCCGTGCGCAGGGATTCCAACGCGAGCGACGCTTCGGCCCAGGGTTGCGCGTTTGCATTCGCGAGCACCGCGAAGCCAAAACCGACCCCGATCGGCAACAGCCGGCGGCGGATACCCCCCATCGCCGTCACCGCCGTTCCCAAGCCACCCGCAGCGACGAAAGCCGCCGGCAACAGCTCGCGCGCGCCCGCGAGGCGCTCCGCATCGACACTGCGGTCGAGTCCAAAGAGCAGCGCGAAAGCAAACGCCAAAACCCACCAGAGCAGCACGCCGCCCCACAGGCGCGGCGCGGAGCGCGCGGCAAACAAGCTGGGCTGCAGGGCGGCGAGGAGCAGCACCCCCGCGAGCACGAACCCGAGCACACCCAGAACGCGCGGATTCGCGGGCATCAGCGCGAGGCCGATTTTTTCAGGCAACCACGTGAGCGCGCTCAAGAGCGCCCCCGCTTCCTGCAAGCGCACGATGCCGAGGGCGACTTCGGGCAAATACGAGTGGCCCGTGACGGAGGCGATCGCGACGCCGTTCAGCGCTGTGATGCCAAAAAACACCGCGAAGGTATTGAGCGCCGTCCGCAGCCGTCGCGGCTTGGGCCGGTAGCGGTGCGCCGAAAGTCCCTCGGCAAGCGCGAGCGCGAACGGCAGCCCAAACGCCAGCTCGCCGGAAAACGCGGCGAGGAACGCGAGCGCGATCGACGCCAACATCGGCCCGAAGGAGCGCTCCTGCCGCGCACGCAGGAACAGCGCCCCCGCAAAAGCGCTGAACGCGAGCGCCAAAAGGTCGGCGCGACCTTCGACACTGGCAACCGTCGCGACGCACGCGGGATGCACCGCGAACAGCAGCCCCGCTGCCCAGCCACCCAGTTGGGCCTGCTCGCTGCCGGTCCATGGCAAGAGCAGCCGGCGCACACACAGCCACAACCCGATCGCCGCGGCGACGAGCAGCGCCAGGTTTTCGATGCGGTAGGGCGCTGCGCGGGTGAGCTCCCCCTGCCCCGCGGGACCGGTGCCCCACAGCCAGTGGGACGACGCGAGGGAGAATCCCGCGAGGAACGAACCCTCTGGACCGGCAACACGCAGGACTTCCCGGGCGCCCAACTCAAGGGGCGCACGCGCCGGGTCGCCGAGGCCGGACTGCTGCGCGCGCGAGCTCGGCTCGCTCGGGAGCTGGGGCAGGTGCCAGCCTCCCGCGCGCGCGAGCCGCTCAAGGTCGCCACCCGTGAAGCCTGCTCGCACGAGGGGTGCGTACGCCATGGCGAGCCATGCGCACGACACGAGGAGCAAAGCAATGAGGCGCAGCCGCTGCGGCATGGGGCGGATCCTACCCGCGCGGGCGCCGTCCCTTCGCCTCTCGGACCCTGCCGCGGCGCGCAAGCCTTGTGTGCGGTCTCGCGCCCTCGACCGGCGTGGTGGGCGCGGCTAAGTTGATCTGTCCGTTTCCGGCCCGCGCCTCCCGCCCCCAGGTAATCCCCGTGCTCGAGACCTTCCGCCCTCTCCTTGACGCCGCCCACGGTGTCGACCTCGCCGATCCGGCCGCCGCCGAGCGCGAGCTGAACCGCCGCCTCGACCCCGCGGGACCCGCGGCCGCCGCGCTAGTCGCAAGCCTTCGAGAGTTGCTCGCAGCCGGTCGGATCGCGGAGCGGGGGGAACTCCCCGTCAAGTGGGGCCGCGTTGCAAAAGCGAGCGACGCGTCGGCGCATTTTTCGATCGACGTCGTGCACATGAACGGCGCGGGGCCGCGCCACCGGCACCCCAACGGCGAAATCGACTTTTGCATCCCCCTCGCGGGGCAGCCAACCTTCGATGGACGGCCCGCGGGTTGGGTCGTTTTTGGCCCCGACTCCACCCATGTGCCCACGGTCGCAGGTGGCGAAATGCTGATCGTCTACCTGCTGCCCGCGGGTGCGATGGAGTTCCTCGGATGACGCGCGAGCGCGCCCGCGACGCCACCGCGCGCGCGGCGCTGCGGCGCGAGTCCAACCCACCGAACCCATGGTCGGCCACGCGGGTCGAATGGCTCGGCCCAGCGCCTGACGTCGAGCCCCAGGTGCACCTCGAAGAGGCGCGCTCGATCCTCACGCGCAACGACAGTCCGGACATTCCGTTCGACTACAGCCTCAATCCGTACCGGGGCTGCTCCCACGCGTGCGCGTATTGCTACGCCCGTCCCACGCACACGTACCTGGGGTTTGGCGCCGGTACCGACTTCGACGCGAAGATCGTCGTCAAGATCAACGCGCCGCGGCTGTTGGAGCGTGAACTCGCGCGCCGCGGGTGGAAACGCGCCACCGTGTGCCTCTCCGGCAACACGGACCCGTACCAGCCCCTTGAGGCGCACTACAAACTCACCCGGGCGTGTCTGGAAGTGCTGCGGGCCGCACACAATCCCGTGGTGCTGATCACGAAGGGGGCCCTGGTGCGACGCGACGTCGATGTGCTCGCGGGACTCGCTCAGGAGGTCGGCGCGCTCGTCCACGTCAGCATCCCGACCGCGGACGAGCGCGTCGCGCGGCTCCTCGAACCCGGCGCGCCCACACCCGCCGTGCGGTTCGAAACCCTGCGCCTTCTCGCGGATGCCGGCATCCCCACCGGTGTGGCGGTCGCGCCGTTGATCATGGGCTTGACCGACGCGTCCGTGGCCGAGGTTTTGCAAAGCGCCGCCGCCGCGGGAGCCACCCACGCGTTCCACGTCCCGTTGCGCCTGCCGAAAGAAGTTGCCGCGGTGTTCGAGGAGCGCCTGCGCAGCGCATTCCCCGAGCGCGCGGACAAGGTGCTCGCGGCCCAACGCGAGCTGCGCGGCGGTGCGCTCAACCAAGCCCATTTTGGAGCGCGCATGCAGGGCCTTGGCCCGCGCTACGACGCGGCGCGACAGCTCTTCGACATGACGGCGCGGCGGCTCGGGCTCGTCACCGGCGAAGGCACCCATCCCGTCGTGCCGCAGCACGGCGGCACGGATCGCGTCGTGCCGCAGCACGGCGGCACGGATCGCGTCGTGCCGCAGCACGGCGGCACGGATCGCGTGGCGCCCCCATTGGGCGCGCGGGGTCCCGTCCAGGGACGGCTCTTCGACGGCTGAACGCGGCGTGCGGCGCTCGCTCCGGGCTCCGCGCTGTTAGTCTCCCCGGCGTGGAACACGCTGCTCTACGGCCCCAATCCCGCGCCGCTGCCGTCGGGCTTGGCGTCCTCGCCGCCGCGACCCTGCTGGCGCCGCTGTCCTGCGGGGCCCGGCCCGCGTTGACGGGCAGCGCCCGCGGACTCGACGTGTTCGTGACGCTGATCGACGCCGCCGCTGCGGGGCGCATCGGTGCATTTGGCGGCGAGCGCCCAACGACCCCGTTCATCGACCAATTGGCCGCGGCGGGGACGCGCTTTGCGCGCACGAGTTCCGCGGCGCCGTACACGCTCGCGTCGGTGGCATCGCTCTTCACCGGCGAGCACGTCGACGTCCACCAGGTGATCCACCCAGGTGACGTGTTGCCCGCGGTGCTCGAGCCCCTTGCGGGCAGGTTCAAGGACGCCGGTTACCGTACCTTTGGTGCGTCGGCCAACGCACACATCCACGCGCGTTACGGCTTCGACCGCGGTTTTGAAACCTTTGAATGGTTCGACCCCATGGTCGGTGCGGTGCCGCACCATGTCGTGCCCGACACGATGCTCGCATCGATCGAACGACAGCTTGCAAGCGACGATCCGCGGCCCGCGTTTGTGTACGCGCACCTGATGCCACCGCACGCTCCCTACGACCCACCGCCGGCGTTCCGGCGCTTGTTTGCGCCGGACCTCGCTGACGGGCGCGCGGGCAGCATCGAAAACCTGACGCCCCTTTCCCACGGCGCGCGCGTGGTGCCGCCCGCGGAGGCGCGCGCGATCCTCGACCTTTACGACGGATCCCTGCGCTACGTCGACAGCGTGCTCGCGCGATTCGGCGCGTTGCTAGAGCGCGAACAGCGGCTTGAGCGCACCCTGTGGATCGTGCTCTCCGACCACGGCGAAGCGTTTGGAGAACACGGCCTTTGGCAACACAGCCGCCTCGTCGTCGAAACGATGTTGCACGTGCCGCTCGTCCTGCGTGCGCCCCGGGGATTCGCAGGTGGCAGCCTAGAGGGCCGCATCATCGATGCGCCGGTCAGCCTGGTCGACCTCGCACCCACGCTCGTCGAGCTGTGTGGTTTGGAGGGACGGCGCGCCCAAAGTGGCGTGTCGCTTGTTCCGTTGCTGTCGGGCGCGCGGCTCGACGACCGCCCGCCGATCGTCGCGCGCACGGCAGGGCCCGGACCGTACACGTCGGTCCGGCGCGGCGACCTCAAGGCCATCTACCACGCCGGCAATCGGCGCTGGCAACTGTTCGACCTTGGCGCCGATCCCCTCGAGCAGTCGGACCTCGCCGCCTCGCGGCCCGCGGACCTCGCGCCGCTGGTCACGGAGTTGGAGACCTGGTGGCAGCGCTGGCGCCCGTACTCCGTCGGTGTGCGCGAACGGGTGCAGTTGGGAGCCGAAGAACGGGCGCGCCTTGGCGCTATCGGTTATTTCGTCGCTCCGACCGACGTCGAATCGGAAGGCGACGCAAAAGGCGACGCAAAGGCCAGCGGCGACGCGCCGATGCCCGCGCGCGGCGAATAGCGTTTCCGCCGCTTACTGCGGATCCGCAACCACTTGCGCGAGCCTGATATTCGCGGCCCTTGCGCGCGTTCGGGGGGGTGTTAGAACCACGTGCCCCCGGCACATTGCCAACGGCTCTCCACCCTGCGCTGCGCCCATGTGTCCCGAGCCCCCGTCGGAGTTCGAACCGCTTCCCGCGCTCTTCCCGACCCCTGCGGCCGTCGAGGACCAACTTGCGGAGCGTTTTGCAGCGATCGACCGGGGCACCGGCGCGCTCTCTCAAACGACGGGCATGGTTTGCCCGCCCGGCTGCGGGGCCTGTTGCCACTCGCCTGAGGTCGAAGCCACAACGGTCGAGTTCGCCGCACTTGCACGCCGATTGCTCGCAACCGGCCGCATCCACGCGGTTCGCGCGCGACTCGCGGAGCGCCAGGCCGCGAACGACCCACGCTGCGCCCTTTTTGCGCCCGAGGTGGGTAGCACTGCGCAGGGTCGCTGCACGGAATACGAGGACCGCCCGATCCTCTGCCGCTTGTTTGCGTTCTCCGCGCGCTCGAGCCGCATTGGGCTCCCGGAGCTCGTTGTGTGCCGGACGCTGCGGGTGGCGGATCCCGAGGCCGTGGCGCGCGCCCAGGCGCACGTGCGGTCGGGGGGTGAGGTCGAGTTCATGGCCCACCACGCCCAGGCGATCGCGGGCCTCGACCCCGGTGCGGGCGGCGCTCCGCAGCCGATCAACGTGGCCCTCGCGGCGGCCCTTCAGCGGGCGGAACTGGCGGCCTACTACGCGGCCCTCGAAGGCGTCGAGGATCTGCCGGAAGGCACACCGCCCCGAGATGCCCCGCGCCCCGCCGCTTGACGTCAGGGCTACGGCATTCGCGGCCACGCCGCAGGGGAAAGGCGCTTCGACCGTCGGATTGCGGTCGGGCCCTTGCACACACCCGTCCGTGTGCTCAGGATCACGGCATGGGACGCGTAGGCAGTGCGTGTGGAGCTTTGGTGCTGTGCTCGGCAGCCTTCGGCCCAGCCCTGTGTGCGCAGACGCCCGTCGGCTGCGATTGGGAGACCGTTCCCGGCGCGCCGAACGGCATGGTGCGCGCCCTTTTGGAGCACGACGACGGCGCGGGACGCGCGCTGTTCGTGGGCGGATTGTTCACGATCGCGGGTGGCGCATCCGCCTCCAATGTCGCTCGTTTCGACGGCAGCGCTTGGCATGCGCTCGGACTGGGTATGGACGGGCCGGTTTTGGGCTTTGCGGTCACCGACCTCGGCCTGGGTCCCGGTCTCGTCGCCTTCGGTGAGTTCGCGAGCGCGGACGGCGCCCCCGCGAACCGCATCGCGCTGTGGAACGGAGCGGCGTGGAGCGCACTCGCGCCCGGGCTCCTCCTGCGCCCGACCGCCGCGGTGCATTACGAAAGCCCATCGGGCCCGCGGCTCGTCGTCGGCGGCGCCACACCGGCCTTCACGGGCCCGTTCCTACAGACCTACGACGGCGCCCAATGGGCGAGCGTGCCGTTCACTCCGCTCTCCGCTCCGACGTCCCTTGCGGTCGAGAACTTCGGACTGGGATCAGAGCTCGTCATTTCCGACCAGTTCGCGCTCTACCGCTGGTCCGGTGGCGCGGTGTCGACACATGTGTGGCACAGCCTTGGTGTGCCCGGGGTGCTGGCGCGCGTCCCGACGTTCGACAACCTGCTGCTCGGCGCCGACGGGTGGATCCCGCCGACCATGCAACCGGGCCCGACGCCGCAGGGCCGAGCACTTTCGCGCGTGACCGCTGGCGGCATCGAACCGATGCTGGTCAATGTCGCGGTCGAAACGCCCGGAACGAACCACGCGATCCGCCGACTCACCGATTGGGACGGGCCGCAAGGCCCGACCTTGGTGGCCGCGGGCGATTTCACGCACGCCGCAGGCACGTGGGTGGAAACGTCGCGTGTCGCCCGGATCGCTCACACGAACTTCGACGGCGTCGAGATCGAGCTCTTCCTACCCGTCGGATCGGGTATCGACGTGGAGCCACGCGCGCTCTCGAGCGCCGTTCTGCTGGGCGTGGACCACCTCTTCGTCGGTGGGCAAAACCTCGCGAGCGCGGGGCGGCCGATCGGTTCCATGGGTTGGATTGCACCCTGCTCCCAACCTGTGCCGGCGTGGAGCGACGTGCACGGGTGCGGCGAAGACCCTGCGGCCCTTTTCAGTTGGTACGACCTGCCGCAAGTGGGCAAACCTTTCGAGATCGCCCTGTCCGTGCCCGTTTCCGACTTCATGCTCCAGGCGTGGCTGCTGCCCGCCGTGGCTCTCGAGCTCGGCCCGGCGGGCTGCGGCGTGCCCCTCGCGGGCATCGGGCCGCTGCTCGTGAAGGGTTTCGTCCTGCCACCGTCCGGTCCGCTCCCCCCGACGTTGGGGGGGTTTTTCGGGTTTGCGCCGTTGGATTTCATCCAGCGCTGGAAGCTTCAAGTGCCGCCGATCCCCGCGCTGGCCGGCTCCTCCGTCGCGTTCCAGGCGCTGGTCCTGCGCCCCGCGCAGGGATCGTTCGGCCTGACGCGGGCGGTTGTTGCCTCGATCGGCATGTGACCGGCGCACGGGCACGGGAATTGTGGATGGGACCGTAACGGCGGCATGGCTCTCTGCATTGGTCAGGGTAGCGACGCGCCGTCAAGAGGCGCGCCGACCTCTCACCCCATCGGAGCTTTCCATGACCCCCGCGTTCTTCACTTCCCTGCGCGGCACACGCCGCGCCATCCTCGTCACCGCATTTGCCCTCGGGGCCGCGGCCGCGGCCCCGTCCGCCGACGCCCAGTGTTTCCCCGAATGGAGCGCCCTGGGTTCGGGGTTCAACTCGACCGTCAACGATCTCGCGGTGGTGAACTTCGGATCCGGCGACAACTTGTTCGCCGGAGGGTCGTTCTCGACCGCCGACGGCCTGCCCCAGCTCTATATGGCGCGCTGGACCGGCGCCTTTTGGGCGGGCATGCCCACGGTGAACAACACCGTGAACTGCCTCCTTGCGCACAATGACGGCGGCGGCAACAAGCTGTACGCGGCCGGCGAGTTCACCAGCGCCGGCTCCGCGGCGAACCGCATCGCGGTGTTTGACGGCATCGCGTGGAGTCCCCTGGGAAGCGGGCTCAATGGCTCCGTTTTCGACATGGCGAGCATCCCGTCGGGCCCGCTCGCGGGGCTCTACGTCGCGGGCAACTTCACGACCGCCGGGGGTGTGCCGGCGAACCGCATCGCACGCTGGAGCGGTGGCACGTGGAGCGCACTCGGCGCCGGCGCCAACGCCATCGTCCGCGGTGTCGCGTCGTTCGACGCCGGTTTCGGCCCCGCCCTCTACATCACCGGCGAGTTCTTGACGGCCGGTGGGCTTCCCGCCAGCCGCATCGCGCGCTGGGACGGTTTCTCCTGGTCGCCGCTCGGCGCGGGACTCAACAACAATGGCCGCGCGCTGGCGTCCTACAACTCGGGGACGGGCAACCAACTCTATGTCGGCGGCACGTTCACGACCGCGGGTGGCATCACGGTCAACCGCATCGCACGTTGGAACGGCGCCAGTTGGACCGCCGTCGGCACAGGCGCCAACAGCACCATCGAAGAGCTGCGCAGCTACAACGACGGTGCGAGCACCAAGCTCGTCGCCGGCGGCGTGTTCACGTCGATCAGCGGCGTTACGGCGAACCGCGTCGCCGCATTCAACGGCACGGAGTGGACCGCGCTGGGAACCGGCGTCAACAACACGGTTTCGACTCTGCGCGCGTTCGACGACGGCGGTGGCCCGTCGCTGATCGTCGGTGGCACCTTCACGACAGCGAACGGGATCGCCGTGGGCCGCGTCGCGCGATTCCGGGGTTGCCCGGACTCCGTGGTCGCAGTGCCCGGCTGCGCCAGCAACCCCGCCGAACTCGTCGGCATCACCGTACTACCCAAGGTCGGTCAGGTGTTCTCTTGCCGCGTGGACGCGGGCTTCGTTCAAAGCGGCGTGGCGATCCTCCTGACCGGTATCTCGGGTGTGAACCTCGCGGGCTGCGGGGTTTTCCTGCCCACTCTGGGGGAAGTGCTGCTTGCCCCGGCTCCCCCGCCGGCGGCCCTGATTCAGCAGGCCTACGCGGGCGGCAGCTCCGTCTTCAACCTCGCGCTCCCCAACATCCCCACGCTGGTCGGCCAAAGCTTGCCGCTGCAGGCCGCCGTCATCGGGCTCACCCTCCCTTTCCCCCTCGAGCTCTCGACGGGGCTCGTCATCAAGATCCGCCCCTGATGTCGGAGTGAGAGACCCCGGCGCCCGTCCGGCCCCCCGTGGGCCGGGCGGGCGCTTTGTTTTGAGGGCCCCGGGCCCGCGTGGCGCGTGCCGGCACCCGCGGGAGGACCCTGGCGGCCGGATTCGATCGCTTCCGCTTGCGGCCGTCTCTTAAACGGGGTTCCCTTGTTCGCCCCAAGGTGGGCGGCCCTTTTCGGCCGCCGCCTGCCCCCCCCCGAGCCGCCGCCTTCCCATGTCCGCTGATTCCGCTCTCAGTATTCCTCACCTCACTCTTGGGAGTCTTCTGCGCCGCACGCTCCTCCCCTTCGCGTCGGCCATGGCCGCGGCCGCGACCCTGGCGCCGGCCGGAGCCGCCCAATGCGCCACCACCTGGAACCCGACCAGCGGCGCGCCCGGCTTCAACGGGGCCGTGAACGTCCTCGCGAACGTGGACCTCGGAGCGGGGCCCGAGTTGTACGCAGGGGGGAGCTTCACCCAGGTCGGGATCACACCGATCGGGCGTATCGCCCGCCTCGGCCCGGGGGGTTGGGAGTCCCTCGGGGCGGGCCTGAACGGCGGCAACGTCAACGCCATCGTGGGCTGGGACGACGGCGCCGGGCCCGACCTGTACGCCGGCGGCACCTTCTCCGTCGCCGGATCGGGTGTCGCGACGCGGGTTGCGCGCTGGAACGGCGCGACCTGGTCTCCGCTGTCGTTGGGAGTGAACGGGCCGGTGCGTTCGATGGTCGTGTGGAACGACGGGAGCGGCGAAGCGCTTTTTGTGGGCGGCGCGTTCACGTCCGCGGGGTTTGCGATCGCGAACCGCGTCGCGCGTTGGAACGGGGCCGCCTGGTCGACCCTTTCGACGGGCACCAACGACACCGTGACAGCGCTCGCTGTTTACGACGAAGGTTCCGGTCCGCGCCTTTTCGCCACGGGGCTTTTCACCGCCGCGGGCGGCCAAGAAATGTCGCGCATCGCGCGTTGGAACGGTGTGCAGTGGACACGGCTGCTTGAGGGTCTGGGCGGCTCTGCGGACAGCCTCGCGGTGCACGACGACGGCACCGGCGAAGCGCTCTATGTGAGCGGCAGTTTTGGGACCGCGGGAAGCATCAACGCAGGGCGTGTCGCGCGCTGGCGCGCAGGCGCCTGGTCGAGCGTGGGCGCCGGGCTCAGCAACCCCGCATCAACGCTGCTTACGGGTGATCTGGGCGCGGGACCGCGGTTGTTCGCGGCCGGCGCGTTCCTGAACTCCGGTGGACAGCCCCTGCGGTTTGTCGGCCAGTGGAACGGCGCGACGTGGTCGGGATTTGCACCCGAGGTCAACACCACGGCGATCGCGCTCGCCACGCGCATCGACTCGGGCGCGCCGGCCCTGTTTGTCGGCGGGCTCTTCACTTCGGTCGGCGGCACACCGGTCGGGCGCGTCGCGCGCCTGGGTTGCGCCAAGGGGATCGAGTTTGTGCCCGGTTGCGGCGGCAACACCGCAAAACTGATCGCCGGTCCCCAGTCTCCGACTCCGAACGGCGCCACGGCTTTCCGGTTGGTGCCCTCGACCATTGCGCCGGGCCTTGGGTTCCTCTTCATCGGCCCGGCGGGCGGCCCGTGCGGAGTGCCGCTGCTCGGCTTGGGCGAGCTGCTCGTCGACCTCAACGTGAACGTGCGCATCGACCTCGGCTTTTTTGCGAGCGAGGTCGTGGTTCCTGTGACGTTCCCCAACCTGCCGGCGCTCATTGGAACGCCCTTGCGCGCGCAGGCAATCGCCCTCGGACTGATGCCCGTGTTGCCGCCGCCGGTCGAGTTCAGCACCGCGATCGATTTTGTCGTCGCGCCCTGAAGGGTCTGGGGCCCGGGCCGAGCGGCCCGTTCACTGCGGCAGGCGCGCGAGCATGTCCGCGACGGCCGCTTCAAGCTGCGGATCGCGGCCCGCAACCTCGTCGGCAGGTCCGAGGTGAACCTCGACGTGCGGCTGCGCGCCGTTGTTCTCCATGTCCGTTCCGTCGGGCAAGTACCAACCGCGGAACGGAACACGCACGGTTGTCCCGTCGATCAACCGGTGTGAACCCGTCGAGATCACGCCCCCAAACGTCGCGACACCGATCAAGCGGCCGCGGCCGATCGTTTTGATGGCGTGGGCGAAGATTTCGGCGTTCGAAAACGAGTTTTCGTTGATGAGCACGGCGATGGGACGTGTGTACGCGTGGATCAATCGGCGGTCGCGCGGGTAGTTATCCCGGGGCACAGCGGCGCCATCCGCGCCGCGCGGGACCGTGTAGGCGTGCACGGGAGCCGTCAACGACGCGAGCAAAATGTCCGTCGTCGAGCCACCGCCGTTGTCGCGGACGTCGATCACGAGGCCGCGCTTGCCGTCCGCCGCCGCGAAGAGGTCGCGCTCGAAGTCACGCACACCGCCGAGGTTCATGCCGCGGATGTGCAAATAACCGAGTTTGCCCTCTGACAACCGTTCCACCTCGTCGCGGCGCGCTTGGACCTCCGCGGCGTAACGCAGGTCCAGTTCGAGCGCTGCGGTGATCGGTTCGATCAGGACAAACCGCACGGCATCCCCCGCATCTCCCGCATCTCCCGCAAATCCCGCAACTTCCGCTCCCGCGCGCACACCGAGCAGCACTTCCTGACCCGCGGCGTTTTGAAGCGCGGCGTAGAGGTCGAGCACCACCACGCCGCTCGCGTCGCACAGCTCCTCCCCGTCGACACTTTTGATGCGATCACCGACCGCGATGCGCGACGTGGGGCGCGCCGCGGGGCCACCTGGCAACACGCCGACGACCCGCCAACCACCGCGGTCCGGCACGGCGTCGACACCGAGGTAACCCGTCGCGGGCGCCGGCCCGGACGCCGACGGCCCGCCGGACGCGCCCGTGTGCGAACCATCGAGCTCGCCGAACAACGCGCCAAGGACACGGTTCATGTCGGCGCTCGTTCGCGTGGTCTCGGCCAGCTCGCCGTAGCGCTGGACAAGCCGCGCCCAATCAAGCCCCTTCAGCGTCGGGTGGTAAAAGCGTGTCTCCAGCACACGCGCCGCCTCGAGGAACTTCTGACGTCGCTCGAGCGCGCGGTCGACGGCGATGTTCAGGTCGATCGGGTGGGACTCGGGCTTGGCGCCCTCCAAACCGACACTGCGAACCTGATTGCCCGCGACAAACATCGCACGCGATCCGTCGCGCGCGACCCGAACTTCGGCAACGGCGCTGCCGTGCAGCGTCTTCTCGTTTTCGCCGCGGTGGTCGACGCTGAGCAATGTTTCGCCCGACGGGGTCGAAGTCGAGAAGAGGATGCGGTTGCCCGCGGGTGACAATCCCAGGTTCCCGACGCGGCCCGCGCGCCGCACAGGCGCCGCGGCGCGCCGCCACGCATCGTGCGCGCCGCCGATGTCCATCACCGCAGGGGTCGGCGCATTCGCCGCACGCGGCGCGCGCTTCGCAAAGACCTTGGCCACATCCGCGAAGTGCTGGTCGAGCTCGTAACGCGCCCAACCGTCGAGCCGCGGATCGAGGTACACGACGTGGACGTCGTATTCGCCATTGTTCGCGCTGCGGTCGGACAGGAACGCAAGCACCTTGCCATCCGCGGACAACGCCGGCGACAGATCCGCGTCGGGGTGGCGCGTCAGGTTGATCGCAGGAGTGCGTGTTGCGTCGCCAAACTCCCCCAAATCCCGCAGCCAGATGTCGCTGTTGTGATCGAGATCCTCGACGGCATAGACGATGTGCCTTCCATCCGGTGCCCAAACGGATTCCGGGGTCGCCCAACCGCTGAACACAACTTCATGGGCGCCGGAGGCTACGTCGAACCGCCACAGGTCGCCACCCCCGCGCACGCCGAGCAGCCAACGCCCGCAGGGGGACGGCAGCGGGCGGCGCAATCCCGCGGGATCGGTGGCAAACTCCACGACAGTGAAGGTGAGCGCGTCCACCCAGCGATCGCCGATGGCGTTCGCGGGGGCGAGCTTTTTAGGTTGATCTTCGCCCGCTTCCGTCGAGCCTTTCGCGGCTTCGTCCCCAGCTTCATTCGCGGCTTCATCCGCGGTTTCATCCGCAGCTTCATCCGCAGCTTCCGCGTCCGTCTCGGACACTTCGCTCCCCCCGGCCGCAGGATCGAGATCCGCCCGCGCCAGCGCCACCGCGGCCCGCACGATGCGCGGTCCAGTCCCGTCGTCGCTCGAGAACCACAACCACGTGCCGCAATCGGACCAGACGAGGTCGCTCTCGCGCGCCGCCGTGCGGGTCACGCGGCGTGTCGGGCGATGCTCGCGCACGTCGCGCACGAGGACTTCACCGCGCGCCACGATCGCGAGGGTGCGGCCATCGGGGCTGAGCGCCGCTTCGGTGGCTTCGCGGTCCAGGTCGATACGCTCGACATCCGTGTGCGCGCTGTCGCTGCTGAGCACGAAGTCCACCCGTTGCGGCCCCGCATTCGGGACGTCGAGCGCAAGCGTGTAGATCCCATCCCACAGGCAGAACGCGGCGAGCGGAGCATTCCTCGCGGCGGCCAGATCGCGCAGACCATGCCCGAGGGTGACCTCATCGGCGGTCGGCGCTCGCCCGAAGAGCCGCGTCGCGCTCCCACCACGGGACTCCGACGCGCCCGCTTCAAGCCGCCACAGTTCGAACTGTCCTGCGCGGCTCGAAAGAAACAGCACGGAACCGTCCGCCAGCGGTACAGCGTCCCCATCACTGCCGGCCGAGCGCGCCACCTGATCGAACGATCCATCCGCGAGATCGAAGCGCCACAGCGATGGCACCCCAGACCCGCGGTAGGCCGGGCGCTCATGGTTCGGCCGTCCCCGGCGGAAGTAAACGGCGGTGCCGTCCGGCGCCGCACGCGGCAGCGCGCCCAGCGCGTCCGTGAGCCGGCGCACCGGCCCGCCATCCACGGAAACTCGCCACATGCGCGTTTGACGGCCCACACCGCGTTCGCGCCCGTCGGAAAAGAACAACTCCGTCCCGTCCGCGCTGAAGTCTCCCAGTTGTTGGGAAGCATTGGAGGATGTCACGCGACGCACCTTACCGAGCACCATTTGCGCACCCGCGCCCACGACATCGGCGATGTAGAGGTTCGTGGCTCCATCGCGGTCCGAAGCGAAGGCCAGCCGCCCACCATCGGGCGCGAATGCCGCGCGCGATTCCTCGGCAACATGCGCCGTCAACCGGACGGCGGCGCCACCCGTTGACGATGCGGCAAAGAGGTCGCCGTCGGCCGCGAACACGAGGGTGGCTCCATCGGGCGAAAGGGCGAGCGCTCCTGGCAAAAACGCGGAGCGCTTCTCCCCATCGTCGACGTTTGACGCAGTGACGGCCGCGGTCGAGGGATCCTGCGGAGCAACCTGACCGCCCGCCGGCGGAAAAACCTGTCCGCCCGCCGGCGAAAGCGCGCAGGACGACGCGGCAAACAACGCGAGGAAACAGGTGCGCGACGCGCGGCCCAACGTGAGCATGTTCGTGGGGGTCATCAAGTTTTCGGTGCGCGCCTGCTGTTGGGGGGCGCGTCTTTGGCACGGTAACGGACCGCGGTCAGGGTTGGTTCGGAAAGTCCATTTCGACCTCGGTGTCGAGCATTGGGCCGTCCCCGAACGCAACACGCGCGGAGCTCGCCCGGCGCGCCAGGAGGAAACGACACTAGCCCGGGTTATTCACCAGCTTTGCGATCGGACGGCCAGCAGCGCATCCTGCGCGACGAGGTCGGCGGGCGAGGCAAACTCGATCGTGAATCCTTCGCTCCCCGCGCGTGTTCACGTGCGCACCGATGTCCACCCGTCCCCGCGCGGCATCCGAACCTCGAGCGCATTCGAACAACGGATGGAGTACCCCGCCCAGCGGCCAACCAGCACACCAGCGTCGGCGTGGAACTCCGTTTGGGACTTCACGACGACCGCCCGCGCAAGGTCACTCAAGCAGTGCACGTGCCGACCCAAGGGCCTTAGAGCCGTCGGGCCGCTCGATCTCGATCCACCACATCGCATCCGCCGGCAGCGGGGTCGGAGCGGTCGCGTGAATGTCGTAGTCGTCGTGGGAGGCTGCGTATTCCCCCTTGCCCACGTACGACAGCGTACGGTCCTGCGATCCGATCCAGGCGCGCACGACTGTGGCGCCGCGATCCGTATACGGCAGTTTGACCACGAGGTGGCTTTCCTTGCCCGCGACGACCAGCCCGTGGCCCTGCGCGAGTTCCACATCGACCGCGCCGATCTTGACGGCACCTAGTGAGGTCTCGTCGTGCTCGTGGTCGTCCGACGCCTCGTACGGCGTTTTTGTCGTTCCCGTCGCTGCGGGTTTCGTGGAAGTATTTTCATCCGAACCGCCGCAGCTCGCGGACAGGACGAGGGTCAGGGCAGCGATCAAATGCAATGCGCGCTTCATGGATTCTCCGTGGGTTTGAGGGGAACAGTCAAGACGTGGACCGACACACCAGCAGGGCGGTCGATCGTGGAGCGACGAGCGGAATGGATGGCCGCGAAACCCGCGGGCACGACGACGAGGTTGAGGAACGTCGAACTGAGGAGGCCGCCAAAAATCACGACCGACAGTGGACTCAAGATCTCATTTCCAGGCTGGTCGCCTTCCAGAACGATCGGCAACAGCGCGAAAGCGGCGGTCAGCGCCGTCATGAGGATCGGAACCAGCCGTTCCAGCGAACCGCGCACGATCGCCTCGTGCAATCCACAGCCCTCCTCTTCCATCAGGTGGCGGTAGTGGTTCACCAATAGGATCCCGTTGCGCACGGCGATCCCGAACAGCGTGATGAAGCCGACGAGCGACGCGATCGAAAGCACCGGCGCGGTGTAGTGCCCAACGCCGAACAGCGCAAGGGTGTTCTCCACGAGATCGGGCGATTCGCTGACGAAGATCGCCAAGACTCCGCCAATCAACGCCAAGGGCAAGTTGACGAGGACGAGGAGCGCGACACGCAAGTTGCCGATGGCGAGGTGCAAAAGCACCACCACGACGAGCAGGACGACCGCGCTCGACACGAGGATTGCCCGGCTCGCGGACTGCTGCGCCTCGAACTGGCCCCCGTACTTCACCGTGTAGCCGTGGCGCTCGACGAGCGGGTCGACACGGCGCTGGACCGCGCCCACGAGATCGCCGAGATTGGAACCCACGTCGACGTTCAGCGAAATGACGGCCTTGCGCTGAGCGTTCTCCCGCACGATGAGGTTCGACGCCAACTCTGGCCCGATGTCTGCGACCTCCTCGAGGCGCACGCGCGCGCCGCCGGCCCCGCGCAGCACCACGCGCTTCAGGTCGTCGATGCCATCCCTCGTCTCGGGGTTCAAACGAACGGCAAGCGCATAGCGGCGCGCCCCGTCGTTCACCTCCGCGACGGTGATCCCGAAAATGGCGTCCTGCACCTGTTGCGCCGCCGACAGAGGCGTCAAACCATACGCCGCAAGGAGCAGAGGTCGAAAATCGACGGGCAGCGACTGCACCATCACTTCCCGGTTGGCCGTGATGTCACGGGCACCGGAAAGACCGCGGAGCTCCGCTTCGATCTCCATGGCAATCACTCGCAACCGGTCGAGATCGTCCCCAAACACACTGATTGCGATCGCCGCCGGCGTGCCGGACAAGATGTGGCTCAGTCGATGCTCGATCGGTTGGCCGATGTTGGTGGTGATGCCGGGCACATGCGCAAGGACGTCGGCGACCTCGGCGCGCAATGCTTCCTTGGAGTATCCCGGCCGCAGCGTGACGTCGATCTCCGAGTTGCTGACCGGTTCGGCGTGTTCGTCGCGCTCTGCCCGACCCGTGCGGCGCGTGACACTGCGGACACCCTCGATCTCCAACAGTTGACTGTCGACGGCCGCGGCCATCCGATCGCTCGCCGCGAGTGAGGTCCCGGGTGGAGCGAACAGCCCGACCGTGAACGTGCCCTCGTTGAACTCCGGCAAAAACGAACGGCCGAAAGTCGAAGCGAGCCAGAGGGACAACACCGTGGCGACCGCCGCCGCGCCGAGAACCACCGCTGGTCCGCGCAGTGCGGAGCGCACGATCGGCGCGTAAAGCCGTTTGAGCCAGTGGACAAGCAACCCGTCGCGCGCTTCGCCGCGGGCGCCATCCACGCGCAACAGCAGTTGGCACAGCGCCGGGGTCACTGTCAGCGCCACGACGAGCGAGGCGAGAATCGAGACGACGAAAGCCACACCCAGTGGCCGGAAAAACCGTCCTTCGATGCCCCCGAGGAACATGAGCGGCACGAACACGAGGCCGATGATGACCGTCGCGAAGACCATCGCCGGACGGATCTCGTTGCTGGCATCAAAAACGATGGTGTGTTTAGAGCTGCGCTCGCTCGCGGGCTTGGCCGCATTCTGTCTGAGGCGACGAAACACGTTCTCCACGTCGATGACGGCATCGTCCACCAAGCTTCCGACAGCGATCGCAAGCCCCCCCAGCGTCATGACGTTGATTGTCTCGCCCAGCGCATCGAGCGCGAGAAGACCGGCAGCGAGCGACAGCGGCAGCGCCGTCAATGTGACCAGCGTCGTGCGCACGTTCATGAGGAACAGTGCCAGGATCACTGAAACGACGATCGCGGCGTCGCGCAGAGCCGCAACGACGTTGTGCACCGAGAGGTCGATGAAGTCCGCCTGGCGGAAAATTTGCCGGTTGATGTGCACGCCCTTGGGCAACGCGGGCTGCAACGCATCGAGCAGCCGGTCGACTTGCTCGGTGATCACGAGCGTGTTGGTCCCGGGCGCCTTTTGCAGCGTCATCACCACCGCGGGATGGCCGCCGTCAGAAGCCGTGCCCCGCTTGGGGGCCGCGCCGAGGCGCACTTGCGCGACCTGCCCGATCGTCAGCGGCGCTCCGTTGTGGATCGTGATCATCGTCCCCGCGATGTCCGCGATCGAGCGGATCCGCCCACTCTGGCGAATGGGGAGCTCAAGGTTGTCGACGTCGGGCAGGTAACCGGCGCTCAGGGTGCTGTGCGACGCACTCGCCGCCCGCGCAACATCGGCGACGGTGAGGTCGTAGAGCTGCAGCCGGTCCTGGTCCACCAGCACCTGGTACTCGGGCAGCTCGCCACCGATCACAGAGACCTGCGCCACCCCGGGGATCGCGAGCAGCTTGTTGCGCAGGTCGAACTCCGCGTAACCACGCAGATCCAGCGAGCTTTGACTCCCGTCCGGCGAAGAGACCGCGAGCAGCATGATTTCGCCCGTCACCGAAGTGATCGGAGTCATCTGCGCGTGGGCTTCGCGCGGCAAGACCTCCCGCACGGCGTCGAGGCGCTCGGCGACAAGCTGTCGCGCCCGGTAAATGTCCTGGTCCCAATCGAACTCGACGTACGCAATCGACAGCCCGATGGCGCTCGAGGTCCGGAGCCGGCGCAGGCTTGGGATTCCATTGAGCACGGTCTCGATCGGCAAGGTTACGTACTGCTCGACCTCGTCCGCCGCAAACCCCGGTGCTTCGGCCATAACCACGACCGTGGGGGCATTCAACTCGGGAAATACATCGACCGGCGTCCGCGGCAGCCGATAGACCGCCACCCCGAGCAGCACGCCCGCGAGGACCAACACCAGTGCGGCGTTGTCGATCGAAAAGCGGATCAGGTTTTTGAGCATGGTAGGGGCCCGATCAGTGCTCGGCGTGGAAGCTGCCGTCCGCGTGGACGTGTCCGCCTTTTTGCATGGATCCGCTTTGCTGTGTAGCGAGCTTCAGCTCGTACGCTCCAGCGACCACGACCTCGTCCCCGCGCATCACCCCGCTGTTCAGCGCGACCCACCAGCCGTCGCTCACCCCGGTGTCGGCTTCGATGCGAATCGCACGGTTCGGATTCGAGGGGTCGCGGCGGAACACCACTTGGAGAAGCCCGTCTTGCACCACCGCAGAACGCGGAACGGCCAACACGGGGCTGGAAGCGTCGTCGCCGACGATTTCAAGGAACGCCGCGACGCCGGGTCGGGCCCAAGCCGCACTCACCGTGGGTGTGGCCATCAACGTGAGCGTTCGCTGATTGGGATCCGCGTCGAGACCAAGCTGCATTGAGGCGGGCACGCCGTCGTCGGTCGGTGTCCCCGGTGACGGGGGCCGCACGATGCGCGCCGCACTTGCATCGACGAACTTCGCAAGATCGGCCTGCAGTGCGTGGGCGCGGAACTGCACGAGCGTGGGATCGATTGTGGAGAGCACCAACGCCGGCGATTCGACGAACGCGCCGTCCGTCGTCGCGACCGCTTCCACGACGCCCGCGACAAAAGCGCGTACCTCGATCCAGTCGATCGCAAGGTAGCGCGGCAGCGACACGGAACGACCCTCCTCGGACGGGGCCGCCGCTTCGAGTTCAGCCGCAGCGATGCCGGAAGCCATAGACGCACGGCGCAACGCATGCTCCCGAGCGCTGATGGCGTTGGCCAAATCGATTGCGGCGAGCTCGACCTCCGCCGCGAGGCGCGGCAGGCTGGCCTCGATCTGGGCAGCTTGGATCTCCAGATCGACGCGCTTGAACTCCGCCTGTGCGAGGGCTTGGATGCGCGTTTTCGCAAGGGCGAGCGTTTGGCGCACCTCCTCGAGCGTCGCGCTGCGCACGCGCAGCTGCGCTCGCGCGACCGCGACGGCGTGCTCCCCGCGCAGAACTTCCCCGGCGAGCTCGGTCCAAGCTGGCGACCGATACCGATAAAGCGGTGTTCCCGGCTCGACGCGGTCAAACGGCTTGACCAGGATCCGCACCTCGCCCGCAAGGGCCATGCGGTACTCGTGGCGGGCGCCGGGTTGGAGTTCGAACGCTCCCGGCACACGCTGTGTCTGCGCGACATGGCGCACCTCGACCTCTGCAAACGTGATTCCGAGGTGCCGCCGGACCGTTGCCGGAATGTCAACGCGATTTGTGGGTGTCGTGGCCGCGTCGGGCGTGCCAGCCTCGTCGGCGACCTTCCGTTCCGGAGCGCGAGTACAGGCCATCAGCGCCACGAGCAGCAGGGTTAGACACACGGATCCGTTGGGGTTCATCGACGATCCTCGGGCATGTGCGACACCGCTGCGGTGTTCGCGGGGCCAATGACGTAAACGATTTCAGCGCGCGCGATAGCCTCGGCCGCGCGAATGTCAATCAGGTCGAGCTTTGCCTGGAAGGCCCGCGTAAGACTCTCCAGTAGAACGAGCGTGGATGCGCTTTCGCCAAGTCGCAGCATTTCGAACGCATCCTCCACTTGGCGGTCCATGAGGGGCGCGAGGACTTGCACCAACTCCTCGCGCTGGCCCGCTAGCGCCTGCGCGCGCGCCACGGCCACCGCCCAACCGCCGACGAGGGATTCGAAGGCCGTTTCCACGGCGGCGCGCGCGATCTCGCGCTCCACCCGCGCCTCGGCAATCTCACGCCGATTTGCATTCAGCAGTGGCAGCGGTATTCCACCGAGCAGTCCGATGCGCGATCGGCCGGCATCGGACTCAAACAGCGGGCCGAGGGTGAGGTCGGGGTACTGCTTGCGGATCGCATGCCGGAGCGCTGCCTCCGCAACGTCGTACTCGCGCCGCAACCGCGCGAGTTCGGGGTTGCGCAGCGCGATCGCATCGGGCCCGGCGGGAGCGATCGCGACGATCGTCGTCTCCAGCTCGATCGCGGGCAGCAGTTCGAGCAGTGTCGCCGGCGGGAGCCCAACAAGTCCCAGCAGCCGCAGCTTCGCCGCTTCGACCTCGCCCCGCAGGCGACGCAATTGGTTGTTGCGCTGGGCCTGCTCGATACGAAACAGGGCGGCCTCGGTCGACGCGAGTTCACCGCGATCGGCGAGGTCCATCGCAGTGCGCGCAAGACCTTCCAAACCGCGCGCGAGGCGCTCCGTCGCGTCCACGCGCAGCCGCGCCGCCGACCACTCGATCCAGGCGACACCCACGTCGCGCCACACCGTCCATTCGCTCTCGAGGAAGGCGCCTTTCTGCGCGCGGAGTTCGGCTTCAGCCAGATCGCGTTCGGCTGCCCGGCGTCCCCCAAGGGGAATGGAAAAGCCAAGGCCCGCGGCGATCACCCACGGGTCCGACCCGCCGTCGGTTGCGCGCAGGGCGGAGAACTCGAGGCTCGGATCCACTGCGCTGCCCGAATGGGCCGCTCCCGCCGCCGTTCGCTCCACACGCAGGCGCGCGAGCCGCAAAGTCGGGTTGTAAACCAAGGCGACGAGCCGCCCCTCGCCGAGGCTCAGTCCGTCCTGCGGATCAAAGTCCGTGGCCAATTCGCTGGGCAGCGGCGCGCGGCGGCTCATGAACTCTTCGAGCGACGCCCCGTCGAGGGTGCGCCGGTCCCACGCTTCTTGGTGGGCGTTGGGATCAAGCGGCCGAGATTCGAAGCTTTGGCAGCCTCCGAGCGCCGCCAGTGCCCAGACGAACGCGAACGTCGGCGGGTTTGGGCGACGACGAACGCCGCCCGACGTTCCTGTCGGGCGCTCGGCCGGGAATGCGGTTTGAAAAGGGGGTCGGTTCACCAAGCGGCAGCTCCATCGTTCTTCCTAAACGTGACCCGGCATGTGCATACCGGGCCGTCAACGCGCCGGTTGGGCAGCGCGTTTCGACGAGTTCAGGCAACGATGGGCGGCGCCCGCGGCGATGCGGCAGCCCCCAATGGCGGCGGTCGTGGCCACGAATCCACCGCGACGATCGCCGCGGCTAGGGATACCTGCGGCGGGTGCACCGCGATCAACGACGGCGCATGCGCGATGGCGCCGCAGTCGGCGCTCGGGGGCGTCGCGGCTTCGGCCAAGTGCTCGAAGTGGTCCGTCGCGGGGTGCGGCGAATGGTTCGACGGAGTGTCGTCGCTCGGCGCGTCGTGGTGGTGGTAGCGGTCGCCTGCGTCTGCGTGGTGCCCGTGCTCGGAGCCGCAGCCGCGGCCGTGCCCGTGCTCGGAGCCGCAGCCGTGGCCGTGCCCGTGCTCTTCCGCCGTGCCGGGCAGCGCATGGTCGTTCCACGCGAGGTGCAGCGGCACCCAGACGAGGTGCAACGCAAACGCGAAGCCGACGATCGCCGCGACGATCGCCTGCCCCCTCCGTCCCCGTGAACCCATAACGCTCGACATCAAACGGGCGCCACCGCGGGCACCCCGTGCCGCGAGGATACCCGACGCCCGCTGCGACCAACGAGAATCAGGCCGGCCGTTGCGCGCCACTGGGCAGCAATCGTCGCGGGGGCCCGCGATGCCCGCTTTGCGGGCAGAGCCAAAATCACCGCGAACCCCCGCAGGCGCGCAGCGCATGCGGGAGGTTCGAATCCTGCCCCCGCGACCACTAAACGAAGAAGGGCCAGCCGTCCTTTGGACAGTTGACCTGGGTTTGGTGGTAGCGGGGGCCCGCGATGCCCGCTTTGCGGGCAGAGCCAAAATCACCGCGAACCCCCGCAGGCGCGCAGCGCATGCGGG
>ENA-ORBV01002047-ORBV01002047.1-microbial-mat-metagenome-genome-assembly--contig:-NODE-2047-length-43420-cov-12.045428_pt1 | contig 43420 bp, 32 predicted proteins | sample MGYA00237777_ERZ505514 | MGnify/ENA primary metagenome ERZ505514 (study PRJEB26160, sample SAMN06269048) | microbial mat metagenome | isolation source: Oligotrophic lake microbial mat | place... | reverse complement strand
GCCTCGGCGCCTCGTATCAAATTTTTCTCGTTTCTGACACTGTCCGACTCGACTACTAACCTCATCGACGACAAGCTACTTGAAAGTGTGGTTAAGATAATCGAAAAATTCAGTTCCGAAGTTCACCACGCTTCCGTGTATGAGGGTACGGGTTTCGCTTGGTATCTCGTGAAAGGAGAAGTGGAAGATTTTTTCGCCATTCGTTGGTTTGTAGACGAGATCAACGAAACCATCTCGCATTCAGGATTAATCACGATGACGAGTGTCGTTGCTGACAAAGAGTTTCCTTCTTGTGATTACATCGGACAAGCTTCGTTCGATAAAGTTGGGCAAAAAGACCTGGCGGTCGCAGCGATCATTCCCGAACTCTACACTTCGGCAAATGTACCTGAGGATAAGCGACTCCAAATTGAAGATTGGGTGCGCAGGCATGCTAGCCCTACGGATATTTCCGACGAAGATCAGGATATCGTGGGGGAATGCCTTAGTGCAGTGCTAAGAGAAAATGAGGAGGCACTCGTGAACACGATGGCTTCCATTTTCAGGATTACTGAGCGAAAAATTCGGGATGCTCAGGTAGAACTCATGAAATCCGCAATCGCGCTTCATAAAGTTGAATCGGGCGAAACTCTGGATCACACTCAGTTCATCGCTTTGGCGTTCACTGAGATTCAGACCGACGGTCGCAATAAACGCCCTCCCGAGGTGAATGACCCGAAACACTTGACCCTTGGTGATCGACTTCGAGTTCTTTGGTATTGTCTTATCAAGTGCAAAGCTGAGGTAACCAAAGGCGAGTATCAGCAAAAGTGGCAAGAGATCGTTGCTCTTCGCAATACCATTGTGCACGGCCTGGATGATTTGCTGCCTACATGGACGGATCGTCTGAAAGTTTTCACAGAGTTCTTGAGTCGCCGGACCGAACTTGCCGATCTAGTGAAAGGGTGTTTGCCTCCGAATACCGCCACGCCTCACCCTCCTCAGGACGCGCTCCATGGACAACCGTGAATCATGTCGTTATCATGCTCTACCTCAAAGATCAACTGAACAACGGTTAGGAAAGTCGAAAATGAGTACCCTGATGAGCCCGCCCGTGATTTCGTGCTTGGTAGAGAGCCTCTATGAAGTCGATCGTCTGGTATTCATCCCACCGTCCAGAGATCTTCGGCAACGCGCTTCGTTGCGCCCTCGCTATTACAACAAAGAAGGAAGTGTCGTAGGCGAGCATCCCCCAAGTGCTGGGTACACGGCCGATCTCTCCGTCTCCGGCGAAGTGCACAAAAATGTCCGCTTCCACGCTAGTTCTGAACTCATTCGGGCGGTCAAGCTCGCCAGCGTCAATAAGTTGAGTGATGACGATGACATCCGCTGCATGATTCGCATCAATGTCTTTCGTTCCTTGGCGGCTACGGCATATGATGCCGCAGCCTATGGGAATCATGATGTTCCAATCACGAAAGAAGGCCGATTCATGCCGGAACTGCAACGGCGAATCTTGTGGGCGATGCCCTTGGATGCTTACAAGGCACCGGCTGTTCTCGACTTGCTGCACGCAGAATTGGCATCCTTCGCAGCATCCGGGAAATTCAGTGCCGATTGGGGATGTCTTGTGAAACGACCCGAAGGGCTCGCTCTTGATGTGACAGCCAAACTGGAACGCAAGCCGGCCCGACGACGCGCGGTGGTCGAGCCCGACACAATTTAGTACACTCATGTGCATGTATACGTTCAGAATCCTTCACTTATCTGATTTCCACTTTTCTGATGAGCCGGGAACAGTCCATTTCATCGACAGGTTTCGCTCTCAAGGCGCACCGCCAAGGATGTCCCGCAATCACATCAGCCTGCTCAAGCTCACGTCGCATGACGAGAACTTGGCAGCGGCTGTCGCACAATGGGCTTGGAGAGAGGGGCCCCAAGTGGATATGACCTTGATCACCGGGGACCTGGCGACCACCGGCTCACAGAAAGATCTTGATGCTGCCCTCCGGTTCATCACGAGTCCCGCGCATGACAAGTGGATGGCCGCAGACGGTCGACCCACGCTGCAAGGTGGTGAGAATCCAATCCGCCTTTTGCCCGGCAATCACGACCGGTATGGTCAGCAGTGGTGGGCGGCCGGCGACGATACATTCGATGATGTGTTTGGTGATTATTGGAAGATAAAATCGCGCACGCAACTGCTTGCCCAACTCCACGATCAAACGACGAACGAGAGGCTGGCAATCGTCGCTGCAGACTTCTGCCTGTTTAATAACGCGGATGCAAAATCAGGCAAATACGACTACATGGGGCAAGGCAAGGCTTACGCTCATTTGGTCGAAGACCTCAAGCGTCTGACGGCTAGTGTCAGGAAGAACGCCGACGGACCTGTGGCAGTCGTTTGGGTCGTTCACTTCGCACCCATGTACGCCATGCTTCCCTCCGTGCTTCAACTTATCGACGATGACTACTTGCTACAGGCTGCCGCCGATTCCAAAGTTGAGCATATCTTTTGCGGTCACACACACCACGCGAAGGTTTACACGCCTTGTGGATTTCCGACTGTTCGTATCCACTGCGCCGGTGCAGCATGCCAGGCGTGGGACGCCCAAGGCAACACATTTCATCTTCGCGACATCAATGTTCATCAAGGAAAAGTCGTGAGTGTCGACCATGTTGATTTCGTCTGGAATGATGATGCGGGCGGATATCGTCGTGTAGCGGGGCGGGAACGCAAAACGGAGCAGGGAACGGAAAACGAGACAGGTCCAAATAAAGAATTGGGATAGAGGATAAGTGCATTCAATTCTCCCTCGCCGTGTCTATCGAATAAAAAACCCTTGAATCTTAGTTCACTACCTGCTATACTATGGCCGGATCGTTCCTTTCTTTTCTTCCGGGGTCTTGGCCATGTGTGTTGCTGATCTAGTCGCGGTTTTCGTCGCTGCTTTTTGCCCTAACACCGCTGATGTACAGGCGCTGCGCTCCAAGGCTAAGGGTTTCCGGGTAGACGTCTACCCGTTTACCCCTAGACATGAGTTAATCACAGTGTATAGCATGAGTTACGAGGGTGGACACAAATGAAAAATCACTTGGGTAGACAAAATTTGAAACATCACGGTGAGCCGTCGCCTTCAACTTCAGAATCTCACATCTACACTTCCACGTTGACCCAAGTCGCCTTCGCGGTCAGCCGATCTTAGACAGGTCATTCCACGTAAAGGTATCAACATGAGCATTACCCACTGGCCCGATCTTCACGGCTCCCACTTCCAAGGCTGCCGCACCCTTGTCACAGGCGGAGCAGGTTTCATCGGCTCGCACCTCACCGAAGCGCTGCTCGCCTTGGGTGCTTCGGTCACCGTGCTCGATGATCTCTCGGGCGGCGATGAATCTAACTTCGACACCTACCGCGCCCAGGCAGGCGATCGTCTTCGCTTTGTGAATGGCTCGATCCTCGATCAGGCACTGGTCACGCAGTGCGTCGCGGGTTGCAAATATGTTTTCCATCAGGCGGCCTTGGGTTCGGTGCCTCGCAGTGTGGAGCAGCCACGCAAGTATCAGGAAGTGAACGTCACCGGCACGCTCAACGTGCTCGAAGCGGCCCGTGATGCGAAGGTTCAGCGCATCATGTTTGCCGCCAGTAGCAGTGCGTATGGCGATAGCGAAGTGCTGCCCAAAGTCGAGACGATGCCGGTGCTCGCCAAGAGTCCTTATGCGGCCAACAAGGCGGCATGCGAAGCGCTGATGAGCGCCTATGCGGGTAGCTACGGCGTGGATACCGCTTCGCTGCGTTACTTTAATATTTACGGTCCTCGCCAAAATGCCAACAGTGCTTACGCGGCGGTGATCGCTGCGTTTGCCAAGGCTCTTTTTAGTGATGAGCATCCGGTGATTTTTGGTGATGGTTTGCAGTCACGCGATTTCACATTTGTCGAGAATGCGGTTCATGCGAATCTGCTGGCGGCGCGCAGCGAGAAGCCGATCAAGGGGCAGACGATTAATGTTGCATGTGGCACGCGCATCGATGTGAATGAGCTGGCTGCGCTGATGGCGAAGATCGTGGGCAAGCCGGAGCTGACAGCGATTCATAAGCCTGAGCGCGCCGGTGATGTGAAGCATTCACTGGCTGATCTGAGCCGGGCGAAGCAAGTGCTGGGCTACTCGCCGATTGTCGGTTTTGAGGAAGGGCTGAGGCCCACGGTTGAGTGGTATGGCACGGTGATGGTGTGATGATTCCCGCCTGACTACTGAGCGGTTTCCATCTGCGTGGTGACGTGGGTGATGCCTTGCTCGGTTCGCACAGATACATCCAGAAGAAAGCCACCTTTGGGGCCGGGCGTTGTCCTGTTCGGCTGAATGTCAGATTTTGCGTGCTACTGTAGGGTTCGTTTACTTGCTTGTGTGTTATGATGGAGGTGAACCAGTCTTGCACCAGTCGTTTGAGCCGCTTCATTTTCCTCGGAGCCGGGCATGAACAGGCGCAGCGCATTTACAATCATCGAATTGCTGGTGGTGATTTCCATCATCACGCTGCTCATTTCACTTTTGATGCCTTCGCTGGGCAAAGCCAGGTATGTGGCGCGCGTTGCGGAATGCATGGTCAACGTCCGATCCCAGTGGCAGGCGCAGACTCAGTTGGCGGATGCCAATGCCGGAAAATTCTGGCGGCACAATGACTACTCGGCAGACTACCACCGCTCGGGTGGCGCTTCGGGCAGTGTGTGGGAAGCGATCAAGAAGGGCAGATACCTCAGCGAATATTCGAACACCATCTGCCCAGTTATCAAAGCCTACCCGGGGATGAACACTACGGAGCGATACCTGAGCGCTTCATGGAACGGCAGCACCTACGCAGGCTGGAACACCGAGCAGCCTCAGATCCTTTCGGTTTACATGTGGTTCGCCAATTACCAGACCGGCAACGGCACCATCCCCACCGGAGCTGCCAATCAGTTTCTGAGCCCCGATGGCGAGAAGGAACCGAATTGGCCTACGCACATGGGCGAAGCCACGAGTGATCGGGCGTTCATCACTCACCGCATCTCCGGAGGCTCCGGCTACGCATCTCACAACCTGGGACACACGGGCCTGGGCCTGGCCATCGCTGCAGGCGACCTTTTCGTCGGCACGCTCGACCAACCCGTAGGCTACGCCGACGGCCACGTCATCACCAAGCCTATGTCGGATGTGAAGGGCCGCACGCTGATCAATGCGGGCGGGATTGGATATTACTACTACTGATACTGAAAGTGGGGGAGCGGCAGGGGTGAAGGCAATTGAGCCGCGATTCAACGAATCGCGGACGCCAAAGGCCTGTTGGAGGTTTCATTGATCCATTGGATTTTTGGATCAGCGTCTGAATCGACTTGGGGGCCAACCGAAACACCGCGCGATGTATCACCTTTGCGGCCGTAGCCATCCGCGACTCGTTGAGTTGCGGCTATCCTCCCGAACTCAGGTAACGTGCAATGGTCAAAGAAGGGGGGCGCATAACAAAGAGAGCGCATAACAAAGAGAGCGCATAACAAAGAGAGCGCATAACAAAGAGAGCGCATAACAAAGTTGGCGCATAACAAAAAACCATCAAGTAATCGAGGGTTTTTTTGAATGGTTCGGCTGTAAGAGAGTTGAATCTCTGACAAATGAACAGTTGGGTTTGGGCCATCGCATCACGTTACCGTGATGTTACTTATTGCTTTTAGGCAATAAGGCGAGGTTGTGCTGACGGGTTTGGCTGACGGATTGCTCCGGCAGACCAATCTAAGTATATCCCTTAGAAAGGAGGTGATCCAGCCGCAGGTTCCCCTACGGCTACCTTGTTACGACTTAGTCCCAGTCACCGAGCTTGCCGTTGGCACCACTGAAATGTGGCGACTTTGGGCGCTCCCGGCTCCCATGACTTGACGGGCGGTGTGTACAAGGCTCAGGAACATATTCACCGGGGCGTAGCTGATCCCCGATTACTAGCGATTCCAACTTCATGTGGTCGAGTTGCAGACCACAATCTGAACTGGGCAACCTTTTTTGCGATTTGCTCCACCTTACGGTCTCGCTTCGCATTGTCGGCTGCATTGTAGCACGTGTGCAGCCCAAGGCATAAAGGCCATGAGGACTTGACGTCATCCCCACCTTCCTCCGGTTTGACACCGGCAGTCTCATTAGAGTCCTCAGCATTACCTGGTAGCAACTAATGATAGGGGTTTCGCTCGTTAAGCGACTTAACGCGACACTTCACAGCACGAGCTGACGACAGCCATGCAGCACCTGTGCACGTTCCACTCTTGCGAGTGTCATTCGACTTTCACCGAACTAATCCGTGCATGTCAAGCCTTGGATAAGGTTCTTCGCGTTGCTTCGAATTAAGCCACATGCTCCACCGCTTGTGTGAGCCCCCGTCAATTTCTTTGAGTTTTAATCTTGCGACCGTACTCCCCAGGCGGTACACTAAATAATTTTTCTTCGACCATGAGGACGTCAGAGTCTCCACGATCTAGTGTACATCGTTTAGGGCGTGGACTACCGGGGTATCTAATCCCGTTTGCTCCCCACGCTTTCGTGCCTCAGCGTCAGAATCGGCCCAGTTGCTTGCCTTCGCCTTTGGCGTTCCAGTTGATATCTACGCATTTCACCGCTCCACCAACTGTTCCAGCAACCCCTACCGACCTCAAGACATACAGTCTACCAAGCAGTTCCCGGGTTGAGCCCGGGGATTTCACAAGGCACTTGTATATCCGCCTACGCACCCTTTAAGCCCAGTGATTCCGCGCAACGCTCGAGGCCTCTGTATTACCGCGGCTGCTGGCACAGAGTTAGCCGCCTCTTCCTTTGGGTATGGTCATTTGTTTCCTAAACCCTGACAGCAGTTTACACCCCGAGGGGCTTCATCCTGCACGCGGCATTGCTCCATCAGGCTTTCGCCCATTGTGGAATATTCGTTACTGCAGCCTCCCGTAGGAGTCCGGGCAGTGTCTCAGTCCCGATGCGGCCGGCCGTGCTCTCACACCGGCTACCCGTCTTAGCCTTGGTGAGCTATTACCTCACCAACTAGCTGATAGGATATTCCCCGCTCCCAAGGCAGCAAGCCTTTGAATGCAAAGCCATACAACTTCGCAGTATCATCAGGTATTACCACACCTTTCGGTGAGCTATCCCTGACCTTGGGGCACGTTAGAAATATATTACTCGCCCTTCCGCCACTCTACTTGGGATTGCTCCCTTTCGCGTTCGACTTGCATGTTTTAACCATGCCGCCAGCGTTCGCGCTGAGCCAGAATCAAACTCTTCAATTGATTATCTTTGCACCTGAGGTTTAACGCCCAGGTATATGCATCGAAAATTAAAGGTTCGACCTGTTAACCCATCGATATGACTCGATGGATCGGTCCCGATTCGACGGCTATCAATTGCTTGAAAGCTTTGAATCGTTCTGTGTCCGATTAATAAGATCACAGAAATGTTTTTGCTCAACAATCACTCACTGAATTGAATCAGGCGTCACGAAGGATTGTGAACGATCTTCATGAAGTAGGGTATACATCATGAAGGGTTGTTCCTCTGGGGCCATGACTGACCGATTCCAGAGGACGCTCACACCCTCGCGGCTTATTTCCCAACTGTTCACTTGTCAAAGATCAAACTCGTTTTTGCGGTCATTGCTGACCACTCTAACTTGATTCCTTTTGGGAATCTCACTCGATAGTGAAAGCTCCGCAAACGTGATCTTTTCAGATCAGGCGGGCAATGGTAGTCAGTGCTTTTCGTTTGTCAAGTCGCTTGCCTGCGACTTGACACGTTGGTTGGAACTGGGTGACTTGACTTTCGTCGATTTCCGTCACTTGTTTTTCACATCCAATTGCCTTGACGGGGAGGATTAAACCATATCATTCCCGGGCTGTCAAGCCGGGGGGGTGGCCAATCCGCAGTTTCACGGCCTCTCTACCTCTGCATCACGGCAACGCATCTTGGATAAACAACGCATATCACTCGATTTAATGATGAGGATTAGGTGATCAGAAAATTTGCATTCGATGAATGAACAGTCTCGATAATTGTGGAAAACATCGGGATCAGCCAATCGAATTACTTCTCAGTTTGCCACTCAACCACCACCAGCAGCGGGCGATGATCCGATGCAACTTTTTCTTCCAGCACATTCACCTCCACCACGCGCCACTGCTTTTGCGGACGAAGCAGCACATAATCAATCAGCACGCCCGGCTTATCACTTGGGTACGTCGGCTGAGCTTTCATCCCCGGTGCATGTGCCGCGGATTCCCACTTTTCCCGTAAAACCTTGATCTCCTCTTCGCCTGGCTGTGCATTCATGTCGCCCGCCAGAATTGAAAGCCCCGCGTCGTCACCGGCAAAGAGGTCGTTGAGCTTCTTCACCTGAGCCGGTCGATCGCTGCTCTTGGCTTTGTAGTCCAGATGGGTGCTGATGAAGGTGAACTGCGGGCCGGCTTCTCCCAGCTTGATCGTTGCGGCAAGAGCAGCACGGGCTTCGTTGCCGGGCGTTGAAGGGAGGGGGTGCGTCTTGGCGGACTCAAGTTTCCATTTGGAGAGGATGGCGTTGCCGTAGCCGCCGCCGGAGAAATCGATGGCTTTGCCGAAGGTGTGGTGCATGCCCGTGAGTTTGCCAAGTTCGCTGGCGATATCGACGCCTTTGACGCGATTGGTTTTCACATCGACTTCCTGCAAGGCAACGATATCCGCCTTGGCATCCGTGATGATTTTCGCAATGCGGTCGAGATCGAACTTGCCATCGGTGCCTTCGCCGTGGTGGATGTTGTAGGTGAGGATGCGAAGGCGAAGGGGCTTAGTCTCGCGGGTGTCTTCAGCCTGAATCAGGCACGACACCGCCGACACGATCAGGGCAACGAGCATCGCCATGCGCATGAGGTATTTCCTTGTGTATTTAGCTTGAGTTTCGGGCTTCTGTATTTAACCGTTCGCCTTGGCGAACCAAGTCAGCATGCCAAGAACGAGCACTAGATAGTTAGCTCAAATCGCCATTGGCAAACCGCTCAGAGCAGCGGCCTGCCAGTGCCACACAATACATCTTGCCTAGTGAATCATTTGGCATTCAACCATCACACCAGCATCGAAGCAGGGCTTTCGATCAGGCCTTTGAGCGTGACGAGGAATTGTGCAGCGGTGGCGCCATCGATCACGCGATGGTCAGCGCTGAGGGTCAGCGACATTTCCTGGCCGATGACGATTTTGCCATCGCGTACCACAGGCTTTTCGATGCCTGCGCCGATGGCGAGGATCGCTGCCTGGGGCGGGTTGATGATCGCTTCAAAGTGCTCGACGCCGAACATGCCCAGGTTGCTGATGGTGAAGGTGCCATCGGACATCTCACTCACGGAAAGGCCTGTTTCCCGGGCTTTTTTCGCTAGTTTCTTGGTGTCGCTGCTGATGGTGCGCAGGCTGATGGCGTCGGCATTGCGGAGGGTAGGCACGACGAGGCCGCCGCCTTTTTCTTCGGGCAAGGCGACGGCGACGCCGATGTTCACTTCGCCGTGATATTGAATGCCTTCGCTGGTCCAACTGCTGTTGACGACCGGGTGCTGCGTCAATGCGACGGCTGTCGCGCGGACGATGAAATCATTGACGCTCAGCTTGACGCCTTGCGCTTCGAGCTGCTTGTTGATGGTCCCGCGTAAAGCCGTGAGCGGCTGAAGATCGACGCTCATCGTGACGGTGAAGTGCGGAATTGTCTGCTTCGATTCGACCAGCCGTTTGGCGATGGTCTTGCGCATGTTGGTGATGGGCACCAGTTTCGATTCCAAGGCAGCGACGGGTGCGATGGCTGGGCCGGTCGATTTTGCACTGGTCGATTTTCCTTCAGCGGCACCACTCTTTTTGGCCGAACCTGAGGCGACGGCGGCTTCGATATCGCGTTTGATGATGCGACCATCGGGGCCGGTGCCTTTGAGTTCGCTCAGTTCGACATTGGAATCAGCCGCCATTTTCTTGGCCAGCGGGCTGACGCGAAGGCGCTGATCGCCTGCAGTCTGCTCTTTGCCGCTTGATGCTGGCGGATCCATCACGGCTGTCGCCGCATCAGCTTCGGGTGGTTGATCGCCGCCGGGACGATCGGTGCAGCCCGCTGCTTTGGTCGCTTTTTTCTCGGGTGCAGCGGCGCTGCTGCCCTTGGCTTGGCCTGCAGATTTGGCGACATCTTCGACTGATTCGCCGGCTTTGGCGAGCAGGAGAATTTCCGAGCCGATCTTCATCGTCGAGCCTTCGGGAGCCACGAGGCTGGCCACGGTGCCTGCATCGAAAACCTGAAGTTCCATGGTGGCTTTGTCGGTTTCGATATCTGCCACGACATCGTTGGCGGCCACTTTGTCGCCGACTTTGACACGCCATTTGAGCAGCGTGCCTTCTTCCATGGTGTCGGACAGGCGGGGCATTTCGATTCGAATAGGCATGACAATGACTCCAGGTTCAACGTTTCCAAGACGTAGATTAGATGATAGCGAGAAGTGAAACTCATCGGCAAACAGGAGGAGTTTTGATTGGAAGGCGTGGTTGCATTCTGGGTCTTGTAGGATTTTGTGAACGATCGAAGCGGGATTGGCCACCGAGACACCGAGGAAGGCAGCGGAGGAGGAATCATGACATCGCACGTGTATTGTCTGTATTTTTCTAGCTCATGCTTTTTGCCTTACTCGGTGTTTCTCGGTGTCTTGGTGGCCAATCTGGTATGGCGATCGCCGCGCTGATGTCGCTACGCCGCGAGCGGCGGAACGTTGCTCGGCAGCAAATCTGGCTCTACGCTGTTGTCATGAATGAACACGATGACATGCTCGCCGGGCAACGCCGTGCTGCGGAGAAGCTGGGGCTGCTCGAGACCCGGCGGCATATTTTTCTTTGCTGCGATCAGACCAAGGACAAGTGCTGCGATCGCGACCGTGCTGATAAGGCGTGGGACTTTCTCAAATCACGCTTGAAAGAACTGGGCCTAAACGATCACGGCGGCGTCGCCCGCACCAAGGCCAATTGCCTTCGCGTCTGCGAAGGCGGCCCCATTGCGGTGGTCTATCCCGAAGGCGCGTGGTATGGGCAGTGCGATCCGCCGGTGCTTGAACGCATTATTCAGGAGCACCTGATCGGCGGAAAAATCGTGGAAGAGTTTGCGATCGTGGTGCAGCCGTTGGTTGAAGACCAGTGAAAGTTAGTTCGATTGTTGCTTGATGAGCGCTCGCATCTGCTTGGCGCGGTCGATGAGGCGCTGGCTGCTTTTGTCGCCGATGGGTTCGAGGGTGAAGTCCCATTCGAGTTGAACTTTGTTGCCGGGGATGGCTTCGCCGACGAGATCGGGGCCGGGGTATTCCCACCACGGGGCGGCTGCTTCCTGCTTGGTCCACAGCGGGGCATAATAAAGACGCACAAGCGCTTGGCCATTTTCATTTCGACCATCGAGCTTCTGATCATCGATGCGTTTTTGTAATTCTTCTTCACTGATGCTCAGGGCTTGTGCGGCTTGAGACTGGCTGACCCATTCGCCTTCGTGTTCGAGGCGGACATCGTAGGTGCCATAGAACTTGAAGGGGACAGTGACCGGTGTGCGGCCGACTTCTTCATCGTTGAGATAAACCAGCGCGCCAGGCGGCTGCGAGCGCACGGTGATGAGCCGTTCCACGCAGCCGGTGATTGCGGTGAAGGCAAGAGTGATGCAGCAGAAGAGGGTGCTTGAGTGGGTCAGTGGCATGCGGCCATTGTAGCGGTGGGGCGGCGCTCTATCATGCACCGATCATGCAGGACAAACTGACCCATCTCGATGACCAAGGCCAGGCTCACATGGTGGATGTGAGTGCAAAACCAATCGTGCGCAGAATCGCAGTGGCGCAGGGCGATTTCGTCGCGGCGAAGGCCACGCTCGATCGGCTAATGGCGGGCGATCTGCCCAAAGGCGAAGCGCTGGCAGTAGCGCGGATTGCCGGGATTTCCGCAGCGAAACGTACCGATGAATTGATTCCACTTTGTCACTCGTTGCCGATTGAGCAGGTGACGGTGGTATTCGAACGCATCGCGGAAGATCGGCTGCGCGTCACGGCCACCACGACCGTCACCGCTCGCACCGGTGTTGAAATGGAATCGCTCACAGCGGTCAGCGTGGCTTGCCTGACGCTTTATGACATGACCAAAGCAATCGACAAATCGTTGCGCATAGAAGGGATTGTGCTGGTGAAAAAAGTGAAGGGGGCGGAGGCGGGCAACGCGTCAAAATGACGCGATCGCTTGCGCTCTTTGCGCTTCTGAATTTAATCCTCGACATGAACATCGCCGACCACGGCGTCGATCACCTCTTCATCAAATCCTCGGCGGGCGAGCAGCGTCCAGAGCTTGCGTTTGCGATCGAGCTCGCTCAGTTTGGCCATGCTTTTACTGCGTGATTCTGCGAGTTTTCGAGCGGCGGCGATCTGTGATTTTCTGTCGGTTGATGAGGCGAGGACTTTTTCGATGGTGGTTTCATCGATGCCGCGCTGGGCGAGCTTGGCGCGCTTGAGCAGCGGGCCAGCGGGTCTGCGGCGGTCGATTTCTTCCGTGAGCTGCTGCGCTATCGCCTGATCGTTGATCGCGCCGATGGCCAGCAGTTTGCCAACAACGCGCTCGATCATGCTCGCATCGCAGCCATGCTTGAGGAGCTTCTCGCCGATCTGCGTGCGCGAGTACGGCTTGCGATTAATCAGTCGCATTGCATATTCAAAGCCTTCATCCATCACTGAACTGTCAGCCACGATCTGCGCCAGCCCCGGCTCCCACGCGGTGCCCACTTCCAGACAGAGCGAGTGAATCTGCTTCTGCGAAAGCGTGGCTGTGGCTTTGCCATCGACATGAATCACTTGCTTGCTGGCGTTGCGTTTGCTGGTGATCAGAGCGGTGATGAAAGGCATGGCGAAGCTCACAACATCAGAGAATTGAGGACGAAGAAAGCAGGATTGGCCACCGATGCACCGAGGACACCGAGGAAGACAACAATGCCGGAGAAAGAAAATACTGAAGCAAGCTTAGTGCAACGGTGGAGGAGTGCGCTGGCATCGCACTGCAATCGTTGATTTTTCTCGGTGCTCTCGGTGTCTCGGTGGCCAACTATTTTCTCTATTGCACGCTTATGATGTCGTGCAAAGCTCGCGCAGCGTCTGATACACACTCAGGGGAACCTGCTGGCTGCCGATGGCGATTTTCTTGCGGGTCCCATGGTAGTCGCTGCCGCCGGTGGTGGCGAGATTGAGTCGTTTGGCGAGCAGCTCGTAGCGCTGCACGAGAGCAGGTGTGTGATCGCTGTGGCGCGTCTCGATGCCATCGAGGCCAAGATCAGCGAGTTTGCGAAAGGCGTAAGTCATCTCATCTTCATCGATGCATTTGAGCTGCACCGGATGCGCGAGAATCGCAAGGCCGCCCGCGTGATGAATCGCTTCGATGGCTTCGCGCGGATGCAGGCGATCTCGGCGAACATACGCTCCGCCACGGCTGCCGATGTATCTTTGAAACGCATCCTGAATCGACTTGACGTACCCCTTGTTCATCATCACCTGCGCGATGTGCGGCCTGCCGATGATCGCGGTGCCTTGCGCAGTGGCGAGCTCAAGCACCTCTTCATAATCCATGCGTACGCCCAGTTCGTTGAGCTTGCGAATAATTTCCGGATTGCGATCGTTGCGAGCTAGCTCCATGCGCTGACTCACTGCCGAAAGCGCTACATCATCATGCTTTACGAACAGCCCCAGAATGTGCAGCGTGCAGGTGGACATTGCCGCAGGGTCATCAGCGGGCGGCTTGATCGGCGCAGGATCGGCAGAGACTTCGATGCCTGGCACGAAGTCGATGCCAACATCTTCGCAGCCTTGCGCTGCTGCGAGCAGACCAGCGGTGGTGTCGTGATCCGTCAGCGCGATGGCGGCAAGACCTGCTGCTTTGGCAAGAGCGCCCAGAGTCTGTGGCGCATCGGTGCCATCGGAAGCAGTCGAGTGCATGTGAAGATCGCAGAACATGGACGAAGTCATAGGCGAACTATAGCAACGTCATCAGCAACGACATCAGCAGCCTCGTCGATGCGATAGACAAGGCCTATTTAGACGGTCGCCTTGGCGAACGAAGATTGACTGGTTGTCGAGGATCGGCCATCAATCTTTGGACATGCGAACTTCAACAACGACCGCGCGGTGGTCGCTGGGGTACGGCGAGACGATGATGTCGGCGCTAGCCTTGCTTTCACCAACGATCTGAGCGGCGGTGATGCGAATGTCCTTGCCACGGGCGAAGACGAAGTCGATGCGATCGTGGCGATCTTTGGCGTCAGTGATGTCGGTGATGGGAGTCCAGGTGTGAGCAGGGCGGGTGAGCGGATCAGGATGAATCACGCGAATTGCATCGAGGAAACCAGCGTCCATCACGGCCTTGGTCGTAGGCCACTCCACAGGCAGCGGACACTTGCCCGCCTTAGCGACGGCGGTAGTCCAATCCAGGTGCGAAGGCTCGTTGAAGTCGCCGGTGATGAAGATCGCTGCGCCATCTGTGGCATGAGCTTTCACTTCTTCGAGCATGGTGCTGACTTGCTTGCTGCGTGCTTTTTTTGCTTCATTCACAGCCTGTTCTGCGGTCTTGATGAACGGTGCATCGAAATACGGAATATTCAGAAGCTGATAAGGCTGATAGGGGGTAGGTGCGAAGTGTGCATTGAAATGCCAGACCGACTGGCCACCTTCAAGCTGAATCTTCGCGCCCCATTTCATGGGCGTGTTTGCGACGATCTTGTAGCGACTGATGATGCCGGTGCGGCCGCCTTGATCGAGGTAGTGCCAGCCGAGCATCGCGGCGAGTTTTTCAGCATGATCGGGGCGAGGCTCATCTTTCTTTTTTTCGTAGCCGTGTGTTTCCTGCAAGCCGACGATGTCCGCCTTGGCCGCTTTGATCACGGCTGCGGTCTGCTCCAGCGGCTGCTTGCCCGCATCACCGCCGTGCCAGAGGTTGAAGGACATCACCCGCAGTGAGGCCGGCTTGCTCGCTTGTTCATCGGCTCCAAATGAGGCCGTGCAAATGAGAGTGAATAGCAGAGTGATGAGGGCATTGAATCCGTTGTACTTCAAGTTGCTACTCCATTGAGTGCTTCGGTGGAGCTTACTTTGCGAACCACTTTAACCACAGATGAACACAGATTCAAACCGAGAAAAGGGGGTGAGCTTATCAATCAATTGTCCATGTTTTATCTGTGTTCAACTGTGTTTATCTGTGGTTCATTGCTTCCGCCGCTAAAAACCGTTGGCAGCGAGAAAACGAAACAAGCTCGATGGCGAGTCTGCGAGCCGTCGGGGTAGGGATGCAAAGCGATCTTTAAATCGCGCTGCTACATGGGCGGTTCGCAGAGCCTCACCATCGGGCTTGGGTTATGTCAGTGTGATCGAACTGTTCAAACGATCGAAGGCAGCTTATAACCTTCGCGCTGTTCGCGATCGCGCAGGACGTTGTCCGCCGGGTTCTTGAATTCCCATTTCTTGGGATCCCATTCCAGCTTGCGATTGTTCCAATAGGCCAGGTTGAGCAGATGGCAGGCGGTCACGCTGCGAGCGCCGATTTCGACATCGCAGATGGGAAGTTCACGCGACTTGATGCTGTCGAGCCAGTCTTCGTGGTGGCCTTTGGTTTTTCGCAGTTTGGTGTCGCTGTCACTGAGCGGGGTCTTGAGAATCTCTTCGGGGTTGCTGGTCTTCTTGCCTCGGCTTACAAAGATTTCGCCTTTTTCGCCGACGAAGCGAATGCCGTTTTCCATCTTGGTGTGGGTGACAACGATGTTGTCACCGACGGAGGTTTTCTTGTAGATGAGTTTGGCACCGTAGGTGTCGCCTTCTTTCTCGGGCGGGTGAACTTCATCGGGGCCGCTGTTGTCTTTGTCGAGTGCCCACTGGGTGATGTCGATGTGGTGAGCGCCCCAGTCGGTGATGTGTCCGCCGGAGAATTCACGGTAGTCGCGCCAGCCGGGGTTGAAGGGATATTTGCCGGTGTCTTCTTCGTTGCTGCACAGCGTTTTGTTCCAGCCGCGATTGGGAGTCTGGCCCAGCCACTGATCCCAGGCGAGTCCTTCGGGCGTTGCTTCTTCGGGCAGATCGCAGGGTTTGCTGGAGGTGCCGATGCCGACGTAAACCTCTTTGATGGCGCCGAGTCTGCCGCTGCGAATGTATTCACACACTTCGCGGAAGGGGCCATCGCTGCGCTGCTGGCTGCCGGTCTGGAGAATGACATTGTGCTTGCGCACGGCTGCGATGGCGAGCATCGATTCGCGGATGGTCAGCGTGAGTGGCTTCTCGCAGTAGATGTCCTTCTTGGCCTTGGCGGCTTCGACGATGAGCGTGGTGTGCCAGTGATCAGGTGTGCCGATGACGACAGCATCGATGTCCTTACGGCTGAGCACTTCGCGGTAGTCGATGTAGGCATCGCAGGCTTTGTAATCCTTGCGCTCCAGTTTCTTGTACTTTTCCTCGACCGCATTCTTCGCTCGATCACGCCGGCCGCCATGCACATCGCACACGGCAAGGACCACGCAGTCTGGCCGACCGCTGTAGCGATTCAGATGCCCGCTGCTCTGCTTGCCGATGCCGATGAACCCCATGGTCAGGCGCTCGCTGGGCGCGGGCTTGCCTTCTTCCAGACCCAGCGCAGAAGCGGGAATGAATGTGGGCAAGGCGATTGCTGTCGAGACAGCGGCAACGCCTTTGACGAAGCTGCGACGAGTCAGTTTTGATTTTGGCATGTTGGAACCTCTTGCGTGGTGAAGGTGAACGATGGCGAATTGCAATAGGGACAGGACACGTTTAGCCGCCGAGCAAGGTCCGCCGTCGCTCGGCGTGAAGCCTGCGTATGACGATGGCGATACAGTAAATCATTGTCTGTTTAAAAGGCGAGGCTTTACCCCCCGCGCCGAGCGACGGCGGCCTTTGCTCGGCGGCTAAACGTCAGATCATTTTCATTCTTCCAACTCACCGACCCAGTCGGCGATCCAGAGTTGGCTGGAGAGTTCGCCGTCTTTATTCTTGCCGCGCTTACTGGTCCACATCATCTTTTTGCCATCGGGGCTAAAGACCGGCAGCACATCCGCACCCCACATGAAGGTGACGCGTTTGCTTTTGCCGGTGTCCACGTTCAGGAGTGCGATTTCATAGTTCATGTGTCCGCCGAAGGTCGAGGTGGAATAGACGATGTGCTTGCCGTTGGGGTTCCAGTACGGGCCCCAGTTGACGGAGTCGTTGTCGGTGAGTTGCCATTCGCCGGTGCCGTCGGCATTGATGACGAAGAGTTGAAGGTAATGACGCTTGCGCACTTCAGCGCGGAAGATGATGCGTTTGTTGTCGGGTGAGAAAAAAGGGCCGCCGTCGTAGCCGGGCGAGTTGGTGATCTGTTTCGCATCGCTGCCATCAGCGTTCATGATGTAGATGTCGCCGCCCGGGCCGTTGCGGCAAGTGGTGAAGACAATCTGCTTGCCATCGGAAGAGTAGCTGCCCTCGGCGTCGTAGCCGGGCACTTTGGTGAGCGCTTTGAGTTCGTTGGTATCGAGGTTCAGCTCGAAGATATCCATGAACGGATCGAAGGCCCACGAGTAGCTTCGCCGAGCGCCGGGATTCTTGCGGGCATCGAGAATCTTCTTCATCTCCGCATCAGCCTCGGCATCGCGGTTGGGATCGAGATGACTCGAGGCGTAAATGATTTTGTTTTCAGTCGGATGAAAAAAAGCACAAGTCGTGCGGCCTTTTCCGGTAGAAACTTTCTTCTCTTCACCACTGGCCAGGTCTTTGATATAGATCTGATAGAAGGGATGCTCGCCGCGAATCGCCTGGAAGATGATGCGTTTGCCATCGGGCGAGAAATAGCCTTCGCCGGACTGGCCTTCATCGGTGAGCTGCTTGAGGTTCTGAATAAACAGCGACTCGCGCAGCGTGGCTTGCTGCGGGTCGAGCGGTTTATCGGAGCCATCGTAGAGTTCTTTTTGAGGCTCTTTGTCTGGCTCTGCCGCTGTTTTGACTTTGGGTTCCGGAGCTTTGACGATTGGAGCGGGCGAATCCGCTTTGGGTATTGCTTTGGGTGCTTGGTCTTCTGCAAAAGCGAAACAGATGGAAAGGACTGCGACCGAGGCTACGACAACGAAAGGGATCACGCGTTTCATCAGCAAAGCACTCCGGGGTTCAGGTGCGTTAGTGTAGCCGATGGGTTTTGAAGTGGCTGGTGATGCGCTGTGTCTGGCAGGTTGATGCCCCGGAACCATAACGGCGGGGTTTGATGCCGCACCTTCTTGGATCACTGCGCATCTGCCCATTCAAGGATCATCAACATGCGCTCGAGTGCAAGCTGAGGAATCGGAAGTGTGGCGAGATCAATTTCCATCTGGCCTGTCGCGTTGCTGAGTGTCTTGCTGTGGCCGTCGGCGTACATGACGTTGGCATAGCGGCGCTGGTGATGAGTACGCGAGACGATGCCGAACATTTCCATGCCCGGGCCTGCAATCATGTTGGAATCGACGGCCAGTGCGCGCAGCGGCCCGCCAAAGCGGTTGAGGCCCAGTTTGTCGATCTGCAATCGTTTGTGCGTGGCTGGCTCGAAGTAGTAAGACGAGCCATGGCGATAGATGAAACTACCCTGCGCTTGAGCATTGCCGACGCGACTAAGCTGGAGTGAGGCATTGAAGGGCTGATCTGAATCGGGACAAAACACAGCTTCAGGATTCTGCGCCATGTGCTGCCCAAAGAGCAGCCCAAGCCCCACCGGTGTGCCGCCAGCGAGCGAAATCAGCGGCGTCACAGACCCGGTGATCGGATAGTAGTTCGTCAGCGTGCCCGGCCCGGCGATGGGGCCATACGGAATGCGACGCCCATTGCTCAGCGCATACGAATGTACCGCCGAGGCGAGTTGACCCTGCCGCGCCATGCAGATCGCAAGCTGGGCCTGCGCTCGCGCCCTGCTGATCACAGGCAATACGATGGCGATCAGAAAACTGATGATGGCGATGACGGCAAGAACTTCGATCAGAGTGAAGGCGCAGGAAGACCGCGTGGCCGCTCCTTTCCTCCGGCACCCTGATCGATGAATGGTCATGTCAATAACTTCTGGACGAATTTACAAGGAGCGATGCGTCAGGTGTGACGCATCAGGCAAGGCGGCGACGACGCATCAGGCCGATCGAAGCTGCCAGGGCCAGCGCACCGAAGGTCGCTGGCTCCGGTATCGTAGCATTGACCGCTGAGCCGCGTGCCTCGACACGGGCATTATCAAAGTTCAGGAAGCCGCCGCCCGCTTGCGCCAGCGCAGTCTCGACAGCGCCGAACCGAATGCCGATCTGTTTGCCTGCCCAAGGATCATTGGCCGCTACCTGAGCGAGCACCAGTGAACGGTCAATGAGCGAGGTGCCATCGAGATCGGATTCATCCACTTCAAGCGACTGAATCACGACCGTATTGAGCTGGTCATCGAGATAGAAAAACTCAAGGGAAATCTTCGAGCCAACCTCCGGCCGCGATGTCGAACTCTTGCCTAGCGCCGCGGTGAAGTCGTAACTCCTGCCAACCTGATAGGTGTCGGAAAGCAGTTGAAACAGAAAAGTCTCTTCCGTCGCTTGAAGTGCTGCGACGTTGTCGCCATCGGCGTTGGTGATGAAAACCTGAGGAACAGGGCTGAACGCACTATTGTTGAAAATGACCACCGGCACGATACTGATGGGCTGTCCCAGATCGCCGAAGGTCACCTGTGTACCAGCGGTCTGCCAGCCGAAGAGCGATTGAGCCGTTGCTAGGTCAACGTTGAATGCGCTAGCGATCGTCGGCACCGCAAAGTCAGCAGGCAGCGTCTGAAAGCTGGGGATCACTACGGAAATGAGTGCCCCCGAAGGTGTCTCGAACGATGGATTGACCACCACCAGCGGCACCGCTTGTGCCTGTGTTGCAGCCATGCCCGCCGTCACCATTGCCGTGCAGGTCAGCCATTGCTTTATGCTAGAAATCCGCGTCATACTCATTCTCCTTCGGGGTTGTAGCGGGGAGGACCGCCGAGTGTTCACAAAGGCCCGGTGCTGGTCACGCACAGAATAGTTGATTCAATGCGGTACATAAGTTACTCCCACATCGATGCAAAGTCAAAGAATACCCGACGATTACATGCTGGAAATATGGAGGTTACGTAGCGGTGAAAAGCATCTAATGAGCTGCGGCATCAGGCAGCAGTGGTGGGGTCGGCTGAGCGCATCTTCAAGCCTTGGGCATAAAAGCCGCCGCCGATGAGGCCGCCCAGGAGAGGAGCGAGGATGTAGAGCGTGAAGAACTCGCCGCGTGGTCCGGGGATGGCGATCTGGCCCCAGCCGGCGAGCAAGCTGAAAAGGCGTGGCCCCAGGTCGCGGGCCGGGTTGAAGCCCGCCTGCGTGAGCGGAGCGATCAAGCAGATCAGCGCGGTGACGGTAAGCCCGATGGCCGGGGCAGCCAGATTGCCATCAGGTCGGCTGCGATTGGTTGGGTCGGTCATTGCAAAAATCATGAAGACCAAAATGGCGGTGCCGACGCCCTCGGCTGCGAATCCTTGCAGCAGTGAAACTTTTTCAAAGGCGGCAGCATCACTGCCGAGCATGCCCGGATTGGGCGTGTACTCACCAAACATCATCGCACTTCGCTGACTGCCCGGCTGCCCCCGCACCATTTCATGCGTGGTCTCAAAGTCAGTCAGTAATCCACTGAACAGCATGTAAAGCAACGCCGAAGCAAGAAACGCGCCGACAAGCTGCGCCACCACATAAGGCAACACATCGCGCCAACGAAACCCGCGATACGCCATCAGCGCCAGCGTCACCGCAGGATTCAGGTGCGCCCCGCTGATCGCCCCGAAAGCATGAATCGCCAAGCCGATCGCCAGCCCCCAGACAATCGCCACTTGAAACAGTCCCGATAGTGCTCCGGTCAGCACCGCCACAAAGACCGCGCCAGTTCCAAAGAAGACCAGCACGAAAGTTCCCGCCAGTTCGGCAAGGCAGCGATGCAGAAGAGGAGCAGGTTGCATGGCGACTCCGAGAATTTTGAGGACGATGGCATTGACCCGGAAGAAGATCATACTATAATTCGTCAATCAACGAAGTAACGAAGTGTGAAATTGTCATTGCTTGCCCATTCATTTCATGAAGACCCTTCTTCCCATTCTCTCTGCTCTGGCTGATGAGTCGCGACTGCGGGCGTTTCTGCTGCTGCGCGATCAGGAGCTTTGCGTCTGCCAGATCATTGCAGTGCTGGGGCTTTCGCCTTCAACTGTTTCACGCCATATGACACTGCTCTATCAGGCGGGACTCGTTGAGCGGCGCAAGGAAGGCAAGTGGCATTACTACCGCATCGCAGCAGCGAAGGCGACGAGCGTCATCGGCAGGGCGGTGCGTCTGGTGCTCGATGGAGCGGGTGAAGACCCGCAGGTGAAAGCCGATCTCAAACGCTGCTGCGGCGTTCAAAAGAAGGAACTCACGGAGGTCTGTGCGTGCTACCGAAGCTGAAAATCATGTTCCTTTGCACCGGTAACTCCTGCCGCAGCCAGATGGCTGAGGGATGGACGCGCCATCTCAAGGGCGATGTCATCGAAGTCTATTCCTCCGGCATCAAAGCGCACGGCATGAACCCGCACGCAGTCGCCGTCATGGCTCAGGCGGGCGTTGATATCACCGGCCAATCGAGCAAGACGGTGGACACGATCCTCGATATTCCCTTCGACATCGTCGTCACGGTCTGCGGTCATGCTCACGAAACCTGTCCCATCTTTCCCGGCAAGGCTCGCGTGGTTCATGTCGGATTCGATGACCCACCAAAACTCGCAGCCGATGCGAAGTCGCCGGAAGAGGCACTGGGCCATTACCGACGCGTTCGTGATGAAATTCGCGACTTCGTAAAGACGCTGCCGCAGTCCATACTCAATGCGTGAAAATGATTAGGTTGTTACTTCAACTGTTCTAATGCTTGCAAGATTCAAGGAGTCTGCCATGCCTGTCCATGATGAAGAAAAAGAACGTACCCGCACCGCGGTGCGCGATGGCTACGCTCGCATCGCAACTCTGAATGTCACCGGCAGTGGTGGCGGCTGCTGCGGCGTCGTATCCATCTCGCCTGATCAACTCGTCAAGCAAATCGGCTACGCATCGCAGGACATGACGTGCGTACCCGAAGGCGCAAATCTGGGCCTTTCCTGCGGCAATCCCACCGCCATTGCCAGTCTCAAGGCGGGCGAAGTCGTGCTCGATCTGGGCAGCGGCGCGGGCTTCGATGCTTTCATTGCCGGGCCTCGTGTAGGCGAGAAGGGGCGGGTCATCGGTGTGGACATGACGCCCGCAATGCTCGCCAAGGCTCGCACCTTTATCACGCACTATCGCAAAGAATCGGGCCTGGATAATGTCGAGTTTCGTCTGGGCGAAATCGAGCATCTGCCTGTCGCCGATGCGAGCGTGGATGTGGTGCTTTCCAACTGTGTCATCAATCTTTCCGTGGACAAGCCTCAGGTCTGGCGCGAGATTGCCCGTGTCCTTCGGCCAGGCGGCCGCGTTGCTGTCTCTGATCTCGCATTACTTCAGCCGCTGCCCGAAGTGGTGGCGTCAAATTTGGAAGCGCTCATCGGCTGTATCGCTGGCGCATCGCTCGTCGAAGAGACGCGGCTGATGATGGCCGCAGCCGGGCTTGGCGATATCAATCTTGAGTCCAACAGCGGCTACGTCGATGCGCTGGTTAACGTCAATGACCCGCTCTATGCCGACATCGCAGCAAAGCTCCCCGCCGGTAGCACGGCTGCGGACTACATCACCAGCCTGTCAATCTCGGCGCGAAAAGCGTGAGGATGTGTTATCGTTTTTTCGTCGGGGTATTCTCATCGGGATTGTCCGATGGTGAAGCGGCAATGTGCCTGCTTGATGATCATGCAATGAAAGGATCGTTATGGCTGCCAAGAAGATTCTGTTTCTCGTGGGCGACTTTGTTGAGGACTACGAAGTGATGGTGCCGTTCCAGGCGCTGCTGATGGTGGGGCACACGGTGCACGCGGTCTGCCCGGACAAAAAAGCAGGCGACAAAGTACGCACGGCGATCCACGATTTTGAAGGCGATCAGACCTACAGCGAAAAGCCCGGTCACAATTTCGCACTCAACGCCACCTTCAGCGCGATCAAGCCTGCGAAATATGATGCGCTGGTCATTCCCGGCGGCCGCGCTCCTGAATATATTCGCCTGAATCCCAAAGTGCTCGCCATCGTCCGCCACTTCGCCGATGCGAAGAAACCCATCGCCGCGATCTGTCACGGTGCCCAGCTTCTCGCTGCTGCCGGTGTGCTCGAAGGTCGCACCTGTTCCGCTTATCCAGCCTGCGCTCCCGATGTGAATAGCGCTGGCGGCAAGTGGATCAACATCCCGCTCGATGCTGCACACGTCGATGGCAACCTCGTCACAGCCCCCGCATGGCCTGCGCATCCCGCGTGGCTGGCGAAGTTTCTTGCGGTGCTGGGCACGAAGATTACGCTTTGACAATAGAGAAATGATGTTGCGGGTGCTTGTCTCGTAGGGTCTGTCAAGGCTCTGCGCAGACACACCATGTTGGACTTACGAATCAGTAGGGGTCGGATATATAGATCAACGAACGTCCAACATGGTGCGTCTGCGCAGAGCCTTGAGATAACCAAAAAAATGGTCGAAGCCTTGCTTGTTGGGAATGCCTTGTGTCTCTGCTTCGCCCAGACCCCACTTGCCGCACAGAGCTGTCGAATAGCCTGCGGATTTGAGCACTTCAGCGACGGTGACATCATCAGGCTCCAGTGGAATGCGAGCGTTGCCGCGCACACGGCAGTGGCCCGTGTGGTAGCCGGTCATCAGCACGCAGCGCGACGGAGCACAGACTGTAGAGCCCGCATAGACGCTGGTGAACTTCATACCTTCGCGCGCCATTTGATCGAGCACGGGTGTCTTGATGAGCTTCTGTCCAAAAGCGCCCAGGTCGCCGTAGCCCAGGTCATCGGCCATGATCCAGATGATGTTGGGCTTGCTGCCGGTCCATGATTCAGCACGTGCTTGAGCGCCATGAAAAAACATCGGCAGCATCAGCGCGAGGACGATGACGAAGGCGGGCAGCCACAGGCTCGCCTTTGAGGAAAGTCGAAAGGGCAAGGTTGCTTGCATCTGTATCTCCATGACAGGATCAGCAGGACCAGAATTTTCATCATCCGTCTGCGAATGCGACGGCGAGACTACTAATCCGTTCATCATAGCGGCTAGCAGGAGGCCTTCCGCTCTCACTCGATGGCTTGGCAATTCACAGAATCTTCTTCAAAACTGTCTCGCATGTGTTATCCTTGTTCAGAGAAACGACAACCATTTCGTAGCCGCGTGGCAACAGATTCTTCGGTGGGCGAGGAATTGGTTCAGGGAGGCCACGCACTGCGGATCAGGGAGGGTCTTATGCGTTTTGCAATCTGGCGGCAAGTTGTTCAATTCAGTCTCATGCTCAGCCTCGCGGTCGTCGTCGGCCAAGGTTCTGCGCCTGTCCTGTTCGCACAGGCTTCGCCTGATGCCAAGGACAATGAAAAGGAAGTCGATCCGGTCACCAAGCAGCTCATCGCCGCTCACGGCCTCTTCGAGCGCGGCCTGTTCAAATTGGCCGCCGATGAGTACGTCACCTTCCTCGAAAAAAATCCCAAGCACGCAGAGGCCACGACTGCCCGCTATGCACTGGCGATCTGCCACTACCGGCTGACCAAGCAGGAAGAAGCGGTCAAGCAGTTGGAGATCGTCTTGCAAGATGCGACCTTCAAGCAGCGCGATGAAGCCCTCGCGGTGCTGGGCCATTGCCAGCTCACCCTCAAGAATCACGCCAAAGCGCTGGCTGCGTTTGATGAGATTCTCGCCAAGCATGCGCAGAGCAAATTTGCCGAGGGCGCTGGCCTCAACCGCGCGCAGGTGCTCTACATGCTCGATCGCAAAGAGGAGGCATTGGCCGCTTGCAAGACCTTCCTCGACAAGCACCCCAAATCTTCCTTCAGCTCCAACGCGCTCTACACGCTCTCCATCACACAGCATGCTCTTAAGAAGTATGCCGATGCCGAGGTCTCGCTGAGTAAATTGCTCACCGATTCGCCGACGACACCTTATGCCGTCGATGCGCTGCTGCTGCTGGCGCAGTCGCAAGAAGCACTGGGCAAGCTCGATCAGTCTGCCGCGAATTTCACAAAGATGATCGAGCGCGCTCCTGTATCGAGGCAGGCCGAAGGGCGTTACCGATTGGCCGTCGTGCTGCACAACAGCGGCAAGCACGATGAAGCGATCAAGCAGCTCAAGATCGTCCTGGCGGATGCGAATCAGACGCCGTTCGTTGCACCGGCTCGCCTGCAACTGGGCAAGACGCAATACGATGCCAACAAAATCGCCGAGGGTCGCAAGACGCTTGGCGAAGTCGTCGCCAAGGACAGCGAGCGCGCCGATGAAGCGCAGTACTGGCTGGCGCAGTGCGACATTGCTGAAAAGAAATATGACGCAGCGCTCAAGCTGCTCGATGCACTGGCAGCAAAGAAGCCCGAGCCAGGGAATATCGAGGACATCCAGTTTTTCAGAGCCGTCTGCTGGATGCAGATGGACAAGCCCGAGCAAGCCGCCGCCGCCTTTGGCACGTTCATCACCAGTTACGCCAAGTCGCCGCGTACGACCGAGGCAATGCATCATCAGGCGTTCTGCCTGCACAAGCTCGAAAAATACAACGACAGTTCCAAGCTCTGCGAAGCGATCACCAAGACAGGCGATACCACCTGGCACTATGCCGCCGAAAAACTCTGGGCCGAGAATCTTTTCCTCGCCCAGCAGTATCCCGCAGCTTCGCAGAAGTACACACAGATACTCAGCAAAGCGACGACGGATGACGACAAGCTTCAGATTCAATCGCGCATCGCTCAGTCCGCTTACTTCGCCGGTGACTTCAAACAGGCCGCCGCACTACTCGCACCACTGGCGGCAAACGAAGCGATTGCGAAGTCGCCGCAGCTTCGCCGTGTGATTTTTTTACAAGGCGATGCGCTCTTGCAGACAGGTGATTTCAAAGCAGCCGTCGCGCCGCTGACGAACTTCCTCAAACTCGAAGCCAAGGATGAAGAAGCGCGCTACAAGCTTGGCCTGGCGCAGCAGCGCGGCGGTGATGAGGATGCAGCGCTGGCCTCTTACGCGCTGGTCATCACGGGCAAGCCGGAGACGATCTGGGTTCAGCATGCAATGCTCGCTTATGGTCAGATCACTTATCGCAAGAAGCAGCCGGACAAAGCCGGGCCTGCACTGAGCAAGGTCGTGGCGGTGAAGGCGGAGCCGCTGCTGCTGGCGCCGGCGATGTATCTGCTGGCGTGGATCGATTTCGATGCGAAGAAATATGAACCCGCCGCAGCACAGTTCGAGCAGGTTTTCAAGCAGTTTCCCACACACGAACTGGCGGCTGATGCGATGTATCAACGGGCCATCTGTTTGAACGAAGCGGGTAAGACCGAAGATTCGCTGGCTGCGCTGAAGGCTTATTCGACCACGCACCCCAAGGGCAAGAACATTACGCAGGCGCAGCAACTCACCGGTGCAGCGCTCGCGAAACTCGGACGGCATGATGAAGCCGCCAAGATGCTCTCTTCACTGGCGGGTGATGCAGCATCGCGCAGCGATTTGGTGCTCTATGACCTGGCCTGGTCGCAGCGTACGCTCAAGAACATTGATGGTGCCATCAAGGCTTATCAGGATCTGATCGCGGGCTACAAGGAGAGCAAGCTGCTGACGCCGGCTCGTGTTGAACTAGCCGAACTGCTCTACGGCCAGGAAAAATTCGCCGAGGCGGGCACGCTCCTTGAACAGGCAGTCGCTGACAAAAACATCGATGCCAAGACACTGGCCGCCGCCAACTATCGCCTGGGCTGGTGCCACGCCAAAGCGAACAGTCACGCCAAAGCCGCCGCCGCTTTCGCCGCATTCATCGCCACCAATCCGAAAGATGCGCTGACGCCTTCCGCTCTCTACCAGGCAGGCATGGCCTACCGCGCCTCGGGCAAACTTGCCGAAGCACAGCAGCAGTTTGCCGCGCTGGTCACGCAACATCCCCAAGATGAACTGGCACCCACCGCGCTCCTGCGCCAAGGGGAAACACAAGCCGAGGCGAGCGAGTATCCGCAGTCCGCCAAGTCTTATCAGCAGTTTGTCGCTGCACACCCCAAGAGCGAGTTCGTTCATCTGGCGCACTTCGGCATCGGCTGGGCCGCCGAGCAGCAGAAGCAATACGACGCCGCTCGCGCTGCCTATACCAAGGTCATCGAAGTCACCAATACTGAAACCGCAGCCCGCGCACAGTTTCAAATCGGCGAGACCCATTTCGCGCAGAAGAACTACGAACTGGCCGCCAAGGAACTGCTCAAGGTGGAAATCGTTTATGCCTACCCCGCCTGGTCTGCCAAAGCGCTTTACGAAGCAGGGCAGGCATTTGAGCAACTGAATCAACACGAAGAAGCCCGCGCTCAGTACGAGCGATGCGTTGCCAACTACACCAAAGAACCCGCTGCTGACCTTGCCAAGAAGCGGCTCGATGCGCTCAAGAGCGCCGGACGGTGATGTGCTGATTTTCCGTTCCGCAATTCTGCGACTCCCCGACTCCCAAAGAAGGAGCGATTTCATGCGATTACGACCATGCCTTGCGTTGCTACTAATGATCATTGCATTCACCCTGACGGCGGCCAGCGCGACGCTGGTTCATGCCCAGGCGGCAGCTGCGCCCAAAGCTGCCGCCGCGAAGGACGCTGCCAATGCGAAGGCTGCGCCCGCTGCGGGCAAAGTGGCTCCAGCGCCTGGCGCTGATCCCGAAAAAGATGGCGCGATGAATCTGCTGGAACTGCTCGTCGCTGGCGGGCCAATCATGATCCTGATCGCGCTGACTTCGGTCGGTGGTGTGACGATCATCGCCGAGCGGCTCATGGCCCTGCGCCGCAGCATCATCTGTCCGCCCGATTTTCTGCCCAGTCTTCGCGCTGTCTTTCGTTCGCCGGCTGATCGAGACGCAGCGCTTGCGTTCTGCCGATCCAAGGCGCTGCCCATTGCCCGCATTGTCGCTTCGGGTATCCGCAAGATGCCGCATGGCGTGGAACTGGTCGAACAGGCCATCGAAGATGCTGGCGCCAATGAGGTGGCCAAGCTTCGTCGCAATCTGCGCATGCTTTTTGGTCTGGCATCCATCGCGCCGTTGCTTGGTTTGCTCGGCACGGTATGGGGCTTGATCGAAGCGTTTCAGACTGCCGCCACCGAAGGCTTAGGTGGCGGTGCCAAAGGCGCACAAATGATGGCGCAGGGTATTTACGTTGCGCTGGTCACGACGGTGGCCGGCTTGTCTGTGGCCATTCCGCTGCTGGTGTTTTACTACCACTTTCAAGGACGCATCGAGCGCGTCATCGGCGAACTCAACGATGTATCCGAAGAATTCGTCGAGCACTTTATGCCTGAAACGCAGGTAAAAATAGCACCCTCTGGCTCACCCGCTTCACCTGCATCCAACGATGCATCGCCGCTCTACGCCGGCGCCATGCCGCAGCCGACGGCGTAAGCGTGGCGCCTTCATTGATCATCGCGTGGTTCTTATTCTTAGTCCGCTCATCCTGTTTACTGCGAGATAGTCATGCGAATTCACGACAGCGCCGGCGAAGAAGAAGCGCTCAACCTCACTCCCCTTATCGACATGGTTTTTCTGCTGCTGATTTTCTTTCTGGTAGCGACGACCATCGCTCAGGATGAAAGGCCGCAGTCGATCAACCTGCCGGTGACGGGGGCGACTTCGCCGCTCTCGGCGCCGCCCGAAGAACTGATCATCAACATCGAAAAAGATGGCGTGATGAAAGTCAATGGCCAAGTGCGCGATCGTGACGAACTTCGCGCTACTTTGGAACAGGCCAAGGTGGCGCAGCCGCCACGCAATGTGCTCATCCGCGCCGATCAGGAAAGCATGCACAAATACTTCGCCACGGTGGCCAGTATTTGCCACGAAGTAGGCGTGAATCAGATCAACATCGGCTACGTCTATGACAAACCTCAGGAATAACGCGATGACGATTTGGCGAGTTGGCGCAACCAATGGCCGACATCATCGCTCGTGATTTTCTTTTTGTTTTTGAATTCCCGCAGGTCACGGAGATTTGCACATGACCGTGAACTCTGAATCAGCTCCTGCCCGTTCGCTGCCGCGCATCGTTGCTGGCGGTGCGCTGCTCATTGTGGTGCTTGGCGCGCTGGGCTGGTGGCTGGTGGGGCAGCGGGTCTGGACGGATGATCGTTCGATTCGATTGCCTGATTCAGCCGTGGAAGTTCGCGAGATTCTTTGGACCAAGCCGCAGCCGATGGATGAGGCGCTGGGCACCGCGGCCAGTGACTCGACATCAAAAGACGCAGCGATCAATACAGATGCGGATGAGTATGAGCCTTCGATTTCACCCGATGGCACTGAGTTGTTTTTTGTGCGCGGCTTGCCCGGCGAGAAGAAGCAATCGCAGGCGGATATCTACTTCAGTGTTCGCATGAACAATCGCTGGAGCAAGCCTCAGCCACTGACGAGCATCAACACGCCAGGCAACGAGCTTGGCCCCAGACTTTCGCACGATGGCCAGTGGCTCTATTTCTACAGTGATCGAGAAGGCGGCCTGGGCGGGTACGACATCTGGGCCAGTCCGCGCACTGACACTGGCTGGGGCGAAGCTGTCAATGTAGGCCCCGCCATCAACAGTGCTCACAACGAATTCAATCCCGCACCAACGCCCGATGGCCAGCGAATTTTCTTCGCCACCAATCGCAAGGCTGCCGGTGCCCTAGGCGACGCGCAGCGATGGAACGCGACGATTCGCCACAATCCTTCGGCCACGGATTACGACATCTTTGTGGCGATGGCCATGGCGAAGGACGTTGATTCAAAGATTGAAACAGCCGGTCCCGCGATGTCGCAGTTTGAACAAGCCGTCGAAGTCACCCCGCTCAGTTCGCCTTTTCACGAAGGCTCGGCGAGTGTCACCTCGTCAGGTGATTTTCTTTACTTCACTTCCAATCGTGATGGCATTGAGCGCGGCTACGACCTGTACCGTTGTCGCCTGCGGCCCGCTGATGCTCGCGGTGTGGCAGCCGACAATTCGCGCATCGTGGCGGGGCTCTATTTCGAGCAGATTGAAAAGCTAAGCGAACTCAACAGCCCCGTGGATGAAGCTGATCCATCGCTGGCTTCGCAGGGATTTCGGTTGCTGTTCAGCTCAAATGCCTCCACCGGTCAAGGCGGGTACGACCTTTACGTGGCTGACTCGCGCGAGGTGTTTGTCGATCGCGATGCTCGGCATCTGCCAGCGCTGGGTTGGAGCTGGTGGGTGCTGCTGGCCGCCGTCGGGCTGCTGCTGCTGTTGCTGTTTCTTTTTCGCAAGATCGATTCAGAGAAGCTGGGGCTGCTGCAAAAGTGCGTGATCGTTTCGCTCTTCGTGCATTTGATCATCACGATTTTGCTGAGCTTCTTCTGGCTGACGAAAGAGGTTTACGAACAGGCCGTCGAGCAGGAAAAAGAAATGCGCATCGCGATGAATCTCGATGCGACAACCGAGATGGACCTGCGCATGGCGACGCGATCGCAGAAGGCGGACCTGCCGGTGAGCGCCCCGGCCATCAGCGAACTGGCGCCGCAGACCACGCCCATTGAAGTGACGCATGCCGCGCCGATGCGACAGATCGAGATCGATATTCCAACCGCTCGTTCAGCGCCCAGTGAAAGCAGCATGGTTCTGCCTTCAGCCGCCAAGGCTTCGCCGCCATCCACATTATCGCCCACAGCCAAGGCGAATTTGCCTGAGGCGAGTTTGATGCCTTCGGTGACGTTGCCGCAGGTGTCGCCGCTGCGTCCGGTGACAGCTTCAAGTGCACCTGACACCGCTGAGCCAACGCCCGTCGCCCAGCAGCTGGCTGCAGCGGTGAACACACAGGCCAGCACCACGACAGCCCCCGCGCCTTCTCCATCGCAAGCACAAGCTGCATCGACAGCCGCCGCCCCCGCGCCAGCTAGGGCTGTGCCAACGACACAGGCTGCGATGACGCCGCCCGCTTCATCCGCACCTGTCGCCGCAGCGCCAGCACCTGCTGCCCGATTTGAAACGCAGCAGGTGCAGTCATCACAGCCCGCCGCAATGAAAGTTTCCGACGCCTCCACAACAGCGCCTCAGCGCACGCAGGTGGCCAGCAGCAGCGCTGCAGAATCAGCACCGACAGATGCACCGCCATCGCAGGCAGCCACGGCAGCGCTGGCTGCGACATCACCCTCGACCGCGCCAGCCAAAGCGACTGCACAGGCTTCATCACCAGCACAAGCGCAGGCCCCTGCGAGCGCTCAGCCGATCGCCACGCTGGCGATGCAGAGCGAGCCGGTGCGATCATCGCAGCCGCAAGGGCTGCGCGTGACCGAGGCAACGCAGGCCATGGCCGAGCGCGCCGCGACGCAGCCAGAGAGTGAGGCGGGTCAAGTCGTCGTCGATGCGCCGCCTTCGCGATCGGCGGAGAATGCTGCAGCTACGGCAGCACAAGCAACGCCCGCGAAGACGACAACGGAATCGCTTGCATCTTCAGCGCAGGCCTTGCCGCTGGCGCAGCCGAGCATTGATACACAGCCGACCACGAGCGCGAAACTGGCAGCCGAGGAATCGACCGCGCCGCCCGATGCGCAGGCCAGTTCGCAAGCGCTGGCGCAGCGGATGGAACAGGAACTCACCGCGCCGCGTGCAGCAGAGGAAGCAGGCAGCACGCCAGCCACGACCGCGCCAACAGCACCCAGCGCAACGTCTCTCGCTGTTTCCGATCGTGCGCCTTCGCAGCCTGCCACGCAGGCTGAGAAGGTGGAGTCGTCTTCTACATCAACGCCCACAGCGGCGCTGCCTGATCTGGCTGCTCTGCCGTTTGCGAGTAAGGCCATCGCGGCTGTTGATGCTAAGCAGGTTGAATCTGTCGATTCGAAATCGCCATCGACATCAACCGAGCCTTCCGCAGCAGCGGTCGCCGATCGTTCCTCGGAGCAACCGCAGAATGTTGACGTTCTGGCCCCGGCTTCCACGAAATCGAATGTACAAGGGCTCGCCCAAAGTGCCACGGAATCACGCGCTCAATCTAAAGCAGTGGCGGCAATCTCGGGTGCGACGGCTGCGGTACCCGGACCGATGACGCCTTTTGAGGTCGAGCTTGTATTGAACACGCAGTCTGGCAAAGTCACCGGCAAGAACAATGAACTCCTCGAACAGGCGGATGATGCGGCCTCACCTTCGCTAAATAAAGCATCCTCACCCAGCACCACGACAAGCGCCGCCAACACACAAGACTCGGCGAGCCGCTTTCTGCCCGCGACGGACACGCTCGCCTCGCTCACCGGCAAGCAAAGCTCTGCGGACATTCGCGCCAAGGTCGCCACCATCGCCACGACAGCCGCGAGTGAACCGGTGCTCGCGCCGCTGAGTGAGGCCCTTGGCCCCAGCCAGTTTGCATCGCCTGCGCCGCTGTTTCAGCGATCGCCCGCCATGCGTGAGAAGTTGCTGGAGGAAATGGGTGGCACGCCGGAATCAGAGGATGCCGTCAGCAGAGCGCTGGCGTATCTGTCGCGCAATCAGGAACCTGATGGCCGCTGGACTTTCATCACGCCCGGCGATCGTGGGCCAGGCAAGCGTGAAAAATATCTGCACGACACCGCACTGACCGCGCTGGCGGTGCTCACGTTCCTGGGCGCAGATCACACACCGATCAAGCCCGGGCCGTATCAGGAGCAAGTCGCGCGGGCCATCGAGTACATCATCAAACGCGGCAATGATCAAGGCGATTATCGCGGTGACGGCAACATGTATGACCAGGGCATCGTGGGCATCGCACTGGCTGAAGCAGCGCTGATGACAGGTGACACAAAGACACGCGAAGCGGCAATCGCTGCTTCACGCTTCATCGCCAAAGCGCAGGATCCCAAGTCCGGCGGCTGGCGCTATCGGCCCGGTGAATACGGCGACACCAGTGTGCTCGGCTGGCAAGTCATGGCGATGCACTCGGCCGAGCAACTGGGCTATGAGATCAGCGCAGACATTCGCGAACGTGCAGGATCCTGGCTCAAACTGGTCACGCAGAAAAACACGCTGCTTTCGGGTTATCAACAGGAAGGCCCAAGGCCATCGATGACAGCCGAGGCACTTTTTTCCCGCATTCTGCTGGGTGAAACGTTCAGCGAGAAACACCTGCGAACCTTCGAGCAGTTCATGTTCGAAAATCCTGCGGGCAAGGGCGAGACTGATTTTTATTACCTCTACTACGCCACACTTTCCTTCAATCAGTTGCAAGGCCCAAACTGGAAGAAATGGAATGACAAGACTCGCCCCTTCATCACCAAGCTTCAAAGGCGAGGCGGGGCCGACGATGGAAGCTGGAACATGGTCAATCGCTGGGACAAGAAGGGCGGACAGGTTTATACGACCTGCATGGCGGCGCTGACGCTGGAAGTTTATTACCGATATCTGCCGATGTATGGCGGGGCGAAGCGCACGGCGGACAATGAATAACAATGATCCATTAGCAGCGGGCTAAGCCCGCTGCTAATGGATCGATTTGTGCGATTCCATTTTCATCAACCCGCCTTGAAGGTCGCGCCGTCGCACACGATGCCGCGACTGTTCGCGGCCATGTGGCTGAGGATGTGGTGCAAGGTTTCAGTGCTGTCAGGCGAATCAATCGCCTTCGCCAGTTCATCGGCGGTGCCACCGGCGGGAGTCGCTTTCAAATGCGACACGACTTTGGCCTGCAATTCCAACACCGCACCGGCCGCCTTCTTGCCCGCTTCAACGCCCGGCTGGTGATACGCATTGATATCCACCAGCGTCGCATACAAGCCAACCGCTCTTTCATAAAGCGCGATGAGTGCGCCCAGTGTTTTCGTGCTCATCTCATCAATAAAAATCGTCATCGAGCCACGGCCTGATTCATACAGCGCCGTCCGCGTGCCCTGCCAGAAGCCGTTGAGGAAGTCGCCACTGGTGATGCCCGGCTCGACTTCGATCGGGCCGGATTTCGTCGCGGCCTTGGCACCGGTGGTCGCATCACTGAGCGAGACGATGAACGTGGCGAAGAAATTGTTGACGCCGTCGCGAAGCTGCTGCACGTAAGCATGCTGATCGGTCGAACCTTTGTTGCCATAGACGGCGATGCCTTGGTGCACTTCTTTCTTATTGCTGAGGTTCATTCGCTTGCCCAGACTCTCCATGATGAGCTGCTGAAGATAGCGCGACAGCAGCAGCAGACGATCCTTATAAGGGAGCATCACCATGTCCTTGGCGCCGCGGCCATCGGTTTCGTGATGCCACATCAGCGCGAGCAGGGCGGCAGGATTTTTTGCTGTCGGTTCGGTGCGGGTGATCGCATCCATCTCAGCAGCGCCCAGCAGCATCGAATCGATATCAATGCCTTGCAGCGCAGCAGGAAGCAAGCCCACTGCGGAGAGCACACTGGTGCGCCCACCAACCCAGTCCCACATCGGGAACCGCGCCAGCCATTTGCCCGCAACGGCCACCTTATCCAGCTTGCTGTCTTCACCGGTGACTGCGACAGCATGCTTGGCGAACTTGAGCTTGCTGGCGTTAAAGGCAGCTTCGGTTTCAAGCATGCCGTTGCGTGTTTCGGGTGTGCCGCCTGATTTGGAAATGACCAGGACCAGCGTCTTATCCAGTTTCTTGCTCAGTTTGGTGAGTGTTCGGTTGATGCCATCGGGATCGGTGTTATCCATGAAGTGAATATTCATCCGATCTTTGCCATCGAGATTGCCCAGTGCATCAGCGACAAGCTGGGGCCCCAGCGCACTGCCACCGATGCCTACGACGAGCACTTCGGTGAAGCTGTCAGCGCCCGAAGATTTGGGCGGCTTGATCTTGCCCTTGTGTACATCCGCGACGAAGTTTTTGATGTTTTTCACGGTCGATTCAATGGCCCCGCGCAGCTCCAGCGTCGGTGCCAGTTGCGGAGCGCGAAGCCAGTAATGGCCGACCATGCGGCCGGGCTTGCCCGCATCGTCTTTCTCATCGGGGTTTACCTTCGCGCCAGATTCGAGCTTCTTCATCGCCGCGTAGGCAGCGGTGATGCGCGGCTCAAACTCCTTGAAGAATCCATCGCCAAATCGAATGCGGCTGATGTCAAGAGCAATGCCCAGCGAAGGGCAGGTGCAAAGGTGCTTTTGGTAGCGATTCCAAAGTTTGCTGGCTTCCATGGATGTGCTCTTTAGAAAGGGTTGCGAGGTGATGTAGAAACGTTGCCGAAGCTGAGTGAGTTTATTAGCAGAGTCACGTGAGAAATACGTTAATTCGTGTCGACCTATTTAGCCGTTCGCCTTGGCGAACGATGTGCGGCATCATGGGAAATCTCAAATCGCAAATTACAAATCCCATCTTCTGCCACCATCGTCAATCTTCACTGCGAACTGTCAACTTATGTCGTTGCCGGGTGCTGTTCTCGGTTGATGGATTGAACAGTTCCGCCAGCACGATGGGAAAACTTTTGTCGGGGTTGAGGAAACCGCCCACGGGAAACGCTTCGCCGTAGCGATTGATGAAATCGCCCAGCGGATGGCTGGAACTGATGCCGATGGGAATTTCGTCGATGAGGCCGACGTACTGCTGATTGATCCAGAGCTGCACCTTGGTGTGAACGGTGGTGGTGCGGTTGACAAAGTGAATGCGGTCGCCATTTTTGATGACGAGAATGTCCAGGTCGCCGCCGGCCGCTGCGTCCTGCGGATAGGAAAACTTGGCCAGGTCCACCGCGAGCGTGGGGTCAGCGCGCGTGCCAAAGAGCGCGCGAGGCCGCGTGATCTCCGCAAGTGGCTGTGAGCAGCCAGCACAAACGAGACACAGAAGTACTAGGGCTTTCATAGGCATTTCTTGAATCCATCGGGAAGGGGTCATCCGCGTATAATCCCTCTCATGATACAGATGGGCAAGCTGACAATCGATGCTCCATTTTTTCAGGCGGGCCTGGCGGGCTATTCCGATGCTGCGATGCGGCTGGTGGCACGCAGGCATGGCGCGCCGTTCGCTGTCACCGAGGCGATGCTCGATCAGTTTCTCATCAATGGCGGTCGTGGTCTGGAAGCGGCGGAACTGGTTGATGCTGATCATCCGATCGCAGGGCAACTCATGGGTTCGCATCCTGATGAGATTGCTGCCGGTGCGAAGATTCTGGTGCAGCTTGGTTATGATGTGATCGATGTAAATCTGGCCTGCCCTGTGAAGAAAATCCGCAAGCGCGCTCGCGGCGGCCATCTGATGCAGGCCCCCGAAGAAGCGATCGCCATTCTCGATGCTGTGAGGCAAGCGGTCGGCGATGATCGGCCATGCACGGTGAAGCTCCGCCGCGGCACGGATGACACCGTTGAAGCAGAACAAAATTTTCACCGCATTTTTGAAAGCGTCATCAACCTCGGCTATGCCGGTGCTGTGGTGCATGGCCGGACGGTGGACCAGAAATACGTTGGACCATCGAAGTGGGCGTTTCTGAAAAGTCTCGTTGAACAGTACGGACAAAAGTCCAGAGTCCAGAGTCCAGAGTCCGGAGTCGATAAGGCCAACGACAACAAGACTCCGGATTCAGGACTCGGGACTCCGGCACAATCCTTTTTCATCGGCGGCTCAGGTGATATCTGGTGTGCGGCTGACATCTTCCGCATGATCCGCGAGACCGGCGTTGAGCTGGTCAGCGTCGCACGCGGCTGCATCGGGAATCCTTGGATTTTTCATCAGGCCCGCGCCATCATGGCGGGTGATCTGGCCGCTGCCACGCTGCCGCCTACCATTGGGCAGCAGCGCGAAGTGCTGCTCGATCACTTTCAACTCTCCGTGGATCTGCACGGCGAGAAGCGCGCTGGCATGATGATGCGAAAGTTCGGCATCAAATTTTCCCGCCATCACCCACAAGGCGGCGAAGTTGCCAAAGCCTACATCGCAGTCAAATCACTCGACGACTGGCGCAGCGTGCTCGATCGCTACTATTACGACCTCAAAGCGCCGGGCGTCGTCGCCGACATGAGCGCCGGCCCAGCGCCGACAAGCTGCGAAGAAGAAACGTGTGAGCCCGTGGCGGAATCGGTCACATGAGCGTGAGTGAGAATGCACAGGTTCATCAAGTCCGATGGCGAACCGTCGTGGTACGTTGGGCGTGATCCCTTATCCCGACAGCTCGAAGACTCGCCATCGGGCTTGGATTGAAACGATTCAGTTTTCAGGAGGTGGGATTATGGCACAATGTTTTTTACATCTGAAAACGCCTTTTCGCATGACGATGCGGCTGCTGCTTTGCGCATTGCTCTTGCTTCCAACCGGCTGCCAGACCACCACCATCGTGCAGCAGGTGGCTGCGCCGATCAATCCGAATTTTTTCAGTGTCGGGCAGTCGGTTCAAGGGCGTCAGATTGAATGTCAGGTGCTGGGCGAAGGTCCCGATACCGCGTTCATCATCGCATCGATTCACGGCGATGAAACGGCTGGCTCGCCGCTTGTGCGAAGACTTTCCGATCACCTCCAGGCCAACCCGCACCGTCTCATCGGCCGGCGGGTCATACTGCTGCCCGCCATCAATCCCGATGGCATGGCTCACTCCATCCGCGAGAACGCCAACGGCATCGACCTCAATCGCAACTTCCCCGCTGCCAATCGCGAGAACAACGAGCGCTATGGCTTTACAGAACTCTCTGAACCCGAAGCACAAATCATCGCCATGCTCGTTGAGCTCTACGCCCCGTCGCGCGTCATCGCCATTCATCAGCCGCTCGCTTGTGTTGATTACGATGGCCCTGCGCAGGCGCTGGCGGCGCGCATGGCGCAGCTCACCAAGTTGCCTGTGAAAAAGCTGGGCACGCGTCCCGGTTCGCTGGGCGCATTTCTGGGTGAAGAGCTTGGCATTCCCACGATCACGTTGGAACTGCCGCGTGGTGTGGATAAGTGGAACGAAACGAAATTGTGGGAAGCGTATGGCGATGCACTGGTCGCAGCGGTAGTGTTTCCTGATGCGGTGCAAGCGGAACTGGTGAATACGCAGCCGCCGCAAAAGCCTGTGAGAAGCATGGGAAAAGCCAGCGAATCACTGCAAGGCAAGTAGGCGATGCCTGTCCTCTGTTCATCGTTTAGCCGCGGAGCAAAGGTCCGCCGTCGCTCCGCGTGAATCAACGCAAGCACTCGCGGCGGCCCACACCTTTCCGATTGAAGATGAGGCCGGGTGGGGCTTCTGGTTGCAACCTCACTTAGGATTGCGAATCTCCTCGAGCAATCGTTTGGCCTGCGCTGGTTCTGTTGATTCAAGCAGCACCATCGCAGCGACGCGGGCTTCGATGTCCAGATCAGTCTTGCCATTCTTGGCGTGTTCGTTGGCCTGCGCGATGTACGCATTGGCGCGGGTGATCGTCGCAGTAGAAAGTGCGCCCTTAATCGTCGTGCTCGCAGCTTCACTCAGAAGGCTGCGATAAACCGCATCATTACTGGGCAGGTCCAAGCCATCCGCAGGCAAGCCGACTTGCGGATTGGGATTGATCGTCACCACATCATCCTTGCGGTAGATCGGCGCGACATCGAAGGATTGCACCGTCGCTTTGCCTTGGACATCTTCGACCTGCACCGAGCCATCGAACGTACCTGTCTTGCGGTAAAGCTCCTGCTCATAAGGCCAGTTGACGACGTACTGTTCTTGAATGGTGGGGGACTCTCGGCGAAGACGATTGCGAAGATCAATCACCTCGCGTTCGCTGCGGTGGATGGCATCGTGATCGTAGTCGTTGTAGAACCCGCGCCCGCCGCAGCGATTGCAGCGCAGATGGCCGACGCCGCCGCATGTGCGGCATTGCTGCGAAGGTCTGCCGTTGCACTCATTGCATATTTGATACCCGCCGCCTTTGATCCTGATGCGGCCTGATCCATTACAAGCTGAACACTGACTTTGCTTCTGGCCACGGCAGGTACCACAGACCGTGTGCCCTCTGCCGTTGCAGTCGCGACAGTCAAAGCGAATCAGCCGATTGCGGGCAAAAGCCAGATCGCGCTCAGCGCGACCGAGTTCGCGCTCAAGCACCGGCAGATTCGGATTGGGCACCGAGCGTACCGCGTTGTAGGTGTGATTCTTTCGATCGCGACTTAGAACCTGCTGCTTCACTTCAATGGAACGCAACGTCATCATCGCTTTGTAGAGCGGGCGAGGAAGCTGCCCGTTGACTGGCGCTTCATCCTGCGGTTTTACAAGTGAAACAAACGCAGGTTTGCTCTTGTTCGCCTGTGCGACAAGCTGCGTTTCCATCGCCGTCGTATCGGGATTTGTGTTGCCTCTGCCATCGATCACCAGAAGCGCCAGATCGAAAGCAACCTGCTTGGCGATGGCGGCACGGGCACGATCTTCGGCCTGTTTGTAAACACCTGTGGGTTTCTGTGCGGCGGCCTCCATGTACCAAAGCAGCGCGTTGCCCCATAGGCCTTCCTTCTCTGCACCTAGGCCATGAGCATAGGAAACGTCGACGAGTCCATCTTGCGCAGCACGATGGCCAGGCACATACGCAAGCGCTTTGCGGAAGTGATTCGCAGCCGTTTCAATTTCACCGGCTGCAAGTTTCTGGCGTGCCTGTGCGACATGCGCGTCCGCAGCAGTCTGGCGAATTTCACCGGAGAATTTGCGAGCTGCTGCATGATCAGGATAAACGTCCAGCGCTTGAGCGATGGTTGCGATGCCCTGCTCATAGTTGCCCTGCGCGACTTGATCTTTAGCACTGAGGTAGAGCGATTCCGCACGATCGCGCTCGCCTTGCGAGCGCTGCATCAGGTCCATCGCTTCGCTGCTCGTGGGCCAGATATCCAGTGCTCGTCGTGCGGTTGCGATGGCATCGTCCAGTTTTTTCTCCGTGAGCAATCGGCTGCCTTGCTCGTGAGCCTGCCTGGACTGCGCCATCATCTGCTGCGCCTTGGCGAGCTCGGCTCGCGAAGGCAGATGGTTCGCATCAATGTTAATGTTCGTGCTCAGCTCATCGCTGGCCCGCTGCCAGTCGCGCTGCTCGATGCGGGTGAGCGCGGCGGCAAAGCGCTGCTCGCTGGCAGCGTTACCTTTGCGATCCAACGAATCAAAAGCGGCGCGAGCATTCGCGTGATTGGTATCCCATGTCAGTGCCTGCCGCAGATCTTCGCGGGCACTTCGAAGGTCGTTTTTGTCGGCATAAATCAGTGATCGCTCGTAGCGGCCTTGAGCGCCTTGCTGCTTTGCATTAGCGAGGCCTTGGGCAGCAGCGGGGTGCGAGGAGTTGTGGAAGAGCGTCTGTTCGTAGGCATGAATTGCAGCTTCCCAGTTGCCATTGGCCGCTGCTGCATCGGCATCGAGAATCGCAGTGCGCCAGCTTGCTTCACGCAACTTAGCAGCAAACTGCGGATCACTGCGCAAACGTCCATCGACCTGAGCAGCCCGCTGATAATTGGCGAGTGCTTCGCGAGGACGATCAGCATTGAGGGCTGCGTCGCCGCGCTGAATATGCTGAGTGGCACCGCAGCCGATGAGGAAAGCGAAGGTGATGAAACACACAACGGAAATGCATCGAGTCAAAGAATTCATACCTGCTTCCCCTGTGCGTCAGCGCGGTGGTGCCGCGTGAACTTTGGCCAAGTGAATAAAACCATTCTACGAGAGCGTACTGCTCAAGTGAAGGAATTGTTCATCGGTTTGCGGCCTGTGCACACTTTGTTCGCCAAGGCGAACGGCTAATTACGCGGCGTATTTCACTCTTCCGTGCGGTATTCCATCGTGTAGTTGGGGCTTTCTTTCGTGATCGTGATGTTGTGCGGATGGCTTTCAGCCAGACCTGCGCCGCTGATGCGGCAGAATCTTGCATCACGCCGCAGCGCTTCGATGCTTGGCGTGCCGCAGTAGCCCATGCCCGCTTTGAGGCCGCCGATGAGTTGATAGGCGAAGTCGGCAAGAGGCCCGCGGTAAGGCACACGGCCTTCGACGCCTTCGGGTACGAGCTTTTTCATTTCGGTGGTGCCGCTCTGGCGATATCGATCGGCACTGCCAGCCATCATCGCTCCTTCGCTGCCCATGCCGCGATACGTTTTGTACCTTCGGCCCATATGAATGATCGACTCGCCCGGCGATTCATCGAGGCCCGCCAAGAGCGAGCCGAGCATCACCGCAGAGGCGCCCATGGCCAGCGCCTTGGCGATGTCGCCTGATTGCCGGATGCCGCCGTCGGCGACGATGGGAATGTGCAGCGGAGTCGCCGCACGCACAGCATTCATGATGGCGGTGACCTGCGGCACGCCTACGCCGCTGACGATGCGCGTCGTGCAGATCGAGCCTGGGCCGATGCCGACTTTCACCGCATCGACGCCTGCTTCGATCAGATCGCGTGCGCCTTCTTCGGTGGCGATGTTGCCTGCGATGACATCGATATCGTGTTTCGCTTTGATGGCTTTGACGGTGTCGATGACGTTCTTGCTGTGGCCGTGCGCTGTATCAACGATGACCAGATCGACCTCGGCACCGATGAGCGCTTCCACGCGATCGAGCTGATGCACGCCCACAGCTGCGCCCACGCGCAGCCTTCCGCGTGAATCACGACAAGCTTGCGGGAACTGTTCGAACTTGTCGATATCGCGCATCGTGATCAGGCCGTGCAGATAATTGTTGCCATCGACGAGCAGGAGCTTCTCGATTTTTTCTCGGTACAGAATCGTGGCAGCCTGTTCGAGCGTGGTGCCAGGCGGGGCGGTGACCAGACGGTCTTTGGTCATGACCTGTGCGATGGGCTGATCATCATCGGGAAGAAACCGCATATCACGGCGAGTGAGAATGCCTACGACCTTGCCGCGTTTGCCGTTGTTCTCGCCGCTCTTGCTGCCTGACTCGACGATGGGAATACCTGAGACATTCTGCTCGCGCATCAGCTTGCGGGCTGCGGAGACAGGGGAATCGGGCGTGAGCGTGACAGGGTCGGTGATGACGCCGTTGGCGGAGCGTTTCACTTTGATGACTTCGCGTACCTGCGCTTCGATGGACATGTTCTTGTGGATGACGCCCAGGCCACCCGCCGCAGCCAGCGCGATGGCGAGCGAAGCTTCGGTGACAGTATCCATCGGCGCTGAGAGCAGCGGGATATTCAAACGGATGCGCTTGGTCAGCTGCGTGGAGGTGTCCGCATCGCCTGGCACAAAGTCACTGCGAGCCGGCAACAGCAGAACATCATCGAACGTGAGAGCTTCGTAAAGGATTCGGCTCAGCGGGTCCGCTGAAGCAGAGGAAGAGGCAGAAGAGGACAGACGATCGCTTTTGAGGTTGGCTTCCATGTAACAGAATTACCGGGAAGTGGCGACAGAGTCAAGGCGGCGGCGGCGAAACTTGTTTCGGTAAAGCATGCAGGACGTCTTTGCAAAGGCGTCCCGCATGCTGGCTAACGGCGCTAGTGAATTGAATCACTGGCCAAAAAGCTCATTCAAAAACTGCTTCATCGCGCCCCACGACCTCGCATCGGCTGCCGCGTTGTAGGCAGCGCCGGCACTGTTATCGTTGCCTGCTTCTTTCTGTGTGAAGCTGTGCACCGCGCCGCTGTAGTAGGTCATCTGCCAGTCAAATTTGCCATCGTTCATTTCTTTGACGAAGCCTTCGATCTCGGCTTTGGGAACGAACGGGTCATCGGCTCCGTGCAGCACGAGCACTTTGGTTTTGCTCGCGTCTTCTTCAGCAGGCAGCGTAGCACCCAGGCCGCCGTGGAAGCTGACGACGCCTAAGACCGGCGCACCCATGCGAGCGATTTCCAGCACACCGGTGCCGCCAAAGCAGTAGCCGATGGCGGCGAGTTTTTTCTGATTCACATTGCTCTGCGATTGCAGCACCTTCAGGCCCGCGGCTAGGCGTTGCCTGAACAGCTTGCGATCGCCCTTGTATTTGCCAGCAAACTTGCCCGCTTCACCGCGATTGGCGGGGCGATCACCTTTGCCATAGATGTCCAGCGCGAAAGCGACATAGCCCAGTTCCGCCAGCATCTTGGCCCGCATCTTTTCGTTGTCGGTCAGGCCCATCCACTGATGCACGATCAGTACCCCTGGTGCGTCGGCTTTCGCCTTGTCGCTGTCGTAGGCGAGGAAGCCTTCGAGTTCGACGCCGCCTTGGGTGTAGGTGATGGATTTGGTGACGATTTCAGCGTGCGCGAGTGATACAAAGTAAAAAGTGAATGCGAGGGCTGTGAGGGCGAGAGTTGGTTTCATGATGAACTCCTGATCAAGAATGGAATAGAGCATTATCGTACAGCGCCAGTGGTGAGCAGACCAGAAGCAAATAGAAAAACACGCCGTGGTCGATTTGACCACGGCGTGCGATGCAAGTTTCAAATGGATTGGATTACAACTCGTCGGGCGCTT
>ENA-ORBV01002043-ORBV01002043.1-microbial-mat-metagenome-genome-assembly--contig:-NODE-2043-length-43443-cov-5.626897_pt1 | contig 43443 bp, 38 predicted proteins | sample MGYA00237777_ERZ505514 | MGnify/ENA primary metagenome ERZ505514 (study PRJEB26160, sample SAMN06269048) | microbial mat metagenome | isolation source: Oligotrophic lake microbial mat | place... | reverse complement strand
ATGTCGCACTTGCCCACTTCGCCCAGGCACAGTTCGTGGTCGGGGTCGCGGCCCATCAGCGTCGGCAGGTCGAAGGCCACACTCAGCCCGGTGCCGCCAGCCGCAATCAGATCCAGATAGCGCTGGTTGGTTTCTTCGGGCGTCCCGAACCCGGCGAACTGCCGCATGGTCCAGAGCTTGCCGCGGTAGCCGGTCGGATGAATGCCGCGCACATACGGGAACTCGCCCGGGTTGTTGATGTCGCGGTCGTAGTCGAGGCCCGCGATGTCATCAGCGGTGTAGAGCCGTTCGATGGGCCGGCCGGAAATGGTCGTGAACGAACCTTTGCGCTCCGGCGACTTGCGCAGGGTCGGTTCGACAACTTCCCGTTCCCAGCGCTGCTTCCGGGTGCCTGCTGGGTCGGCCACGCTTTTCATATCGTCCCTAATTATAAGACTGCCCGATGGTTTCGGTCCCTGAGCCGGTGTAATTCAGTGTCGCCCAACGATACCAAAAACTGATGATTGCGATAGCTAATTGACATTCCGATGGCGGCCACGGTACTTTGAATCGTTTGGACTGAGGCGCATAATCGCCTCCTATGCTGGTCCGTAGGGTCTCATCTTCGAGGGTTTGATGACGCAACAAGGCCGCGTGTTTGGCGCGATGCTCCGGGAGTTTGAAGGAGCGGCGCGCATTCTGAATCTTGAGCCTGGGCTGTGGCAGATGCTCACCCACGCCAAGCGCCAGATCATCGTGTCGTGCCCGGTCCAGATGGACAACGGCGAGATCCAGGTGTTCACCGGCTTTCGCGTCCAGTACAACGTGACCCTTGGGCCGGCCAAGGGCGGCATTCGCTACCATCCCGGCGTGACCCTCGACGAAGTCACGGCGCTCGCGGCCTGGATGACCTGGAAATGCGCCGTGGCCCAGCTGCCGTTCGGCGGTGGCAAGGGCGGCGTGATTTGCGACCCCACCACGATGTCTCGCCGCGAACTCGAAGCACTCACCCGCCGCTACTGCGCGGAGATCATCGACGCCATCGGTCCTGACAAGGACGTGCCGGCGCCTGACGTGAACACCAACGAACAGATCATGGCGTGGTTCTCTGACACCTACTCGATGCATGTCGGCCACACCTCCACCGCAGTCGTCACCGGCAAGCCGGTCGAGATGGGCGGCTCGCTGGGCCGTCGCGAGGCGACCGGCCGCGGCGTGATGATCACCGCCCGTGAGTCGGCGAAGCACCTCGGCTTCGAGCTGACGGGCTCACGCGTCGCCGTCCAGGGCTTCGGCAATGTCGGCTCGATCGCGGCCGAACTGCTGGCACTGCAGGGCGCCAAGATCGTGGGGGTCACCGACTGGAAGGGTGGCGTCCAGAACCCTCACGGACTCGACGTGGCCCAGCTGATTGCCCACGTCAAGGAACACAAGACCGTGCTCGGCTTTGCGGGCGGCGACTCCCTGGCCGCCGACGACGTCTTCAAGCTCGATGCCGAGATCCTGATTCCGGCGGCCCTCGAGAACCAGATTACCGAAGTTAACGCCGGCGACATCAAGGCCAAGCTGATTGTCGAAGGCGCCAACGGTCCGACCACGCCCGATGCCCACAAGCTGCTGCACGAGCGCGGTGTGTTCGTGGTGCCCGACATTCTCGCCAACGCTGGCGGCGTCACCGTCTCGTACTTCGAGTGGGTGCAGGATCGCCATGGCTACTTCTGGACGGAGAAGGAAGTGAACGAGCGCCTCGAAGCCAAGATGATGGAGGCGTTTGGCGTGGTGCTGGCGACGGCGCAGAAGTACAAGGTCGACATGCGCGCCGCCGCCTACATCGTCGCCATTGGACGGGTCGCGACGGTGACCAGAATGCGCGGAATGTACGCCTAGTTGCCGGCGTAGGCTCCGGCTTTAGCCGGAGCTCTCAGGTTCCAATGCGGAAGGCCACAAGCTCGGTCACGGGTGTGTGGCCTTCTGCGTTTGCGGTGAGTTCCAGAAGATATTGCCCCGCCGCATAGCTCGCCAGCGACAAGTCGATCGAATGGGCCTCGCCCGCCGTTGACGGCGCCGTCACTGTGACCTCCGCCATCTTCGAGCCCTGCTGGTTCAGCAGCTGCGCAGTCAGTGTCGGCGGGACCGTGCCTGGGCCAAACGCGTTCACCCTGATCAGGAGACGGTCGGTGCGGCGGAACTCGCGCGTCGCGACCGGTGGTGTGCCGGCGCCGCCCGACAGGGCCGTGAACTCGCGAGCGCTGCGCGCGAACCACACCTTCGGCGTACTGAGCATCAACTCCGGCGCCGACAGATCGGGCACCATCAGCTCACGGTCTTCGTTGTCGAGTGTGCCGGTGCCATCGCCCTCGACCGTGATGCGCAGATCGAGCTTGCCGGGCTTGGCGTCGAAGCTAATCGCGGCCCCGGCCCCAGGCGCCGCCAGCGTCGACGGAAGGCGGCCGCGATAGACGATGTCGCCCGTCGGCGACGTGGCGAGCAACGTCACGCGGCGCGCGTCATCGCGCTTCACGCCTGGTGTCGGCGGCAACGGTTCCCACAGGAACGTCACCTTGGTCAGGCCGGTCGCGCCGGGTTCGGTGCCAATCCAGGTCCGCACGTAACGGCGATTGGTCATCGGCGTGATCGCGGCCAGTGCCTTGCTGACGGCGGTCGGTGGACCGGCGCGCGGCCCGGCGGCGGCGCGCTTCACGTCGGCGTCGGTGTAGGCCCAATAGCCCTTGCGCGCGCGCACCTGCACGCCCGGGCGCTTCACGCGGACGCGAATCTCGTGGAACTTGCCGTCGGTGGGGGCCGGCGTCGAGGTGTAGCCCAGCAAGTAATAGGCGCTGGAATCGCGCACGATCTGCTTCATGCCGCTAGCCAGGTCGTTACGATTGACGATGGCGCGGCCGTCGGTGTTCTCGGCGAGGCTGCGCAGGCTGTCGATGCTGTTGCCCAGGTGCGACTGACTGGTCGTCATGGAGATGTTCGAGGTGATGTCGAACTCGCCGGTGGCCAGGCCGCGCGGGTCAACCGCATAGATTGAGGTGTTGTTGCGGTTCGCGGCGGCAAACACATCCTGAAGTTCGGACAGCATGTCAGTGCTCGCCGCGAACTGCGCGCGCTCCTCGAGCGGGTTGTTGTCGCCGGCGAACGGATCGCGCGTGGCGCGTCCGGGATCGCCATAACCGCCGGGCTGGTCGCTGCGCATCTGCGGCGGCAACAGGGCCGAGTAGCCTTCGCTCACCAGGATCAGCGACTTGCGTCCCTCGCGCAGCGAGCCGAGCTTGGTCGAGATGCCCTTGATGGCGCCCAGCGTGACCTGGCGCCGCAGGATCTCGATCACGTCCGGCGTCAGCTTGTAGACGTAGGCGCGCTCCAGCTCGTTGATCGGGTCGTAGTTGTACTTGCGGCCCTCGAACTTCTCGATCGTGTTGATGACGCTCTGGTGATTGCGCGTCAACGTCACGGCGTCGATCGGCGTCAGCGGATACATCACGCCGACCAGGTCGTTCGCCGCCAGCTGGTTGGTGATGAACTCGATCAGCGGCCGGCGCACCGACATGCTGCTTTCCTTGCGGACGTGGTAATCGTCCAGCAGGAACACGAAGATGCGTGAGCTTTCGTCGGCCGCCGCCGTCTCTTCGTCGATTCGGGTGCGAATGGTGCGCTGCGTGTAGCTCGGCGCGGTGGTGGCGTCGATCGTCACCAGCCGCAGGGTTTCGACCTTCTGCGCCTTGCCGTCCTCGGCCACCTCGAAGTCTTCAATCTTGAGGTCGTTGACGGGGTTGCCCTGGCGATCACTGACGATGGCGTCGACGCGGACGAAGTTGATGCCGGTGCGGAAGACGGGCTGGGCCGGGTCTGGCGTGACGGGTTGCTGGGCTGCCGGCTTCTCCTGCGGTTCGTCGATCGCCGCGGCCCGGGCTGAGACGCGCAGACTGACCACGACCGCCAGCAAGGTGGCCGTCAGCAGGAGAACCGCGCGCGAAGGCGTGATGCGCATGCCCGTAGGGTCGATGATAACATTGTCATCTCCATGAACCAGATAATCGCCACGGCCCCGGCATTGACCAGGCTGGCCGAAGATGAAGTCATCTTCCGCGACAGCGTTTACGAATTCGCTGACAAGGAAGTGCGCCCGCTCGCCCGCGACATGGACGAGCAGGCGAAGTTCTCGCCCGCCCTGCTCGAAAAGCTCTTCGCCATGGGCCTGCTCAGCGTCGAGGTGCCGGAAAGCTATGGCGGCGCCGGCGGCACGTTCTTCCACTCAGTGCTCGCGGTCGAGAGCCTGTCGCGGGTCGATCCGTCGGTCGGTGTGCTGGTCGATGTCCAGAACACGCTGGTGATCAACGCCGTGATGCGATGGGGCACCGACGCCATCAAGCAGACCTATCTCACCAGGCTCGCCACCAACACCATTGGCGCCTACTGCCTGTCGGAAGCCGGTTCGGGCAGCGACGCCTTTGCCCTGACGACGCGCGCCGTGGAACAAGGCGACGGCTTCGCCATCACCGGCCGCAAGCTGTGGATCACCAACGGCAACGAAGCGGACATGTTCATCGTGTTCGCGACCATCAATCCCGAGGCCGGCTACCGCGGCATCACCGCCTTTATTGTCGATCGCGGCACGCCCGGGTTCAGCGTCGGCAAGAAGGAAGACAAGCTCGGCATTCGCGCCAGCAGCACGTGCGAGTTGATATTCGACAACTGCCTCGTCCCCAAGTCGCAGATTCTTGGCGAGATCGGCAAGGGCTACAAGGTCGCCATCGAGACGCTGAACGAAGGGCGCATCGGGATTGGCGCGCAGATGCTCGGCCTGGCGCAGGGCGCGCTCGATCACACCGTCAACTACATCAAGGAGCGCAAGCAGTTCGGCAAGTCGATTTCAGACTTCCAGGGCGTGCAGTTCCAGCTGGCGCGGATGGCCATCGATGTCGAAGCCACGCGGCTGCTGGTCTACAACTCGGCGCGGCTGCGCGATGCCGGCCGGCCGTTCCTGACCGAAGCGGCGATGTGCAAGGTGTATTCGTCTGAGGTCGCGGAACGTGTCGCCTCGATGGCGATCAACCTGTTCGGCGGCAATGGCTTCGTGAAGGAGTACCCGGTCGAGAAGCTCTATCGCGACGCGAAGATCGGCCAGATCTACGAAGGCACCACCAACATGCAGTTGATGACGATCGCGAAGAATCTTCTCGGCTAGCGCATCGCGAATGGCACGCCGCGAATAGCGACTACCCTTCCAGAATCACGGACAAGGTTCGGGCGTCTCTTGTGAGGCGCTCGAGCACGCCGCCTCGAACGTAGCCCCCCGGCCCTTCCATTCGAATCGCGGCGTCCGCCGCATGCTCTGCCGCATTGGCCGCAAACGCCTTCGCCCTGGCGACCAGCACCGCCGCGTCACTCTCGTTGTGATCGAGCGCCTGCGCCGCGCGGTAGGTGACCATCCGCGCCGCTTCGACTTCCGTCGCGCTGTCGGCAATCACCCAGTGCGGCCGCTGCTCGTCAGGGCCGGGCTTGACGCCGGCGGCCTTCATGGCCGCAACGGCATGGGCAATCGCGGCGCGAGCGACGCCGAGCGCCACCGCCGCAGCGACCAGCCGCGCGCGAACCGGGTGCTCGTCGCCAACCGCCGCCAGTGCTTCTTCGCTCCCCTGGAGCCCCGGCAACGCCAGCGCAGTGCCCGGTCGATCGCCGGCCAGGGCTGAGAAGCCCAGCCGTGCGCCGAGTCCCGCGTCGGTCATCGACACTTCTTCGACGACCAGCGTCGACGGCACCGCATCCCGATGAAGCAGGGACTTCAGTGACTCCAGTGTTGGACCAGCGGCCACGGCAGCGCGGACACGGTCAACGAGAGCTTGCTGTTCGGGGGTCAGGTCGAAGGTCATATGGATAAGGGCGAGCGACGCCGTCAATAAGCGTCGATTATAACCATTACCCGGCGAGTTGTTGAAAAATCGGACGTAACCGCTTGGCTGTGCTCGGCAGCTCCTCAGGCAGCACCCGCACTTCCCCGACCACCGTCATGAAGTTGGTGTCGCCGTTCCACCGCGGCACGAGGTGCGTGTGCAGGTGATCAACGATCCCGGCGCCGGCCGGGCGGCCGAGGTTCATGCCGATGTTGATGCCTTGCGGCTGGAACGCCTCGGTCAGCACCTTCTCCGACAGCTGCGTGAGCAGCGCCATCTCGGTCAGCTCGTCGCGCTCCAGCAACGCCAGCGTCGCAACATGGCGGCGAGGCACCACCATCAGGTGGCCGGCGTTGTAGGGATAGAGGTTGAGGATGACGTACGCCAGCACGCCCTCGTGGACGATCAGCGCACGACCTTCGTCAGACGAAGGCGCGGCGCAAAACACGCACTGGTCGGCTTCCTTACCGCGGGTCACGTAGGAATGTCGCCAGGGAGACCAGATGCGTTCCATTGAGTTCCCGTCGGGCACACCTGAAGGAGTGCCCCCACGGCCTCAGAGAGGCCCGGAGGCGCCGTCGGCGGGTGGGGCCGGGGTGCCGTCGATCGGCTCCCCCGTCTCCCGGTTAATCAGGTCTTTCAATTCCTTGCCCGGCTTGAAATACGGGACGCGCTTGGGCGGCACGTCCACCTTGTCGCCGGTCTTGGGGTTGCGGCCCTTGCGAGGCTCGCGTTTACGAAGGCGGAAACTGCCGAATCCGCGCAGCTCGATCTTTTCACCGCGCTTGAGGGCATCAATGATGCTCTCGAACACGGTGTCGACGATGACCTCAGAGTGCTTCTTCGTGAGGTCCGAGACACGCGAGACTTCTTCGACCAGTTCCGCCTTCGTCATAACGCCCTATCTGCGTCTAATCGGTGCCAAGCGGTGGCCTACCTGTGCTTGAGGTGGTCACCCAGCGTGGCGCCGCCCTGGCCCTGCGCCTCCGAGAACGACTCGTAGTCGGCCCGGTAGTTGGCGTTGGTCAGTGCGCGAATGCTGAGGCCGATTTTCCGCTCCGCCGGGCTGAGCTTGATGATCTTCATCTGGTAGCTCTTCTCGATTTCCAGATCGATCTTCTCGCCGCCCTGCGAATCGTCGAACTCGCTGACGTGGATCAGGCCTTCGATGCCTTCGTCGAGCTCGACGAACGCGCCGAAGTTGGTCATGCGCACGACCTTGCCTTCAATGGTGCTGCCGACCTGGTGCCGGGAGAAAAAGTCTTCCCAGATGTCGGTGGCGAGCTGCTTCAGGCCGAGCGACAGGCGCTGGTTTTCGGCGTCGATGCTGAGCACCATCGCCTCGACCACATCACCCTTCTTGAGCACTTCGCTCGGGTGCTTGACGCGCTTGCTCCACGACATGTCCGAGATGTGGATCAGGCCGTCGATGTCTTCTTCGACTTCCACAAACGCCCCGAACTCGGTCAGGTTGCGGACCTTGCCCTTGATGCGCGTGCCGACCGGATACTTCTCGGCCAGCTCGTGCCAGGGGTTGCTCTCGACCTGCTTCAGGCCGAGCGAGATGCGGCGCGCCGCCGGATCCACGCCAAGCACCATGGCGTCGACCGCATCCCCCACGTTGAGGATCTTCGACGGGTGCTTCACGCGCTTGCTCCACGACATTTCGCTCACGTGGATCAGGCCTTCGACGCCCGGCTCCAGCTCGATGAACGCGCCGTAGTCGGTCAGGCTCACCACCTTGCCGGCCATGCGGGCGCCAGCCGGGAAGCGATCCATCACGGTGGTCCACGGGTCGGCCATCAACTGCTTGTGGCCGAGCGACACGCGCTCGGTGGCCTGGTCGTACTTGAGCACCACCACGTCGATCTCGTCGTTGACCTTGAACAGCTCCGAGGGATGACCGACGCGGCCCCACGACATGTCCGTGATGTGCAGCAGGCCGTCGATGCCGCCCAGGTCGATGAACGCACCGTAGTCGGTGATGTTCTTGACCACGCCGCGCAGGACCTTGCCCTCGGCGAGCGTTTCGAGCGTCGACTTCTTCTTCTCGGCGTTCTCCTCTTCGAGCAGAACCTTGCGCGACAGCACGATGTTGCCGCGCTTCTTGTTGACCTTGATGACGCGCATGCGCAGTTCCTGGCCCTTGAGGGCGTCCAGGTTGCGCACCGGGCGAACGTCAATCTGGCTGCCGGGCAGGAATGCGCGGACGCCGATGTCCACCGCGAGACCGCCCTTGATCCGCTCGACGACGCGGCCGATCACGACCTTCCGTTCCTGGAAGGCGCGCTCGACTTCATCCCAAATCTTCATCTTCTCGGCTTTTTCGCGCGAGAGGACGATGTGGCCTTCACGGTCTTCCGTGCGCTCGAGCAAGACGTCGACGACGTCGCCCTCGCGGACAATGACCTGGCCAGTTTCGTCGAGGAACTCGTCGACCGAGATGACGCCCTCTGACTTGTAGCCGACGTCGATGACGACTTCGTTTGCGGTCACCCTGAGAACGGTGCCCTTGACGACCTCACCTTCCGCGAGGTTGCGGAAGCTGCTATCGTAAAGGTCGAGCAGGCGGGCATACTCCTGTGGGTCGGTCTCATCGTCGCGACCCCAGGGTGACGTGGTCTTCAGCGCCTGCTTCCCCGGAACCCGGGCCGCGGGGGTCGCCGCGCCTTGAGGTTCGGTAGCGGGGGTTTGTTCGTCCTGCGAAATTGCCATTATCGGTGCGTGTCCTTTACTCTCAGATTTGCTACTGTCAGGGCGCCAGCGGCGTGTTCACAGCGGAACTTGTGAAGTGAACTGGAAACTGGCGCACCGCGTAACCGATAGAGGTTACGTTACTTAGCGCAAACTGTCAAGAATTCCGGAGGATGTTGCCATGGCCCGCAAGAAGCCCGCTCGGCCTGTTTCGAAGACGGCCGCCAAGAAGGCCAACACGAAGGCCGCGGCGAGACCCGCCGCCCGCAAGGCCGTGAAGAAGACGGCAAAGAAGGCCGCTCCTAAGCGCGCCAAGAAGGCGGCCAAGCCGGCCAAGAAGACCCCCAAGAAGAAAGTCGCGGCCGCGAAGAAGGTCGCCAAGACGGTCGCCAAGAAGGTCGTCAAAAAAGTCGTCAAAAAAGTCGTCAAAAAGACCGCCAAGAAGCCGGCCGTCACGAAAGTCATCAAGACGGTCGCGAAGCCGGCGATTCCGGTAAAGAAGGCAGCGGCGAAAGCGCCGGTGGTCTCCAGCAAGAAGCCCAACCTCGAACGGCCGCGCAAGACGGTGGCCGACATCCACGGCATTCCGTCCAGCCTGGGCATGGCGAGCCTCGCGTCTGCTGCGCACTCGGGCGGCGAAGAACTGCGCGACACCCTCAAGAAGAACAACAGTGCCAGCCCCCGGCTCACCGGCGGCGACGTCGACGCCAACTGGCAGAACGCCGAATCGCAGGGCGACGAGTCGCCGGGCGGCGACAACCCCACTCCCGACCAGGACGTCGTCGACGAAATCGGCCGCGCGCTGGGCGTTGAGTATGCGGACGACGAAGAACTGCAGGGGGGCGCGGAGATCACCGCGCGCGACACCCACCGGTGGGAACTCGATCCGAGCTCGAAGGAAGACTTCGAGGACGAAGAATAGGGGCTTGGGACTTGAGGCTTGAGACTTGGGCCAAGCCACAAGCCTCAGGTCTCAAGCCGGCAGCGCGATCGAGACGTATTTCACGTCGAGATACTCGTCGAGGCCCCAGCGCCCGCCTTCGCGACCAACGCCCGACGCCTTCACGCCGCCAAACGGCGCGTGGGGCGTCGCCGGCAATCCGTCATTGACCCCGACAATCCCATAGTCCAACGCCTCGGAAACCCGGAAGGCGCGACCGAGATCGCGCGTCCAGAGGTAGGCCGCCAAGCCGTACGGCGTGTCGTTGGCGGCGGCGATCACTTCCGCCTCTGAGGTGAAGCTGACGATCGGCGCCACCGGCCCGAAGGTCTCTTCCTCAAGAATGCGCATGCCGGCGGCGACGTCCACCAGCAGCGTCGGCTCGAAGTAGAGGCCCTGCCCCGCCTGTCCACCGACCACGGCTCGTGCGCCTTTCGCGATCGCGTCCGCGACGTGCGCCGTCACCTTGTCGAGACCGGCGCGATCGACGAGCGGACCAATCTGTGTGGCCTCGTCCAGCGGATCGCCGACGCGGAGCGCGCGTACGGCCTCGGCCAGCTGGACGACGACTGCCTCGCGGATGGAGGCGTGCACGTAGATGCGGTTCGCGCAGACGCAGGTTTGTCCGGCGTTGCGAAACTTGGTCGCCATCACCTGCGTCACCGCGTGCGCGATGTCCGCATCCTCGAAGATCAGGAACGGCGCGTGGCCACCGAGCTCGAGGGACACGCGTTTCACCGTGCGCGCGGCTTGTGCGTAGAGCAGCTTCCCCACTTCGGTGCTGCCGGTGAACGTGAGCTTGCGCACGCGGGCGTCAGCGAAGAAGGGCTCTGACACCGCGACCGGGTCAGACGTGGTCACCACCTGAAAGACCTCCGCAGGACCACCGGCCTCCACCCACAACTCGGCGAGGCGGATCGCGGTGAGCGGCGATTGCTCCGCGGGTTTCAGCACCACGCTGCAGCCGGCCGCGAGCGCGGGCGCCACTTTGCGCGTGACCATGGCCGACGGAAAATTCCACGGCGTCACCGCGTAGACCGGACCAACCGGTTGCCGCGTGGCCAGCAGCCGCTTGCCGGCGGCATGGGTCGGGATCAGGTCGCCATAGGCGCGCTTGCCTTCTTCGGCGTACCAATCGACGAACCCCGCGGCGTACTTCACCTCGCCGCGTGACTCCGTGATCGGCTTCCCCATCTCCGCCGTCATCAGTCGCGCGAGGGCGTCTTCGTTCTGGAGGATGCGATCGCGCCAGCGGCGGAGAAGGTCGCCACGCTCGAATGCGGTCTTCGCTTTCCACAGTGGGAAGGCCGCGACCGATCGTTCGATCGCCGCGCGCGCGTCGTCCGCGCTCGCGTCGGGTGCGGCGCCGACGCGGGCGCCAGTGGCGGGATTGATCACATTGAATGTTCTGCTCATTGTCGCTGCGCGGCGGGACTGAAGTCCCGCCCTCCTGGCACCCACATCATGCCGCGGTGGCCGCTTGTTGCATCAACGCCCACAGTTGTTCAACGTGGACGCGTTCGGTCTGCTCGGCGCCAATCGAGACGCGCACCATCCAGCGGCCATCGAGCTTGGCCGGCGTCAGGTACGCCGCGCCAGATTGATTGACCCGCGCGACCCAGGCCTGGGTATGCAGGTCGAGGGCTTCCTCACTGAGCCAGCCGGGCTCGTAGCGGACACACAGCGTCTGGAGCGGCACCGGCGCGAGCACCTTCCAGCCGGGGGTCGCCTTGATCTGTCCTTCGAGCCATTCGGCGTTGGCGAGGTCGCGGCGCAGACGTGACTGCAAGCCTTCCACGCCCTGCTCGCGGATCAGGAACCACAGCTTCAACGCACGGAAGCGGCGGCCCAGGGGGAGTCCCCAATCGCGGTAGTTCTTCACGCGGCCATCGGCAGCGGTCTGCAGATAACTCGGGTTGGTCGACATGACCCGCACCAGGTGTTCGGGATCGCGAACGAAGTAGAGCGTGCAGTCGAACACGGCGCCCAGCCACTTGTGCGCGTTCACGATCAGCGAATCGGCCAGCTCAATGCCGTCCCACATGAACCGGCACTCCGGCAGAATCATCGCCGACCCCGCCATCGCGGCATCGACGTGCAGCCACAGGCCACGCTCGGAGGTGATCCTGGCAATCGCGGCAATGGGATCGAGCGCGGTCGAGGTCGTGGTGCCGGTCGTCGCCACCACCGCGCACGGCTGGTTGCCAGCCGCGATGTCGGCCTGGATCAGCGCATCCAGGGCATAGGGCCGCATGGCGAAGGCGGTGTCGTGCGGCACCATGCGGACATGCTCGCGGCCAAAGCCGGCGAGCAGCGCCGCCTTCTCCACCGAACTGTGGCTCTGCGCCGAGGTGTAGACGATCAGCGGCTTGGCTTCAGCCTGCAGGCCGCCCCGGCCAAGGCTGTAGTTGGTCGTCCGCTCGCGCGCGCACAACAACGCCACCAGCGTGCTCGTCGATGCGGTGTCGTTCAGCACACCGCTCCAGGCCGGCGACAGGCCGAGCATCTGCCGCATCCAGTCGACGGTGACTTCTTCGACTTCGGTCAGCGCCGGGCTCGACTGCCAGGCCAGGCCGATCACGCCGAGTCCTGAGCTCAGCAGGTCACCCAGCACGCTGGCGAACAGACCACTCGCGGGGAAGTAGCCAAAGAACCGCGGATGCTGCCAGTTGGTGATGCCCGGCATGACGACGCGGTCGATGTCGGCAGCAATCTCCGCGAACGCCTCGCCCTGTTTGGGTGGCGCCGGTGGCAACAGGGCCTTGATGTCGCCGGGCGACGACTGCGCGATGACCTTGCGCGACTCGACGGTCGCGCGATAGTCGGCAATCCAGTCGATCAGCGCGTGGCCGGCCTGGCGAAACTCGTCGGGTGTCATCAGCCGTGCAGCTTGTCGATCAGCAACATCATCACGTGGTTGACGACCACCTCGCTTGGCATCTCGGTGGTATCGATGTAGATGGCGTCCTTGGCCAGGGTCAACGGCGCCACGGCACGAGTGGAGTCGGTCTTGTCGCGCGCCACGAGATCGCTCTGCACGTTGGCCAGGGTGTCCTTGCCCCCAGTGTGCGCGGCGTCTGAGGCACGGCGTCGCGCGCGCGCCTCGGCGGAGGCATCGAGGTAGATCTTCATGTCGGCGCCCGGGAAGACCACGGTGCCGATGTCACGGCCTTCCATCACCACGGCGCCCGCGGCGCCCAGCTCGCGTTGGCGGCTGACCAGCACCTCGCGCACCCGCGGCAGGCGCGCCACCAGGGCGGCGGCCTTGTCGGCGTCGGGCGTCCGAATGGCGCGGGTCACGTCGTGCCCGTCGATGCAGATCTGGCCCTCGGCCTGATCCAACACCGCGCTGGTTGCCAACGCCGACACGGCGTCGTCATCGTCCAACGACAGACCGTCGTGCGCCGCCTTCCACGCCACGGCGCGGTACATCGCGCCGGTGTCGATGTGCCGATAGCCAAGCCGCTGGGCCAGGGTGCGAGCCAGCGTGCCCTTGCCGGCGCCCGACGGCCCATCAATCGCGATGATGAGGTTCTTCACGAGGGTTCAGTGTACCATTCCGCCGTTTCAGGAATCCGGCACCGCCAGTCGCCGCAACCGTTCGGCGAGCGCGTCGCGAAACCAGGGCTGCGTCTCCAGCCAGATGAAATGGCGTCCGCACCTGACACGCCTGCAGGAAGCGCAGCGTCGAGGGCCGGACTATGCGGCGGTCGAAGGTGGCCACATCTGATCCCCGGGATCGATTCGAAGCAGCCACGCCCACATGGCGCGCGTGCGACCGAGGTGTCGTACCACCTGCGGCCACTGGGCACGAACGGTCGCAGGCGTGGTGAACCGCCAGACATCCGACGTGTGGGCTTCGCGCAGCAGGGCGCCGAGCCAGTAGGCGCGGACGGCAGGATCGGAATCGCCCAGGCGGTGCGCGAAGTCGGCTTCGGTGAGGTCGGTCCACCACAGAAAATATGGGCGAACCGTCTCCGGCTCTCGCTCGATCCCAGTCGCCATGCCGCCATCTTAGCTGACCGGGGTGGGACCTGTCCGGTTCGTCCTCCGACACCTGGCCGGGACTATTCAGTCGGTCCGGTAGCGCCGCGTGCCATCCTCCGGCTCCCCTCTCGGCGTCTGCGAGGTCACCGCCCCGATCGGCGGATTCGGCGAGGGACGCAACGCCGTCTTGGTGGCCTCAACTGCTAACGGAACGCCCGTTCTCAGACCCGGCGACGTCTTCGAGCGCACCCAGCAGCCGGACTTCGGGCACGCCGTCACCAACCACAGCTGCACGTAGCGGCGGTTGCGACCCCCCCGTAACCAATCTTTCAACTGTCGGCTGACAATCGGTCGAGCCTCGCGGGCTTTTGTATTCGCAACGAAACGCCGCTAGGTTACAGCGGCCGGAAGTTTTTCCCAGGTCGCGTCCCGTCCTCGCCCCACACACCGCACCACCTCTTCGGCGCTCAGTTCCCGGAGCGCGCGCGCGATCGTCGGACGACTGACCGCCGGCAGAGCTCGCTCAAGATCGGCGTATCGAAACTCGTTGGGGAGCCGGCTGACGACATCTCGAATCATGTCCCGCTTCGCGCCCCGTTTGGCGCGGGTCGTGCCGACACGATCCTCGAACTCTCGATACGCCTTTACGAGCATCACGCCAACGAAGTACTCCCACCAGGGGATCAGCGTGTGCTGTCCCTTGTGCCAGCCTTGCGAAGACGCGGGCAACGCGCCGTAGTAGCCCTCTTTGGTGTCCTCGATCGCGGTCTCAAGTGAAATGTACCGTCCGACCTCGTATCCGGCTTGGTACAGCAGGAGAAGCGACAGGAGTCGCGCCATGCGGCCATTGCCATCGGCGAAAGGGTGAATGCAGAGAAAATCGAGCACGTACGCTGGAATCAGTAACAGCGGTTCCACGGTGCCGGCGTCGAGGGTGGCCCTGAATTCACGATGCAGACGATCCATGGCGCCGGCTGTGAGGTGAGCCGGTAGCGGCGTGAAGCGGACGACGCTGGTGCCGTCCGGACGGTGTTCCACGATGTCGTTGTCCGTGGATTTCCAGCGGCCTCCGCCACCCGGTGCGAACTGGAACAGGTCGCGATGCAGTTGTCGTACGACGTTGGGCGTCAGCGTGATGTCTGCGGGGTGGCTGTGAATCGTGTTCAAGACCTCTCGGTAGCCGGCGATCTCCTGCTCGGAGCGATTCGCCGGTGTCGTGCGGTGTGCGACGAGGTCCCGGATGCGCGCCAGCGGCGCGACGACTCCCTCGATGCGGTTAGATGATTCGATGCTCTGGATGACGGCGTTCGCGCGCAGCGCGTCAAGGACCTGGGCGGATTGCTGCTTGAAGAGCGCTTGTTTGCCGCAGTACTCGCCCACGAGCCGAACGCTCTGCACCAACCCCTGATTGATGGGCTGCCGGTTGAACACGCCGTTTTCAAACGATTTCGGCATGAATTAGATCATATCATCGTTCGTGATCTATTTAATGAGTCGTGATTCTGTTTGAAGGTTAATGACCTCTGGCCCGGCACCCGGCAGGCCCAGATGACGCAGAATGCGCAGTGTGGGCATGCCAGTACGTCGAGAGTCCATCGCGTCAAAGGCTTGAACCGTCGGGGTTGAACCGATGTGCGAATCTTCGGCTCTCCGGTGTACCATTCGGTCGTGCTTCTCTCGCGCCGCAGCAAGGCGGCGATTGTCGTCGCGCTGCTGGTCATTGCCGGCGCCTTCGCCCTTCCCTATCTTGACGCGCTCAGCTTTATCATTCGCGCCGCCGATTTGCCCGGGGCACCCGCGACCGTCGCCGGCTGGCGTGCCACCGCGGTGGCGCGCGAAGAGGTGTTCACCGTCGCCACGCGCGCGGGCGACGTCCCGGCCCGGTTCTACCGTCCGGCCTCGGGCGTGCGCCGCACCATCTTGCTGATGCCGGGCGTGCATCGCGACGGCATCAACGAATCGCGACTGGTCGGCCTGGCCGAAGACCTCGCCGCCACCGGCTTCGGCGTGCTGACGATCGCCGCGCCCGATCTGCAGAAATTCAAGATCACGCCGCAGGTCACGGACGTGATCGAGGACGTCGTGCTGTGGGCCAGCTCGCAGCTGCAGTACGCCCCCGACGGCAAGGTCGGCTTGCTCGGCATCAGCTTCTCTGGTGGCTTGTCGGTGGTGGCCGCGGGCCGTGACTCCATCCGCGAGCGGATCGCCTTTGTGCTGTCGTTCGGCGGTCACGGCGACCTCGCGCGGGTGATGCACTACCTGTGTTCCGGCGACGTGCTGGGCGATCTCGACCGCGCCAAGCAGAGTTCCGCGGTGGTCGGTGCGGACCAGGTGGGCGTGCATCCGCCGCACGATTACGGCGTGGCGGTGGTGCTGCTCAGCCTCGCCGACCGGGTCGTCCCGGCCGATCAGGTGGCGGCACTCAGCCGCGGCATCGACGGCTTCCTCCTCGCCTCGTCGCTGGCGATGACGGATCAGGCCGGGGCCTTGAAAGTGTTCGACGAGATGAAGGCCTACGCCCAGACGCTGCCAGAGCCGTCGCGCAGGCTGATGACCTACGTCAACGATCGCGCCGTCGACAAGTTGGGCCCGATCCTGCTGCCGATTGCCGATGGCCTCAAAGACCACCCCAGCATGCCAGCGTTGTCGGCCGAGCGAGCCCCGCCCCCGCTGGCGCCGGTCCTGCTGTTGCACGGCGTCGACGACAACGTGATCCCGTCGATGGAAACCGTGCTGCTCGCCGAACACTTGAAGGGCAAGGCCCAGGTCACGGGTCTGCTGAGCGGCTTGATTACCCACGCCGAAGTGAACCGCACGCCGAGCCTCACCGAAGTTTGGCGTCTCATGCGGTTCTGGCGCGGCATAATGTAGGGTGCGGCTTGCAAACAGCGAAGGGCGAATGGCGAAAAGCGACAACAGTTCAGGCGTTCGTCTCCAGAAACTCCTGTCCGCAGTCGGCGTGGCGTCACGCCGCGCCTCGGAGCAGATGATTCTCGAAGGCCGGGTCACGGTTAACGGCGAGACCATTCGCACGCTCGGCACCAAGGCCGATCCGTCCAAGGACGCGATCAAGGTCGACGGCCGCCGCATCAAACTCGACGTCAAGCACCGCTACATCGTCCTCTACAAGCCCAAGGGCTATGTGACGACTCGGAGCGATCCCGAGGGCCGGCAGACCGTGATGGACCTGATCGGAGAAGGCGCCTACATCTATCCCGTGGGACGTCTCGACTACGACTCGGAGGGTTTGCTGTTGATGATGACTGACGGCGATCTGGCCGCGCGTCTCACCCACCCTCGCCATGAAGTCGACAAGGTCTACGAGGTGATCGTGCTCGGCATGCCCGACCCGAAGGCCATGGAGAAGCTGCGCAAGGGCGTGTTCATGGATGGCCGCCGCACCTCACCAGCCGACGTCCGTGCCGGCACCACGGTGAAGGGCCACAAACCCACCACGCTGCTGACCATCACCTTGCGGGAAGGTCGCAACCGCCAGATTCGGAAGATGTGCCGTGCGGTCGGGCTGCCGGTGCGGGATCTGCGCCGGGTGCAGATGGGGCCGATCGGCCTGGGCCGACTGAAACCCGGCCAGTGGCGCGATTTGACGCCCGCCGAAATCACGCGCCTGAAGACCAGCGTCTAGCCTGGTTGCCGGCCCGGCCCGCCCCCGAAAGGCGCGATCATGACCCGATCGAATCGGGAAGCGTTCGGTCGACTGTCTTTCTTACCAGTACTCAGGAGTAAAAACGCATGAAGCGCATCGCAATTCGGGCCGTGCCCGCACTTGTGCTGCTTGTCGCGGTGTACGCGTGGGTCGCCCCACTCGTCTCTGGACAGGCCAGCCCAATGCCAAGCACCAAGAACGGCGAGTGGCCGATGTACACCGCGGACCTTCGCGGCAGCAAGTACTCGCCCCTCGATCAAATCAACGGCAGCAACTTCAGCAAGTTGGAAGTGGCATGGCGGGTCAAGACCGACAACTTCGGTCCGCGTCCCGAAACCAAACTCGAAGGCACGCCCATCATGGTCAAGGGCATGCTGTACACGACGGCGGGCACCCGCCGCGCCGTGATCGCGATCGAGCCGCGCACCGGCGAGATCAAGTGGAGCTACAGCATGGACGAGGGCGAGCGCGCGACGCGCTGGTCGCCACGCCAGTTGTCGGGCCGCGGCCTCTCATACTGGACCGACGGCAAGGGTGACGACCGCGTCATCTACGTCACCACCGGCTACCGCCTGGTGTCGCTCAACGCCAAGACCGGCCACCCGATCGCGGGCTTCGGCAAGGACGGGGTCATCGACCTCAAGGTCGGCATCATGATCAACGGCCAGCAGGCCGACCTCGAGAAATCGGAGATCGGCCTCCACTCGACGCCCACCGTCGTCAACGACGTGATCATCGTCGGCTCGTCAATGTTCGAGGGCCTCGGCTACGAATACGCCACCAACGTGCAGGGCCAGGTCCGCGCGTTCGATGCCCGCACCGGCAAGCAGCTGTGGGCGTTCCACGGCATTCCGCGCAAGGGCGAGTTCGGCTACGACACGTGGAAGAACGGCTCGGCGGACTACACCGGCAACAACGGCGTGTGGACCCAGATCACCGTGGATCCGGAAGCCAACCTCGCCTACCTGCCGGTCGAGACGCCGACCATTGACGAGTACGGCGGCAACCGTCCCGGCGATAACCTGTTCGCCGAATCGCTGGTCGCCGTCGACCTGAAGACCGGCGTCCGCAAGTGGCACTTCCAGTTCGTGCATCACCCGCTGTGGGACCACGACATGTCGTCGGCGCCGCTGCTGATCGACACGATGGTCGAAGGTAAGATGCGCAAGCTGGTGGCCGTGCCCTCGAAGCAGGGTTGGCTGTACACGTTCGACCGCATCACCGGTGTGCCGATCTGGCCGATCGAAGAGCGCCCGGTGCCGCAGACGACGATGCAGCACGAACAGACGTCGCCGACGCAGCCGTTCGTCACCAAGCCCCCCGCCTACGCGCGCACCTTCCTCGGTGAGAACGATCTGATCGACTTCACGCCGGCGCTGCGCGCCCAGGCCCTGAAGAACCTGAAGCTGTTCCGCTGGGAGCCGACGCCCTACGTGCCGCCCACGGGCCCGGAGTCGAAGCTCCTCGGCGGCATCAACATCGGCAACACCACGGGCGGCACCAACTGGCCCGGCTCCGGCTTCGACGTCGAAACCGGCATCTTCTACTCGCAGGCCAACATGAGCAACGTGACGGTCGGCCACTATGACGACGAGGAATTCCACAAGGTCAGCCCCGACAACAAGGGCAACCGCATTCCCCGCTGGGAAGCCGAGCCGAACTACGGCCTGCGCGTGGCGCGTCCGGTGGCTGCGCCCGGTGCGCCGCCCGCCGGCGGCCTCAACTTCCCCGGCGCCACGGGCCGTCGCGCCCTGGCCGAAGGCCTCGAGGGCCTGCCGATCATCAAGCCGCCCTACGGCGTGCTGTCGGCGATCGACTTCAAGAACCCCGACAAGCTCCTGTTCCAGGTGCCGCACGGCGACACGCCTGATGCGGTTCGCAATCACCCCCTGCTGAAGGGCCTGACCATCGGCAAGACCGGTCAGTCCGGCAGCGTTGGCGTGCTGATCACCAAGACGCTGGTGGTGGTTGGCGATCCGCAGTTCACCGCGCCGGCGGGCCGCGCCCGTGGCGCCATGCTGCGCGCGTACGACAAGCAGACCGGTGCGCAGCTCGGCGAAATCCTGCTGCCCGCGCCGATTGTCGGCATGCCGATGACCTACTCGGTTGGCGGCCGCCAGTACATGGTGGTCGGCGTCAGCGGCGGCAACTACACGGGCGAGTACATCTCGCTGGCGCTGCCGCAGAGTGAGATCCGCAGCACCACGACCGCCGGTCAGCAGTGAGGCGAATTCCAAAGTTGGAATTTCGATTTTGGATTTCGGAATTTGGAACTGAGGAAGGGCGGGGGCCATCGCGGCTCTCGCCGGTTTTCTTTTCGGCCAGAATCATTGCCGCCGGTCGTGTCGACGCTGATCGCGTCGCTCTCTTCGTCCGGACACTTAATCTCCCGGACGACGACTGAGCGCGCCGATGGCGGGCGCCGGCTCGGTCCGCTCGTCCAATTCGCCAAACGCCGCCGTCAAGGACCTCTTGCCGGCGCGACCCTTGGCTGAGGCCAGACGGACACTCGCCTGCTGGCGCCACCGCATTGCGGCTCGCACCCGCGCCGACTCGCGCGCCGAGCCCGCCGCACGCAGGTGCCATACCCAAAGCGCCAGGCCCATGACCAGCCAGCCGCCCCAGGCAACAGCGAACGAAGCCGGCAGGTGCTCGACTCCTGAAGAACTCAACACCATCGGCAGCATGCGCCATTCGCCGGCCGTGACCCCAACCATCCAGCCACCCGCGAGGATCCACAGGACAGCGGCGGCATAGCGTACGTACTTTCCGACCGTGGTGGGGGCCATGTCGGAAGACGCTAGTGCAGGTTCTCTGCCAAGCCACAACCGGTGCATTCACGGGCGCGAGGGCGAGGGCGTGAGCCCGCCGCCTGACAGAACTGTCGACCGGATCACACCAATGCTATGGTTTCGCCATGTCCTCTCCGACGAGGCCGGTGCCATCAGGGTCCGACGAACCCGGTGCCATTGGCCGTGCTGCCTTGGCAATGACCGCCTGCTCGGTCTCACTCTTCGCTATCCGCGGTAACCAGTACAATCGCGGCCATGGCTCAGCCTACCTATCCGGCCGCCCACGCGGTGGCGGCCGCGGTCAACGCGCACTTCACGCGCCACATTGCCGCCGCCAGCACGCGCGAAGGCATCGCCCTGACCGAAGTGCCCAGGCTGGATGCCATCGAGGCGCTGATCGACGCGGCCTTCTGGGCGAGCCTGCGACGCGAAGAGGGACAGACCCCGCGCATCTCGCTCGCCTTCCTGCCGCCACGGCACGCCCGTCATCCGCTGGTCTTTCAACAACACCTTCCGTTGGGCCCGGCCATGCTCGCCAAGGTGGCGCCCGCCGTGGAACGGCCCGGCATCCATCTGGGCGTGTGGCGCTCGGCCGATGGCTTTCATGTCTGGGGTACCACCCGCGACGTCCCGGCATTCTGCCTGGTGGTCGAAGTGGTGGCGTCAGGCTTGCTGGTGGTCAAGCATCGCAGCGAGCCGTTCGGCAAGTTCGCGAACGTGGCGGTTCTCGAAGGCGACCAGATCAAGATCGTGGATGAACGCGGCGGCAAGATCGTCCCCGACTGCCCGGCCCTGGTGACGACGCTGATCGGCGCGGTCGATCGTCCGATTGCCGCCGGTGTGACGGCGGTGCTGGTGCAGCTGGCCGCCTCGATGCGGCAGCACGGCCGCGGCGGCGCGCTGCTGGTCGTGCCCGGCGCATCCGCGGCGTGGCAGGAATCGGTCGTCACGCCGCTGCCCTATGCGCTGGCGCCGCCGTTCTCGGAGCTTGCCGGATTGATGCTCGAGGCGTCGCCAGACCCCGACGACTTGAAGCGTGCGGTCGACGCGATCGCCGGCCTGACCGCTGTCGACGGCGCCACGCTGATCACCGATCGGTATGACGTGCTCGCCTTCGGCGCCAAGATCACGCGCCGCCAGGGCAGCACACGGGTGGAGCACGTCAACGTCACCGAGCCGGTCGAAGGCAGCGCGCCGATTCGGACGACGCCGTCGCAGTTGGGTGGGACGCGTCACCTGTCGGCGGCGCAGTTCGTACACGATCAGCGCGAAGCGACAGCCCTCGTGGCCTCCCAGGACGGCCGCTTCACGATCTTCAAATGGTCACCACGCGAGCAGCTGGTCCACGCGCACCGGGTCGACGCGCTGCTGCTGTAACCGCCTTACCGGCCCAACCGGCCCCTCCTGCCCTATTCGGGCTGGTCGTCGGGCACGTCGCCCTCTTCGAGCGGCAACATCTCATCCGGCACCGCGCGCTCCATCAGCACCGACGGTGGGTCGAATCCCAGCTGCTGCGCCATGTCTTCGATCTTCGGCAGGTCGTTGAGATCGTTGAGACCGAAGCGAATCAGGAATTCCTTCGTCGTGCCGTAGAGAAACGGCCGGCCAATCACGTTCTTGCGGCCGACGATCTTGATCAGGTGACGCTCCAGCAGCGTCGAGAGCACGCCCGAGGTGTTGACGCTGCGGATCTCGCCAATCTCGGCCGCCGTCACCGGCTGCTTGTAGGCAATCACCGACAGGGTCTCGAGCGAGGCTGCCGACAGCTTGTTCGCCGAACGCTCGTGAAACAAGCGGCGAGCCCACTCGTGGAACTCAGGGCGCGTCGTGATCTGGAAGCCGCCGGCGACTTCGGCCAGATGCAGGCCACCGCGATCCACGTAGTCGGCTTGCAGCGCCTTGAGCGCGGCCTGCACGTCTTCCTTCGGCTCGTCGTTCAGCAGCCGGTTCAGCATGCGCGGAGTCAGTGGGTCTGGCGACGCAAACACCAGGGCTTCGATCACGGCCTTGAGCTGCGTGAGCTCCATCCGCGGCTTCAGCTCGTCGACGACCGTCTCGTCCACTGCGGTCGCTGCAACAGGGGTTTCGTCGACCGCAGTTTCCTCACCTGGCGTCGCGTCGACGGGGGTCTCATCCCCGGGGGGTTCGTCGGCCGCGGCTTCGGCGACCGGGAACTCATCCGCCGGCAGGTCGTTCGGGGTTTCGTCGCTCATTCCTGGTCGTCCTTCGGCGTCGGTGGAGGTAACCCGTCCTGGTCCGCCGACGCGCTCGGCGCCACGGGGGACGAAGGGGCTGGCGGATGGCGCGCGTTGTACTCGTCTTCCGGATCGTGACTCGGGTGCGGGGCGTCGGCGGGCCGCGCGCGCTTGTAGATGCGAATGGCGCTGCCGGCTCCCGACTGGAACACGCGAATCAGCTTCAGCCGAATCATCTCGAGCATGGCGAGGAACGTGACGATCATGTCGCCACGCGACGCGACATCGTCGAACAGATCCGCGAAGCCGCACGCCTCGGTTTCAGACAGGCGTTCCAGCAGCTGATCGATGCGCAACTCGATCGGCATCTCCTCGGCCGGCAGGACGACGGGCGGCCGCTCCCGCGCGCGCTCCAGCACTTGCTTGAAGGCCGAGAGCAGCGTGAAGAGATCAACCTCGAACTCGGGCTCGTAGTCGTCGCCGGCAATTTCTTCGATGCGCGAATCGGGACGGCCCCACTGCGCGCTCCGCAGCGTTTCCTTGTCGTGCAGCAGCTCGGCGGCGGCCTTGAACTTCTGGTGTTCGAGCAGGCGCCGCACCAGCAGGTCGCGCGGATCTTCGTCATCGGCTGGATCGCCAGCCGCCGTCTCTGGCCGCGGCAGCAGCATCTTGCTCTTGATGTGAATCAGCGTCGCGGCCATCACCAGGAAGTCGCTGGCGACGTCGAGATTCAGTTCCTGCAGCAGGTTCAGGTACTCGAGGTACTGCTTGGTGATGACCGAGATCTTGATGTCATACACATTCATCTGATTCTTCTTGATCAGATGCACGAGCAGGTCGAGCGGCCCTTCGAACGACTGCAGCTTGAGCTGGATCGAGTCGAGCTGCGACTCGAACGCCTCGTCGGCCGGAGCCGGCTCGCCAGCCACCACGGGCAGAATCTCGGGTGTCTCGGCCATCAGTACTTCAACTGGACGGCGTCGCGAACGCGTTCCATGGTCGACTGCGCGACGACCCGCGCCTTCTGCGAGCCTGCCATCAGCACCTCGCGCAGGTAGCCGGGCCTGGCCAGGGCCTGGGCGCGGCGCTCGCGGATGGGATCGAGCATGGTGTTGATGGCGACCGCCAGCCTGGTCTTGACCTCGACGTCGCCGACCTTGCCGGCGCGGTAGCGTTCCTTCAGGTCATCGACCTCGGCCGCGTTCGGGTTGAACGCGTCGTGATACATGAAGACCGGGTTGCCCTCGACGGTGCCGGGGATGTCGGCACGCACCCGCTTCGGGTCGGTGTACATCTGCCGCACCTTGTTCTGCACGGTCTTCGCATCGTCTGACAGGTCGATGGTGTTGTTGTAGCTCTTGCTCATCTTCCGGTTGTCGAGGCCGGGCAGCCGCGGGGTGGGCGTGAGCAGCGCCTGCGGCTCGACCAGCGCAGACGAGGGATAGAAGTTGTTGAAGCGCCGCACCACTTCACGCGTGAGCTCGATGTGCGGGACCTGGTCTTCGCCAACCGGCACCCAGTGCGCGTCGTAGACGACAATGTCGGCCGCCTGCAACAACGGATAGCCGAGAAAGCCGATGCTCGACAGATCGCGCTCGCTCAACTGCGCCATCTGTTCCTTGTAGGTCGGCACCCGCTCGAGCCACGAGATGGGGGTCACCATCTGGAACAGCAAATACAGCTCGGCGTGTTCGGGCACGAGCGACTGGACGAAGAACGTGCTCTTCTCGGGATCAAGGCCTGCGCCGATCCAGTCGGCCGCGTTGTCGAGGCCGTTGGCGACGATCTCCGACGTGTCGGCGTAATGGGTCGTCAGCGCGTGCCAGTCGACGATGCAGTGGTAGGAGTCGTACTTGGCCTGCAGTTCGACCCAGTTCTGCAACGCGCCGACCAGGTGGCCGAGATGGAGTTTGCCGGTCGGGCGCATGCCCGACAACACCCGCTGTTTCGTCACGCCGCTCACGTCAGCTCCATCTGGACCACACCGGTGTCGAACCTGGGCTCACCGGACACCCAGGAGAGTCAGCAGGAAATATGCGACCGGCCCGAGCAGGGTGCTCAGGGCGCCGGTCAGCATCAAGGCATACAAAATGATGAAGCCGTATGGCCGCATCTGCTCAATGACGCGGGCGCCCGCAGGGGGCAGCACGCCCAGCAGCACATTGCCGCCGTCGAGCGGCGGCACCGGCACCATGTTAAACAGCGCCAACAGCACGTTGATGACGACGAACATGTCCAGGAACTGGAATAGCGGCGTCATCACCACCCGCCCGGCAATGTCGCCGGGCGCCACGCCAGGAATGAGGAACAACAGAATCGCGCCGACAATCGCCATCAGCACGTTGCTGGCCGGACCGGCGGCGGCAATGAGGGCGAAATCGCGCGTGGGATGCTTCAGGAATCTTGTATCAACCGGCACCGGCTTCGCCCAGCCAATGAGCGGCAGGCCCGTCAGGATGGCGATGAGCGGGAATAGCAGCGTCCCAATGGGGTCGATGTGGACGGCCGGGTTCAACGACAGGCGGCCGAGCTGCTCGGCCGTGCGATCCCCAAGACGAAATGCCGCCCACGCGTGCGTCGCCTCGTGCACCGACAACGAGGCGATCAGCACGGCGAGTTGGATGAGAACCTGAGTGAAATCGATGCCGGCCAGAACTCAAAAGGTTATCACATGGGATTCGTCGCGAAGTAGGCGATCACCGCATCCGCGGTCTTGCCGCCGACGACACTGGCGAGTTCCTCCCGCGTGGCGCGGCGCACCCCCGAGAGGCTGCCGAACGAGGTGAGCAGCGTCTTTCGGCGTCGTACGCCGATGCCGGCGATGCCGTCAAGTTCCGAGCGCAGGTCGCGGTTCTTGCGCGACTGACGGTGGAAGGTGATGGCAAAGCGATGCGCCTCGTCTCGAATCCGCTGCAGCAACCGCAGCGCGGCGCCGTGTGAGTCGAGCGCCAGCGGTTCCATGCTGTCGCGCGTGAACACCAGTTCTTCCTTCTTCGCGAGACCGATGGCCACGAGGTTCGACAGGCCCACCGTCTCGAGCGCGGCATACGCCGCGTTCAACTGGCCCTTGCCGCCATCGATCACAATCAGATCCGGAAAGGGCCCGCCGTTCTCCAGCACCCGCGCGTAGCGCCGGCGCACCACCTGCTCCATGGCCGCGAAGTCGTCGAGGAAGCGGCCGTCGGCCGCACCAGGGCTTGGGACCTGGGACCTGGGGCTTGAGCTCTTTCTGAATTCTTCTTTCTGGATTTTGAATTTCCGGTATTCCCCGGGCTTCATCCGGCCCTCTTCGCACACCACCATTGAGGCGACGGTGTCGCTGCCCTGGATGGTCGAGATGTCGAAGCAGTCGATGCGCCGCGGGAGTTTCGGCAACCGCAGCGCGGCCTGCAGTACTTCCAGCGCGTCGTAGTTGGCGGTGGCGGTGGCGTCGAAGCGCGTGCGGTACGCAAGCGCGGCGTTGCGCATGGCCAACTCCATCAAGCCCTTCTTGTCGCCGCGTTGCGGCATGACGATGCGGACTTTGCGGTCGGCCTTCTGGGCCAGCCAGACCTCGAGCAATTCCTGTTCGGCGAGGGCCACCGGAATGTGAATCTCTGGTGGCGGCACCTGATCGAAATAGAACTGCTGAATCGCGGCCTCGATCACCGCGCTGTCGGTGTCACCGCCCTCCTGGGCGTCGGTGATGAACTCGACGCGCTCGATGACGCGGCCGCCGCGGACCAGGAACACCTGCACCACCGCGCCCTTGGCGCCGAGCTTCACGCCGAACACGTCGCGGTCGCCCAGCTCGGCTGACGCCATCTTCTGGTGGCGCTCCTGCAGCGTCTGGACGGTGCGCATGGCGTCACGCAGCTGCGCCGCCTCTTCAAAGCGCTCGCCGGTCGCCGCCTCGACCATGCGCGTTCGCAACTGGTCGGCCAGTTCGTCGTTGCGGCCCTCGAGGAACAGCCGCGTATCGTGCACGGCCACGCCGTACTGCTCTGGCGAACAAATCGAGTCGACGCACGGCGCCAGGCACCGCTTGATGTCGTACTCGAGGCACGGCCGCTGGCGCTGGCCGGTGATCACCTCGTTGCAGGACCGGATGCCAAAAATCTTGTGGGTCAGCGCCATCGTCCGGCGCGCGAACTTGGCCGGCAAGAAGGGCCCGGCGTAGACGTTGCCATCCCGCTCCACCGCCCGGGCCACGAGGACGCGCGGAAACGCTTCGGTGGTCGTCAACTGCAGGTAGGGATAGCTCTTGTCGTCGCGCAGCAGGATGTTGAACTTCGGCGACCGCTGCTTGATCAGGTTGTTCTCGAGCGCCAGCGCCTCCACCACCGAGTCGGTGACAATCACTTCGAGACTGGTCACCTCGTCCAGCAGGGCGTTGGTTTTGGGGCTGCTGCCGTAGGCCCCCAGGTACGAGCGGGTGCGGTCGCGCAGGGCCCGCGCCTTGCCGACATAGATGGTTTCGCCCTGGGCGTTGAAGTAGAGATACACGCCCGGCTGCTCCGGGAGGCGGTTAATCTGTTCCTTGAGATCGTGGATAGGCATCGGGTACGCTTAGCCCACTTTCCATTATGACCCTTACAGGCGCCATCGGCGCCGTCTTCATGTTTCCCCTCCGGGCCATCATCAACACCTCGGTGGCCCTCGGCATTCACCCCAACGTGCTGACCCTGATCGGGGTGCTGATCAACGTGGTGGCGGCCTGGGCGCTGGCGCTCGATTACTTCCTGCTGGCCGGCGTGATCATGATTGTCGCGAATATCTTCGACTTCATCGACGGCAAGGTCGCCCACATCACCGGCAAGCAGTCCGAGTTCGGCGCCTTCTGGGACTCCACACTCGACCGGTTCTCGGACCTGGCGCTGTTCACCGGCCTGATCTGGCTCTACGCCGAACACGGCCGAAACGGCTACGTGCTGATTGCGACGCTGGCGCTGATCTTTTCGATCATGACCAGCTACGCGCGCGCGCGCGCCGAGTGCCTGATCGAGAAGTGCAAGGTCGGCTTCATGGAGCGCCCCGAACGCATCGTGCTGTTCATGATCGGCGCGTTCACCGACCGCATGGCCGGCGTGCTGTGGGTGATCCTGGTGCTGTCGATCATCACGGTCAGCAACCGGATTCACTACACCTACCTGACCCTGAACAGGAAGCCCATGCCCACCGGCGTGTTCGCGCGGTTCTTCTTCTGGCGTGACGAGCGGGCCACGCTGCCCTACGACATCTGGGTGCTGGTGATCCTGGCGTTCGTGTGGCTGGTGCCACCCGACTGGATTAGCGATCCGACTGCGGCCGGCATGGGCCTGCTCGGGTACGTGATCAACTAGGGCTTGGGGCTTGCCCCCTGAACGTAGCGGCGAGTCCTCGGACCCGCCTGACTCAATCGGTCAAGTCCCGGTAGAACACCGTGGTGCTGCAGAAGCCGCCCTGCAAATGCCGTCCTCGTCTTCAGCGACCAGCAGCGCGCGATCCCCCGAGGCGACGTCCCTGGCGATGCGCTGCCAGAAGTCGATGGCGCGTGGCCGCGGCAGCGGCAGCATGAAGCTGACCGACGCGCCGCCCTCCACGCAATCGATCAGCACATCGGCGAGCGCGGCCATCTGTGAATCATCGACCGCCGTCAGGCGGCGGATGGTGAAGGCGGCCATCGGGAGGCCTTACGACGCCTTGCGTTTACGCGCGGCACTCTTCGCCGCCGACTTGATGCTGGTCACCTTCTTGACCTCGACCGGATCGGCCTTGGCCGTCTTCTTCTTGCCGCTGCTCACCTGGTCCAGGCTCTTGCGCAGCGCGTCCATCAGGTCGATCACCTTGGGCGGGGCCGACTCTTCCTGCGCGACAAACTCTTCGCCGGCGACCTTGGCGTCGATGATCGCGCGCAGGCCTTCCTGGTACTCGTCCTTGTAGTCCGACAGGTTCAGGTCGCCCTCGATGCTTTCGATCACCTGTCGCGCCAGCTTCATCTCGGCGGGGTTGACGTTGCCGCGCACTTCGCGCAGCTCGTCGATCTGATCGATGGTCCGGATCTCCGCCGCGTGGTGCAGCGTGTACATCACCATGCCCTGCTTGTGCGGCTTCACCGCCACCAGGTACTCGCGGCCATGAATGGCGACCTTGCCGATGCCGGCCTTGCCTTGCATGCCTTCGCGCATCACCGCATAGGCGTCGGCCGCCATCGGGCCTTCGGGCGCCAGATAGTAGGCCTTGTCCACGTACATGGGGTCAATCGCATCCGCATCGGTGAACTGCAGCAGGTTGATGATCTTGCTCGATTCGGTTCGGACCTTGGCGATGTCGTCCTCGTCCATCACCACCCAGCGGCCCTTCTCGAACTCGTAGCCCTTCACCACCTCGGCCGAGGTGATCTCGCGCTCGCACTTTGGACACCACTTCTTCTGCTGAATCTTGGTCTGGCATTCCGCGTGAAGCTGGTTGAAGGAAATGGTCGCGCTCGATTCGGTCGCGGGATAGACCTTGACCGGAATCGTGACGAGGCTGACCTTGATGTAACCCTTCCAGGTTGGACGTGCGGCCATGGTGGTCTCCCTCTTATCGGTCCTCGACCTGCGGCCTTCAGACCGGATCCCGGGACCCGGGGCCCGGCATTTCACACTGTTACGCGGATTCGCGCGTGTCGCGACTGCCGAGGTGCAAGCCGGGGCCCTGGTCAAGCTCGATGGTATGGCGGCCAATCTCGTCGCGCAGCAGGTGCCGCACTTCGCCCAAATGCGGTCCCGGAACCGTCAACCGACGAGCCAGCGTCTTGTGGCGCGAGGCCAGCACGAGCGTGTCGGTCCCCTTCCACGTCAGCCCGCCAATGTCGCGGTACGACATGTAGCCGCTGTCGGTCCAGACGCCGTCGCGATAGAGCCCTCGGCGAATGCGGGTCGACAGCGGCAGCAGGTAACCGTAGTAGGTAAACATCATCGCCACGCCGAACAGCGACGAGTACGACTGCGGCATGCGATACGCGGTGATCAGCAGGATCACGCCGAGCATGACGCCAATTGCGAGGTTGATCGCGAAAAACGGTGGCTTGACTGACGGCCACGACAGCAGCACCTCGCGGCGCAGACGCCACCAGGTGATGAACTCCGCGCTGACCCGCAGGTTGACGATGACGAACACCACACCAAGGGCGAGGAGGGCCTGCCGTAACGTGCCGGCAAGCTCCTCGGCGCTCATCGCGCCTCGACCTTGGTGGCGGCGGTCGCCGCGGCCTTCGCCTCATCGGCGCGCGACAGCGTGGGATCAAAGCACTGCCGGCACCGCGCTTCGTAGATGTCCTGCGCGCCCAGCAGCACGCGATCGGCGCTATGCACCAGGCGCTGCGTATGGTTGGCGGGATTACCACACGACATGCAAATGGCGCGCGTCTTGGTGATGTATTCGGCGATGGCCAGCAACTGCGGCATGGGCTCGAACGGCTTGCCCAGGTAGTCCTGGTCGAGCCCCGCGATCACCACGCGAATGCCGCGCGAGGCCAGTTCAGTGGCCACCGCCGGCAGCCCGGCGTCGAAGAACTGCCCTTCGTCGATGCCGACCACTTCGGTATCGGGTTTGATCTTCGACAGCAGCTCCGCCGAGTTGCGCGCGTTCTCCGACGGGATGCGCAACTCGCTGTGCGACACGATGTGGTCGTTGGAATAGCGCGTGTCGACCGCGGGCTTGAAGATCTGCACGCGCTGCTTGGCAATCTCGACGCGCCGCAGCCGGCGGATGAGCTCTTCGCTCTTGCCGCTGAACATGCTGCCAACGACGACTTCGATCCAGCCAGTGGAGGGGGTACGGACGACGTCCATGGAAGGATTATACGGGCCGCGCGCGTCTTTTGGCGCGGTGGGGCTCGCGCCTGTGGCGCTCGTAGGGCTCGGCCCTTCGGGCCTTCGTGAGGCTCACTTCGTTCGTGGGGAAATCCCCACGAGCGCCAAGGGCGCGAGCCCCAGGAGGCGCGCAGCGCCGACCCCCACGAGGCGCGACGCGCCGAGCCCCCTCTACGCCCGCGTCTGGTATTCGCCCGTTTCGGTGTTGACCCTGATCACGTCGCCTTCGCCGATGAACGGCGGCACCTGGATGACGACGCCGGTCTCGAGCGTGGCGGGCTTGGTCTGGTTGGTGGCGGTGGCGCCCTTGATGGCGGGCATGGTCTCGATCACCTTCAGGTCCACGGACTGCGGCAGCTCGATGCCGATCGGGTTCTCGCCGTAGAACTCGACCTCGATGCTCATCTCGGGCTTCAGGAAGCCGACCGAATCGCCCAGCAGTTCGGCGGTCAGCTGCACCTGATCGTAGGTGACCGTATCCATGAAGTGGTACCCCTCGTTGTCGTTGTAGAGGTACTGCATGGCCTTCTGCTCGAGGGACACGCGCTCGACGATGTCTTCGGAGCGGAGCTTCTCTTCAGCCATCGAGCCGGTCTGGATGTTCCGCATCTTCACGCGGACAAAACCGCGGAGGTTGCCGGGGGTCACGTGCTGGCACCCGAAGATCCGATAAAGCTTGTTCTCGAGCTTGACGATCATGCCCTTGCGGAGTTGGGTGGCGAGGAGGTTGTCTGCCATAAAGCCTTTGTTATCAGTTAGTAGAACCTTGCGAGCTTAACATAAGGACCGCCGGTCCAGCCAGCCGGAGAGGCGTGCTACGATGCCAGACATCGTGGCGTTTGCACGCTGGGACCCGTTCCGCGATCTCCTCACGATCCAACATCGGCTCGAGCGACTGTCGACCGGGCCGCAGGGCTGGACGCCCCCGATGGACCTCTGTGAAACCGCCAGCAGCTACATTCTGACCGCCGAATTGCCGGGCGTCACCCGCGATCAGGTCCGCGTCGATATTCGCGACGGTAAGCTGATCCTGCAAGGGCGCCGCGAAGCGCGCGTGTCGTGCGAGCAGTATCACCAGGTGGAGCGCGGTCACGGCGAGTTCTGCCGCAGCATCGTGCTGCCCCTCGCCGTCGATGCCGCCGGTATGGCCGCCGACATGCGCGACGGCGTGCTGACCATTACCGTGCCGAAAGTTCCTGACGCCGGCCCACGCCGCGTCGAGGTCTCATGATCAAACGCGTTTCCCTCATGGCGCTGCTGCTGGCGTCCGGTCTGGTGGCGGGCATTGTGCTCTCGGGCACGGCGGATGACCGAGACGAGGTCCTGGCGCTGCCCAGCACCGCCACGGTCGCGGAGCAGCCGCCAGTCGCCCCGGCGATTGCCGCAACCGGCGCCGGGCAACCCGACTTCACGCGCGTCGCCGCGCAAACCGTCAAGGCGGTCACGAACATCTCGTCGGTGCAGGTGGGACGGCGCCGGCAGGCGTCGCCGTTCGCGAACGATCCGTTCTTTCAGTACTTCTTCGGCGACCAAGGTGAGATGTTTGGCCAGCCACGCGCCGAATCAAGCCTCGGCTCAGGCGTCGTCATTTCGGCCGACGGCTACGTCGTCACCAACAATCACGTGATTGGTGAAGGCGACACTGAGGTGACAGTCACCGTCGGAAACAATCGCGACGTGCGCGCCAAGGTCATTGGCGTCGACTCGTGGACCGACCTCGCACTGCTCAAGATCGATCTGACCGGCCTGCCCGTGATTCCCTACGGCGACTCGTCGAAACTCAAGGTCGCAGAATGGGTCATGGCGGTTGGCAGCCCGTTCTCGCTCAGCCAAACGGTGACGCTCGGTGTGGTGAGCGCGCTCGGCCGCGCCAACGTCGGCATCACCCAGTACGAAGATTTCATCCAGACCGATGCGGCGATCAATCCCGGGAACTCCGGCGGCGCGTTGATCAACGGCCGCGCTGAGCTGGTCGGCATCAACACGGCGATCTTCTCGCAGAGCGGCGGCTACCAGGGCATCGGCTTCGCCGTGCCCAGCAACCTGGTGCGACGGGTGGTCGACGACCTGATGAAGTTCGGCCGGGTGCGCCGGGGTTCGATTGGCTACGTCGAAGTGATGCCGCTGACCTCGCGGCTGGCCGACGAGCTGCGGGCGCCGAAGACCGACGGCATTGTCGTCAATCAGATGGCCAGGGCATCGGCGGCCTACAAAGCGGGGCTGATGCCAGGCGACGTGATCGTCTCGCTGAACGGCCAGGCCATTGCCGACCCATCGCAGTTCGTGCGGTTGATCGCGGACAGCGCGATCGGATCGACCGTGCGCGTCGAGGTACTTCGCGAGGGCCAGCGCTCGACGCTGCGCGTCCCGATCGAAACCCAGCAAGAACGTCCGCAAAGGCGCCGCTAGGCCATGCCGGCCGCGTCCGCCGCTACCCTTCCCGCCAACACGCTCGAAGTGACGCTCGCCATCGCGCTGACCGTGTTGGTCGCCGGCGCGGCGGCACTGCTGGCCGGCAGCCTCACCCGCCGCTTACTGCGATCGATTGAGGGCGATCGCATCCACCTGCAGCCGATCGCCGACGCCACCGTGCGCATCGTCCGGCGCCTCACGCTGGCCATTGTCGCGCTGATGGTGATCTTCCCCGCCCTTGATTTTGCCGGCGTGGATGTCCGCGTCGGCCTGAGCAATGATGACGTGGTCGAGTGGGCGTTCCGCACCGGCATTCGCGTGGCCATGCTCGCGTTACTGGCGTTTGCCACCAACCGCTTCGCCGCCTCGGTGATCAGGCGCGCCGAGGGCGAGGTGGTGGCCACGGGCGATGCGCGCGGCTTTGAACGACGCAAGCGCGCACAAACGCTCGGCGCGACGTTTCGCCGGTTTCTGTCAGTGCTGATCTGGAGCACGGCGGTGCTGGTGATTCTGCGCGAGCTTGATGTCGACATCACGCCGGTGCTGACCGGCGCCGGCATCATCGGCCTGGCGGTCGGCTTTGGCGCGCAAACGCTGGTCAAGGACATCATCTCCGGCATCTTCGTGATCGCGGAGGATCAGGTCCGCGTCGGCGACATCGCCATCGTCAACGGGGTCGAGGGCACGGTTGAAGAGATCAACCTGCGGACCATCGTGCTGCGCACGCTCGAGGGCGTGGTTTACACCATCTCCAACGGCGACATCCGCACGCTGGCGAACCGCTCGAAAGACTTCGCCTATTACGTAGTGTCGTTCGGCATCGACTACGACGATGACGCGGATGCAGCGGTAGCGGCGGCGATGGAGGCCGGCGCCGAGTTGGTGCAGGATCCGGCATTCGGGCCCTTCATCCTGGAGCCGCTGGAAGTGCTCGGCATGGACGAGCTCAACGCCACGCAGGCAACCTTGCGGTTCCGCATCAAGACGCTGCCGCACAAGCAGTGGGAAGTCGGCCGCGAGTTGCGCCGGCGCATCAAGCGAGCCTTCAAGGCGCACGGCGTCAGGTTGCCCGGCCCAAAGCTCGACATCACCCTCCGCAATGGATGATTGGGGCCAGGCCCCCAGAATCACCATTTCCAGAACCGCACAAGCGCCATTCGAGTCTGAAACCAGAGACACGGCGCTTTCTGGACTGCCGGGATGGTGATTCTGGGGGCCTGGCCCCAATCATCCATTGCGGACGGGGCGGCCGGAGACCGAGCGGTGGCCGGCGACGCTGGCACGCCACGGGCGTTCCGTGGCGACGCTGATGCCGACGCGGCCGTCCCACACCACCAACGGCGCCCGCAGGCCCTCGTCACGAATGGTCAGCGGTCCGCTCGTCAGGAGCCGCTCGTTGTCAGCCAGCGTGATGCCCATCGCTCGCGTCAGGTTGCCCGGACCGCGACAGAGTTCGTGGTCGGGCACCGTCGCCTTGCCCTTGCGCCACGGCGCCTGCCCACGCCGACGACGCATCAGCGGCAGCCCTTCGATCGGCTCCAGCGCGCGAATCAGGACCGCGGACGGATGGCCTTCCGCTTCGGTGACCGCGTTGACCATGTCGTGGAGGCCATAGTTCAGATAGACATACGCGCGGCCGGGCAGGCCGTAGAGCGGTGCGTTGCGGGCGGTGCGCCCCATCGCGGCATGGCACGCCGGATCATCTTCGCCAATGTAGGCTTCGGTCTCGACGATCATGCCCGTCGCGACGCCGGCCGGCGACCGATAGACGAGAACCTTGCCGAGCAGATCGCCCGCCACCTCCAGGGTCGGCCGCAGGTAGAAGGCGACCGGGAGCATCACGGGATCGGCGCGCCGAGCTCGTCGAGATAGCCGCGCGCTTGCACACGCCGCGAGCGATCGTTGGCCGCCTGCTGGAGGATGACGACGGAGCCGTCCTTCAGCAGCCGTTCGCGGGCAAACGCGACCGCCAACGCCGTCGCGTCACGACCCTGGGCCCACGGGTCCACGGCCACCAGCGTGATCAGCGCCACGGACGAGGCGTCGCCGATACGCGCCAGCGCTTCGAGGGCGCCACCCGCCAGCGCACGCTTGCCGCGCTCGCGATAGAAGGCGTACCGCTCCGTCAGCGCCGCCACCGCGTGAGTGTCGCGCATCAATCCCAACGCGTCCATCGCCGCCAGTTGCTCGAGATCGGTGGCTTGGTTCAGCAGCGCGAACAGACCGTCAGTCATGCCAGCCGGCACTGGCGGACGGCCGCCACGCGCATCCGGCGACGCCGCCAGCACGCGGCCGGCGACGCGGGCGCCGGCGACGCGCGTGCGGCGATCCTCGGCGGCAATCATCCGCAGCAGCGCCTGCCCCGCCGCCGCCAGTTCGGTGGACGAAGCGGCTTTCGCCGACCGGCCGGCGAGAATGCCAAACGCGTAGGCGGCGGCCATGCGGTCTGAACCGCCCCCGGCCGACAGCATGGCGAGCGGCGTCGCCAGCGACCCCGCCGTGACCGGCACCGTCGGCACCCGGCCCTCGTCGAAGGCCACTTCGAAACTCCTGCCGGGCAACTCGACGCCGTGCCGCGCCATCACCTCCATCAGGATCGGCTGGGCCGACGCGGCCCCTCCGCCAGCCATCACCAGGAGCAGAGCCAGTAGTGTGCGTCTCATCGGTGGCCCGCCGTGAGCAGCACCTTGTGCGACGACAGCACTTCCTTGAGGTACCGGCCAGTATGCGATTCCTTCACGTGCGCCACCTGTTCGGGCGTGCCCATGGCCAGCACGCGGCCACCGCTGTCGCCACCCTCGGGACCGAGATCGATAATCCAGTCCGACACCTTGATCACATCGAGATTGTGCTCGATCACGACCAGCGTGTGCCCGGCCTCCAGCAACTTGCGGAACGCCGCCAGCAGCTTGGCGATGTCGTCAAAGTGCAGGCCGGTCGTCGGCTCGTCGAGAATGTAGAGCAGGCGCTCACCGGTGTGCGACGACAGGTGCGCGGCAATTTTAACGCGCTGCGCCTCGCCGCCCGACAGCGTGGTGGCGGGCTGGCCGAGTCGCAGATAGCCCAGGCCAACCTCGTCGAGCACTTGCATGCGCCGCAGCACTTTCGGCGTGCTGGCGAAGAAGGTCAGCGCCTCGCGCACCGTCAGGTCGAGCACCTGCATGATGCTCTTGCCGCGGTACTTGACCTCAAGCACCTGCGTCTTGAAGCGCCGGCCGTCGCACTGCTCGCACGGTACGAAGACGTCGGCGAGAAACTGCATCTCGACTCGCACTTCGCCTTCGCCCTGACACGCCTCGCAGCGCCCACCCGGTACGTTGAACGAGAAATGGCTCGGCGTCAGGCCGCGCGACTTGGCGTCCTTGGTCGATGCAAACAGCTCGCGGATCGGATCGAACGCCTTCAGGTAGGTGACCGGATTCGATCGCGGCGTCCGGCCAATCGGCGTCTGATCCACCAGGACCACGTCGCTGACGTACTCGTGGCCCTCGAGGCGTGTGTGCGCACCGACCTTGCGATCCCAGTCACCCTTCGCACGCTTCATCGCGGCATAGAGCACGTCGTGCACCAGCGTCGACTTGCCCGAACCGCTCACGCCCGTCACGCCGGTGAGCGTGTTGATCGGGATCTCGATGTCGACGCCCTTCAAGTTGTGCTCGGTCGCGCCGAACAGGCGAATGCGCTGCGGTCCACCCTTGCGCCGGGTCGGCGGCACCGGGATGCTCAAGTCGCCGCGCAGGTACTTCGCGGTCAGCGAGCGCGGCTCCCGCATCAGTTGCTCAAGAGTCCCCGTGAAAATGACGCGGCCACCGTGTTCGCCCGCACCGAGGCCCATGTCGACCACGAAATCGGCGACGCCAATCATGTCGGCATCGTGTTCGACGACGATCACGGTGTTGCCCTGGTCACGGAGCTGACGCAGGATGTCAATCAGACGCTGGTTGTCGCGGGTGTGCAGGCCGATCGACGGCTCGTCCAGCACGTACAAGGTGCCCACCAACGCCGACCCCAGCGACGTCGCCAGGTTGATGCGCTGCGCCTCGCCGCCCGACAGCGTGGACGACAGGCGATCCAGCGTCAGGTAGTCGAGGCCGACGTCTCTCAGGAATCCCAGGCGCTTCTGGATCTCCTTCAACACTTTGTCGGCAATCGCGGCTTCCTTCTCGGTCAGCTGCAACTGCTTGAAGAACTTCTCCGCCTCGCGGACCGTGCGTCCCGATGCCTGGTCGATGGTGACGCCGCCGACATACACGTCGCGCGCCTCGCGCCGCAAGCGCGTGCCGTGGCAATCGGGGCAGGTCAGGTAGCCGCGATAGCGGCTGAGGAACACGCGCACGTGGACCTTGTACTTCTTCTTCTCCAGCCACCGGAAGAAGCCGCGAACGCCCTCGTAGTCCGCCGCCCGCCCGGAGTCCGTCGCCGGGTCGCCATCGACGACGAACTTCACCTCATCGGGGGTGAGGTCGGCCCACGCCACGTCGAGACGGACGCCATTGGTCTTGGCGGCGCGCTTCAGTTCCGCCAGCTGCGACCGGTAGTGCGGCTTGGTCCAGGGCTCGATCGCGCCCTGGTTGATCGACTTGGCCTGGTCGGGCACGACCAGGTCGAGATCGAGTTCGATGATGTTGCCGAAGCCGTGGCAGGTCGGGCAGGCGCCAAACGGGTTGTTGAACGAGAACAGGCGCGGCTGCGGATCTTCGTAGGGGATGGCGCACGTGCGGCACTCGAATCGCTCGGAGAAGACGTGCCACACCGGCTCGCCGGCATCCATCAGTTGCAGCGCCCACGCCGCCCCACCGCCCTCGGCATACGCGGTCTCGATCGAATCGGTGATGCGGGTTTGCCCGTCAGAATCCGTCTTGACACGATCCACGACCACTCGCAATACCGTGGCTGACTTCAACGCCGATGCCGGCACGTCCTCGAACACCACGGCCTGGCCGTCGATCAGCAGGCGACCGAAACCCTTGCGACGCAGGCCGTCGAGCAGCGACACAGATGGCCCGGAGTTGTCCAGAGCCGCAGATGATACCGATGACGCAGATCTTGAATGTCTTTGATCGGTGTCATCTGCGTCATCTGTGGCCCTGGAGTCATCTGCGTCATCTGCGGCCCCGGCTGACTCATCTGCGTTGCCCATCTGCACGATCGGCAGGTCAAACCCCAGCAACAGGCGACTGCCGTCGGGCAGCTTCATCAGCTTCTGCGTCACGACCTCAGCGGTCTCGCGGATCACCTGCTGGCCGCACTGGCGGCAGATGGTGCGACCGACCCGCGCGTAGAGCAGGCGCAGGTAGTCGTGGATCTCGGTGACGGTGCCGACGGTCGATCGCGGATTGCGGACGCTGTTCTTCTGGCGGATGGCAATCGACGGACAGATGCCCTCAATTTTGTCGACGTCTGGCTTCTCCATGCGCTCGAGGAACTGGCGCGCGTAGGCCGACAGCGATTCGACGTAGCGGCGCTGCCCTTCGGCGTAGATGGTGTCGAAGGCGAGCGACGATTTGCCCGATCCGCTGACCCCGGTGAAGACGATCAGCTGGCCGGTGGGCAGCGTCAGATCGACATTCTTGAGGTTGTGCGTACGCGCACCTCGAATGACGAGAGGAGGGGTGGTGGAGGGCGGCGGCATGGTCAATGGTGAGTGAAGGCCCACAGACGCGAATTTGATCGCGCCGGTAACCTTCAATACTACACTACGACGCCATGAAGAGAGTCGTCCGTTCGGTCTGCGCCCTGTTCGTCATTGGTCTGACCTCGATTTCGGCCCAAACACCGGCCTTCCGTGCCGAAGGGCCACTCCCGGTGTCAGCGACCTCCTATCCATTTGGCGCCGCCGACCACACCCGGACGCCCGAAGACCTGCGACGGGTCGGCTACGTCGAAGAAGAGTTCCTGTTCAGCGGCCTGGCCAACGTCTACGACTGGCCCGCGTTGGGCCCAGCCGTCGTGCGCACGGCCAACGCGCCCTACACCACGCGCGTGCTCGTCCGCCGGCCCGCAGATCGGGCCAAGTTCAGCGGCACCATCGTCGTCGAGATGTTGAACCCGTCGAACCTGTTCGACCTGAACATCGGGTGGGCGGTATCGCACGCGCAACTGGTCAGCGCCGGTGATGCGTGGGTCGGCCTCACGGCCAAGCCGGTGGCCATCGTGTCGCTCAAGGCGTTCAACGCGGCTCGCTACGCGGCGCTCTCGTGGGCGAACCCGCTCGAAGCCAACGACCCGGACAATTGCGACACCGTGGCCCGCGACAGCGACCGCGCCACCGAGAACGGTCTGGTGTGGGACATGCATCGCCAGGTGGGCCAGTGGCTGCGCGGCCGAGGTGCGAACAATCCGTTCGCCTACGGCACCACCACCGGGGCACATCCAGTGGCTCGCCTTTACGCGTGGGGCTATTCGCAGACCGGTGGCTACCTCTACACCTATGTGAACGCCATCCATCCACTCGACGTGAAGCAGTTGGGCAAGCCGCTGTTCGACGCATATCTGATTGCGGTCGCCAGCGGACCGTCGCCGATCAATCAGTGCGCCGCGCCGATTCCCGCAGGTGATCCGCGCCGCGTGATCAAGGACGTGGGCGTGCCGGTGATTCGGGTAATGAGCCAGTCAGACTACCTGCCGTCGGTCGGCGCGCGACTGCCCGACAGCGAGATCGCGCCCAACCTGACACGCAACTACGAAATTGCCGGATCCGGTCATGCCACACCGGACGAACTGGCCTACGCCGCCGCGCCAGAGGACATCATCCGCGCCGGACGCGCCGTGCCGCCGATGGCGTGCAACGAAGGGCCCCGCAGCCGCTTCCCCAGCCGCGTCGCGTTCAACGCGATTCTGCAGAACCTGGACCAATGGGTGCGCAAGGGCACGCCGCCGCCGACGGCGGAACAAATCAAGGTGGTGGACGGCAAACCGGTGCTCGACCGCTTCGGCAACGTCACGGGCGGGGTGCGATCGCCGTTCCTTGATGTCCCGACCAGCACGTGGCTTGGCAACTCGACCGGCGAATCGTTCTGCCGCATTGCCGGGCACGAGAAGCCGTTTGACACCGCGCGAATCGCCGAGCTCTATCCCCAGCCCGGCGACTACGCCAAGGCAGTCGAGGCGAACGTCAAGGCGTTGGTCGCGGCCCGGTTCATCACCGAGGCCGACGGCCAGTCGCTTATTGCTGAAGCTCGGCTAGCGAAATAGCGCCGTCGCCGGTCAGCAGCCGGCGCAGGTAGTCAATCTGCCCGAGGTGATAGCTCAGGTGTCCTTCGAGGTGGATCAGCATCTGCTGCGTCGGCAGCGTCATGCCGCCGTAGATCTGCGGATACGCCGCCTCGAGCTGTTCGGCCGACAGGCTCGCGACCACCGGCGGGATCTCATCCCGCACGGCCGACAGCCGGGCGATCAGTTCGCTCTGGTCGATCCCTGAATCGTTGAACTCGCGCGGCCGGTCCCGGTGGTAGTCGTGCTGCCCGAGTAGCCGGCCGATGAACTCACGCAGGTTGCCTTCGAGGTGCAACGCGAGATTGCCGGCGGAGTTGGTGATGCCGGCGCGCGTCTGCCACAGGGTATCGGTATCGGGAAACGCGTCGAGTTCCTGGACCAGGCGCGTCAGATCGCGCGTGTAAAGGGCGGCAAGTTCGGCAGCAAGCATGCGGAATTGTACCTAACATCGACCACGAAGGACGTCCCGGCCGACCGCCTCGGCCAGCTGGTCTATCAGCGGCAACCGAGGATAGACTCTACAGGCCGTGAAACGGACCTTTGACAACCCGGTGATGATCGGCGTCGGCCTACTGGTGGCGTCGCTGCTCCTCATCGCGGGTCTCACCTACCGGAACACCCGCCAGCTCAACGAGGACGCCACTTGGGTCACCAACACGCAGGTCGTGCTGAACTTGACCTCCGACGTGATGCTGACGATGGTGGACGCCGAGACAGGGATGCGGGGCTTTCTGATCACCGGCCAAGACGAGTACTTGCAGCCCTACGACGCCGCCCTCGTCCGGTTGGACGGCTTGGTGGCGGAGCTGAAAGGCGCGACCAAAGACGATTCCGGCCAGCATACCCGCATCACGAAGCTGGAAGAGATGACCGCCGCGCGAATGGGCTACTTAAGGCAGGTCATCGGCCTGCGCCGCAAGAGTGCTGAGGAATCGTCGGCGTTCATCGCTACTGGCGAGGGCAAGGCGCAGATGGACGCCATTCGCCAGCACATTGCGGAGATGAGGAACGTAGAAAACGAGTCGCTCAAGGACCGGGGGAGCAGGACCGCCACGACCTATCAGGTCGCCGTGGTGACCGGTCTGCTCACCGCCGTCTTGGGACTGGTCGCGGTCGGGCTGTTGGTTTGGCTTATGCGGCGTAGCCTGTCGGCCCGGCAGAAGGCGAATGACGCGCTCCGCGAAAGCGATCAATTCACCAGAGGTGTGCTGGACAACAATCTTTCTACCTTCGTCGGCGTGACGACGACGGACGGAACCGTGACCTACGCGAACCGCGCGCCGTTGGAGGCGGCCGGCATCCCGGCCAGCGAGGTGTTCGGGAAGAAATTCTGGGACTGCTACTGGTGGAGCTACTCCCCTGACATCCAGGCGCAATTGCGAGAGGCGTGCGAGCGTGCCGCCAGCGGCGCGATCGTGCGCTACGACGTGCCCGTGCGCATGGCGGGCGACACGCGGGTGTGGATCGATTTCCAGGTCGCGCCGCTGCGCGACGCGGGAGGGCGCATCACGCATCTCATTCCATCGGCGATAGAAATCGATTCGCGCCACGCTGCCGAGGAACAGCTGCGCGCGAACAAGGAGCGCACCCGGCTGGCGACCGAGGCGACGGAGGTGGGCATCTGGGAATGGAATGTCCGCACCAACGCGATCCTCTGGGATGCGCAGATGTTCCGCCTCTACGGCATCCCGCCCACGGCGGATGGCTTCGTGCAATACGGCGACTGGAGCGGGGCCGTGCTGCCGGAGGATCTGCCGGACACTGAGCGCATCCTGCAGGATACCGTGCGCCGCGGCGGACAGCGCCGACGCGAATTCCGCATCCGTCGGCGCAACGACGGCGCCGTGCGCCACATTGAATCCGTTGAAATTACTCGAGCGAATGCGCAAGGCGACACCGCGTGGGTGGTGGGGACGAACCTGGACGTGACCGCGCGGAACACCGCGGAGATTCAGTCGCGGCAGTTAGCCGCGGACTTATCCGAGGCCAGCCTTCGCAAAGACGAGTTCCTGGCGACGTTGGCGCATGAACTGCGCAACCCGCTTGCCCCGATCCGCACCGGCTTGCAATTGATGAAGCTGGCAGGTGGGCAGCAGGCGGCGATCGAGCAGACCCGCGCCATGATGGAACGGCAGCTCACACAGATGGTGCGCCTGGTCGATGACTTGATGGACGTGAGCCGCATCAGCCGGGGCACGCTCACCCTGCGCAAAGAGCAAGCGCCCTTGGCGGCGGTCCTCGATAGCGCCGTGGAATCCAGCCGCTCGCTGATCGAGCAGATGGGCCACCAACTCACCGTCACGCTCACGAAGCAACCGCTCATTATTGATGCCGACATGACACGGCTGGCGCAAGTGTTCCTGAACCTCTTGAACAACGCGGCCAAGTACACCGACCGGGGCGGTCACATCCAACTGAACGCCGCACGTGAAGGGAGCGACGCGGTGGTGACGGTGAAGGACACCGGCATCGGCATCGCCGCCGACCAGTTGTCCCGCATCTTCGAGATGTTCACGCAGGTGGATCGATCGCTGGAGAAGTCGCAGGGTGGCTTGGGCATCGGGCTGACGCTGGTGAAGCGTCTGGTGGAGATGCACAGCGGCAGTGTCGAGGCCAGGAGCGAAGGGCCGGGCAAGGGCAGCGAGTTCGTCGTGCGTTTGCCGCTCGTGGTCGAGGCATCGAAACCGCAGGCGTCGGGCGGTGCAGCGGAAGACTCCTTCAGGTCGTCGCACCGCATCCTCGTGGTGGACGACAACCGGGATGGTGCGGATAGCTTGTCGCAGATGTTGAAGATGATGGGCAACGACACCCGCACGGCCTACGACGGGCAAGAGGGCGTGGATGTGGCCGTGGAGTTCCGGCCCGACGTGATCTTGCTCGACATTGGCCTGCCGAAGTTGAACGGGTACGAGGCGTGCCGCCGCATCCGTGAGCAGGCGGGAGGCGAGAGTGTCCTCCTGATCGCCGTGACCGGATGGGGGCAGGACGAGGACCGCCGCCGCTCGCACGTGGCCGGGTTCGACCACCACATGGTCAAGCCGGTGGACCCGCAAGCCCTGATGAAACTGCTCGCCGGGTTGGATGTGGGCCATAAAGCAGATGCCAGGCGGTGAGATTCTCCCTCCGGAGAAGGGCCGGAGATGAGGGAAATTTATGTCACATGGTTGCGTAACTCTCAATAGGGAGGCGAACCCGCCAGTGCACGCGAAACGGCCGCCGCGCCCTGGGTGACGCCGGAGATGAGTTGCTGGCGCAATTCGAAGAACAGGGTGATGGGCACGGACACGGTCAGCGCGGCGATGACCTCGCCGGCGCTGTTGCGTATGGGCGAAGAAATCGCGGTGGCGTTTTGCACATTGCGGCTGCGCGCATAGCCGTTGCGCCGTGTCAGGGCCATTTCGCGGAGGAAGTCTTCGCGATCGAATCCGGCCGGCGCCGTACGGGCGAGCAGGGCCTGGAGGTCCTTCTCTGCCATCCAGGCACACAGCACCTTGCCGGGCGCGCCGATATGGATGGGACGGTGTTTGCCGAGCGTGATCACCCGTCGAAGCTCTCCCAGGCCTTCCATCTGCTCGATGTCCACGCGCTGGTCGGCCTCGCGCACGCTGAGATAGACGGTGTGGCGAACCTTGACACGCAGCGCGCGCATGACCGGACGCGCCTCGACCAGCAGGCCGCCCACGGATTTGGCACTTTCGGCCAGCGCGACGACGGCATAGCCCAAACGATAGATGCCGGTCTGCTCGTTCTTGATGACCATGCCGCGGTTCTTGAGCGTGGCCAGCACCCGGAACGCCGTGGGCTTGTGCAGGCCGGTCGCGCGCGTCACCTCGACCAGACTCAACTCC